>JAABUN010001357.1_pt1 | contig 54711 bp, 57 predicted proteins | sample 5559311 | NCBI WGS metagenome assembly JAABUN01 (sample SAMN10711877, study PRJNA513370) | rock metagenome | isolation source: Antarctica rocks | place: Antarctica: Victoria Land, Siegfried Peak sud
CAGTTGCCCAGCACCTGCAGCACCCCCGACTCGGCCAGGTGGTCGACGCCGCGGCGTACGACGTGCTCCACCAGCCCGTCCCCGACCAGGTCGCCTTCGCGGTAGGTGAGCCGGTCGGCGTCCCTGCTGGGCGGGGACATCACGTACGGCGGGTTGGAGGTGATCAGGTCGAATCGCTCGCCCGCCACCGGCTGGTAGAGGCTGCCCAGGCGCAGGTCGACCTTGACGGCGTTGATGCTCGTGGTCAGCCGGGCCAGTTCGATAGCCCGCGGGTTGAGGTCGGTGGCGGTCACCGACGCGGCGTGCCGGGCGAGGTGCAGCGCCTGCACCCCACACCCGGTGCCCAGATCCAGGGCTCGCCGGACCGGGCGCCGTACGGTCAGCTGGGCCAAGGTGGTGGAGGCCGGGGAGACCCCGAGCACCCAGTCGGATCGCATCGGCGCGCTGGCGGTGTCCAGATTGGGAGACAGGTCGGAGGCGATCCAACCGGCGGCGCCGTCGTCGCTGGCGTACGGGCGAATGTCGACCCCGGCGGCGACCGTCCCGCCGCGGTCGACCAGGATGCCGGCGCCGATCAAGGGCTCGATCAGACCGGGCAGCGCCGACTCGACGGCTGGCCGCGCTACGACACGCTGCAGCGGCCAGAGCAGGGTCAGCACGGCCAGCGGATCGAGCCGGTCGCCGATCGCGCCGACGGCCGCCACCGTGCTGTTGCGTCCCAGGGCGCGTTGCGCCGGCTCACCGATCAGTGCGATGACGGCGTCCACGGTGTAGTCGTGGCCGGTGAAGGCCGCCGCCAGGTCCCGGCACTCGATGTCGCTCAGCACCGGCCCATCCTGCCCCAAGTTCATTCGAGGTGGCTTCTGGTTCTGACTCTCTGGCGGGTTCGACACGCCGGTCCCGCGGCGTGTCGAGGCCACGGGCGAGTCAGAACCAGAATGCTGCCCTTCGACAGGCTCAGGGCGCGGCACGAGGGAGGCTAAGGGCGCGGCACGAGGGAGGCTCAGGGAGCGGGATGCCGGAGCAGCGGTCGGAGGGTCTCCAACACCGCCGGGTCCTCGATGGTCGAAGGCACCGCTCCGGGACGCCCGTCGGCGATCTCCCGCATCGACCGGCGCAGGATCTTGCCCGACCTGGTCTTGGGCAGCGCCGCGACCACGTCGACCTGGCGCAGCGCCACGACGGCCCCGATCTCGGACCGGACCAAGGCCACCAGCTCGGTCGCCAGCTGATCCACCTGGCCCGGATACCCCTCCCGCAGCACGACCAACCCGCGGGGCACCTGGCCCTTGATCTCGTCGAGCACGCCGATCACCGCACACTCGGCCACCGCCTCGTGCGAGGCCAGCACGGCCTCGATCTCCCCGGTCGACAGCCGGTGCCCGGCGACGTTGATCACGTCGTCGGTCCGACCCATCACGTAGAAATAGCCGTCGGAGTCGGTGTAGCCACCGTCGCCGGTCAGGTAGTAGCCCCCGAACGTGGACAGGTAATCGCTGACGAACCGGTCGGCGGCACCCCAGATGGTCACCAAGGTGCCCGGGGGAAGCGGTAGCCGGATCGCGATGCTGCCCTGCTCGCCGACCGGCAGCTGGTCACCGAGGCCGTCGAGCACCCGGACATCGAACCCGGGCACGGGAACGCTGGGCGAGCCTGGCTTCAGCGGCATCGGCTCCAGCCCGCGCAGGTTGGCCGCGATCGCCCAGCCGGTCTCGGTCTGCCACCAGTGATCGACCACCGGGACCCCGAGGTGCTCGGTAGCCCAGGCGTACGTGTCGGGGTCGAGGCGTTCTCCGGCCAGGAAGAGGGTCTGCAGGGAACTGAGATCGTAGCGGCGGATCAGCTCGCCGTCCGGATCGACCTTGCGGATGGCCCGGAACGCCGTCGGGGCGGTGAACAGAGCCTTCACCCGATGCTCGGCCACGACCCGCCAGAACGCCCCGGCGTCCGGGGTACCGACCGGCTTGCCCTCGTAGAGCACGGTTGTGGCTCCGGCGAACAGGGGCGCGTAGACGATGTAGGAGTGCCCCACCACCCAGCCGACGTCACTGGCAGTGAACATCACGTCGCCGGGGCCGACGTCGTAGATGCGGTCCATCGAGTAGGTCAGGGCGACGGCGTGGCCACCGTTGTCGCGGACCACGCCCTTCGGGAGCCCCGTGGTGCCGGAGGTGTAGAGGATGTAGAGCGGGTCGGTCGCCGCCACCTCGGCGCAGACCGCCGGCTGGAACGATCCCGGCTTCATCAGCAGGGCCAGGTCGATGTCACGCGGCTCGACCAGCTCGGCCCCGAGCTGCTCACGCTGCTGGATCACGCAGTAGTCCGGCTGATGCCTCGACCGGGCCAGGGCGGCGTCCAGCAACGGCTTGTACGCGACCACCCGGTTCGCCTCCAGCCCGCAGGAAGCCGAGATGATCACCTTGGGCTGGGCGTCGTCGATCCGCGCCGCCAGCTCACCGGGGGCGAAGCCGCCGAACACGACCGAGTGGACCGCACCAATTCGGGCACAGGCGAGCATGGCGATCGCCGCCTCCGGCACCATCGGCAGATAGATGATCACCCGGTCGCCGGCGGTCACACCGAGCTCGCGCAGCCCGCCCCCGAGCTGTGCCACCCGCTCGAGCAGCTCGGCATAGCTGTAGGTGCGCCGGGCACCCGTGATCGCGGAGTGGAAGATCAGCGCCGGGTCCTCGCCCCGGCCGTGGATCACGTGCCGGTCCAGGGCGTTGTAACACGTGTTCAGCACCCCCCCGGTGAACCACCGGTCGAAGGGCGCCGTGGTGGTGTCCAGCACCGTTGTCGGGCGGGCGAACCAGTCGACCCGGCGGGCCTGCTCGCCCCAGAAGCCCTCGGGGTCGGCCAGGCTCCGCTCGTACTCTGCGCGGTAGGCGCCCACGATCTGCTCCTCGTCGGGTCGGCGGTGCGTTTCTGACCTCAGCGTACGATCCGGCACGTGTCGGACACACTCCTGGACAGATCGCGCAAGGGCCTGGCCAAAGCCGTACGCGACCGCGTCGCCGGACCCGAGGCCGAAGAGGTCCGCCAGCAGATCTGGGGTGCACCCGGGCCCCGTTGGTTCACCGGGGCCGACGCCATCTGGGAGGTGCACGCCGACACCGCCATGTTCGTCGGCGGCATCCGTGCGCTGCTGCTGCAGTCCCTGCACCCGATGGCCATGCTCGGGGTCAGCGAGCACTCCGACTTCCGGCAGGACCCCTGGGGTCGGCTGCAACGCACCAGCCACTACCTGGCCACGACCACCTTCGGCACGATCCCTGACGCCGAGCGAAGCATTCGGATCGTCCGGGCCATCCACACCCGGGTCAAGGGCACGGCGGCCGACGGCCGTCCCTACCGGGCCGACGACCCGCACCTGCTGATGTGGGTGCACATCACCGAGATCGACAGCTTCCTCTCGAGCCACCAGGTGTTCGGCCGGCGGCGACTTTCGAAGGCCCGCGCTGACGACTACGTGCGCCAGACCGGTCTGGCCGCCGCGAAGCTGGGGGTCCTCGACCCACCGCAGACCGTCGCCGAGCTCAACCGGTGTCTCGACGGCTACCGGCCCGAGCTCACGCTGTCCGGACCGGCGAAGGAGACCGCCGACCTGCTGCTCAGGACCCCGCCGCTCGGCGGCCCGGCGCGGTTGGGCTATCAGGTGCTGGCCACCGGAGCGATCTCGATCCTGCCCGCCTGGGCGCGTGCCCAGCTGCTGCTGCCCACCCTGCCCGCCTCTGATCGGATCATTGCCCGGCCGTTGGCCAGGTCAGCCCTGGCCACGATCCGTTGGGCGCTCTCGGACGACCCGGTCGTCTGAGCTGAGCACCCGCCCGGCCTGCCACAGCAGGCAGACGGCGAGCACCGCCGCCCCGGTGACCGAGATGGTTCCGGTGACCGCGCGGACGACCACCGGCTCGTCGAACGCCCGGCCGGCAATGACGGCCGGTCCCCAGTAGCCAGTCCCGGCGCCGACGAAGGCTGCCGCCACGCTCAACCAGGCCCGGGTCCGCGCCTCGAGGGCCCACCGGTGGGAGATCGATCGCGGCCGTCGACTTCGCACCCAGAGCACCGTCCAGACGGTGAGGGCAAGTAGTCCGAGCACCCCGCTGCCGTACTGCAACCACTGGTACGCCGGCAGCGGACCCAGACCACGATTCAGGGTGGCCAGATGGTCGGTCCCCCACCGGCGCGGGTGGGTGAAGGAGTCCCACACCACGTGGGTCAGGGCTCCGATCACCACGCTGACGCCCGCCTGGACCCAGCCGACGGCGCTGAGGGAGCGAGGCGGTGGCAACCGGTCGGCGAGCCAGCGCGGGGCGAGGTCGACCAGGGGACGGCGCAGCACCAGCACCCACAGGGCGAAGACCAGCAGGCCCAGGGCGAGATTGATGGTGACCGGACCACTGGCGGCGTGGGACCAGTTCGATCCCCGGTGCGGGGGCACGAAGTAGGGCAGGTCGGGGACCATGGACCCGATCACCAGCGCGGCCGGCCAGAGCTCCCGCCCGGGCCGGCCGGTGGCCAGCGGCAGCACCGCGACCGCGTGGCTGACGGTGAACGGCACGGCGGTCTCGCTGGCTTCGTCGGGGAACGCGGCCGTACGGGTCAGTTCCTCGGGTTGGTCTCGCGCTGCGGTTGGTCCAGCGGGATCTGGACGGTGTCCTCCACCACGGTCCCGACCGGGGTGGCGTCGACCGGCCCATCGGCGGCGATCGAGACCTGACGGCGGCTGCTGATCGTCACCGCCACCACGATCACCGCGAGGGCGACCAGGGCGATCAGGTAGCGCATCGCACTCGGGGTGTCGCTCAGCGGCGACATGGCGACCACCGCCGGGGCGATCAGCACCGCGACCAGGTTCATCACCTTGATCAACGGGTTGATGGCCGGACCGGCGGTGTCCTTGAACGGGTCGCCGACGGTGTCGCCGATGATCGTCGCCTCGTGCGCCAGCGAACCCTTGCCCCCGTGGTGACCGTCCTCGACCAGCTTCTTCGCGTTGTCCCAGGCCCCACCGGAGTTGGCCAGGAAGACCGCCATCAAGGTGCCGGCCGCGATCGCACCGGCCAGGTAACCGGCGAGGGCGGCCGGGCCGAGACCGAAGCCCACCGCGATCGGCGCGGCGAGCGCCAGGAGGCCGGGGGTCGCGAGCTCACGCAGGGAGTCGCGGGTCACGATGTCGACGACCTTGCCGTACTCCGGCTTGGTGGTGCCCTCCATGATCCCGGCGATCTCCCGGAACTGGCGGCGGACCTCGTAGACGACCGCCCCGGCCGCACGGCCGACGGCACTAATAGCCAACCCGGAGAACAAGAAGACGACGGCGGCGCCGAGGATCAGTCCGACCAGGGTCTGTGGGGCAAAGACCACGGCCTGGTCGGTGAATCTGGTGTAGCCGTCGGCCAACACCCCGCGGATCGCATCGGTGTAGGAACCGAACAGGGCCGTGGCCGCCAGCACGGCGGTGGCGATGGCGATCCCCTTCGTGATGGCCTTGGTGGTGTTGCCCACCGCGTCGAGCTCGGTGAGGATCCGTGCCCCCTCGCCGTCGACGTCGCCGGACATCTCCGCGATGCCCTGGGCGTTGTCCGAGACCGGGCCGAAGGTGTCCATGGCCACGATCACTCCGACCGTGGTGAGCAGACCGCAGCCGGCGAGGGCGATGGCGAACAACCCGATGATGCCGGCCCCACCGACCAGGAAGGCGCCGTACACCGCGGCAGCGATCACGATCGCGGTGTAGACCGCAGACTCCATGCCCAGCGAGATACCGGCCAGCACGACCGTGGCGGCTCCGGTGAGAGAGGTCTTGCCGACGTCGCGGACCGGACGGTCCTCGGTGCCGGTGTAGTAGCCGGTCAGGGCCAGGATGATGGCGGCGAGCACGATGCCGATGATCACCGACGCCAGCGCGACCACCCGGGGGTCGTCGACGGGGCCGGAGAAGGGCACCCCCGTGTCTCCGAGGTCGGCGAAGCTGGACGGCAGGTAGGCGAACGCAGCGATGGCGCAGAGCACCGCAGAGATGCCCGCGCTGAGGTAGAAGGCCCGGTTGATGGTCTTCAATCCGTTCTCGCCCGTGCGCGGCTTCATCAGGTAGATGCCGATCAGGGCCGTGATCACCCCGATCGCCGGCACGATCAGGGGGAAGACCAGACCGTACTCGCCGAAGGCCGCCTTGCCGAGGATCAGGGAGGCCACCAGGGTCACGGCGTACGACTCGAAGAGGTCGGCGGCCATGCCCGCGCAGTCACCCACATTGTCCCCGACATTGTCGGCGATGGTCGCGGCGTTGCGGGGGTCGTCCTCGGGGATGTTCTGCTCGACCTTGCCGACCAGGTCGGCGCCGACGTCGGCCGCCTTGGTGAAGATGCCGCCGCCGACCCGCATGAACATGGCGAGCATGGCGGCGCCGAAGCCGAAGCCCTCCAGGATGGTCGGCGCGTCGCCCTGGAAGGAGAACACCACGATGGCGGCCCCCAGGAGACCGAAACCGACCGTGGCCATACCGACGTGGGCGCCGGTGCGGAAGGCGATCCTCATGGCCGGGTCGCGGCCCTCGCTGCGGGCCGCGGAGGCCACCCGGAGGTTCGCCCGGACGGCTAGCCACATACCGAGGAAGCCGATTAACGCGGACAGGAACGCACCCGCCAGGAAAGCGATCGAGCGGAAGATCTTGAGGGTCCAGGTGTCGTAGGAGCCGCCGCCGTGGACCGGGAGCAGCAACAGCAGGAAGAAGGCGACCACCGCGAACGGGGCGAGGGTGCGGAACTGACGCGTCAGGTAGGCGCTTGCACCCTCCTGCACCGCACGGGCGATCTCCTGCATGCTCGCCGTGCCCTCGCCGGCCGCCAGCACCTCGCGGCGAAACACCATGGCCATCACCACCGCGACCATGGCAATGACCCCGACCACAGCAACCAGCTTCAGGTTGGACCCTGACAGCGTGGTGACTTCCATGGGGGTTGGAAGGACGGACATGGGGCCTCCTGATGCTTCATTGCTCAGCGCCGCGTCACCTCGACGAATCCTGTGCGCGCTGTTGTGACCGTTGGACCGGCGCAGTCTAACCACATGTACTACTGGTTTGCTGACCCACCTGCGCCGCCGGGACCTGTGCGTCTCGGATCGTCGAGCAATAATGAGGCCATGATCGCCCTTGGCCTCGTCCTGACTCCGGCCCAACGCGCCGCCCTGTTGGCCGAGTCGGACCAGCTCACGCGTGACGGACCGCCCCGATGAGGTTCTTCGAGGTCTTCCAGCCCGGACTCGAATATCTCCGCAGAGAAAAGGACAGGTACAAGATGTTGGTCTCGAAACCCACCCACGGCGGGGGCGCCCCACTCGGCATCGATCTGGACGCCGGCGTCGCCAAGATCCGGATCCCGGCCCGAGCGGTTTCCCCCGCCGAGCCCGATCCCGGTCCCGACGTGTCGGCCCAGCAACCCAGTTCGGTCGACCCCTCCGAGCCGGTCGACTCGACCGGCCCTGACCGGCCGGACCCTCGGTCCTGATTCACCGCAGCGGCTCGGCGTGAGCCGCGGCGGCCAGGGATCTCGGCAGACCAGGCACCCGGGTCCGGACTTCGACCGCGACCCGGACCGAGACGACGAAGTCCACCTCGTCGCCGACCCGGTCGCAGTCCGTCAACCTGGCACCGTTTCCCAGCGCCGTACGCCGCGCCTGCGCGCACCCGTCGGCACCCTGCTGGAAGGCAGCGGCCGCGCTCAGGGCGGACAGGTCAGCCGCCGCCCGGGCCCGGTGCTGGCCCACCAGGAACCCGGCGATCAGCATCGCCGACCCCGCAAGCAGCACGACCACACTCATCAACCCCACCATGATCATCGTCGCTGAACCACGCTGATCCTGCCGCTGCCGGCCCGCCCGCACGAAGTGCCAGCCCTTGGCCAACCGCCACCCCTGCGTCTTCACCACGCACCGTCCGGCTCAGGGACGACCTGCGCCCGGGCGGACAACGGCACCGCGACCAGCCAGTCCGCCAACGGCTTGGCCGACAACCGGACCGTGACCGTGATCAGGTCTCGACGGCGGTCCACGACGACCGTCGCACCCTGCGGCGCTGCAGCCTTCACCTTGCTCACCGCGGCCGCATCACCCCTGGCCGCCTGCCGGGCGACGGCCGCTGCCGTGTCCCCGCAGCGCAGCTGCATCACGATCAGGTAGATCCCCCAGCACATCATGGTCAACAGCGCCAGGGCGGCGAGGATGGTGACGGCCAGCTCGGCCGTCACCATCCCCCGCCCGTCAGCCGCTGACCTGGCTCGCGGGCTCATTGGTCAGCTCCGATCTGCGGCGGCCGGCTACAGACCCTTGGTGAAGGTCTTGATGATGTCCAGGATCACGTTCAACAGCAGCTTCTCCACCGGCCCGGCCGTGACCACCGCCAGCAGAACGCCGGCGATGGCGATCGCCGCGATGATGCCCACTGTCCACTCAGCACTCACCATGCCGCGCTGGGTACGTCGTGCGATGGTGCTGTCAGGGCCGCCTGGGACCTGAACCAGCTCGGCGGGGGCAGCGGTGGTCACGAGATCGACCGTTGCCTCGTTGTTGTCTGACGACATGTCTTGCTCCTCCTTGTTTCGCGCCGACCCCGGCGCGGCATCCCCTCGGATACGAAAGGAGTTTGTGGACGGCGACGCCTGATCGTGCAGCCGTCGGCAGATCTGTTGACGACGCTTCAAGTCCAGTTCCGGGCTGTGGACAACGGAGCGGCCCCGACTCGCAACTCGACGCGAGGGCCGAGGGTCAAGGGGCCGAGGGTCAAGGGGCCGAGGGTCAGGGGGAGAACGCCTGGGCGATGGCCGACACCACGGTGGGCACGACCCCGAGCAGCATGAACGAAGGGATGAAGCAGACCATCAGCGGTAGCACGCTGCGTACGCCGACACCGCGCGCCCGGATCTGCAGCACCGCCCGCCGTCGTTCCCGGGCCACCTCGGCGTGGTGTCGTAGGCCCTCCACCATCATCGTCCCCGACTCGACTGAACGCGCCAGGTCGACCGCGGCCGGGCCGAGCTGGGGATGGTCCTGCAGGGCCCGCCACGCGTCAGCGTCCGAAACCCCCAGCGCCGTCCCCGACAGCACCCGCCCCAGGTCGGCCCGCACCGGGTCCTCGAAGGCATCGGCCACCGCCGCGCAGGCCCTCCTCACCGGCATCCCAGCGGCCAGGCCCGCTCCGAGCAGCTCCAGAGCCTGCGGGACCTGGAGGATCAGCTCCTGGCGTCTTCGTCGGGCAGCCAACGGCTCGAGCCAGCCCAGGCCCACGGTGGCGCCGGCGGCCAGCAGCAGAAGAGCGAGCCAGCCCAGGTGGCCTGGTCCCCCGCCCAGCCGCGACACCCCCAGACCCACTGCCAGGGCCGCTACGGAGCTCAACAGGGCACGACGGACCAGCGGAGCCGCGTCTGGCCGACCGGCCAGCATCCGGGCGAACCGGAGCCCCCGTACGTCGGCGCCTTCCGCCGCCGCCACCCGGCGCATCGGCCGGCTGGGATGGCGCAGCAGCAGCAGGACTGCGAGGCCCGCGAAGCCGGCGCTGGCCCAGGCGGCCGGGGTCAGGAGGATCATCAGGCGGCTCATCGCTGGACTGCGGCCTGGTCGGCCAGCAGCTCGATCCAGACCACACCCGCCCCGGCGAGCATGAGCCCGCCGATCAGGCACGCCCAACCGGCCGGCCCACCCAGCAACCACTGGATCGGGTCCCCGCCCAGCAGGTAACCCATCCCGATCCCGCACGCCGGCAACGCCGCCATCACCTTGCTCGTGGCCCGCGGCGAGGCCAGTTCCCCGGCGACAACGGCACGCAGGGACTCCTCGGCGGACATGCTGGCCGCCACCTGCTCCAGGGTGGCCGACAGCGGCGCCCCGGTCTGGACCGAGACCTGCCATGCCCGGGCGAGCTCGAGCAGGCCACCGTGACCGGGAGCTCGACCCTGGCTCCGCCACACCGCCGTCACGTCTCCTCCGACGGCGTGCACCTGGAGCGCCCGCAGCAGAACCGGGCAGTCGGCCGACGCGACAGCCAGAGCCTCGGTCGGCACCTGACCGACCCGCAGGTGCGAGGACAGCACCTGGCACGCGTGGGCCACCTCGACCTGGGCCATCAGCGCAGCCCTGCTCCGGCCACGCTGCCACACCAGCCAGACCACCACCCCGGCCACGATCACTCCGGCCAGGGCCAGGACGCTCCCGCGCGCTTCGCCGAGCAGCATGCCGACGCCCGGGACGAGGAGCACGAGCAGCGAGGTGAGCACGGTCAACCGCCACCGACGACCCGGACGCCTGCTGGGCGGCTTGGCCCCGGCCAACCGGTCGTGCAGGCCTCGCGAAGCCGGCGCCGCCACCCCCAGCAGGACGGCCAGCACGGCACAGCACAGAGCGACGGCAATCACCGGCTGAGCAGGCTTTCCAGCTGTGCGCTGCCGGGGTCACGCCGTGTCCGGCCGTCGGGACCGAACGCCACCGCCCGCTCGGTTCGGGTCACCCCGGAGCTCGGATCCCGGACAAGGACCGCGATCTCGCTGACCCGGCGCGCGCCGCGGTCGTCGCGGCTGATGTGCACGACTGCGTGGAGCGCAGACGCCACCTGGGCGTGCAATGCCGCCCTGGGTAGACCCCCGAGCAGACCCAGCGCTTCCAACCGTGCCGGTACGTCGGCGGCGGAGTTGGCGTGCACCGTGCCGCAGCCGCCCTCGTGACCGGTGTTCATCGCCGCCAGCAGATCGCAGATCTCCGACCCGCGAACCTCACCGACCACCAGCCGGTCGGGTCGCATCCGTAGGGACTGGCGTACGAGGTCGGTCAGCGTGATGGCCCCGGCCAGTTCCGCGTTCGCGGGCCTGCCCTCCATCCGCACCACGTGGGGATGGTGCGGTGCGAGCTCTCGCGAGTCCTCGACCACCACGATCCGCTCGTCCGCCGGGACCAGGGCCAGCAATGCGGCCAGCAGGGTCGTCTTGCCCGATCCCGTCCCCCCGCTGACCAGGAACGAGAGCTTGGCCGACACGACCCGGGCCAGCAGCTGGGCCGCTCCCGGACTCAGCGAGCCGGAGGCGACACAGTCGTCGAGGGAGAAGGTGCGAGCCGCCGGCACCCGCAGCGAGATGCACGTCCCGGGCGAGGCCAACGTCCCCAGCACGGCGTGGACCCGGCTGCCGTCCGCCAGCCGAGCGTCGACGAAGGGGACGGCGTCATCGAGGCGCCGACCGACCGACGCCGCCAACCGCTGGGCCAGCCGCCGCACCTCAGCGTCATGCGGAAACCGGACACCGGTCAGCTCGAGCCCGGCGCCCCGGTCGACGTAGACCTGGTCGGGTCCGTTCACCAGCACGTCGGTGACCCCGGCCTCGCGCAGCAACGGCTCCAACGGGCCGGCCCCGATGCTGCTGCGCCGCAGCGCCTCCACCGTCTCGATCACCGCGGAGTCGGTCACGATGAAGCCCTCCGCCCGCATCGCTGCCGCGACGTCCGCTGGGTTGTGCAGCCGGCCGAGCCCGGCCAGCCGGGTACGCAGCGGATCCAGATCCACGATGCTCACGCTGCCGCACTCCCGATCAGCATCGGTTCCAGGATCGTCCGGCACGTCCGGGCCAGGGCGCTGCGGGGCGACCGGGCCGGCGGGTCCCCGCTGTCGGCCGCGGTCACCAGGGCCGCGTCCTCGCTGACCACGCCGGCGAGGTCCAGCCCGAGCCCGGTGGCCACGGTGCGTGCGTCGAGCCCCCGGACCCGCCCCACCCGCACCAGCAGGGACAGGTCCCGGCAGCTCTGGTCGACTTCGCGCACCAACTCCCGACCCGCGGCCACCCCGCGGACATCGGCCTGGACCACCAGCAGCACCCGGTCCGCTCGCCGTACCGCCTCACGCGCGGCCGGACCCAGGCTCCGAGGGACGTCGACCACGGTGAGCCGGTGGCTGCGCACCGCGGACAGGGCCACCGAAGTCATCTGTTCGGCGTCGGGTGCGCCGCTGGCGCCGCCCCTGGCCATGGACAGCACGTCCACCCCCTCGACCTGCGGCAGCTGCCCGCCCAGATCTCCCAGGTGACCGCGGGCCGCGGCCAGTCGCGGCCAACGCCAACCATCCACCCGCTCCGCACCCACCAACAGATCGATTCCGCCCCCTAGCGGGTCAGCGTCGACCAGCATCGTGCGGCCCCCGAGTCGTGCCCCCACGAAGGCGAGGCCGGCGGCGCAGGTCGAGGCCCCCACCCCTCCGGAACCGCCGACCACGCAGATCAATTGCCCGGAGCCCGTACGCTGGGAGCTTGCGTCCGCCAGGGCGGTCGCCAGCCAGCCTGCCCCGTCCGGCAGGGTCAGCACCGCCGCCCCGAGTGGCATCGACCACTGGTGCACCACGTCCTGGTCCTCGGCCCGGCCCAACACATAGACGTCCGCGCGGCGGGGCAGCACCATCGCGGCAACCGCCGCGGCCTGGTCGACACCGATCAGCACCGCCGGGGCGCTCGACCACGACGGGCGGAGGGTGCCGGGGTCGCTGGCCACCTGCGGTTCCATCCCGACCGCAGCGGTGACCGAGAGAATGTGGTCGAGCAGCTCATCGTCAGCCGTGACCACGACGGGTGCTCGCCCGACAGTGCGTTGGTCCATACCCGGAGTGTGGGGCGGCCGGGCCGGAACGTGTCACCCAGAAACCCGATCTGTGGACAGCGGAGTCAACGAGGTCCTAGGCCTGTGGACAAAGGTCAGTTGACCAGATGAAGGGGGCGCGGATCACCAGCTTGCCGGGAGCCGGGAGCCGGGACCGGCGAACGACCGTGGGGAGGTCCCGCCCGGCGACGAATAGCTGTGACCTAAAGCACAATCGGTTCGCTCCAGGCCTTCCCATCCGGCGCGGATGGGGGTAGAACTGAGTCAAGGAACAACCGAGTCGCCGTTAGTGAGTACCCGATCTGGGAAGCTCCAGGAGATGCCCGACGTGATATCGCGGGTAGTCGTTTTCGATGAGTCGGACGGACCTCGCACGGCATTCGAGCACCCACGCGGCGATCACCCATCCACGACGGGCAGTTGTGATCCAGGCTTTCCTGGGCCAACACGTTGAAGAGCACGCATGGTCACTCGGCCCTGACGTGCTAGGCGCGGCGCCTGCTCCGGCGGGCGCCGTGTCACGTCCGGACCCGTTCGGCCCGGACCCGTTGGGCACGGACCGCGGCGGAACTCGTCACCGGGGCGAGAGCTCGGCAGCCCGGGCCAGGGATCGAGCACAGTGCAGCAGCCAGTCCCGCACCCCACCCACCCCGCCCTCGGCGTAACCGTTCAGCGCCGTCGCGTACGCCGTGGCGTCGCCACCGTGACCGGCCTCCACCACGATCACCCCACGGGGGTCGATGCCACCCGCGATGAGGACGAGGTGCTCGGCCGCCCGAGCCACCAGACCGTTCCCGTCCACGAACGGGGCCACCGTAGCGATCTCGGCGTGGGCCACGGCGGCGAGCACCACCGCGGACGCCTGGGTCGGGCTCGTTAACAGCTCGGACAGGCCGCGCATCCGCTCGCTCACCCCGGGCCGGTCGACGACCCGGCCGAGGTCGCTGTCGTCGACCACCCCGCGAGCCGCGATCGCGTGCGTCCGGGCCAAGGCCTGCGCCGGCGCCACCTTGACCAGACTCGCCAGATCATCCAGTTGGGCGGACAGCCGGAGCGCGCCGACCAACCACCGCGGTCGGTCCCCGGAGAGCTCCGTGGTCGCCTCGGCGATGACGGCCAAGGCCGCCGCTCGGACCTCGGGTGAGATCACCCGACGACCCCGGTCGCGAAGCACCGCGTCCACAGCCGCCACGGCCGCCCCCACCGCCGAGGGCACGCCCTCCAGGCGTGCGAGATCGGCCAGTGGGTCGGACACCACTAGAGTCTGCCTCATGAACCGGGCCCGGTGGAGTCCCTTTCCAGCGGCTGCGCCGGCCTGGATGGTGGGTGCGGACCCCGCCCGGGTACTGGACCTGGGTTCGGGCAGCGGGGTCTTCGCCGAGCTGGTGCGGGACGCGGGTCACCGGGTCTTCTGCGTCGATCGCGACTCCGGGCTGGTCGGCCAGCTGCCCGAGCGGCTGGGCACCCGGTTGCACGTCGCGGGCCAGGTCGAGTCGTTGCCGTACCGGTCCGGCCAGTTCGACGTGGTCACGGCCTGCCAGACCCTGCACCGGTTCGCGCCGGGTCTGGCACTGACCGAGATCGCCCGGGTGCTCCACCCCAGCGGCCATCTCGCCGTGGTCTACACGACCCGCGACGACACGGTGCCCTGGGTCCGGCGGCTGATCGCCCTGATGCACCAGGCCGACCCGCAGTCGATGCGGGGCGACTTCGGGGTCGAGTCCCTCACGACGGTCGCCGACAGTCCCTACTTCCACCCGTTGGAGCGGAAGAACTTCCGCACCTGGGTGCCGATCGCCCGGGCCGGTCTGATCGCCATGGTGGAGCGGCGAGGCTCGGTCAGGCAGCTAGAGGACGGCGCTCGTACGAACCTCCTCGACCAGGTCGGCGCCCTGTACGACTCCTCCGCCCGCGCTCCGGAGCCCCTGCTGCTGCCCTACCAGACCTCCTGCTGGCGGGCGGCTGTCGACCACTCCCGACTCGTGCTGGACGATCTCGATGCGGACGCGCTGGAGATTCGGCTCTGACTCCGCGCACCTCTGGTTAACTCTGCTATGACCAGCGATAGAGCTGGTCTCTGTTTCCGCCCAGCCAACGGAGGCTGCCATGGCTCACAGCACTGTTCCCACACCCGACCCTGCACCCACCAACGACCCCGGCCACTCCGCCGAGGTCGCCCAGTCGGCGGACGTCTACAACCGGATCGCCGGTGAACCGGACTTCATCGAGCTGCGTCGCCGGTATCGCCGCTTCGCGTTCCCCGCCACCATCGCGTTCATGCTCTGGTACATCACCTACGTGATCTGCAACAACTGGGCTCGGGGGTTCATGGACACCCCGGTCATCGGCAACGTCAACGTGGCGGTCGTGTTCGGACTGCTGCAGTTCCTCTCCACCTTCGTGATTGCGTTCTTGTACTCGAGGCACGCGGACAAGGCCCTTGATCCGTTGTCCACCAAACTCCGCGAGGCCTTCGAGAAAGAGACCGGACGATGAACGCGCAGCTGCTGATTCCGCTGGCCACCGGCAACCGCGGTCTCACCATCGCACTGTTCCTGGCCGTGGTGGCCCTGACCCTGGGCATCACCTTCTGGGCCTCCCGGCAGAACAAGACCGCCGCCGACTACTACGCCGGCGGTCGAAACTTCTCCGGCTTCCAGAACGGGCTGGCCATCGGTGGCGACTACATGTCGGCCGCCTCCTTCCTGGGCATCTCGGGCTCGATCGCGCTCTACGGCTACGACGGCTTCCTCTACTCCATCGGCTTCCTGGTCGCCTGGCTGGTCGCGCTCTTGCTGGTGGCCGAGCTGTTGCGCAACTCCGGTCGCTACACCATGGCCGACCAGCTCGCCTACCGGATGCGGCAGACCCCCGTACGCAGTGCCGCCGCGACGTCGACGATCGTGGTGTCGATCTTCTACCTGCTGGCCCAGATGGTCGGCGCCGGCAGCCTGGTCGGTCTGCTGCTCGGCATCAGCGACGCGGGCACGAAGAACCTGGTAATCGTCGGCGTGGGCATCCTGATGGTCGTGTACGTGACCCTCGGCGGGATGAAGGGCACCACCTGGGTGCAGATCGTCAAGGCGGTGCTGCTGATGGTCGGCACCCTGCTGATCACCATCCTGGTGCTGGCCCGGTTCAACTTCAACATCTCCGAGCTGCTCGGCGCGGCCGCGGATAAGTCCGGCAAGGGGGCGGCCTTCCTGCAGCCCGGTCAGCTCTACGGCAAGGACCTGGTCGGCAAGTTCGACTTCCTGTCCCTCGGTCTGGCCCTCGTCCTGGGCACCGCAGGTCTGCCGCACATCCTGATCCGTTTCTACACCACCCCGACCGCGAAAACCGCCCGTACGTCGGTGCTGTGGGCCATCGGTCTGATCGGCGGCTTCTACCTGATGACCCTGGTGCTTGGCTTCGGCGCGGCGGCCCTCGTCGACACCGCGGCGGGCAGCCAGATCGCCACCTCGTCGGGCAACGCGGCTTCTCCCCTGCTGGCCGAAGCGGTGGGTGGCGGTGCCGGCACCCTCGGTGGGGCCGTGCTCCTGGCCCTCATCTCGGCGGTGGCCTTCGCCACCATCTTGGCCGTGGTCGCCGGACTCACCCTGACCTCGGCGTCTTCGGTGGCCCACGACCTCTACGCCAGCGTGATCAAGAAGGGCCGGGCCAGCGAGAAGAGCGAGCTGATCGTCGTACGGATCGCCGCGTTCGCCATCGGAGCCGTAGCCATCGCGCTGGCCATCCCGGCCCAGCGGCTGAACATCGCCTTCCTGGTCGCCCTGGCCTTCGCCGTCGCCGCCTCGGCCAACCTGCCCGCCCTGCTGTTCAACCTGTTCTGGCGCCGGTTCAACACGATGGGCGCGACCTTCAGCATCTACGGTGGTCTGCTGGCCGCCGTGGTGCTGGTGATCTTCTCCCCCGTCGGTTCGGGCACGCCCACCTCGCTGGCCCCGAACATGGACTTCGCCTGGTTCCCGCTGCGAAACCCTGGCCTGGTCTCCATCCCGTTCGGGTTCCTCTGCGGGATCGTCGGGACCTTGATCAGCAAGGACACCTCCAGCCAGACCCGCTACGACGAGTTGTCGGTCCGCTCGTTGACCGGGGCAGGGGCCGAGAAGGCCACCTCGCACTGAGGGCGGGCGCGGTCTCGTACGCTGACGCTCGGAAGTCCTGTTGGAGCCGGATCGGATGAGGAGAACACCCGTGAGCGATGACGCCCTGAACCCGTCCAAACTGTCGAACCCGTCTCAACTGTCCAATCTGTCCCACGAGGAGCGCCGGTTCGCCCCGCCGGCGGATCTCGTGGCCCAGGCCAATGTGACGGCCGAGACGTACGCCGAGGCGGACGCCGACGTGGAGGCCTTCTGGGCCGAGCAGGCTTCTCGGCTGAGCTGGGACCAGGAGCCGACGCAGACCCTGGACTGGAGCAACCCTCCCTTCGCGAAGTGGTACGCCGACGGCACCCTGAACGCCGCCTACAACTGCCTGGACCGCCACGTCGAGGCCGGCCTCGGTGACCGGGTCGCCTTCTACTTCGAGGGCGAGGGGGGCGACACCCGGACGATCACCTACGCGGATCTGACCACAAGCGTGAAGAAGGCCGCCAACGCGCTGATCGAGCTCGGGGTCAAGGCCGGGGACCGGGTGGCCATCTACCTCCCGATGATCCCCGAAGCCGTGGTCGCGATACTGGCCTGCGCCCGCCTAGGCGCCCCGCACACCGTGGTCTTCGGCGGCTTCTCCGCGGACGCGCTGTCCAGCCGGATCAAAGACTGCGGGGTGGAGGTCGTGATCACCGCCGACGGCGGCTATCGACGTGGTGCCCCGTCGGCGCTGAAGCCGGCCGTGGACGAAGCCCTGCTCTCCTGCCCCGACGTCCGCAACGTGCTGGTCATCCAGCGGACCAAGCAGGACGTGGCCATGCAGGAGCCCCGCGACCTGTGGTGGCACGAGTTCGTCGGCGGGCAGTCTGAAGAACACCGACCGGAGTCCTTCCCGGCCGAGCACCCGCTCTACATCATGTACACCTCGGGCAGCACCGGTAAGCCGAAAGGCATCCTGCACACCACCGCCGGATACCTGGTCGGCACGTCCTACACCCACTGGGCGACCTTCGACCTCAAGCCGGAGACGGACATCTTCTGGACCGCCGCGGACATCGGCTGGGTGACCGGGCACTCCTACCTGGTCTACGGGCCGCTGGTCAACGGCGCCACCAGCATCATGTACGAGGGCACCCCCGACACCCCGCACCAAGGTCGCTGGTGGGAGATCATCGCCAAGTACAAGGTGACGGTCCTCTACTGCGCCCCGACCGCCATCCGCACCTTCATGAAGTGGGGCGAGGAGATCCCCGAGAAGTTCGACCTGTCCTCGCTGCGCATCCTCGGGTCCGTCGGCGAACCCATCAACCCGGAGGCGTACGTCTGGTATCGCCGCGTCATCGGTGGCGGTCGGACCCCGGTCGTCGACACCTGGTGGCAGACCGAGACGGGCATGCACATGATCTCCCCGATGCCCGGGGTGACCGAGGGCAAGCCCGGGGCGGCGATGCGGGCGGTGCCCGGCGTCCAGGTGGACGTGGTCAACGACGAGGGGCAACCGGTTCCGGACGGTTCCGGCGGCTACCTGGTGGTGACCCGTCCGTGGCCGGCCATGCTGCGGACGTTGTGGGGCGACGACCAACGGTTCATCGACACCTACTGGACCCGCTTCCCCGGCCTCTACTTCGCCGGTGACGGCGCGAAGAAGGATGAGGACGGGGATCTCTGGCTGCTCGGTCGGGTGGACGACGTGATGAACATCTCGGGACATCGGATGTCCACCACCGAGATCGAATCAGCGCTCGTCTCGCACCCGAAGGTGGCTGAGGCGGCCGTCGTCGGAGCCTCGGACGAGACCACCGGGCAGGCCATCGTCGCCTTCGTGATCCTGCGCTCCAGTGCCGTCCAGGAGGGGGCCGGTGACGGCGGTCCGGACGTGGTCGAGGAACTGCGCAGACACGTGGCCAAGGAGATCGGGGCCATCGCCAAGCCGCGGCAGATCATGGTGGTCGAGGAGCTGCCCAAGACCCGGTCCGGCAAGATCATGCGGCGCCTGCTCAAGGACATCGCCGAGAACCGGGAACTCGGCGACGTCACCACCTTGACCGACTCCTCGGTGATGAACCTGATCAAGGACAACCTGAACGCTGCCGCGGCGAACCAGGATTAGCGCCGCCCCGTACGCCCTGACCCTGAGGTTGCGCCGCATCGATCATCTGGCGGCTGAGGCCGTACTCTGAGCCCTGGTGTGCCGGGAAGTCTGGTCGGCGATGATGCTGTCGACCCCGAAGGAAACCCTGATGCCTGCCTCCGTTGGTCCCACCCCCATCTTCGCCCGTGGCAGCTGGCTGGAAGTTTCGCGGGTGACTTCGCTGCTGCGTCGAGAGACGGTCGGTGGGGCGTTGTTGCTGACCGCGACGGTGCTGGCGATGGTGTGGGCGAACTCGCCGTGGGCGTCGAGCTATGCCGCGCTGCGTGACTTCACCTTGGGCCCGGAACTCCTGCATCTGGACCTGACCATGGGGCAGTGGGCCGGCGACGGACTGCTCGCGGTCTTCTTCTTCGTCGCCGGTCTCGAGCTGAAGCGGGAGTTCGTCGCTGGCGACCTGCGGGACCCACGTCGCGCGGCGCTGCCGGTGGTCGCTGCGGTCGGGGGAATGGCGGGCCCGGCCATCCTCTTCACCCTCATCAACCTGGGGACTGGCGGCGACGCGTTGCAGGGCTGGGCCATTCCCACCGCCACCGATATCGCGTTCGCCCTGGCGGTGCTGGCGGTGGTCTCCACCCATCTGCCGACGGCGTTGCGTACGTTCCTGCTGACCTTGGCCGTGGTCGACGACCTGTTCGCGATCATCATCATCGCCATCTTCTACACCCGTGACCTGGCGCCGCTGTTCCTGCTCGCTGCGCTGGTCCCGCTGGCGGTGTTCACGCTTCTGGTGCAGCGGCGGGTCCGGTCGTGGTGGCTGCTGCTGCCGCTGGCCGCCGCCACCTGGGGTCTCGTGCACGCTTCCGGGGTGCACGCCACCGTCGCGGGGGTGCTGCTCGGGTTCGCGGTGCCAGTGCTGCGGAGTCGGGCGGCGGGCGGCCCGGATGCCGGCCCGGGCTTGGCGGAGCATTTCGAGCACCGGGTGCGACCCATCTCGGCCGGGTTCGCGGTGCCCGTGTTCGCCTTCTTCGCCGCCGGTGTCAGCATCGGCGGCCTGTCGGGCCTGACCGAGTCGCTCACCGACCCCGTCGCGATCGGCATCGTGGCCGGCCTGGTGGCTGGTAAGACCGTCGGAGTCTTCGGCGCCACCTATCTGATGGCGCGTTTCACCCGCGCCACCTTGGACACGGACCTGCGCTGGGTCGACGTCTTCGGCTTGGCCGTGCTGGCCGGGATCGGGTTCACCGTCTCGCTGCTGATCGGGGAGCTGGCGTTCGGCGCGGGCAGCGTCCGTGACGAGCATGTCAAAGTCGGTGTCCTGACCGGTTCGCTGATCGCCGCCCTGCTCGCCGCCGCGGTCCTGCGGAGCCGGAACCGCACCTACCGACGCATCCACGAGGACGAGCAGCGTGACACCGATCAAGACGGGATCCCCGACGTCTACCAAGGCGCACCCTGACCGGCGCGCCGAGGTCCCGGTCCAGCGCCGACGACACGGGCCCGACAGACTAGGCTCAGCAACGACGAAAAGGGGCAACACATGGCAGACCAGACAGTCGGCGACATCATCAAGGCCATCACGGCGGACGTGAAGCTGCTGGTGCGCGATGAGGTCCAGCTGGCCAAGGCCGAGCTGGTCCCGGCGGCCAAGAACGCCGGCATCGGGGCGGGAATGTTCGGGGCTGCGGGCTACTTCGCGATCTGTGCTCTGTCGATTCTCTACTTCGCTGCCGCCTTCGGCCTCGCCGCCGGCTTCGACTGGCCGTACTGGCTCTCGTTCTTGGTCGTCGGGGTCATCCTGCTGATCCTCGCCGCCATCCTCGGGGCCATCGGGTTCAGTCTGATCAAGAAGGTCAAGGCCCCGAACCGGACGATCGCCCAGGCCAACCAGACCGTCGCGGAGGTCAAGGCCGCCGCTCAGAACGGCATCCGCGCAGCCCAGGCCCCCGAGATCGAAGGCGAGGTCGTCGCCAGCCGTCGGCTGACCTGACGTCGGCCGATCTCGGGCCTACGGTAGGTCGTCGATGTGGCCGGGGCCGGCGTACGCGACATCCTGATCGACGGTCCCTGGCGCCACCGCGCCCTCGCCGCCAACGGCATCCGGTTCCACGTCGCCACCGGGCTCGGCTTCGTCCCCACCCGTGCGTTGGTCGTCTTGCTGCACGGCTTCGGTGAGTTCTGGTGGGCCTGGCGCCACCAGATCCCGGCCCTCGACGCCGCCGGGTACAGCGTGGCCGCCCTGGACCTGCGCGGCTACGGCGCCAGCGACAAGACCCCCCGCGGGTACGACCCCCGGACCGCCGCTTCCGACATCGCCGGCGTGGTCCGCAGTCTGGGCTATACCGACGCCGTGCTGGTGGGCCATGACTGGGGTGGGATGGCGGCCTGGGCCACCGTCGCGTACGCCCCGGAGCAGGTCCGGGCTCTGGCCTCGGTCGCCGCGCCGCACCCGCTCGCGTTCCCCTGGCGACCCGGTCTCACGACCCTGGCCTTCTTCCAGCTGCCCCTGCTCCCGGAGCGACGAATCATGGCCGACGACGGGCTCTACATCGAGGAGCTGCTGCGGAGCCGGGCCGGCCGCGCTGATTTTCTGGCTCCAGCCGAGGCCCGCCGCTATCGGGACGCCTTGATGCTCTGGCCCAGTCCGCATTGCGCGCTGGAATATCAGCGGATGTTCGTCCGCAGTCGGTTGCGCAGCTCCGGTCGGGACTTCCGCCGGGCCCTGCGCCGTCCGGCACCCGTACCCCTGCTGTCGATCCACGGCCAGGTCGACCGGTTGATCCCGCGGTCGTCGATGACGGCGGCGAGCGCGTACGTCACGGGCCCCCACGAGCTGGTCAGCCTGCCGGGGGTCGGGCACCTGCCGCACGAGGAGGATCCGGCCGCCGTCAGCGCCGCGTTGCTGCACTGGCTCGAGGCGCTCGGTCCGCAACCGGCGCAGGGGCTCAGCCGAGCAGGTAGATCCGTGACTCCCAGGGCTGCAGCGCGGCTGAGGTGGTGTCGCCGTGAGTGGTCAGCAGGGTGAGCGCCCCGGCCAGATCGGGCACCGAGCCAGCCGCTACGACCGCCAGCTGCGACGAGCAGTTGGCCAGCATCACCAGCACCTGGCTCCCGGACGTCCGGGTGAGCGCCCAGATCTGCTCATGGTCGCCCAGCAGCAGCTCGAAGCGACCGTCCACGATCACCGGTTGCTCGTGCCGCAGCGCGATCAGCCGGCGGAAGTGATGGAAGACCGAGTCCGGGTCGGCGACCGCAGCGGCGGCGTTGATCGTCACGTAGTTGGGGTTCACCGGCAACCACGGGATGCCCTCGGTGAAACCTGCCTGGGAGGTGTCGTCCCACTGCACCGGCGTACGGGCGTTGTCGCGGCTGCGTGGCGCGATCGAGGCGAGCACCGTGGCCGCCTCCATCCCCAGGCTCAACGCCTCCGTGTAGTAGTTGACCGACTCGATGTCGCGGTAGGCACTGATGTCGATGAACCGGGTGTTGGTCATCCCCAGCTCCTCGCCCTGGTAGACGTACGGCGTGCCGCGGTGCATGTGCTGCACGGTGGCCAGGGTCTTGGCCGAGTTGACCCGGTGCTCAGGACTGTCGTCGCCGAACCGCGACACCGCCCGCGGCTGGTCGTGGTTGTCCCAGTAGAGGGAGTTCCAACCGACGTCGGCCAGCCCGACCTGCCACTCGGCGAGATTCTGCTTCAGCGCCGGCAGGCCGCTCGGCTGGGGGTCCCACTTGCTCCCGCCCGGCTTGGTGTCCAGCCAGACGTGCTCGAAGGTGAAGACCATGTCGAGCTCGTGCCGCGCCGGATCGGTAACGGATTGGGCCGTGTCGATCGTCGCTCCGGGCATCTCGCCCACGGTGAGCAGATTCCGGGCGCTCAGCCCGACCGCCGAGTTCATCTCGGCCAGGAACTCGTCCAGCCGATGGCCGTTACCCACCTCAGCGATCCCCGAGGCGTAGCGCTGCCCGGCAGCCACCGCACCGTCCCTCAGCATCTCCGGCTTGGAGATCAGATTGATCACATCCATCCGGAAACCGTCGACACCACGGTCGACCCACCAGTTCATCATCGCGTAGACCGCCTGGCGCACCTCCGGGTTCTCCCAGTTGAGATCAGGCTGCTTCGGTGAGAACAGGTGCAGGTAGTACTCCCCGCTGGCCTCGTCGTAGGTCCAGGCGGGACCGGAGAAGGCGGACTCCCAGTTGGTCGGCTCCGCTCCGGGCTCCGCTCCGGGCCGGGCGGGCTCCGCGCCGGGGCGGGGCGCGCGCCACCAGTACCAGTCCCGCTTCGCCGAGGCCGGATCCCGGGACTCGACGAACCACGCGTGCTCGTCGGAGGTGTGGTTGACCACCAGATCCATCACGAGCTTCATGCCCCGCTGGTGCAGACCGGCGATCAGCGCGTCCAGGTCCGCCAGGCGGCCGAACAGGGGGTCGACATCGGTGTAGTCACTGATGTCGTAGCCGTTGTCGTCCATCGGCGAGGCGTAAACCGGTGACAGCCAGACCACGTCGACCCCGAGTTGGTGGAGGTAGTCCAGCCTGCTCGTGACGCCGGGGATGTCTCCCACCCCGTCGCCGTTGCTGTCCGCGAACGAGCGCGGGTAGATCTGGTAGACGACCGAGGACCTCCACCAGCCGTCAGGGTGCGTCGAGCCGGTCGATGGTGCGGTGGTCATGGCCCGATCCTGCCATGAGCGCGTCGAGCCGGGTCTCGAGACTGTCGCACTCCTCCACCAGGTTGGCCTGGGCTGCCGCGGTCATCGCGCGGCCCCTGGGCGTACGGAACAACTCCCCGTCGGCGAGCGGTTCCAGCACCTCCAGCCGGCCGGTCAGGAACGCCGCCTCCGGCACCGCTGCGTACTCCTCCCGGACGGCGGCCACGTAGCGGGCATACACCTCGGGCGGTGCGGCAAGGATCGCCAGGTCGGCGTCGCACAGCAGCTCGCCCTCCCGATCCCGGCTGCCGGGCACGTGGGTGGCGGTCAGTCGTACGAGGCGGGCGACCTGGGTCAGGTCCTCCTGCTCGAACCCGGCCCGGCTGAGCTCCCTGATGGCCAGCCGGGCCGAGGCGTCCTCGTTGGTCAGCTCCCGGAACGGGATGTCGTAGATGGCGTCGTGGAACCAGGCGGCCAGCCGGACCAGGTATAGGTCGGCCTGCCCGTCGGACAGCTCGTCGACCATCTGCAGGACATAGTGCAGGTGCTCGACGTCGTGATAGCGGCGGTGCGGCTCGGCGTAGCGCCGGATCAGCGACTCCCCCATCTTCTCCTGGTGGGGCAGAGTCGCGTTCCATCGCTCCATCAGCTCGTCGTGGAGCTCAGGGCGTACCTGGTTCTCAGTGGGCATCGGGTCCTCCAGCATCGGGACGGCCAGTCAGATAGCGCTCAGGAATGGCCAGCTCGCGGGAAGTGTCCCACGGACGCTGCCATCCGGCCAGATCGAGCACCCCGTCGAGCAGCTGGGCGGTCAGGCCCCAGATCACGTGGTCGTCGATCTCGAACGCCGGGCCGGTGTAGCCGGACGGGTGCCGGACCTGGGCGCGGCGGGACCGGTCGGTGAGCACCGCGACGGGCACGATCACCACACTGGCGACCTCAGCCAGGTCCGCGGCGCGGACCGGGCTGGTGGCTCGCCACCAGGCCAGCACCGCGGTCACGTCGAAGCCGCTCACCGAGACGTGCGCCGCCGGCAGCATCCCGAGCACCTCGACCCCGGTCCGATCCACCGCGGTCTCTTCCTCGGCCTCCCGCAACGCCGTGTCGACCAGGTCGCGATCCCCCGGATCGGCGGCGCCACCCGGGAAGGCGACCTGGCCGGCGTGATTGCGCATGGTGGCCGCCCGTTCGATGAACAGGATCTCCGGGCCCTGCTCACCGTCACCGATGAGCACCAGCACTGCCGCCGCCCGAGCCCCGACTCCGGGGCGGATCGCCACCGCCCGGTTCAGGCTGGTCTGGTCGGCCAACCCCTGCGTCAACCGGGCCAGCCAGGCTGGACGCTCGGTCACGGGGTGACGCCGAGATGCTGCTGGGCGAGGGTCCGGATGTCGTCGGCTGAGCGGAACGGACCGCTGTGCCGGAAGGCGATCGTGCCGTCGGCCCGGACGAAGAAGGTCTGCGGCATCGCGCTCACCTGCAGCGTGGACCTGAGCACGAGATCGGCGTCTTCCAGCTGCGGGTAGGTCCAGGAGGCGAACTGGGCGAACTCGATCGCCAGACCGGGCCGGGGGTCGGCGTGATCGATCCCCAAGATCAGCAGCTCGGAGCGGTTCACCGTGGCCACCTCGGCGAGGTACGGGGCCTCCTGGCGGCACGGGGGACACCACTGAGCCCAGACGTTGATCATCATCGGCTTTCCGCGCAGCCCGGCCAGCCGCACCGGACGGCCGCCACCCAGACAGGGCAGCACCGCGTCCGGGAGACCGTTGGACACCGGGGCCACGGCGGGGTCCGAAGCTGGGCAGTCGGTGATGCCGGCGGCCTTCTTCTTCGCGGCCAGATCGGCGGTCTCGTCCGGTCCGGGGGCGGGCGCGGGTGCGGAAACCTGGGCTGTCGGCGTTTGCCCGGGCTGCGTCGATCGGGTGACCGACGAGGTTTCGGTGCAGCCGGCCAGCCCCAGCGTCAGGGCGCAGACCAGCACCGCAGCGCGTACGCCGGAACTCATCCGCGGGGCTCGCGGACCAGCTTCGCCGCCTTGACCGGGTCGGTCTCACCCTCGCCGTACGCCGGGCACCAGCGGGCGATCGGGCAGGCCCCGCAGGCCGGGTTGCGGGCATGGCAGCGGCGCCGGCCGTGCCAGGTCACGTGGTGCGAGAGCTCGGTCCAGTCCTTGCGGGGAAACAGTGCGCCCACCTCGGCCTCCACCCGGTCCGGGTCGGTCTGCTCGCTCCAGCCGAAGCGGCGGGCCAGCCGTCCGACGTGGGTGTCGACCACGATGCCGGGAATCCCGAACGCGTTGCCGAGGACCACGTTCGCGGTCTTTCGACCGACGCCGGGCAGGGTGACGAGCTCCGGTAGCGTCCGTGGCACCTCGCCGGAGAACCGCTCGGTCAGGGCGGCCCCGAGCTTGATCAAACTGTCGGTCTTGGCCCGGAAGAAACCGGTCGCGGTGATCATTACCTCCAGCTCGGCGCGATCCGCGGCAGCGTAGGCAGCGGCGTCCGGGTAGCGCGCGAAGACGGCAGGGGTGGTGAGATTGATCCGCTTGTCCGTGCTCTGGGCAGACAGGATGGTCGCGACCAGCAGCTCGAGCGGGGTGGTGAAGTCCAGCTCGATGTGAGCGTCCGGATAGGTGAGCGCTAGCTGGCGGTTGATGGAGCGGGCGCGCCGGGTCAACGACAGGTCCGCACTCATGGCCCCAACCCTACGCGGATCGACTGTTTCGCCTAGCCGCACCTTTCTTGCGGTGCAGCCGGATCCACGGACCGGCGTCTGCCCCTTCGATGGTTTTGAACGGTAGGCTCACCACGATGGTTGCTCAGGTGGCGATGAGGAGGTCGGACGCGTGGATCCGGAAGTCCTGAAGAAGGCACCGCTGTTTGCCGGCTTGGAAGACGAAGCGGCGACCGAGCTCTCGGCCACGATGGGCACGGTCCGGCTGAACAAGGGGGAGATCCTCTTCCATGAAGGTGACGGCGGGGACAGGCTCTACGTCGTCGTCAGTGGCAAGGTCAAGCTGGGCCGCAGCGGCTCTGCCGGCCGGGAGAATCTGCTGGCCATTCTCGGGCCGGGTCAGATGTTCGGTGAACTATCCCTCTTCGACCCGGGACCCCGGTCCACCACGGCGACAGCCGTCACCTCCTGTGAGATCCGCACCCTCGAGCACCATGAGCTGATGGGTTGGCTGACCGGTCGACCCGAGGTGGCCCAGGGGCTGCTCGGACAGCTGGCCGCCCGGTTGCGGCGGGCCAACGATGTGGTCGCCGACCTGGTCTTCTCCGACGTTCCGGGCCGGGTCGCCAAACAACTCCTCGAGCTGGCTCAGCGCTTCGGTGACACCCGCGACGACGGTGTGCACGTGCACCACGACCTCACCCAGGAAGAGCTGGCCCAACTGGTCGGCGCCTCCCGGGAGACCGTGAACAAGGCCCTGGCCGACTTCGCCGCCCGGGGCTGGATCCGGCTGGAGCCCCGCTCGGTCACCATTCTCGACGTGGAGCGGGTCGAGCGCCGCGCCCGCTGAACCGCTCCCTGAGCTAGTCGAAGGGACCCCGAGCCTGTCGAGGGGTCGTGAATCAGTTGGTCCCGAGGGTGACCGCGGCGGTCTGTGCCGCACCGCCGCCCCGGAAATAGGTGACGTTGACCTGGGTGCCCGGAGCGTAGAACCGGGTCGCGGCGATCAGTCCGTCGGGGGTGGTCGTGTTGAAGTTGTCGATCTTGGTGACCACGTCACCGACCCGCAGCCCGGCCTTGGCTGCGGCGCCGTTCGCGATCACGGTCTGCAGCGGAACCCCGGTCGCGGTGGACAGCGCCGAATCCGAGCCGCCGACGCTCACCCCCAGAGCAGCGTTGCCGGACGTGCCGTTAGCGATCAGCTCGCCGGCCACCCGTACGGCCACGTCGGCCGGGATGGCGAAGCCGATCCCGATGTTGCCGGACTGGCTGCTGCCGCTCGAGCTCGACCCGGTGCTGGCGATCGAGGAGTTGACCCCGATCACGGCCCCGTTCACATTGACCAGCGGACCGCCGGAGTTGCCCGGGTTGATCGCGGCATCGGTCTGAACCGCGAGGTAGACGGCGTCGTGGTTGCTGCCTGAGCGGACCGGGCGGGCCGTGTTCGACACGATCCCGCTGGTCACCGACTCCGCCAGCCCGAGCGGGGCACCGGCGGCGACCACGGCTTGACCGACCCGGAGGGAGTCGGACTTCGCGAAGACCGCCGGGGTCAGGTCGGCGACCCCGTCGACCTTGATCACGGCGAGGTCGTTGGTCTCCGACGTGCCGATGATCGTGGCTTTCGCTGTGGTGCCGTTGTCGAAGGTCACGGTGATGGAGCCCCGCTGAGCGGCAGCCTGCACCACGTGGTGGTTGGTCAGGATGTGGCCCTGGGTGTCGAGCACCATGCCACTGCCGATGTCGCCGCTGCTCCCGGCCTGCACCGTGACGGTGACGACCGAGGGGTCGATCTTCGCTGCCGCGGCAGGGATGCTGCCGTCCAGCAGCGGGGCCTGGGCGGCCGGCACCGTGGTCACGCTGATCGGCGAGGTGCCGGCCACATCCGTGCTGAGGTACTCGTACGAGCCGATCCCGGCGCCCGCGCCGATGACGGCCGAGAGCGCAGCGGCCACCAGGAGCGGGCCGAGCCGCCGCCTGGGCGGGTTCACCAGGGCCACGGGGGCGGGTGGCAGTGGCGGCACACCGGCTGGGGCAGGGAAGTCCGCACTGGTGTAACCGCCGAGCCGCCCGTCGCCGAGGTACTGCGGCCCCTGGTACGGCGGGTAGTTACCGAACGGTGGGGTGCTCAGCCCGGATTCCTCGTTGCTCATGCTCCGAGATTGCCCGGCCATCCTGTGGCTTACCTGTGCGGTCCGGGTGAACTTCCTGGGAAGTCGTGGGCTCGGGCTCGAGCGGCGCAGTTGTCAGCGCCGTCCGTGACGCCCTGGGCCGTCCGGTTCCACCGCCTGCAGATAGTCGAGCTGCGCCCGTACGGACTGCGCCGCCGCCGGCCACAAGGAGCGGTCTACCTCGGCGTAGACCCGGCGTACGACGTCGTTGGCGGTCTGGTCCCCCGCGGCCAGCGCGGCTCGGACCTGGTCCAGACGCTCGTGTCGGTGTCGGAGATAGAACTGCAGAGTCTCGGCCGGGTCGGTCACCACCGGCCCGTGGCCAGGCAAGATCTCGGTGACACCCCGGGCCTCCACCAGGTCGTGAAACCGGTTGATCGAGTGGAGATAATCGGCCAGGTCCCCCTGCGGGTGGGTGATCACGGTCGTCCCGCGCCCCAGCACCATGTCACCGGAGAGCAGCCGCACCGAGGCGTCGGGTCCGGTCAGCAGCAGCGCCATGGAGTCGTCGGTGTGCCCGGGCGCCGCCAGCACCTCCACCCGTACGCCACCGGCCGCGAGCCCGTCGCCGGCCAACAGCCCGACCGGCCCGACCTGGAACGCTGGATCGGCCGCACGTACGCCGCACCCAACCCGCGCGGCGAGCGCCGCGGCACCCTCGGAGTGGTCGAGGTGACGGTGGGTCAGCACGATCACCTGGATGCGTCCGCCGCTACGCCGCAGCACCTCGTCCAGGTGGGTCTCGATGAGCGGACCCGGATCAACGACGATCGGCTCCCCCACCGCGGGATCCCCGACGATCCAGGTGTTCGTCCCTTCGAGGGTCATGGGCCCGGGGTTCGGCGCCCGGACCAGCTGCAGGAACTCGTTGCTCATCGCCGTACCTCCGGATAGCGAAATTGCCATCCGACACCGTCGGTGACCAGCTCGGGCAGCACCGTCTCGATCACCCGGTCGGTGGCCCGGTCGCGTACGGCCTCCAGGGTCCCGGCCTCGGCCAGCTCCAGCAGGATCGACAGTGTCGGGGGCATCAGGGCGATCTCGCCGGACCGTTCGGCGGCCACGGCCGCCGACGGCGCCGTCCAGGCGGCGAAGTCGGTCTCGCCGGAGACGTCCGCGGCGTGCTGGCCCGCCGGGAGCTCGGCGACGAAGAACTGGGTGTCGAAACGTCGCGGCTCGAACTCGGGGGTGATCCAGTGCGCCCAGGCCCAGAGATCGGCCGAGCGCAGCCGCACACCCGTCTCCTCCCTCGTCTCCCGGCAGGCACACGCCCGGATCGGGTCACCGGACCCGTGGTCAACCGGGTCGACTCCGCCGCCGGGGAAAACCACCATCGAGGCGGCGAAAGGCATCCGGGCATGTCGGTGCAACAGGTAGGTCTGCAGCTCACCCAACCGTTCCCGCAGCACGATCACGCTGGCCGAGAGTGACGGCTCGACCGGCACGCTCACCCCCGAGCGGAGACCAGCCCGTTCGGCTGTGGCCGCGGGAACCCTCGGCTCGAGCTGGGCGAGCACGTCGAGCGAGTGTGACACCACAGGCGCTCAGACCAGGTGCATGGTGGGCGGGGCACCCACGGCAACGATGACCTCGACCTCGACCGGCGCGTCCAGCGGCAGGCTGGCCACCCCGACCGCGCTGCGGGCGTGCCGGCCCGCGTCACCGAAGATGTCCTGCAGCACCTGGCTCGCGCCGTTGCCGACCTGCGGTTGGCCGATGAACCCCGGGGCGCTGGCCACGAAGATGACCACCTTCACCACCTGCAGCACAGCATCGAGTTCGCCTGCTTCGGCGGCAACCGCCGCGAGCGCGTTCAGTACCGCCGTACGCGCGCACTCCGCCCCCACCTCGGGGGTGACCTCCCCGCCCACCTTGCCCACGGCCATCAGCTGACCGTCGACGGTAGGCAGTTGACCGGAGCTGAACACCAGGTCACCGACCCGGACCGCCGGCACGTACGCCGCCAGCGGCGCCGCGACGGTCGGCAAGGTGAGACCCAGCTCGGCGAGCCGGCTGGACGGCAAGCTCACGCAGCGCCTCCGGAGCCGGCGATCGGGCGCTTCAGGTAGGCCACCAGGTTCTCCGGACTGAGCCCGGGCACGACCTGGACCAGCTCCCAGCCGTCCTGGCCCCAGTTGTCCAGGATCTGCTTGGTGGCATGGACCAAAAGCGGCACGGTCACGTACTCCCACTTCGTCATGGGCTCACTGTAGTCATGCGCGCGCTGTAGTCATGCGCGCGCTGTAGCCAAGGTGCGCGAGCTGAAGCGCCGCCAGCGTCAGCCGGCCCACCCACCGGGTCTAGGCCGATCCCACACGGGTCTCGGCTCAGTCACACAGGCAGAAGGGATGCCCGCTCGGGTCGAGGAACACCACGAAGCCGTCCTGCTCAGCGGTGACCCGCCGAGCGCCGATGGACTCCGCGTACGTCGATGCCTCGGCCAGGTTGGTCACCGTGAAATCGAGATGGATCTGCTGCGGGACCGCATTGTCCGGCCAGGTCGGGGCTTGGTGGTCCGGAGCGAGCTGGAACGCCAGCCGGGCACCCGCTCCCCCGCCGATGGTGATCCAGTCCTCATCCGCGCGCTCGGTCTGCCAGCCGAGCAGCGTGTTGTAGAACTCGGCCAGCGCGGGCGGGTCGGCCGTGTCCAGGGCGACGATGTCGAAGGAGATGGCGGGCCGGTCGGAAGCGGGCCCGGTCGATGATTTGGTCATGGCCTCATCCTGCGGCAACCCACTGACACTTCTGCGACTGCACATCGCACTACTATCGACTTCGTGATCATCGGCATCCTCGGCGGCACGGGCCCCCAGGGACGCGGGTTGGCCCGGCGTTTCGCCGCTGCTGGGCATCAGGTCATCCTCGGCTCCCGGTCTGCCGAGCACGCGCAGTCCGTGGCCGCCGGATACGCCGAGGTCGGCCAGGTCAGCGGATCCAGCAACGCCACCGCCGCCGCCGCGGCTCAGATCGCCGTCATCACGGTCCCCTACGACGGACACGCCGACCTGCTGACCTCGCTGCGTACCGAGCTGGCCGGCAAGATCGTGATCGACTGCGTCAACCCCCTCGGCTTCGACAAGCAGGGGCCCTTCCCGCTCTCGGTCGGGGCCGGATCGGCGGCCCAGGAAGCCCAGGAAGCCCTGCCGGGCTCCACCGTCATCGGCGCCTTTCACCACGTCAGTGCGGTCCATCTCGACGACCCCGACGTGCACCGGATCGAGGGTGACGTGCTCGTGCTGGGTGAGGACCGCGAAGCCGTGGACACCGTGTGCGACCTGGCCACCGCCATCCCGGGGGCCCGTGGCATCTACGCCGGCCGGTTGCGCAACGCCGGTCAGGTCGAGGCGTTCACGGCCAACCTGATTGCCATCAACCGGCGCTACAAGGCCCATGCCGGTCTGACGGTCACCGACATCGCATGACGTCGCGCAAGCCGACCACCTCCCCCAACGGCCCCCTGCACTCGCTGCACATCGTGAGCGGTAAGGGCGGCACCGGCAAGACCACCATGGCGACCGCTCTGGCCTGCGCTCTCGCGACCCAGGACCGGCGGGTGCTGCTCTGCGAGGTCGAGGGCCGCCAGGGCATCGCCGAGGTGTTTCAGACCACACCGTTGGTCGGCGACGAGGAGCGTCGCGTGGCCCGGACCCCGGCCGGCGGCAGTGTCTTCGGTCTGTCCATCGACGCCGAGGACGCCCTGCTGGAGTACCTGGAGACCTTCTATCACCTCGGCCTGGCCGGCAAGGCGCTGGACCGGTTCGGGGCGATCGACTTCGCCACCTCCATCGCTCCGGGACTGCGCGACGTGCTGCTCACCGGCAAGGTCTACGAGGCGGTCCGCCGCAAGATGAAGAACCGGCCCAACGCCTACGACGCCGTGGTGGTCGACGCGCCGCCGACCGGGCGGATCTCGGCCTTCCTGAACATCCACCAGGCGGTGTCCGGGTTGGCCAGGATGGGCCCGATCCGCAACCAGGCGGACTCCGTCGTACGGCTGCTGCGCTCGTCGGAGACCGTGGTGCACTTCGTCACCCTGCTGGAGGACATGCCGGTGACCGAGACCGAAGAGGCCGTCGGGAATCTGGAGCCGACCAAGATCAAGGTGGGCACCGTGATCGAGAACATGGTCATCCCCAGCCCGCTCGACGCCGACCAGCTCGCGTCGGCGGCGGCGAGCTCGACCGCGATCAGCATCCCCGGTTGGACCGCGGAGCAGGACCGGGCGCTCACCGCCGAGTTCGCCGTCGAGGCCTCCCGCACCCTGCAGCAGCAGCTGCGCCACGACCGGTTGACCAACCTGGGCGTGCCCCTGGTGCAGGTCGAGTTCGATCCGACGGGGATCGACACCGGAGCGGTCTTCGCGATCGCGGACCAGCTCACCAGCCAGCTGGAGCTCGAGGTGGCCCGCTAGATGTCCGGACCCTTCCTCGACATCGATCAGGTCATCGCCGATCCCGACATGAAGATCATCATCTGCTGCGGCTCCGGTGGGGTGGGCAAGACGACCACCTCGGCGGCGGTGGCCGTACGGGCGGCGGAGGCAGGTCGCAAGGTCGTGGTGCTGACCATTGATCCCGCTCGCCGGCTTGCGCAGTCGCTCGGAGTCGTCGAGCTGGACAACACCCCGCGGCCCGTACGCGGCCTTGGCCCCGACGGTCAGGACGGGCTCGACCTCAGTGCGGGCGGCAGCCTCGACGCCATGATGCTCGACATGAAGCGGACCTTCGACGATGTGGTCGCGGCCCACTCCACTCCCGAGAAGGCCGACGCCATCCTGCACAACCCCTTCTACGAAGCGCTCTCGTCCTCCTTCGCCGGCACCCAGGAGTACATGGCGATGGAGAGGCTGGGCCAGCTGCACGAACAGGGTCACTGGGACCTGATCGTGGTCGACACACCCCCGGCCCGTTCGGCCCTGGATTTCCTCGATGCGCCCGAGCACCTCAGCTCGCTGCTCGACGGCCGGTTCATCCGGCTGCTGCTCGCCCCGGCGCGCGGTCCCCTGCGCCTGATGAGCGTCGGTTTCAACCTCGTCTCCGCAGCCATGAACAAGATTCTGGGTTCTCAGATCATCACCGACGTGCAGACCTTTGTGACGGCCTGCGAGGCCCTGTTCGGGGGGTTCCGGGCCCGCGCCACCGTGACCTTCGAGCTGCTGTCGTCGCGCCAGACCACGTTCCTGGTCGTGGCGACGCCACAGCCCGACGCGTTGCGGGAGGCGGCCTACTTCGTGGACCGGCTCAGCGAGGAGCGGATGCCACTGTCGGGCGTCGTCGTCAACCGAGTGCACAAGAGCGCCCTCGACGTCTCCGCAGAGCGCGCTCTGTCCTTGGCCGAGGACCTTGATCCCGTCGCGGTCCCGCTCGAGGTGGAGGCCCTGCGGCGCCATGCCGATCTCAGCCGGCTGATCGAGGCGGAGACCCGGCTGCTGGATCGGTTCACGGCTTCCCGGCCGACTGTCGCTCAGAGCCGGGTGCTGTCACTGCCCACCGATGTGACGGATCTGTCGTCCTTGCGTCGGATCGGAACCCTGCTGGCCGACCAGGACTAGTGGCCGCGCCCCGTCCCGTCCGCGGCCCCCGAGGTCGAGAGGGGGCGAGTCAGAAGTTGCCCGGAGCCGACGGGGACTTGCCCACCAGCACCGACCTCCAGGACTCCACATCGCTCCTCTGGCGCAGCAGCAACCGCCGCTCCCGCTCGGTCATGCCGCCCCACACACCCCACTCGATGCGGTTGTCGAGCGCTTCTGCCAGGCACTCGAAGCGCACGGGACAGCCGGAGCACAGCAATCGCGCACTTTTCTGCCCGGAGGCGTCTGGGAAGAGGTCGTCTTCCATGCCGCGGCACTTCGCGAGCATGGTCCACTCTTGTTTGTGCATTGCCGTCACGCCGATTCTCCCCTTGGACTGATGAGACCCGTGCCGGCTTCCCCGGCCGTGTGGCACGGCACTCGTTATGCTACGAATGGTTTCGCGCTCTGCCTAGACTTCGGAGCAGGATCTTTGCTGGTTTGTAATAATTGAGCGATCAATCCTCGAAGGGCGCGAGCCTTGCGGCCTGGACGGCGCGAACCCCCTGGTCGTCCGAAAGATTCGGAATGGCACCCATCCTCCCTTACCCTGTCTGGCATGCCAATGAGCCCGAAGCGGATGGGGAGCGTCGCCTACTCGTCGGTGATGTTCGTCATCGTCAGTGTGCTCGCCGGGGTGTTAGTGGCCGGCTTGTTCGTTCCCGCTGCCGGCTTGGTCGGAGTCAGCGGCCGGGCCGCCGCCGCCGAGCTGGACAGCTTGCCCGCCGAGCTCTCGACACCCTCGCCCTCCACCCGCTCGAAGGTGCTGATGGCCAACGGGCAGACCCTGGCCTACTTCTACGACGAGAACCGGATCCCGGTGAAGTTGTCGCAGATCGCCCCGGCGATGCGGCAGGCGCAGATAGCCATCGAAGACCACCGCTATTACCAGCACGGCGCGCTGGACTTCAAAGGCACCCTGCGCGCACTGGTCCGCAACTCCACCAGCGGCTCCGGGACCCAGGGCGGCTCCTCGATCACCCAGCAGTACGTGAAGATGGTCCAGGTGGAGGCCTGTCAGGACAAGGGTGACGCCCAGTGTGTCAAGGATGCCCAGGCCCCCACCATGGAGCGCAAGGTCCGCGAGCTGCGCTACGCCATCGCCATGGAGAAGAAGTTCAGCAAGGACGAGATCCTCGAGCGCTACCTCAACATCGCCTACTACGGCGAGGGCGCCTACGGTGTAGAAGCCGCGGCCAAGCACTACTTCTCCACCACGGCCTCGAAGCTGACGCTCCCGCAGGCCGCCCTGCTCGCCGGTCTGGTGCAGAACCCGGACGCGAACAACCCCGTACGCAACCCGAGCGCCGCCCTGGACCGTCGGGACGTGGTGCTGAACGCCATGGTCAGGTCGCAGCTGATCACGCCCAACCAGGCCACCAAGGCCAAGAAGACGGGCTTCGACCAGAAGGGGGTCACGTCGACCCGCAATGGTTGTGTCGGAACCCGCTACCCGTTCCTGTGCGACTACGTACGCCGTTCGTTGCTGAACACCCCCAGCCTCGGCAAGACCCCCGAGGAGCGCGAGAACCTGGTCAACCGGGGCGGGTTGACCATCCAGACCGCGATCGACACCAAGACCCAGGACCTGGCCCAGAAAAAGGTCAGCTCCGTCGTCGGTCCTAAGGACCCGCTTATCTCGACCATGAACATGATCGAGCCGGGTACGGGCCGCATCATCGCCATGGCGCAGAGCCGTCCCAAGATGGGCAGCGACGCCAAGAAGGGCCAGACCTACTGGAACCTGGCCGTCGACCCGGCGATGGGCGGCATCCAGGGCTACCAGGCCGGATCCACCTTCAAGGCGTTCACCCTGGCCGCCGCCTTGGAGAAGGGCATCCCGATCAGCAAGAAGTTCAACGCCAAGTCCCCGATGGACTTCACCGGCAAGACCTACCAGTCCTGCGTGGGGACCGAGACGGTGCGAAAGTACCGCGTCTCGAACTCCGTCGGCCACAGCACGACCATCGACATGACCGAGGCCGCCGAGTACTCGGTAAATACCTACTTCGTCCAGCTGGAGCTGGCCGCCGGGATGTGCAACGTCACGAAGATGGCCGAGAAAGTCGGCGTGAAGCTGGGCACCCAGGGCCGCGACCTGGTCAACTTCTACCAGGCCATCCCCTCGTTCACCCTGGGCAGCGTCGAGGTGAGCCCGCTGTCGATGGCCGAGGCCTACGCCACCTTCGCGGCCCGTGGCATCCACTGCGACCCGGTGATCCTCACCAAGATCACGACCCGGGGCGGTAAATCGCTGGAGGTGCCGGACGGCAACTGCAAGCGGGTCGTCGACCAGGAGGCGGCCGACGGGGTGAACAAGGTCCTCAAGTCGGTGATCGACAAGGGGACCGGACTCCGGGCCAAGGTGCCCGGCGGCCGCGACCAGGCCGGGAAGACCGGCACCATCGACAGCAACGAGGCGGTCTGGTTCGCCGGCTACACCCCCGAGGTCGCCGGGGTGGCGATGATCTCGATCGACAACACCAAGAAACCGTTCGTCAAGACCAAGAAGGCCAAGGCGGCTGGTGACTTCCGTCGACGCGGGGTCAAGGGCTACCGGGTGCCTTCCACCGGGGTCACCCTCCAGGGGTCGGGCAGCGGGGACTCCGGCATGCTGATCTGGAAGCCCGTGATGGCTGCTTACTTCAAGGGTGTGCCGGCCACGAAGTTCAAGCAGCCACCGCGCCGGATCCAGGTCGGCAAGCTGGTCACCGTGCCGAGCCTGTTTGGTCTGAGCCTGTCCGCGGCCACCCGCAAGCTGGAGAAGGAGGGTTTCAGCGTCGAACCGCAATCCGTCTTCAGTGACGCCCCCCGGGGCACCTTTCTGGGTTGGTCCGCGGGAGCGGGTTCGCTGATCTCCGAGTTCGGAACGGTCTACCAGCTCCGGTCCAAGGGGAACGACCCGGCCGTCGCCGCGGCCGCGCGGCAAGCGGCAGCCGAGCAGCGAGCAGCCGCAGCAGCCGCCAAGAAGGCAGCAGACGACGCCCGGAAGGCCGAGGACAAGAGGAAGGCCGAGGACAAGAAGAAGGCCGAGGACAAGAAGAAAGCCGATGAGCAGAAGAAAGCCGACGAGCAGAAGAACGTCGGCGGCTGAACGCCGTCCTAGCTCGCCAGCTGGCGCTTGACCTCGGCCGCCACGTTCGCCCCGTCGGCCTTCCCTCTGGTCTTGGGCGTCACCACACCCATCACCTTGCCCATCCCTCGCAGCCCCAGCTCGGCGGCACCGGTGGTGGCGATGGCCTCGGCGACGATGGTGCTCACCTCAACGGCCGACAACTGCCGCGGTAGGTAGTCGGCCAGCACCGCCGCCTCAGCCTGTTCCTTGGCGGCCAGCTCGGCGCGGCCGGCGGCGATGTAGGCCTCCTCAGCCTCACGACGCTTCTTGGCCTCACGGATCACCACCTCGAGCACCTGCTGCTCGGAGAGTTGGACGGCTTCGGTTCCGGCCACCTCAGCTTCGCTGATCGCCGACAGGACCATCCGGATGGTTCCGGACCGGACCTTGTCCCGACCCTTGATGGCGGCCGTCAGGTCGCCGCGGAGGCGGTCTTTCAGGGGGGTGCTGGGATCTGACATGGCCCCATCCTCTCAGCCGGGCGCACTTGTAGCCTGCTGGTTATGTCTGCGACCGGTCGTACCCTACGCACCCTGACCACTGGCCTGCTCGGCTCGGGCGCCGTGGGTCTGGGCTGCCTGGCCTACGCCCGGTTCTACGAGCGCAACGCCTTCCGACTGCGCCGGGTCGAGGTGCCGGTGCTGCCGGCCGGTGTCAGGTCCCTCCGGGTGCTGCACATCTCCGACCTGCACCTGAGCCCCGCCGACCTCAAGCGACAACGCTGGGTGTCCGAGCTCTCCGGGTTGGAGCCGGACCTGGTGATCAACACCGGCGACAACCTGGCCCACCGGGACGCGGTGCCGTACGTGCTCCGGTGCCTGGGTCGGCTCCTGGAGGTGCCCGGCGTGTACGTCTGGGGGTCGAACGACTACTACGCGCCCACCTTCAAGAACCCGCTGGGTTACCTGGCGGGACCCAGCCAGGCCAAGAATTCGCGTCGGACCAAGCTGCCCTGGGAACAGCTCGGTCGTGGGCTGGACGAAGCGGGCTGGCTCAACCTGACCCATACCCGGGCGGCGCTGGAGATCAACGGGATCCGGATCGGTTTCCGGGGGACCGACGACGCCCATCTCGGCCTCGACTGCTACGAGCGGGTGGCCGGGCAGGTGGACCGCACTGAGGTCGACGTGGCGATCGCCCTCACGCACGCGCCGTACTTTCGGGTGATCGACGCCATGGCGGCCGACGGGAACGACCTGATCGTAGCCGGGCACACCCACGGAGGCCAGGTGTGTCTGCCCGGTTACGGGGCTCTGGTCAGCAACTGCGACCTCGACACCCGCCGGGTCAAGGGCCTCTCGCAGCACCGGGCGGGCGGACAGACCGCCTGGATGCACGTCTCCGCCGGGCTCGGCACCTCCCCGACCGCACCGGTCCGGTTCGCCTGTCCGCCCGAAGCGACGCTGCTCACCCTGACCGAGCGACCGCAGGGTCATGGGGCCACGGACCGGTCCGCGGGCCCGGCCCCGATGGGCTAGACTCTGCGAGGCTCAAGGGCCACGGGGTGTGGCGCAGCTTGGTAGCGCGCGTCGTTCGGGACGACGAGGCCGCAGGTTCGAATCCTGTCACCCCGACCGTCACCGGGCGGGGCCGGCCAGCGGCGACGTCTGACAGAACGCCTGGGCGGGTTGACACCATCGCCAACTCACGCGACATTGGCCCGCAGAGGACGATGAGGCGATCCGGGGGTGAATGGTGTCGGACTCCGAGACCGACGCCTTCGTCGGAGTGACCGCCGTGCTGTTCCTGGCGGTGGCGACCTCTGCCGCCGCCAGCGGAAGCCCGCTCACCTCCTCGTCCGGCGGCCAGACTGTGACCGGGACGAGCCGCGCCAGCTCCACGACCCGGCCGGTCTCCACCCCTCAACCGCGATCCACCACCAACATCACCGCGGTACCCTGGATGGCTGCACCGGTGAGGTGATCAGCAATGAGACGGTGTCCATGGGCGGCAACGCGATCAACCTCAAGGTCTTTTACCGCAGCGGGGAGGGAGGGCGGAACTGCGCGGTGGCCGGCAAGGTCGGCGATACGGCCCGCAGCGCGGGCCCGGTAGCGATCAGCCGGCGGTTCACGGATGCGGGGAGCCGGGACTGGCCACAGCTCGCCGAGCATCGCGGCTCGGCGTCGGCCCCCCGGTCCGGATCGGTCTACCTCGACCGCACCGACAACCGCTGCGTACGCGCCGAGGCTCGGTTCACTCCGGCGGACGGCGTGCCGGTCACGATGGGGTCCGGACCGCACCGGCTGCGACTACGCCCCTTCGACAGGCTCAGGGGACGTCGACAGGCTCAGGGGACGTCGACAGGCTCAGGGTGAGTCAGCGGCCGGTCCCGCCGTAGACGATCGCCCGCTCGGCGCCGTCCAGACCGAACGCGGTGTGCGCGGCGATCACGGCCCGATCCACGTCGTCCTGGTCGACCACGACCGAGATCCGGATCTCGGAGGTGGAGATCATCTCGATGTTGACCCCCGCCACGGCCAGCGCCGAGAAGAACTTGGCGGTGACCCCGGGGTGCGTACGCATCCCGACCCCGATCACCGAGACTTTGCCCACCTGGTCGTCGTAGAGCACGTCGGTGAACCCGACGTCCGCCTTGAGCGCATCCAGGGTGGCCATGGCCAGGACCCCGTCGGTTTTGGGCAGGGTGAACGAGATGTCCGTACGCGAGGTCGCCACCGCGGACACGTTCTGCACGATCATGTCGATGTTGATCTCGGTGGCGGCGACGGCCTCGAAGATCCGGGCCGCCTCACCCACCTGGTCGGGCACCCCGACGATGGTGATCTTGGCCTCGCTGCGGTCATGCGCGACGCCGGAGATGATCGCCTGCTCCATCTCGGTTCCTTTCTCGAATTCTTGGACCCAGGTGCCGTCGAGGTCGGAGAACGAAGATCGTACGTGCACCTTCACGGTCTCCCGCCGCGCGTACTCGACGCAGCGCAGGTGCAGGATCTTCGCCCCGCAGGCCGCCATCTCCAGCATCTCCTCATAGCTGAGTCGCGGGATCCGGCGCGCACTGGGCACGATCCGCGGGTCGGCGGTGTAGACCCCGTCGACGTCGGTGTAGATCTCGCAGTAGTCCGCCCCGAGGGAGGCGGCCAGGGCCACCGCGGTGGTGTCGGAGGCCCCGCGCCCGAGAGTGGTCACGTCCTTGGTGTCCTGGGCGACGCCCTGAAAGCCGGCGACGATGACGATGTCGTCCTGGTCGAGTGCGCTGGTGATCCGGCCAGGGGTGATGTCGATGATCCTGGCGTTGCCGTGGGTGCCGGTGGTGATGATGCCGGCCTGGGACCCGGTCAACGAACGGGCGTGCAGACCCTGGTCGTGGATAGCCATGGCCAGCAGGGCGGCGCTCATCCGCTCACCGGCCGTCAGCAGCATGTCCAGCTCACGTGGCGGGGGCAGCGGTGAGACCTGGAGGGCGAGATCCATCAGCTCGTCGGTGGTGTCGCCCATCGCCGAGATGACGACGACGACATCATGACCGGCCTGCTTGGTGGCGACGATCCGCTTGGCGACCCGTTTGATGCTGTCCGCGTCAGCGACCGAGGAGCCGCCGTACTTCTGCACTACGCGCCCCACGCGGCATCCTTTGTTCGGCTACGACCCCGGCGGGTCGAAATTTGGCCGTGCACACTCTAGTCCCGACCAACGGTGCAGCAGATCTCGTCCCAGCGCCGCAGACCCCTGGGTGGATACTGCAGAAGTGAGCAAGCACGAGGTGTCACAGTCATGAGCACCGCAGGCGAGCCCGTTCCGCAGCGCATCGGCGACACCGAGCGTGACGGCGCCGTCGAGCTGCTGCGGGAGCACCTGGCCCAGGGTCGTCTCGACGATCTGGAGTTCGACGAACGCCTGACGGCGGCGTTGTCCGCCAGAACTTCGGGCGACCTCGACCCGCTGTTCAGCGATCTGCCCGGGCCCCGACCTGGACAGGGCCTGGCCTCCACCCCCGGTTTGACCGCTCCCCCGTGGCAGGCGGGTGCGGCCGTCGAGCCGGCCGATCCCGCGCCCATCCCGGCCCACCCAAGCTGGAACCGGCTCTTGGCGGTGCTCTCGGCCGTCATCTGGCCGGTGACCATCCTGCTGATCACCTTCGGCCTGGGCTGGGAGAACTTCTGGTGGCTGGTGTTCGTTCCGATCGCCGTCTCCTCCGCCCTGGGCAAGGACCACCAGAACCGTGACCGCGAGAGGGAGCGGATCGAGCGGGAGCAGGAGCGCCTCGACCGGCGCCGCCGGGCGCTCGACCAATAGTGGTCACGCCCGCAGACCCTCCTAGAGTGGCGCTGTGAACGCTGACCGAGAGATCCGCTGGGGCATCGTGGGACCGGGCCGGATCGCCGCCAAGGTGGTCCAGGACTTCCCGTACGCCGACCAGGCCACCGCGTTCGCAGTCGCGAGCCGGTCGATGGACAGGGCGCGGGCCTTCGCCGACCAGTACGGGCTGGAGCGGGCGTACGCCTCGTACCCCGAGCTGATCGCGGACCCGGACGTGGATGTGCTCTACATCGCCACCCCGCACCCACAGCATCACGCCATCGCCCTGGCGGCGATCGAGGCGGGCAAGGCGGTGCTGGTGGAGAAGACTTTCACCGCCACCGTGGCCGGGGCCGAGGAGGTCATCGCCGCCGCTCGGGCTCGACGGGTCTTTGCCATGGAGGCCATGTGGACCCGGTTCCAGCCGGCGATCGTGGCGGCCCGGGAGCTGATCGCGGACGGCGCCATCGGCGAGGTCCGGCAGGTGCAGGCCGACCTCGGTGTCGACCGGCCGTACGACCCGACGGATCGGCTGTTCGACCCGGCGCAGGGTGGTGGGGCGATGCTGGACCTCGGGGTCTACGTCGTCTCGATCGTCCAGCACTTCCTGGGCAACCCGGACCGGGTCTCGGTGAGCGGGTCCCTGGCTCCCACCGGGGTCGACGCCGAAGCCGGTCTGCTGCTCGGCTACGCCGACGGCCGGGCGGCTTCGCTGCTGATCTCGCTGCGGAACCCGACCCCGGGAATGGCCCGGATCCACGGCACCAAAGGCTGGATCGAGATCCCGCCGCGCTTCCACCACCCCGGGAGGATCGTCCTGCAGCGCACCGGCCGACCCCCGGAGACCATCGAGCGCCCACCCCAGGGCACCGGCTACTCCCACGAGCTGGTCGAGGTCACCCAGTGCCTGCTCGCCGGTCGGACGGAGAGCAGCGTGATGCCACTGGCCGACACCCTCGCAGTGCAGCGGATCGTGAACGAGGCCTGCGAGCAGCTCGGCGTGGTGCACGCCGAGGACGCGAGCGTGCTCGGGTGAGCGCCGTGACCGAGACCCCCGTCGCCCCCCGATCCCTCGTCCTGGTCGGGGCGGCCACCGGGGCCGCCGTCGAGCTCGCCGTGTCCCTGGTCTACGTGCTGATCCGGGTCGGCTTCCACATCGCCTCGACCTACACCGTTGCGACCGGCCAGAGAGTCCTACCGAGCCCCGACAGCCCGGACCGCGTCTTCGGCGTCTACGTGATTGGAGGGCTGCTCAGCCTCGCGCCGTCGATGCTGGCCGGTGGTCTCTTCGGTGCTCTGCTCGGCACGGTCCTGCACCGCACCCGGCATCACCAGAGCATCCTCGGGTCCTGGCTCACCGGATCCCTGCTGGCCTTCGCGGCCGTGGCCGTGGTCAACGCGATGGTGCTCAGTCGCACCCGGACCCAGCCGTTGACCTTCGCGGAGTGGGCACCGCTGCTCGGCTATCCCTCGATCATCTTCGTGGTCATCTTCGGGGGCCTGGCAGTCTGGCTCTACCTCAGTTCACCGGAGAACCGGGCCAAGCCGGGCTTCCTCAACGAGTGATCCAGACTCAACCAGTGATGCAGACCCGACGAGGCGGTCGGCCCGGCCGGTCACACCTCGACGAACCGGCGACCCTCGAAGGCCCGGCCCAGGGTCACCTCATCGGCGTACTCCAGGTCACCGCCGACCGGCAACCCACTGGCGAGCCGGCTGACCCGTACGCCGAGGGGTAGCAGCAGCCGGCTGAGATAGGTCGCGGTCGCCTCCCCCTCCAGGTTCGGGTCGGTGGCCAGGATGACCTCGGTGACCGTGCCGTCGGCCAGCCGCATGCAGAGCTCCCGGATCCGCAGGTCCGCCGGGCCGATCCCGTCAATCGGGCTGATGGCCCCGCCCAGCACGTGGTAGCGGCCGCGGAACTCCCGGGTCCGCTCCACGGCGACCACATCTTTGGACTCCTCCACCGCGCAGATCACCGTCTGGTCCCGACGCGGGTCCCGGCAGATCCGGCACTGGGTGTCCTCGGCCACGTTGAAGCAGGTCTCGCAGAACTTCACCGTCTCCTTCACCAGCTTCAGGGTCGCGGCGAGCCGAAGCACGTCGTCATGATCGGCGGCGAGGATGTGGAAGGCCAGCCGCTGGGCACCCTTGGGCCCGATCCCGGGCAACCTCCCGAGCTCGTCGATCAGATCCTGAACCGGACCCTCGTACACCTAGTGCTCCTTGTTGAACGCGGAGATCAGAACGGCAGCCCGCCGAGGCCGCCGGCGAGGGGACCCAGCTTGGCGGCGGCGAGGGCCTGGGACTTGGTGGTGGCGTCGCGTACGGCGGCGATCACCAGATCGGCCAGCGTCTCGGTGTCGTCGGGGTCGACGGCCTCAGCCTTGATGACCAGCCCGATCAGCTCACCGGCCCCCGTGATGGTCGCGGTCACCAGGTCACCACCGGCCGAACCCTCGATCTCGGTCTCGGCCAGCTCTTGCTGGGTCTGCATCAGCTGGGCCTGCATCGCCTGGGCCTGCGCGAGCAGTCCGGACATGTCGCCTTCGGGAATCATCGTGGGCGCTCCTGGGTGATTGCTGCGGGGGGGTGATTGCTGCGGGGGGGTGATTGCTGCGGGGGGGTGATTGCTGCGGGGGTGATTGCTGCGGGCGGTTCGGGAGGTTTGGCTGGCCCAGCCTATGCGCCATGTTCCTCCTCGGCGATGATCTCCGCGCCGAGGTGACGGGCCAACAGCTCGGTGTGCGACTCCGTGGACTCCTCGAGATCGCTGTCGTTGACGTTCGCGGCCGCATCGCGTTCGTCGGCGGACGTGGCGGCCCAACCCTGCCGGGTCGGCCGGATGCTCTGCCGGGCCTGCTCGCGTAGGGCGGGATCCGGCTGGTCGGGACCCTGGTGGGCGGCATCCGGCCGCGACCGGTCTGGCGGGGGCGCCGGGGAGGCTGGTCCGGTCGGCAGTGCCGCCGGGGCTGGATTGTTCCAGGAGCGGGCCGCATCCTCGCTGACCGGGGCGGGTCGTACTGGCGCCGGCGCGGAGGCGGCCGAGTCGACCATGGTCTCGACCTTGAAGTCCGCGCCCAGGACCTCGATCAGGGCCTCCTTCAGCACGTCCTCGCTGCCGCCGCGGGAGAAGCTGTCCCGAGCGCCGACGTTAGCCATGGCCAGCAGCAGGGTGCCATTGCGCACCTCCACGACCTGGGCGTTCTGGCTGAGCAGGATCCAGGTGAACCGCCGCTTGCCCTTGACCTCCTCGAGCACCTCGGGCCACAGCCGCCGGACATCGGTGACCGAGAGCTGAGGCCCACCACCGGGGCTGGCGCTGGGCTGGTCCGGCCCCGGATCGGCACCGAGCGCAGTCTCGTCGGTCTCGCCACCGGCCGGGCCGTCGGTATCCGAGGATCCCGGCGCGACCTCTGCCGCCTCGGTCTCGGCGCCCGGTCCCGGCTCGGCGGCGTCCGCGCTCCCGCCCGTCGGCTGGGTGGGCACGACGACCGGCTCCCGGTGTGGTGAGGGGTCCGGCGGGACGCTCCGTTCGACCGCCTCGGCCGACCCTGTCTCGATAGGCCCTGTCTCGACGGGCCCCACCTCCATAGGCCCCGTCTCGACGGGCTTGGTCTCGACAGGCGGGGCGGACGGGTGGCCGGGGACCCCGATCCGGCGCTCGAGCCGGTCCAACCTCGCGTGCACCCCGCGCTCGTCGACATCGGCGCCCGGCAGCAGCACCCGGGCGCACATCAGCTCGAGGTGCAGCCGGGGGGCGGTGGTGCCGCGCATGTCGGTCAGACCGACGGCGATCACCTCGGCCGCCCGGGTCAGCTCACCGGCACCGAGAGAGGCGGCTTGGGAGGACAACCGCTCGGCCTGGTCGGGGGCGACCTCGACCAGGCCGGAGGTCAACGCGTCGGGTACGGCGGCGGCGATGACCAGATCTCGTAGTCGGCGGAGCAGGTCCTCGGCGAACCGGCGCGGGTCCTGCCCGACCTCGATCACCTTGTCCACACAGGAGAAGACCCCACCGGCGTCCCCGGCTGCAAAAGCATCCATGAACTCGTCCAGCAGCGAGTCCGGGGTGTAGCCAAGCAGAGCCGTCGCCTGCCGGTAACTGACACCGGTGGCCTCGGCCCCGCCGAGCAGCTGGTCGAGCACCGAGAGGGAGTCGCGTACGGACCCGGCGCCAGCCCGGACGACCAGCGGCAGCACGACCGGTTCGACGGGGATGCCCTCGGCCGCGCACAGCTTGGCCAGGTAGTCGCTGAGCACCCGCGGCGGGACGAGCCGGAACGGGTAGTGGTGGGTGCGTGACCGGATGGTCCCGATCACCTTGTCGGGCTCGGTGGTGGCGAAGATGAACTTGACGTGCGGCGGCGGCTCCTCGACCAGCTTGAGCAGGGCGTTGAACCCCGCCGTGGTCACCATGTGCGCCTCGTCGACGATGTAGATCTTGTAGCGGCTGGCCACCGGGGCGAAGAACGCCCGTTCCCGCAGGTCGCGCGCGTCGTCGACCCCACCGTGGCTGGCGGCGTCGATCTCGATCACGTCGATCGAGCCCGGTCCGCCCCGGGCCAGATCCCGGCAGGATTGACACCGCCCGCAGGGCTCTGCCCTAGGTCCGAGCTCGCAGTTCAACGCCCGAGCGAGGATGCGCGCCGACGTGGTCTTGCCACAGCCGCGCGGACCGGAGAAGAGGTAGGCGTGGTTGACCCGGTTGTTGGTCAGCGCCCGCTGCAACGGCTCGGTCACGTGCTCCTGGCCGATCACGTCGGCGAAGGTGTCCGGGCGGTAGCGTCGATACAGAGCCAGCGGAGCGACCGCGGTCGAAACCGGCTCGTCGAACACTGCCTCTCCGTCGAACACTGCCTCTCCGTCGAACAGGGCCTCATCATCCGGGCCCGGGATGACGGGCCTGCCGACCAGCGGCTCCTCCAGCTCGGGTTCGTCCACGGATGCACCTTATGCCCCGGCGCTGACATCCGATCCGGCCCCGCGAGCCCCGACCGGGCGGCGGTCAGCGCACCGCGATGATGGTCTGCGTGGACATCCGGATCGGCATCTCGGGCTGGACCTACGCCCCCTGGCGCGGCACCTTCTATCCGCCCGGGTTGGTGCAGCGTCGGGAGCTCAGCTATGTCGCGGAACGGCTCAACAGCGTCGAGATCAACGGCAGCTTCTACGCCCTGCAGCGGCCATCGAGCTATCGGACCTGGGCCGCGTCCGTGCCCGCGGACTTCGTCTTCACCGTCAAGGGCGGCCGGTTCATCACCCACCTGAAGAAGCTGACCGGGGTCGAGGTCCCGCTGGCCAACTTCTTCGCCTCCGGTGTGCTGGCCCTGGGACAGCGGCTTGGTCCGATCCTGTGGCAGTTGCCGCCCAACCTCGGTTTCGACGCTGAGCGGATGCGGACGTTCTTCGCCCTGCTGCCCCGGACGAGCGGGGCAGCCGCCGAGATGGCCGCCGGGCACGACGCAAAGGTGCCGACCGATCGTGCCCTCACCGAAGCCAGCCATCCGCAGCACCCGTTGCGCTACGCCGTCGAGGTGCGGCACGAGACGTTCCGGAACCCGGAGTTCTATGCGCTGCTGCGCGAGCACCGGATCGGGCTGGTGGTGGCGGACAACCCGGGCAAGTGGCCGATCATCGAGGAGCTGACCGCCGATCTGATGTACGTCCGGTTGCACGGCCACGAGGAGCTGTACGCCAGCGGCTACAGCGACGCGGCCCTGGACGAATGGGCGGCTCGGATCAGGTCCTGGTCCGCTCAGGGCCAGGACGTGTACGTCTACTGCGACAACGACGCCAAGGTGCGAGCACCGTACGACGCGATGGGTTTGTTGGAACGGCTCGACCTGCAGGTGCAACGATGACGGCCAGGTGCTGTTCGTCGACGATCGGGAGGACAACGCGGGGCGGGGCCCCGGGCTGAACCAGTGCTCTAGAAGCCCCCCGCGTACCCGAAAGAGCTCACTTACCCTTGCTGCCGTCAGGCCCTGGGGGAGTTGGGCGAGTTATCGCCACGCGGGGGACCGAGCAAGAGTGTACGGGATCAGCCGAGCATCCGATGACTTCTGAGCGCAGGACGGGTCAGAGCTCGTACGCTTCGCCGAAGGAGAACTGATGCCCTCACCTGCTGTGCTGGACCTGACCGACCCGCGACATCGCACTTTCCTGCACCTGCTCATCAGCACCCTGCTGGTCTCGGTGATCAACTTCACGGTCTGGTTCGCGATCACCTTCTGGGTGTTCCTGCAAACCAGATCCGTGCTGGCCACGGGAATGGTCGCCGGGATATTCCTGATCGCGACCTCGGCGACCGGGATCTGGTTCGGCAGCCTGGTCGACCACTACCGCAAGAAGGCGGTGATGCAGGCCTCGACCCTGGCTTCGCTCGGACTGTACGTCGTCGCCTTCCTCATCTACCAGCTGACGCCCAAGGACGTCTTCACCGAGCCGACCAGCGTACGTCTGTGGTCTTCATCGTCGTGGCAATGACCGGGGTCATCGCCGGCAATGTGCGGTCGATCGCACTGCAGACCCTGGTGACGGTGCTGATCGCCGGGGACCGTCGGGACAAGGCCAACGGGCTGGTCGGGACCACGATGGGTGTCTCGTTCCTGGTGACCTCGGTGATCAGCGGCTTGCTCGTCGCCGCGGGCGACATGTTCTACGTCCTGATCTTGGCCATGGGGGTCCTGCTGGTCGCGGCGGTCCATCTGTCCTCGGTCACGGTCCCCGACCGGCCCCCCGCCGCGGACGGCAGTGCGGGCGAGGAGCCGGGCCCGACAACGACCGGAGGCAACCGGGTCGATCTTCGCGGGACCCTACGTCTCGTCCGCGGTGTCCCTGGGCTGCTGGCCCTGATCCTGTTCTCCTGCTTCAACAACTTCCTCGGCGGGGCGTTCATGGCCCTGATGGACGCGTACGGGCTCTCCCTCATGTCCGTGCAGGCCTGGGGACTGCTCTGGGGAGCGCTGAGCACCGGCTTCATCGTCGGCGGGCTGGCCGTGGCCAAGACCGGGCTGACCACGAATCCGCTGCGGCTGCTGCTGTTGATCAACCTCGTGCTGTGGACGGTGACCTGCCTGTTCCCGCTCCGGTCGTCGATCGTCTTCCTGACCGTGGGGATGGCGGTCTACATGCTGCTGATCCCGTACGCCGAGGCGGCCGAGCAGACGATCCTGCAGCGGGTCGTGCCGTACGAGCGTCAGGGCCGGGTGTTCGGGTTCGCCCAGAGCGTGGAGCAGGCGGCGTCACCGCTGACCGCGTTCCTGATCGGACCCCTGACCCAACTGGTCTTCATCCCCTACATGACCTCCGGGGGCGGCGTCGAGCTCATCGGAGGTTGGTTCGGCACCGGGCCCGCCCGTGGCATCGCTCTGGTCTTCGTGCTGACCGGGATCGCCGGGCTGATCGTCACCTCCCTTGCCCTGCTCAGCAAGTACTACCGCCAGCTCACCGGGCGCTACACCGAAAGCCTGGTCGAACCGGTTCACGCGGGCTGAGCCCTCTCGGAGCTCGAGTTCGCGGCGGGTCCATCTCGACGTGTATGGTTCCGGGCGGAGGATTCGCCTAGAGGCCTATGGCGCTCGCTTGGAAAGCGGGTTGGGTTTACGCCCTCACGAGTTCGAATCTCGTATCCTCCGCCACTCCCACCAGGGGGAACGCGAAGCCAGCCCAGCACAGGGCCGGCCCGAAACCGCCTAGTCTCAGTTCCGGCCACCCGAGGCCTCCTCGTCCGCCCACAGCAGCCCGCCGACCTGGCCGGCCACCGTGTGTGAGTAGCATCGGTCAGTGGCGGCTTTGTGGCATCGGTCCGTGTCGCGTCCGTGTGCCGACTGACGCCAGTCCTCCGTTACAGATGCTCGTTGACGCGGGCTCGGTACGCCAGCGGGGACTCGCCGAGATGTTTTTTGAAGGCGGAGCTGAAGGCGCTTTCGGAGGAGTATCCGAGGGTGAATGCCAGCGCGCCGATCCGGGTGTCGCGTGTGCGAAGTTCGCGTTGGGCGAGCAGCATGCGCCAGTTGATCAAGTAAGCCAGCGGCGGGGTGCCGGCCGTGTCGCGAAAGCGTTGCGCGAAGGTACTGCGGGACATCGACGATGCGCGGGCGAGGTCCTCCAAGCTCCAACTTTTCGCGGGTTGCTCGTGGATCAGAGCCAGGGCGGGACGGAGTCGTTCGTCTGTAAGCGCTTTCAGCCATCCGGCAGGCATGTCAGTGTCTTGGATGAATCCGCGGATGATGTCGAGAACGAGGAGCTGCCCGTACTGACGGATCGCGAAGTCCGCACCGATGCGGCAGGTGACGATCTCGGTGAACAGTCGTTGCACGTGTCCACGCAGCTGCGGGGCGACGACGCTGGATTCTCCCACGTGGGCGACGGGCGGAAGTGCTCGAAGGAGGAGCTCTCTACCGGCGGGATTCAAGTCCACTCGCCCACCAATCAGGATGTCCACGTCAGGGGCAACGACATCGGTCTCTGCAATCGCTGATCCTGCGGATGGTGGCTCCACCACCGCAGGTTCCTCTGGCCCGTCTCCACCCTCGAGGGTGAGCCAGGATCGCCCGTTCAGTACGGCGACGTCGCCTGCGGCGAGGTCGATGGGAGTGTCGATGCCGTCCGTGGTAAGAGTGGCGCGGCCACGGACGACGGCGATGAATTTGAGGTCGTCGTCGATGGAACTGTGCGTGCGCCACCGGCCGCGGACTGCGGACCCGCCGGACACGACGCTGCGCACCTCGATGAGGTCGAGCACTTCGGAAAGTCGATCCACTGCCATGACCGGACTATAGAGCATGAAAAACAGACTGCACGTTATTCCGAATGCGAGCGGCCGGCGTCAGGCTGGGGTGGCGGTTCGGAACTCCCGATCCACGGAAGGAGCATCATGCACATCACTCCCGTCGCCCTGGTCACTGGAGCGAACACCGGTATCGGCCTGCAGGTCGCGAAGGACCTTGCCGGGCACGGGTTCACCGTGCTGGTCGGTTCGCGAGATCTTCCCCGTGGAGAGGTAGCCGTGCGGGAGATCCAGGGTGAGGCCGTCGCGGTGCAGTTGGACGTCGCCGATGCCGAGTCGATCGCTGCCGCAGCCGAGCGGGTTCGCTCGGAGTTCGGACGGTTGGATGTGCTGGTCAACAACGCGGGAGTGTCGTTCCTCGGGGATCCGGCCACACCGCTGGAGGAGCGTGCGGAGTCGGGCCTGCTCACGGCGGTGCCCATTGATGTCGTGCGCCGGATGTTCGAGACCAATGTCATCGGGCCGATCGCACTCACGCAGGCGTTGCTGCCTCTGCTGTTGAATGCTCCTGCAGCGCGAATCGTCAACGTCGGTAGCTCCGGAAGCTCGCTGACCCTGACGGGAGACCCATCGAACCCGCACCGGTCGATGTTCGGTATCTATCCGACCACGAAGTCAGCGCTGCACGCAGCAACCCTCGGGTTCGCGACCGCGCTCGAGCCGACCGGCATCAAGGTCAACGTCGCCGACCCCGGGTTCACTGCAACGGCCCTGAACAACTTCCAGGGCACCAAAACGGTCGAAGAAGGGGCACGACACATCGTGACGATGGCGCTTCTCGGCTCGGACGGCCCGACCGGCACCTTCTCCGGCGACGACGGCCCCCTGCCCTGGTAGCACGGCCGACGAAGCAACCCGCTTCCGCTCGGACGGCACCAGATCGTGGGGGCGCATTCAAGAGCACGCGCTCCCGTTCCACCCCTGATGCCCGCATCGCGCGGATGCATCGATCAACCTCCGCCGCGCACCACGCGCGGCTTGAAAGGACACCACCATGACTGACCCCATGATCGCCTTCGTCACCGGCGGCAACAAAGGCATCGGCCGCGAGATCGCCGCGCAGCTGGCACAGCTCGGTCACACCGTCATCATCGGCGCACGCAGTCTCGAACGAGGCGAGGAGACCGCCGCCGAACTCCGCACGGCCGGTGGGCGGGTTACCGCCGTCGCCCTCGACGTCACCGACCCCGCCTCCGCTGCTGCCGCCGCCGAGAAGGTCGCGGCCGAACACGGGCGTCTGGACGCACTGATCAACAACGCCGGCATCAGCCACCAGCCGGGCGCCGACTTCGCCGGCCAGCTGCCCCGCACGGCAGACGTCGACCACGTCCGCTACGTGTTCGAGACGAATGTGTTCGGCGCGATCAGCGTCACCCGCGCGTTCCTGCCGCTGCTCCGGAAGTCGTCTTCGCCGCGCATCGTCAACGTCTCGAGCAGCGCCGGGTCCCTCGCCTCCATCTCGGACTTCGGCAACACCGACCCGATCGCCCTCGGCTACGTGCCCTCCAAGACGGCGCTGACCGCGGTGACGATGATGTACGCCCGAGACCTCATGTCCGAGAACATCCTCGTCAACGCCGTCTGCCCCGGCTTTGTCGCCACCGATCTCAACGGTCACCGCGGTCTCCTCACCCCCGCAGAAGGAGCCCGCTCCGCCGTGACGATGGCGACCATCCCTGCCGACGGACCGACCGGCACCTTCACCGACGTCGACGGCCCCGTCGCCTGGTGACACCCCTCGGCGGTGCCAGCACTGTCCATGCTGGCACCGCCACCATCCCTAGCAGCCCGTACGTATCATCAGGAGTTTTCGTTCATGCGCGTTTTCGTCACTGGAGCATCCGGTTGGATCGGCTCCGCCGTCGTCCCGGAACTCCTCGCCGCAGGTCACACCGTGACTGGCCTAGCCCGTTCTGACGCCGCCGCGGCAGCCCTCACCGTCGCCGGGGCACACGTGCACCGCGGCTCTCTTGACGATCTGGACGCTCTCCGCTCCGGGGCAGGCGACTCCGACGGTGTCATCCACCTCGCCTACCGCCACGACATCGCCTTCTCCGGTGATGCCGCCGCCGCCGCGGCCTCCGACCTGCACGCCATCGAAGCGATCGGCGCGACTCTGCAGCAGTCGAACAGACCGTTCATCGTCGCCTCCGGTCTGGCGGGACTTCCCGTCGGTCAGATCGCCACCGAATCCGACGTCGCCTCCCCGGACGGCCCTGGGGGGCAACGAGCGATCACAGCTGCGACGGTCCTCCGCCTCGCCGACGACGGCGTCCGGTCCGCAGTCGTGCGACTGCCACCCACGGTGCACGGCGAAGGGGACCCCGGGTTCCTGCCCCAGATCGTGCAGATCGCCCGCGGCACCGGAACGTCTGGCTACGTGAACGAAGGCAGCAACCGGTGGCCTGCTGTGCACCGCGCGGACGCCGCACACCTGTTCCGTCTCGCCCTGGAAGCCGCGCCCGCAGGCACCGTCCTGCACGGCAGTGACGACACCGGCGTCATGATCCGCGACGTCGCCGAAGTCATCGGCACGCACCTGAACGTGCCGGTGCGCTCCATCCCCACCGACAACGCCACTGAACACTTCGGATGGCTCAGCGGGCTGCTCGGGGGTGACTTCCCCTCCTCAAGCACCATCACCCGGAACCTCCTGGGCTGGCAGCCGACCCAGCCGAACCTCCTCGAGGATCTCGGCCAGGGGCACTACTTCGCCTGACCGCACCTCCCCAGGCCCCTCCAACTACTCACGTCCGAAAGCACCCAGCATGAACCCCACGAACTACGCAGCCCGCGCCATGTCTGCCCCCGTGATCTCCATCGCCCCGGTGGTCATCCCAACAGTGGGCAGGGAGGTCGACCTGCAGGTCCGCGTGTCCGCCCCCGCAACCGGCACGAACCTTCCTGTCCTGCTGCTCTCCCACGGGCACGGCCGATCCCGGCACCTGTCGTCGCTGAACGGGTACGCGCCTCTAGCGAACTTCTACGCCGCCCACGGGTTCGTCGTCATCCAACCCACCCACCTCGACTCCGCAACCCTCACCCTCACAGGCACGGACCCGGACGCACCGCTGTACTGGCGCACCCGCACGCACGACATGTCCGACATCCTCGACCACTTGGACGTCGTCGAGGACGTCGTTCCAGACCTCGCGGGGCGCATCAACCACAGTGCCGTCGGCGTCATTGGTCACTCCCTCGGCGGTCTGACCGCGAGCATGCTCCTCGGCGCACAGGTCATCGACCCCCTCACCGGAGCCAGAAGCGACCAGCGAGATGCACGCATCACCGCCGGTGTACTCCTGGCAGCCCCCGGCCGCGGCGGCGACGCACTCAGCGAGACCATCCCCCCGTTCTTCTCGTTCCTGTCCAGCATCGACTTCAACCCCATGACCACCCCAGCGCTCGTCGTCGCCGGCGATAACGACCCCTCCCCGCACCTCACCGTCGCCGGACCCGATTGGCACGCTGACCCCTACCGTCTCGCTCCAGCCCCCAAGACTCTGCTGACCCTCCAGGGTGGCGAACACCAACTCGGCGGCGTCTCCGGCTACGACGTCACCGAAACCACCGACGATGACCCCGCCCGGCTCGCAGCCGTGCAGTGCCTCTCATGGGCATACCTCCGCACACAGCTCGGCGTCGATGAGGGTGCGTGGGAGATCGCGCAAGATGCGCTCCAGCCCCTCATCGGAGATATTCAGGACAAGTAGCCGATACCGTTAGCCGGTCTCCACCGGGGCGCGGGTTCGGTCGGGAGGTTGGCGCTGCGAGTGAGCCGGCTGCAACCAGCGCGTTCGGGTGGGCTCGGTAGATCAGCAGGCAACAGTGTCCGAATACGACCGATTTTGCTACAACACCCGATAGACACGCCGCGCGGTCATCCCGGGCGGCGTGTCTGTGAGCAGCAACGTAACGCCTGCAAAGGCGTCAACGCGCCTCATCCCGACAACTCGTCAACGCACAGCACGACCGCGTTCTCCGGGGGCGCCAGGTACAGCCCGATCACATCGGTGATCTTGGCTTCCAGCTCGGGGTCGGTGGAGAACTTGAACGTCTCGGCCTTCCACGGCTTAACCCCGTACTCCTTCCACACCGCCGCGACGGTGGCGTGGTCGACCCCCAGTCGTGGCGCGAGCAGCCGCGACGACCAGTGCGTCACCCCCAACGCTTTCGGCGGCTGGGTCAGCGTCGCGGTCAGGATCGCTGCCCGGTCCACCTGCCGCGGCCTGCCCGGCCGCTTCAGTTCCACCAGCCCCGCCATCCCGGCCTCGACATACCGGGACCGCCACAGGTTCACCGTCGGCCGGCTCACCCCGACCCGTTCCGCGATCACCTGGTTGCCCACCCCGTCAGCGGCCAACAGCACGATCCTGGCCCGCCGGGCCAGCGCCGCCGAACCCGTGTCCGTACGTATCAACCGCTCCAGCTCGGCCTGGTCGCCGACCCGCAGAAGCAACGGTTCGGCTGTTTTGTTTGCCATGACTCATTGTCCCACCAACCGTAAAGTTATTTCATCGACACGCCACTAGTGGTCATCTCCGTTGAATCGTCGGGGGTTCAGATCCAGGCTGTGGGGTCGTTGAGGTAGAGCCCGCAGGCGGTGTCGAGGGCGTCTTCGACGGTGCCGGAGGGTGAGCCGGTGGGCAGGTAGG
>JAABUN010001358.1_pt1 | contig 54702 bp, 56 predicted proteins | sample 5559311 | NCBI WGS metagenome assembly JAABUN01 (sample SAMN10711877, study PRJNA513370) | rock metagenome | isolation source: Antarctica rocks | place: Antarctica: Victoria Land, Siegfried Peak sud
TCCCATGGACCCATCATCGGTGGCCACATCAGCCGTCGTCATCGTCATCGTGCTCGTTCTCGTTTCTCACCCCGTGCAAGGGAAGGAATCAGGGAAGGTGTCTCACCTCAGCCTGACGCACAGGGGGACAGCATCGCCCCCTGTAGTCCTCGAACGACCGGTGCGGCGATCGCACCCAGTTCGGACTTCACCTCGACGATCAGAGTTGGCGAGTTCAGGCCCAAGGGACCGGTCCCGGCGAGGATGTCGACGCCTTGGTCCTTACCAGGCGGCGAGACATCGCATCGAAATCCTCGCACTTCCAGGATTGCGCCAATCAGACGCGTCAATTCGTGCTCGCGGAAATGCTTGCGGACGTGCGAGCGGACTTGGTCGCGGATGGTCGTCAGCGTCGGGACCGGGGTCGGGTCAGTCGGCGTGTCGACGGCTGTGTCTACGAGTCCGGGATCTGAGGCGCCTTCCTCGGTCTCCTCGATGTTGCGCGGGTCGAGGCCGGTCCTCAGCACCGCTTCAAATCTCGCCTCAGCATCGTTGCGCGACACCCGAAACACAGTGAGGAGTGAGCCAAGAGAGTGCAAAAGGTCCTGCGCGAACGCGGAGCGGGGAACATCATCGCGGACCCAAGCGACACGAACAATGTGACGTGCGGGCGCGGCTTCACCGAGATCCTCGTAGCCAGCTGTGCAACGCCCGACCGCGATCGTGCTCGCGGCCGACAGCGGCATCACGACGATGTCGTTCTCAGCGATGCTGCGGAGGGCCCAGAGCTGTCCTGCTGCGTTGGCGATCCTCGGCGCACTGTCATCCGGTCGGACTGCCCTCACCGAAGACGCGACGTCATCTCGCGAGCCCGCACCGGCAAGGGATGGGACCATGTTCCAAGCCGCGCCAGCGAGCCCCTGCTCCAGGCACCACTGCGCGTATGACCCGCCCCGACCGCCCCGGACCACCCAAACCGGCATGCTGGCTCCTTGCGTCGGTGTGAGTCAAGACTAGATGCTGGCTACCCCGTCTCGTCAGCCTCCGTTTTTCATCGGCGTGGCTGAGAGTCGTCCAGCGATGCCGGTTCGTGGTAATCAGGCGGGGCGCGCGCCAGTGGCCCGGCCGGTGGCCGGTGGTGTTCTCCGAGGTCTTGGTCGCAATCACTACTGCGGTCCGGTGGTCGTCGCAATACCTCGTCCGCGCGTCAGCCGACATTGCCAAGCCATCGGATCTCCTTGACCCGGCCGCTGGTACATCCGTGTCGCGGCCCTCAGGTCGCCTCGGAGTCGAAGGGTGCCGGCCCCGCCACGTCCCCCGGACGGGAGGCGCCGCCACCGGGTCGGCTCCCGGCCCTGCCCGCCGGCTTCAGGAACCGCTCGCCCTTCGCCGCCGGGCCAGGCCGGGCGTCGTCCTCCCACGCGTCGCTGAGGGCCTCACGGACGATGCGGCGCGGGTCGTACTGACGGGGGTCGAGCTTCTGCCAGTCGACGTCGTCGAACTCGGGCCCGAGCTCGTCGCGGACCTGCTCGCGGGCGCCCATCGCCATCTTGCGCAGCTCACGCACCATCCGGCCGAGCTGGGCTGCGTACTGGGGCAGCCGCTCGGGACCGATCACGACGAGCGCGATCACGGCGATGATCAGCAGCTCGCCACCGTTCATCCCCATCAGTCGTCGCTCTCGGCCTCGCTGAGCACGACGTCCACCTCACGCTCCTGGCCGCTGCCGGAGGTGACCCTCAGAGTCACGGTGTCGCCGGGCTCCTGGGCGCGGATCCCGACGATGAGGTCGTCGGGCTCGGTCATGGGCCTGCCGTTCAGACCGGTGATCACGTCGCCGGGCCGGATGCCTGCCTGCGCGGCGGGGCCGTCAGGCGTCACGGGGTCCTGGCCCGCCGCGTCCTCGAGGACCTTGACACCCTCCCCGGCGTAGCTGCGGTCCAGCAGGACGCCGATGATCGGGTACGTCGCCCTGCCGGTGTCGATCAACTGCTCCGCGGTGCGCGCCGCCTGCTTGGCGGGGATGGCGAAGCCGAGGCCGATGTTGCCGGCGCCGTCGGTGCCGGGGTTGCGCGCGATGGCGGAGTTGATGCCGATCACCTGCCCCGACATGTTGACCAGCGGTCCGCCGGAGTTGCCGGGGTTGATCGCGGCATCGGTCTGGATCGCGTTGATGAAGGCGTTCTCGTCTGCCGGGCCGGCGGCGACCGGACGGTTCAAGGCGCTGACGATGCCGGTCGTGACGGTGGCCTGCAGACCGAGTGGCGCCCCGATGGCCACCACCGGGTCGCCGACGACGACGGCGTCGGAGTCGGCCAGCGGCAGCGGCGTCAGGCCATCGCGCTCGACCTTGATGACGGCCAGGTCGTAGTCGGCGGTCCGGCCGACGATGGTGGCCGCCTCCTGGGACCCGTCGGAGAACACCACGTTGATCTCGCCGGACTCCGCGGCCTCGGCGACCACGTGGTTGTTGGTCAGGATCAGCCCGTCCTCGCGCAGCACGAACCCCGAGCCGGAGCCTTGCGCGCTGCTTGACCTGACCTCGATGTAGACGGTGCTGGGCAGCACCCTCGCCGCCACCGCGGCCACGCTGTCCGCCGGCCGGTCGGTGCGGGTGCCGGCGGCGGCGACGGGGATGCTCGCGCGCTCGGGGACCAACCGGTCCACGGCCTCGCTGCCCGCCACCCCGCCCAGCGCACCGACCAGGAGGCAGCCAGGGATCAGCAGCGCGAGCAGCCACGTCGATCCCTTGCGAGAGGGTCGTACGGGTACCGGTGGTGCCATCGAGGTGCCGGATGACCACGGGTCGCCGGGCGGAAAGCCACCAGGCGGAAAGCCATCGGGCGGAAAGCCATCGGGCGATGCGCCTTCCATCGGCTCAGGCGCGGGAGCCCAGGGTGAGGGCATGGCCCTCTGCGGTGCCGGTTCGGACCCCATGGCGGGTGGTCGCCGCTGGGCGCTCGGCGGATCCCATGACGGCGGCGGCCAGCCCTGGTCCGGGGGCGGCTCCTGCGTCATGGTCTCTCCGTCTCTTGGTGCGGTGCTACCGCCCCAGCCTGCCGCACCTGGTGCCGCCGCGCCCACCCGGCCCTCGGGCCTGTGGATCAGGGGCTCTGCTGGAACGAGACGCCGACCCCGCGCAGGGGCGTGCCACCGTTGAACGCTCCCGTCACCAGGCTCAGGCCCGGTTGTACGGCTGTGCCGACGGTCGTGGTGCTCAGGCCGCGCCCGCCGACGTCCTCGACGGATGGGCGCGCGGTCGAGCCGCTCCCTGCGACCGATGACCGGATGGCAGGCGCAGACAGCATTGACGGACCCGCCAGGACCGCGACGCCGAGGGCGCCTGCACTGGCCAACGACACGGTTCCCAGCACAGCGGCAGTCCGCAGGACGCCGCCGCGCCGCGGAGCAAGCACGTGCCCGAGGGAAACCGCGTCGCTGGCTGCCAGCGCCATCAGCCCGGCCATGAGGTTCACGCCCGGGGTCGGCGCCGCCCCGGGGGCGCGCAGGGCCGCACGGACCTGCTGCTCGCGGTGGACCACGGCGGCGCACTCGCGGCAACCTCCTAGGTGCAGGCGGGCGTGGCGCTCCTGCGAAGCCGTCAACCTGCCGTCCAGGAGATCGCTGGTGCGCGCACCGAGGTGGTTGCTGCCGAGCAGCCCGCTCACGCGTGGCCGCCGGACAGCCGCGGGACGTGGGGGGTCAGGCGACGTCGGCGCTGGGGCGGGGCGGCCACCGGGGGGTCCAGCGGACCGCCGGCGCCCGGCGCGCGGTGCGCCAGCGACTCGCGCAGCATGGCCCGTCCACGGTGGATGCGCGAGCGCACCGTTCCCAGCTTGATGTCCAGCACGTCGGCGATCTCCTCGTAAGACAGGCCCTCGATGTCGCACAGCACCACGGCCGCGCGGAACTGCGGGGTCAGCCTGCCCAGCGCCGCCTGCACGTCCAGGTCGAGGTTGAGGTGCTCGAAGACCCGCTCCGGACCGGGGTCGCCACCGGCCAGGCGGTCGCCGGAGTCGTCCGGCAGCGCGTCGAAGCGGATCCGCTGCTTGCGCCGCATCTGGTCCAGGAAGAGGTTGGTGGTGATCCGGTGCAGCCAGCCCTCGAAGGTCCCCGGCGTGTAGGTACCCAAGGAGCGGAACACACGCACGAACACCTCCTGGGTGAGGTCCTCGGCGTCGTGCCGGTTGCCGGTCAGGCGGTACGACAGCCGGTAGACCCGGGCCGAGTGGTCGCGGACGATCTCTTCCCAGCTCGGCGGCGTCCACGCAGCCTGCGGCTCCCGCTCGGGCACCCCTGACGTGCCCTGCGGAACGGTCCCGGTCTGTGTCACGGTCTGGATCACGTCCTGGATTCGTAGCCGGTGCCGCTTCGGATGGTGCCTGAGAGGCCCCCGGGGGTTTCCCTCAGGAGAACCTCGCCCCCGGCTCCAGCGTTCCCGCTCCACCTGGGAGGATGCTGTGAAGATCGGTCCACGTTCCCGGTGGCTACGCTGGGCACCTCGTACCCACCGCGTCCAGGAGGCCGTCATCACCGCAGCATCGCCCGCCAGCTGGGCCTACGCCGAGGAGTTCGCCCCGGAGTCGGAGGTGGTCGAGCGGGCCCGCGCCCGCGCCGAGGAACTCGGCTGCACCCCGATCGGTGCAGGAGGCGGCACGGCCCTGCGGGTGCTGGCAGCCACCCTGGCCGCGCGCTCGGTGGTGGAGGTCGGCACCGGGACGGGCGTCTCGGGCCTCTACCTGCTGGAGGGCATGGGCAGTGAGGGCGTGCTGACCACGATCGACATCGAGGCCGAGCACCAGCGGGCGGCCAAGGAGGCCTTCGTGGAGGCCGGCGTGCGCCACCAGCGCACCCGGCTGATCACCGGGCGCGCGCTCGACGTGCTGCCCCGCCTCACTGACGGCGTCTACGACCTGGTGCTGCTGGACGCGGACAAGGCAGACCTCGAGGCCTACCTGGAGCAGGCGCTGCGGCTGCTCCGGCCAGGCGGGTTGCTCGCCGTGGACAACGCCCTGTGGAAGGGCAAGGTCGCCGACCCGGCACAGCGCGACGAGCAGACCACGGCGATCCGCGAACTGGGCAAGGCCGTCCGCCGGGACGCCTCGCTGATCAGCGCGCTGCTTCCGGTCGGAGACGGGCTGCTCGTCGCCGTCAAGCGCTGAAGAGGCGGGCCATCTCGCCGTGACGCAGTAATCCGCTGGCACCTGTTCGACGCCGCAACCTTCGACCTCGGCCGCCAAGAGATTCCCGTCCCGGGCATGGGCACGGCGATGACCATCGGCATCTACTCTGCAGAGCGTTGCATCGCCGACGCCTTTCGCCTGCGCGGCAGCCTGGGATACGAGTTCGGGCGCGACTCCCTGCGAGAGTGGCTGCGCCACGGTGGCAGACCTGCCGACCTGATGCCCCTCGCCAGCCAGCTCCCCAGGGCCAAGCAGCCCCTGCTGGACGCGCTGCAAGTGCTGACGTGACCACAGGTGAGGCTGTCTTCAGCCGCATCCAGCAGCTATCGCGGTCCAGGAGATCCGGGAGGCAGCCGAGTACCCCGGTCTGCCCGTGAAGGTGAAGGCCCTGGTCGGCGCCTCTCCGATCACCCTGACCTGGGACGTCTCCTCGGCGATCCCGTCGTCCCGGCGCCTCAGCTGGTGTCCGTCCCACGCGTTCTCGGCGAACCGATCGAGATGCTTGGCTACGCCCCTGAGACCACGGTCGCCGAGAAAGGGGTGACCATCCTCGAACGGGGCACCACCAACACCAGATGGCGGGTCCACATCGACATCGTCCGACTCGCAGAGGAATACAGCCTCGATCAGGATCTGCTCCTCGAGTCGGCACTGGCCGTGGCCAGGTACCGGGGCGTCACGCTGAGCCCCATCTCTGCGGTGGTGGCTGGCTACGGCGCGATCGGCCAGGTCAAGTGGGCCGCGTGGCGGCGCAAGGAGAAATGAGAGCACATCAGCGAGCTGGACCTGGACGCTCAGATGGCGCGGGTAGCTGCGATCCTCGATCCGGTGTTCGCCAGAACCCCCCGCGACGACCTCGACTCGGCCGCCTGTTGAAAGCTCAGGCCAGGTCGTGCAGCCAGCGCAGCAGCAGCCGGGCCCCGTAGCCGGTGGCTCCCTTGCACACCTCGTGCTCGTCCTTGTCGGCACGTGACGGGCCGGCCACGTCCAGGTGCGCCCACCGCCGCTGCCCGGCGAACTCACGCAGGAAGAGCGCGGCGGTGATCGACCCTCCGCCGCCGAAGCGCTGCTTGTCGGCGGTCACGTGCCGCAGGTCGGCCACGTCCGACTCCACGTCCGGCAGGTAGTCCTCGACCAGCGGCATCCGCCAGGCCCGTTCTCCGCTGGCCCGCGCGGCAGCCAGCAGACCGTCGGCCAGCTGCTCGTCCGCGGTGTACAGCGCGGCGTGCCGGCGGCCCAGGCCCAGCGACGCGGCGCCGGTGAGGGTGGCCACGTCGACGAGCAGGTCCGGCTCCAGGGTGGCGTCCGCCCAGGCGAGGGCGTCGGCGAGGACGACGCGTCCCTCGGCGTCGGTGTTGGCGATCTCGACCGTGGTGCCTCCCCAGACCGTCACCACGTCACCCGGGCGGTAGGAGCTGGCTCCCACGGAGTTCTCCGCGAGTGCAAGCACCCCCGTGACGCGGTGAGCGACGCCCTCGCGCGCGGCCGCCAGCACGGAGGCCAGCACCACCCCGGCACCGCTCATGTCGGTCTTCATCGGCGCCATCGCCTCGCCGGGCTTGATGCTGAGCCCGCCGGTGTCGAAGGTGATCCCCTTGCCCACCAGGACGACGTGCCGGCTGCCCGTGCTCTGACCAAAGGGCGGCTCCCAGCTGACCGTGACCAGGACCGGTGGTGTCGCCGAACCGGCGCCGACGGCCAGCAGGCCCCCGAAGCCCTCCTGCTCCAGCTCCTCCCGCTCCCTCACCTCGACGCTCACCCCTGGCACACCAGCGGCGAGCGCCTGCGCGGTCCTGGCCATCCACACGGGGCTCTTCACCGAGGAGGGGGTCGCCGCCAGGTCGCGGGCCAGCCAGGCGGCGCGTGCGGTGGAGACGGCCTCCAGCACCGCTTGCGCGGTGGCCTGGTCCCCGGCGAGACCGTTGAGGGTGAGCTCGCCGACAGGCCCCGGTGGCGTGGCTAGACCGGTGCGCGGTGGCGTGTAGGCCCCGAGCAGCAGACCCTCGACCAGAGCCCGCACGGACGCCGGCTCCGTGCCGCGGGCCAGGACCGCGACGTCGGCCCGCTCGACCCCTACCAGCGCCCGCGCCAGTGCGGCCCCTGCTCGGCGCAGGGCCAGGTGCGAACCGTCGCCTGTGCCTACCAGCAGCAGCCGCTCGGGCCCGCCGCCGGAGCCTGCCGGCACAGCGAGCGCCAGCAACGACCCCGCAGTCGCGGTGAACCGGCTGGACCGGGCCACCGAGGCCAGATCCAGGCCGACGGCGGCGAGCGCCTGCGCGGTGCCCGGCCCGGGAAGAGGCGCAGCATCTTCCACGCCGGCGCCGGCTGCTGCGCCGGTGACGGGCGCAGGCCGCACGCCGAGCGCCAGGACCTGGCCCCCCGCGTCCCCGACGCCCACGGTCGGCATCTGCCGTTCGGTCAGCGGGGGGTGCTCGGGATGCCTGCTGCTGGGCACGCGTGCCTCCAGGTCTGCGCCACCCGGTGCGGCGCTCGTCGGTCGATGTCGGTGGCCTCAACCTATCGAGGGCGACAGACGGCACAGATCCCAAACAGCACAGAGCCCGGCGGGGGACCACCCCTACCGGGCTCTGGACGGTCGACCGCTGCTGGAACCCCGGGGGGCCGGCAGCCCTGCGTCAGCCGACGGCGGCCGTCAGGGCGCCGCTCAGCGCCGTCGCCTCGTCCGGGGTCATCTCCACGACGAGTCGGCCTCCGCCCTCGAGAGGCATGCGCAAGATGATGCTGCGGGCCTCCTTGGTCACCTCGAGCGGGCCGTCACCAGTCCTCGGCTTCATGGCCGCCATCTGCGGTACCCCTTCCTGTTACGGTCGCTGCCCTGGAGCAGCTCGCGTGGGCCGTCGGCCGGAGGGACTCCGGCACGGTGCGTGATCTGTGTCATTATCCCGCGATCGTGTCCCGGAGCGAAACCGGCTCGCCTTGCGCCCCTCGCCGACCTCGCGCACGTACCGACCAGGAGGATCCCCGTGAGCCAGCAGGACACCGCGCCCTCCGCCGAGGGCACCATCCGCTACCAGGTCGCTGACGCGGTCGCGACGATCACCTTCGACCGCCCCGGCGCGATGAACGCGCTGAACATCGCCACCAAGGTGGCGCTGCTCGATGCGGTGCGGGCGGCAGCGGCGGACGACGCCGTCCGCTGCCTGCTGCTGACCGGCACCGGGCGCGCCTTCTGCGTCGGCCAGGACCTGCGCGAGCACGTCGGCCTGCTCGCGTCCCAGGACGCGTCGCTGTGGCGCACGGTGCCCGAGCACTACAACCCCATCGCGCGGACGCTGGCGACGATGGACAAGCCCGTGGTGGCCGGTGTGAACGGGGTCGCCGCCGGCGCGGGCGCGTCGATGGCGATGGCCGCGGACCTTCGCATCGTGGCGGCCTCGGCCGGCTTCAACCTCGCGTTCGCCGGGATCGCCCTGTCCGCCGACACCGGGGCCTCCTGGTACCTGCCGCGTCTGGTCGGGGTCGGTCGTGCCAAGGACCTGCTGCTGCGTCCGCGCACGGTCGGGGCTGATGAGGCGCTCTCGCTCGGTCTGGCCACCGAGGTGGTACCCGATGCCGAGCTGGCCAGCAGGGCGCGGGAGGTCGCGGTCCAGCTCGCGGCGGGTCCGACGCTGGCGTTCGCAGCCATCCGGCACACGATGGCCTTCTCCGCAGAAAATCCGCTGGAGGCCTCCCTGGAGCACGAGTCGCAGTGGATGGAGCGCACCGGGGCCAGCGCGGACCACGCCGAGGCGGTCGAGGCGTTCCTGGCCAAGAGGGCGCCCCGCTTCACCGGCCGCTGACCTTCTTGATCAGGGCGGGTAGTCGCTGGGTGGGGTGAACACCCACAGCACGGACACCCACTTCCACTGCAACCACACCGAGACCGCGAGCCACACGGTCAGCAGCACTGCCCGCGTCCACCATCGTCGCGGTGCGCTCACCAGGGCCAGCGCCAGCGGAAAGAAGAGGAGCAGGAACCGGGGCAGCGAGGTAAACGGATCCAGCACCGCGGCGAGGTACAGGGCGTACGCGGCGCACCACGACCACATCTCGACGCCGAGCCCACGGGCGGCGTGGCTCGCGAGGATGCTGACTACCAGCACCACCAGCACAATCAGGACGATCGTCCCTCGCCCCTGCCCGAAGACGTAGTCGGCCATCCAGGCCCATGGTGTGAAGTACTCCATCTGGTCCTGGACGCGCCATGCCACCTGGACCGCCGTGTAGCCGTCGGCGCGGCCCGCCACGACCCCCGTCGCCACCGGCATGAGCAGCGCAGCGACCACCCCGACCGCCCCAACGAGCACCACGCGGGCCATCTCCCGGGCGGGGAAGGGGTCGTCGCGGCGGTTCCTCCACCGCACCAGCAGGTGGGCGCCGACGACGAGGGCGAACGGCAGCCCGATCGGTCGGGTCAGCCCCAGCACCGCGACCGCCGGCAGGCACCAGTCGTACCGCCTGGTCGTCAGCGTGTACAGCGACGCGGCGAGGGCGAGCAGGCACAGCGCCTCGCTGTAGGAGTACTGCAGCACCGGCGCGGTGGGGAACACCCCGAGCACCGCGACACCCAGCAGCGCCTGCGCCCTGCCGGCCCGGCGCCGGAACAGCGCGTGCACCAGCACGGCCGCGGCGCAGCCGCACAGCAGGCTGACGACAGGGGCAGCGTCCCGGAACCCGGTGCCCGTCAAGGCCATCGCGGCGCGCACCAGCAACGGGTAGGCGGGGAAGAAGGCCCACTCGCTCTGGTCGGGCTCTCCGTCCTCGGCCAGCGGGAGCGGGCGGGGGTAGCCCTGCTCAGCGATGGTCTGGTAGCGCTCCCCGTCCCACATGCTGGCGAAGTCCTGGTAGCCCGGATCCTCGGGTCCCCACAGGCTGGCCGTCTGCGAGTGCGCTGCGGCCAGCGTCATTCCGGTCGCGACCACGCGGGTGAGCAGGTACACCGCCAACGCCGCGGCCCACCCCGGCGCAGACGACAGCCGGGCGGTCAGAGCGGACCCGAGCGACGGGACGGCACCCGGACCCTGCGAGCGCGCATCGGTCGGTGCGGCGGCCGTGCCCGCGAGGATCACGTCCCCGGGACCGGGTCGGAGGAGCTCCGCGCACAGCAGCCCGCGAGGTGGTCGTCGACCAGTCCGCAAGCCTGCATGCCGGCGTGTGCCGTCGTAGGTCCGACGAAGACGAAACCTGCGGCCTTGAGCGCCTTGGACAGCGCGACCGACTCAGGTGTCGTCGCCTGGACGTCCGAGATGCGTTGCGGCACAGGTCGGGTGGAGGGATCAGGTGCAAAGGACCACAGGAACGCATCCAGTCCCGGGCCGTTGCGCAGCTCGAGCACCGCCCGGGCGTTCGTGATCGCGGCGTCGATCTTCGCCCGGTTGCGCACGATCTGCCCGTCCGCCAGCAGGCGGTCCCGGTCGACGTCGGTGAAGGTGGCCACGCGCTCGGGGTCGAAGCCGGCGAACGCACGGCGGAACGCCTCGCGCTTGCGCAGGATCGTCAGCCAAGAGAGTCCGGACTGGAACGCCTCCAGCGTGAGCCGCTCGAACAGGGCGTGCTCTCCGTGCACCACCCGCCCCCACTCGGTGTCGTGGTAGGCCAGGTACACCTGCGCCGACGTGACCCATGGACACCGCGCCAACCCGTCCTGGCCCAGGACGAGACCACCGGTCTCCGGCGCCAGGGAATCCTCAGGCACGGCGCTCTCAGGCACGGCGCTCTCAGGCACGCAGGCCCGCCTCGCGCTCCGCGTCGCGCAGCAGCCCGCGGACCACCCGGCCGAAGACCGCCCTGCCCGGCACGGCCGCCACCGGGTCGGTCAGCCGCGAGAACCAGACCGGTCCCAGGCTCACCTCCTCACGCCAACGCACCCGCGAGCCGGGGCCGACGGCCTCCACCTCGATGCGGGCGCCACCGCGGGCGCCGCGGCCGGTCTTCTCGATCACGCACACCCCGGCCTGCTGCGGGCCGGGTGGCTGCCAGTGCGTGACGCGCATCGCGTCGTCCAGGCGCAACGGCCCCAGCGCGGTGCTGGCGGTGAACTCCTCGCCGTGCCCGCCGGTGGGCCGGGTCACCTGCACCCGGGTGAGCGGGACGTGGCGGCCGTGCCGACGCCAGTCGGTGACGGCGTGCCAGGCCTGGTCGGGCGCCAGCGGCGTCTGCGCGACCACCTCGAAGGTGCTCATCCCTCGCTCGGGATCTTCGCCGGCTCAGGGGGCAGGCGCAGGGTCAGATCGGCGATCTGCGCGTCCCGGGCGCGGATCTCCGCCTGGGCGCGATCCAGCACGGCGTCCACCTCGTCCATCCGGTAGCCACGCAGTCCCACGTTGAACCTGACCTGGCCGATGTCGGCATCGGTCAGCGGGCCCGGTGGCAGCGCGTGGTCCGGGCGCGAGCGGACGGGCTCCTGCAGGCCCCCGCCGATGCGGCCGGCCGCCACTGCGGCGACGATCCCGACAGCAACGACGGCCGCCAGCAGCAGCAAGAGGTCCATGGCGGCATCGTCCCATGCCGCGGCCCACCAGCCAGCAGGACCCGGAGCCAGGAACTGTGCTCACTACTCTTGTCCCGTGACCCAGATCTCCCAGATCACGACCAGCTCTGCACCGGACCCTGGCGCCCCGTTGCGGCTGGGGCGGCGCGAGTACCCGCGCGAGCGTCGGCTGGTGATGGCGATCGTGAACCGCACCCCCGACTCGTTCTACGACCGCGGAGCCACCTACGCGCTGGAGGCGGCGCTCGACCGGGTGGACCTGGTGGTGGCGCAGGGTGCGGACATCCTCGACATCGGCGGCGTCAAGGCAGCGCCCGGCCACGAGGTCACCCTCGCGCAGGAGGTGGAGCGCACGGCTCCCTTCGTGGCCCAGGTGCGCGCGCGCTACCCGGATCTGGTCATCAGCGTCGACACCTACCGGCATGAGGTCGCCCAGCAGGTGTGCCAGGCCGGGGCCGACGTCCTGAACGACACCTGGGGTGGCGCCGATCCCCGGCTGGTCGAGGTGGCGGCTGAGCACGGGGCCGCGATCGTGTGCGCGCACGCAGGCGGGGTCACCCCGCGGACCCGGCCGCACCGCATCGGCTACGACGACGTGGTCGCGGACGTCATCGCCCGGACGACCGCCCTGGCTCGGCGGGCGGTCGCGGCGGGGGTGGACCCGAGCCGGGTGCTCATCGACCCGGCGCACGACTTCGGCAAGAACACCTGGCACTCGCTGGAGGTCACACGCCGGCTCGGCGAGCTGGTGGAGACGGGCTGGCCGGTGCTGGTGTCGCTGTCGAACAAGGACTTCGTGGGTGAGGCGCTCGGCGCCCCGCTGGAGGAGCGGGTCACCGGGACGCTGGCCGCCACCGCCGTGAGCGCCTGGCAGGGAGCCATGGTGTTCCGGGCGCACCAGGTGGCCCAGACCCGGCAGGTGCTGGACATGGTGTCGGTCATCGCAGGCGAGCTACCCCCGGCCGGGACGGTCCGCGGGCTCGCCTAAGCCACGGCTGAGCCTTCTTTGTCCCCGGGCCACTGCGCCACCGCGTACTGGACGCCGAAGGGGTCCCCCGCCCAGAGCAGATCCATCCCCTGGGCAGGATGCCGCAGGGACAAGGCACCGGCCAGCGCCTGCCACGCCGCCAGCCCCTGCACCCACAGCCGCGAGGCCAGGGCGGGGTCCAGCTCCAGCAGCGAGGGCAGGTCGGTCTGCACGCCGACCAGCAGGGCCTGGTCGAACGCCTCCGCGCGCTCGTCCAGGTGGCCAGGTGCCTTGAGCGTGCGGCACGCCGTGCCGTCCCCCAGCGCCAGCACCGCCGTACGCAACGGGCCCGCAGCCAGCCGGGCGCCCTCCCGAGCCGCGCCGGCTGGGCCGGAGGGCACCGCGAGCCAACGACGCGGCCCGCTCCAGCCGGCCGCATCCAGCAGCACGCTGCCCACCACGAACGGCAGCGGGACAGCCGGACCAGGAGGTGCGGCCCGGGCGGCGGTACCTGCCCCCACCCCGAAACGGTGCAGCCCAAGCTCGGGGGTGACCTGGTGCTCCCCGGCCGGTGCGGCCTCGCCGAGCAGCACCACCTCGTCGGGCGAGGCGGCCAGCAGCGCGTCCACGGCCGCGGCGCAGGCCCGGCGCAGGTCCGGCACAGTGTCGGTGCGACCACCCAGGCCTGGCAGCAGCACCGGAGCCAGGGGGCACAGCGCGGCTGCCGCGATCACTCGAGCACCTCGGTGCCGGGGCGCAGGCGCGGCTCCCGGCCCAGGTGGTCCTCGACCAGGTCCAGCGCGTGCGAGGCGGAGGACGCCCAGAGCAGCACCTGCGCTGCCTTCTCGCGGACGAACCCCTTCCGGGTCAGGTGCGCGACCAGCTCGTGCAGCGGCTCGTACAGCCCTGTCGGGTCGCACACCACGACCGGCTTGTCGTGCATGCCCAGAGACCTTGCCACCCAGACCTCGAACAGCTCCTCGAGCGTGCCCAGACCGCCGGCGAGCACGACGAAAGCGTCGGCGCGGGCGTCCATCAGCGCCTTGCGCTCGCGCATCCCAGCCGTCACGACGAGCTCGTCCGCGTCGTCGTCGGCGACCTCCAGCCCGACCAGGCCCTGCGGTATCACGCCGAGGGTGTGGGCGCCCCCGGCCCTGGCCGCGCGTGCCACCGTCCCCATCATCGACACCCGACCACCGCCGGAGACCAGGGTGTGACCGCGCTCGGCGATCAGGGCCCCGAGCTCCCCGGCGAGACGCAGGTGGACCGGGTCGATGCCCTCGGAGCTGGAGCAGAACACGCACACGGCAGCCATGTCGTCATCCTGCCAGCCTCACCTCAGACTGCCAGCCTCACCTCAGACCACGGGCGGCACCGCGCCCAGGTGCGTAGCCGGGTGCGAGCTGGTCCGGTCCGGCGACCTCCCGGCCACGGTGCCAGGGCCTCCCGCCGCAGCGACGGCCGCACCAGTGAGTGTTTGGACCATCTCGGGCACGTCGCCGGGGGCGACCCGCAGCGTGCCGATGCAGAGCGCTCCGTCCCACAGGCTCAGCACGACCCGGCCCAGCTCGGGGTGGGACGACACACGCAGCGCCCGGCCGGGGCGGTCGCGGCCCAGCACCACCCCGCCGTGCGCCGGCGCCGGGTTGATCATCTGCTCGCCGGCTCCGTCATCCAGACAGTGTGGGGTGCTGCTCAGCTGGCGTCTACGCCTGAGCCGACGTCCGGCGTCCCCGTCACCCAACGAACCGCTTCAGCAGGGTCGTCGGTGAGCCTGAGCATGTCCAGGTCCTTGGCACCGATGGCCCCCCGCTCGAGGACCGTGGCACGCAGCCAGCCGACCAGCCCCGACCAGTACGCCGTGCCGACCAGGACGATCGGGAACGAGGTGACCTTGCGCGTCTGGACGAGCGTGAGCGCCTCGAACAGCTCGTCGAAGGTGCCGAAACCCCCGGGCAGCACCACGAACCCCTGCGAGTACTTGACGAACATCGTCTTGCGCGCGAAGAAGTAGCGGAAGTTCACCCCCAGGTCGACGTACTCGTTCAGCCCCTGCTCGAAGGGCAGCTCGATGCCGAGCCCCACCGAGACCCCGCCGGCCTCGCAGGCACCCTTGTTGGCCCCCTCCATGGCGCCGGGCCCACCCCCGGTGATGACCGCGTAGCCCGCCTGGGCGAGCAGGCGGCCGACCTCCTCCGCCATCGCGTAGTCGGGATGGTCAGGCGATGTCCTGGCGGAGCCGAACACGCTGATGGCAGGCCCGAGCTCGGCCAGGGCACCGAAACCCTCGACGAACTCGCTCTGGATCCGCAGCACCCGCCAGGGGTCCGTGTGCACCCAGTCGGCGGCGCCGTCGCTGTCAAGCAGCCGCTGGTCGGTGGTCGAGTCCGAGCCCGGCACCTGCGACCCGCGCAGCGTGACAGGCCCCTTGCGGTAGTCGTCACGGCTGCCCCCGCGGTTGCTGTCGGTGGCCCCTCTGCTCACGCGGCTCACGACCCTGTGCTCAGCCAGGCGGCCAGCACGTCGCGGCACCGGGTGATCGCGGCGGCCGGGCAGTGCTCACCGTCGGTGTGGGACAGCGAGGGATCGGCCGGCCCGAAGTTGACCGCGGGAACACCCATCGCGGAGAAGCGCGCCACGTCCGTCCACCCGTACTTGGGTGCCGGATCCCTCCCGACGGCCCGCACGAAGGCGTCCGCGGCGGGGTGGTCCAGGCCAGGCCTCGCCCCCGCGCTGGCGTCGGTGACGACCACGGAGAATCCCTCGAAGAGCATGCGCAGGTGCTGCTCGGCGTCCTGGACCGAGCGGCTGGGGGCGAACCGGTAGTTGACGGTCAGCACGCACAGGTCCGGGATGACGTTGCCCGCCACACCACCGCGGATCCCCACAGCGTTCAGGCACTCGCGGTAGACCAGCCCGTCGACGCTCACCTGCGCCGGCTCGTAGGCGTTCAGCCTGTTCAGCACCTCGCTGGCGGAGTGGATGGCGTTGGAGCCGGTCCAGGCGCGGGCCGAGTGGGCTGCGACACCCGGTACCGAGACCTCCACCCGGATCGTGCCGTTGCAGCCGCCCTCGACGGTGCCCCCCGACGGCTCGCACAGCACGGCGAACTCCCCGTGCAGCCAGTCCGGGTGGTTGCGGGCGATCCGGCCGAGCCCGTTGCGCTCGGCCTCGACCTCCTCGTTGTCGTAGAAGATCCAGGTCACGTCACGGCTGGGATCAGCCAGTGCCGCAGCCACCGAGAGCTGCACAGCCACACCGGACTTCATGTCCGCCGTGCCCCGTCCGAACAGCACCCGCTCGTCTCCGCCCCCGCTCTCGCGCAGGTCCTCGCCCTCGACCCAGGTGGGCAGGTTCGGCTGGGGCGAGCGCAGGGGGACGGTGTCGATGTGTCCGGCCACCACCACCCGCTCGCTGCGCCCCACGTTCGTGCGTGCCACCACCGCGTCCCCGTCACGCAGCACCTCCAGGTGGTCGCAGCGGCGCAGCGCCTGCTCGATCGCGTCTGCCAGCGCCGCCTCGTTGCCGCTGACCGACTCGATGTCGCACAGCGCCCGGGTCAGGTCCACCACGTCCCCGGTGAGGTCGAGGTCAAGGTTGGGATCCATGTCCGCACCCTATGGCCAGGCACGGCAAGCGCGGGCCCGCGGGTCAGCAGGGGGCGGGGCCGGGCACAGGGCGCGGAGAACATGGCGGGACAAGGCTCCCAGGCGTGCCTTCGGGCCTGTTCTCCGCGCCGTGTGCCCGCCGAGCACGGCGACAACTAGCCTGACGGCATGAATGAACCCACCGATCAGCCAGCAGCCACGCCCGGCGCCCCTCGCTCCGCCTGGGGCCATGGCCTGGCCACGGTGGTCACGAGCGGCGCCAGCGAGGGCGCCGTGCTGGAGGCGTGGTACCCGCGCCCCGCCCTGGGCGAGCACGGAGGGGTCGCCGCCCCGGCGGAGCTGCTGGAGAACGCGCGCGAGCACCGTGAACGACGGGTCCGGACCGAGGTGGTCCTGACCGCCATCGACCTGGACGCGCCTCCGGCCGATGCTGCCGATGCCTACCTGCGCCTGCACCTGCTCTCCCACCGGTTGGTGCGCCCGCACGGACTGAACCTCGTGGGCCTGTTCGGCGTCCTGGCCAACGTGGTCTGGACCAGCGCCGGTCCCTGCCCTGTGGACGGCTTCGAGGACATCCGGATGGCGCTGCGAGCACAGGGCCCGGTGCAGGTGTTCGGCGTCGACAAGTTCCCCCGGATGACCGACTACGTGGTGCCCAGCGGGGTCCGGGTCGCGGACGCCGACCGGGTGCGGCTCGGAGCGCACCTGGCCGAGGGCACGACGGTGATGCACGAGGGCTTCGTCAACTTCAACGCCGGGACGCTGGGGCACGCCATGGTGGAGGGGCGCATCTCGGCCGGCGTCGTCGTCGGGGCCGGGTCCGACCTCGGGGGCGGCGCGTCGATCATGGGGACCCTCTCAGGCGGCGGGACCCAGGTCATCTCGGTCGGTAAACGCTGCCTGGTGGGCGCCGAGGCGGGGATCGGCATCAGCCTGGGGGACGACTGCGTGGTGGAGGCCGGGCTGTATGTCACCGCCGGGACCAAGGTGGTGCTGCGTGTGCCCGGGGCCGAGCAGGTGGTCAAGGCCGCCGAGCTCTCCGGACGCAGCGGCCTGCTGTTCCGACGCAACTCCCGCAGCGGCGCCGTGGAGGTGCTGCCGCGTACCGGGACGGTCGGTGCGGTCGAGCTCAACGCCGCCCTGCACGCGAACTGACGCAGCGTGAGCAGCTCGCGACGACCCTCGGGGCCACGCGCCCGGCAGGACGTCGCCCGGCGGCGCCGCACCCTGGCGACCGTGCTGCTCGCGATCCTGGTGGTCGTCGCCGGTCTGGCCGTGCTGCGGGCCACCCGCACCGAACCCATCTTCAGCCAGACCTGCATCGCGACGCTCGAGGGCGCTCAGTACCGGCTGGACCCCGACCAGGCGGGGAACGCCGCCCTGATCACCGCCGTCGCGGTACGACGGGGGATGCCGGCCCGCGCCGCCACCATCGCGATCGCCACCGCCATCCAGGAGTCGCAGCTGCGCAACATCAACTACGGCGACCGGGACTCCTTGGGCCTGTTCCAGCAACGACCTTCGCAGGGCTGGGGCACGCCGGAACAGATCATGGACCCGCTGTACTCGACCAACACCTTCTACGACGCGTTGGCCGAGGTGGACGGCTACGAGTCGATGGAGATCACCGTGGCGGCACAGACGGTGCAGCGCTCTGGCTTCCCGGACGCCTACGCCACCCATGAGCAGTCCGCACGCGCCTTCGCCTCAGCGCTGACCGGACACTCCCCCGGCGCCCTGCACTGCCGCTTGCACATGCCCGAGGAAGCGCCGCAGCAGCCTGGCGAGGACGGTCTCACCGCACACGCCGCAGCTGTGCTCATGGCGGCGCAGGCCCAGCACGGTGCGGTGAGCGCAGTCCCCGGTTCGCAGGAGGGGACATCAGTCGGGATGACGTTCGATCAGGCCGGGGCACCCGGGCCGGACGCCGACCGCCGCGCCTGGAGCCTGGCCCAGTGGGCGGTCGCCCAGGCGGACGGCCTGAACGTGGTGAGCGTGGCAGTCGACGGCCAGATCTGGTCGCGTCAGGATGGTGGCGATGCGACCTGGAACCCGGCCGCGGACGGGCCTCGCGCCGAACCAGGATCCGTCCTGGTGACCGTCGCCAGCTGAGTGCCGGCCCAAGGGCGAAGACAAAGGTGTCTGCCTGACACCGAAAGCTTCGCTCATACCGCTGGCCGCAGGTGCTACCGCTCGGTCAGGGCCCGGTAGTCGCGCTCGGCGGCTCCGGTGTAGATCTGCCGCGGGCGCCCGATCTTGGTCTGCGGGTCCGAGATCATCTCCCGCCACTGGGCGATCCAGCCCGGCAGCCGGCCGAGCGCGAACAGGACCGTGAACATCCGCTCTGGGAAGCCCATGGCCTTGTAGATCAGACCGGTGTAGAAGTCGACGTTCGGGTACAGCTTGCGCTCGATGAAGTAGTCGTCGTTGAGCGCGATCTCCTCCAGTCGCAGGGCGATCTCCAGGCGCTCGTCGGTGGCACCGAGCTTGGCCAGGAGCTCGTCGGCCGTCTTCTTGATGATGGCCGCACGCGGGTCGTAGTTCTTGTAGACCCGGTGCCCGAAGCCCATCAGGCGGACACCGTCCTCCTTGTCCTTGACCCTCTTCATGAAGGTGTCGACGTCGTCCTCACTGCTCTGGATCTTGTCCAGCATCTCCAGCACGGCTTGGTTGGCGCCGCCGTGCAGGGGGCCGAACAAGGCGTTGATGCCGGCTGAGACCGATGCGAACAGATTGGCCTGGCTGGAGCCGACGAGCCGGACGGTCGAGGTGGAGCAGTTCTGCTCGTGGTCGGCATGCAGGATGAGGAGCTGGTCCAGCGCCTTGGCCATCACCGGGTCGACCTCGTAGGGCTCAGCCGGGAACCCGAACGTCATGCGCAGGAAGTTCTCACCCAGGCCCAGCGAGTTGTCCGGGTACAGGAAGGGCTGCCCCACGGACTTCTTGTAGGCGTAGGCGGCGATCGTCGGCAGCTTCGCCAGCAGCCTGACTGTCGAGATCTCGACCTGCTCGGCGTCGAAGGGATTCAGGCTGTCCTGGTAGAACGTCGACAGCGCCGACACGGCGGACGAGAGCACGGGCATGGGGTGCGCGTCGCGCGGGAAGCCGTTGAAGAACGCCTTGAGGTCCTCGTTCAGCATCGTGTGCCGGCGGATGCGGGCGTCGAACTCCTCGAGCTCGACGGCCGTCGGCAGCTCGCCGTAGATGAGCAGGTAGCTGACCTCGACGAAGGAGGACTTCTCGGCCAGCTGCTCGATCGGGTACCCGCGATAGCGCAGGATGCCCTCGTCACCGTCGATGTAGGTCACGGCCGACGTGCAGGAGGCCGTGTTGACGAAACCGACGTCCAGCGTCACGTGGCCCGTCTGCTTGAGCAGGGCCGACACGTCGACCCCGTCGTTGCCGTCCGTCGCCTTCACCACCGGCAGCGCAAGCTCTCCGCCGGCGTGGGTCAGCGTCATGTCTGTGCTGTCGGACTGCGCCTCGGTCTGAGCCGCCTCGTCCTGCGTCGCGTCGCTCTGCGTGGTCCCGGAGTCAGGCACGGGGTCTCCCCTCAGGAGTGCGCTCGTCGGTACCGAGCGAGAAGTCCAGAGACGCCTGCAGGCGCCTCGTGTGGAAACCTACCCGCCAGGGCCGGTCCGCGGTCAACCGGGGAGTACGACGGTGAGAACAGATCAGCCGGCCAGACGCTGGACGGCAGCCGTCACGGCGTCGTCCGACGCCGTCATCGCCACCCGCACGTGCCGGGCACCGGCAGCGCCGTAGAAGTTCCCGGGGGCGACGAGCACCCCTCGCCCGGCCAGCCAGCTGACAGTGTCCCAGCACGGTTCGTCGCGCGTGGCCCACAGGTACAGCCCTGCCTGCGACTCCTGCACCCCGAACCCGCTGCTGCCCAGGGCCTGCAGCAACTGCTCGCGGCGACGGCGGTAGCGCTCCCGCTGGTCGCTCACGTGCGCGTCATCGCCGAGCGCAACGGTCATGGCGTGCTGGACGGGCCCGGGAACGATCATGCCCGCGTGCTTGCGTACAGAAAGCAGCCGCTCCACCAGCACGGGGTCTCCCGCCACGAAGGCCGCCCGGTAGCCGGCGAGGTTGGACTGCTTGCTCAGGGAGTACACGGCTAGGAGGCCCTCGTGCGAGCCGCCGTTCACCCGCGGGTCCAGGATGCTGGGCACCTCCTGCCCCTGCCATGCCAGCTCGGCGTAGCACTCGTCGCTGGCCACCACGGCCCCACGGGACCGGGCCCACGCCACGACCTTGGCCAGGTGCTCGACGCCCAGGACCTTGCCGGTGGGGTTCGAGGGCGAGTTGACCCACACCAGGTCCACCTTCGCCGGTCCCACCTGGGCGGTGCTGTCGGCCAACACGACCTCGCAGCCGGCCAGCCGGGCTCCGACATCGTAGGTGGGATAGGCGATCTCGGGGATGACGACGCGGGAGCCCGGCCCCAGACCCAGCAGGGTCGGAAGCCACGCCACCAGCTCCTTGGAGCCGATGGTGGGCAGCACGCCCGCAGGGTCGAGGCCGGCCACCCCGCGGCGGCGGGCGAACCAGTCCACCACCGCCTGCCGCAGCGCAGGGGTGCCATGCGTCTGCGGGTAGCCGGGGGCGTCCGCCGCGTGGACCAGAGCCTGCTGGAGCACCGCGGGCGTGGGGTCCACCGGTGTTCCCACCGAGAGGTCCACGATGCCGCCGGCATGAGCCGCCGCCACGTCCTTGTACGGCGCCAGACTGTCCCAGGGAAAGTCCGGCAGGCTCAGCGCGGGCATGGGGCCGGGCTGGCTCAGGTCGCCTGCTCCTGCGGGGGCAGCGCCGCGATGATCGGGTGGTCCTTGGGGATCAGCCCGAGCTTGGCGGCGCCACCGGGCGAGCCGAGGTCGTCGAAGAACTCGACGTTGGCTTTGTAGTACTCCGCCCACTGCTCAGGGGTGTCGTCCTCGTAGTAGATCGCCTCCACCGGGCACACCGGCTCGCAGGCACCGCAGTCCACGCACTCGTCCGGGTGGATGTACAGCGAGCGCTGACCCTCGTAGATGCAGTCGACCGGACACTCCTCGATGCAGGCCTTGTCCTTAAGGTCCACGCAGGGCTGAGCGATCACGTAGGTCACGGGGGATGCCTCCTCGGGCCCGACGAAGGTCGGGTGCTGCTCGGTCGGTCTCTAGTATCGCGGACGGAGGCACCAGTGTCGCGCAGGGGTGGTCGATGTCGTACCTGAGGGTTGGTCCGCAAGACGTGGGGCGCCGCGTGGTCGTGCGCCGGCAGCTGGCAGACGGTGCCGCCACCGACCTGCTCGGCGAGCTGCTGAGGTGCGACGAGCAGGGCATGACCCTGCTGCCGGACGACGGACCTGCCGTCCAGGTGGTCGGCACCGACGTGCTGGCCGCGAAGGTGGTCCCCGCGCGGCAGGTGCGTCCCTCCTCGTCCATCGCGGACGTCGCCCGGGTGCACGTCCTCGGGTGGCCGGGGCTGGAGCGCGTGCGCCTGGGTGGCTGGGTGCTGCGTGCGGCGCAGGGCTTCACCGGCCGGGCCAACTGCGCACTGCCGCTGGGCGAACCGGGGATGCCGCTCGAAGGGGCCGTCGACGCCGTGGAGGCCTTCTACGGTGCTCGCGGCCTGGCGTCTCGGGTGTGCGTGCCGTTCAGCCTGGACCTGAGCACCCGCCAGGACCCGGCGCCTGGCCTGGACGCGGTGCTGGCGCGGCGCGGCTACACGGTCGACGACCCCACGCTGGTCCTGATCGCCACGCTGCGCGGCGGCCGCCAGCAGGTGCACCCCCGCAGCGGCGACGTGGTCGAGGTGGCGGACGAGCCGGACGAGGACTGGCTCGCGCTGTACCGCTACCGGGGCGGGGCGTTGCCGCCGGTGGCCAGGCAGGTGCTGCTGGCAGCACCTCAGCAGGAGTTCGTCACCGTGCGCCGGCGGGGCCAGGCCGTCGCCTGCGGCAGGCTCGCGGTCGCGCAGGGCTGGGCGGGGGTCACGGCCATGCAGGTGGCTGACCACGCCCGCCGCCAGGGGCTGGGTTCCCTCGTGCTCGACGTGCTGCTGCGTCGTGGGGCCGCGCTGGGCGCCAGGTTCGGCTACCTGCAGGTCGCCGCAGCCAACACCGCGGCCACCGGCATGTACGGCGCCATGGGTTTCACGGCCCATCACGGCTACCGCTACCGGACGATGGAGACGATCGGCCAGGCATCAGGTCACCCGGTGTCGGTGCCGGTGTCGGTGTCGGTGTCGATGCAGGTCACCCGCTCCTCGGGGTTGTAGCGGGTAGAGAACTCCTCCCGCCGCTGCTCCACCCCGGCCTGAGAGAACACCCGGGTGACGGTGACGTCGAAGCCGATCTGCGGGATCTGGTCCACGCAGTCCTCCCCGAAGCCGATCACGTCCGGGCCCGGCTCGCGGATGTTGGTGCGAGCGCCCTGGATGGCTGAGATGTCCCACAGCTTGGTGCCCCAGAAGCGCGTGTGCACCTGGCCGTCCGCGAGCCACATCTCGATGAAGACGCCCTGCTGGGTGTTGTTCTTGAACTTCAGGTCGATGGTCGGGAAGTTGACGGTCGCCTCGCGCCCCTCGGGGTAGCGGCTGATGTAGAACGAGTGGGGCTGGTGGTAGACGTCCTCCAGGCCGGCGAAGAACATCCCGTTGAACAACGTGGTCGCCACCTGCGAGACCCCGCCGCCCACGCCCTGGGTCAGCCGGCCGTCCATGATCACCGGCGCCTCGTTGTAACCCTTGTCCGGCGTCCGCCGGCCCAGGGTCTCGTTCAGGCTGAAGATCTCGCCCGGCTTGAGCAGGATCCCGTTGACGGCACCGGCCGCGATGCGGATGTTCTCCGTCCGTTCGACGTCGGGGGTCAGGTTGGTCGCGAACTCCGAGACCACCTCCCGGACGCCGAGGGCCTCCACCTGGGCGGTCGTCACGGCCGGCTCCAGGACCACGGGCGCGACGGTGGCGGTGCGCCCCTCGGCGGTGAAGGCGGCCTTCACGGCTTCGCCCACCTGGGCGGTGTCGACCGTCACGCCCGTCACGCCCGGCACGATCGTGGGACGGCCGTCCGTGAAGACGATGCCGGCGTCCTTGGCCTGGGTCTCCAACGAGGGGTCCGCGGTGAGCAGGGCTGTCCTCAGCAGCTTCGGATCCACGGCTGGCACGAGCCGGCCGTCCGTGCTGGTCACGCTGAGAGCGGGGACGAACGCCTCGAGCGGCAGGGTCACCGTCTTCGGCGGGACGGCGACCACGACCGGCCCGGCCGTAGCGGGAAGGGCGAAGTCCGCCATCACCTGGTCCACCTCGGCCTGGGTGATGTCGGGCTCGGTCACCTGGGTGGGCAGATCCATCGCACCCTGGCGCAGGAGCCAGTCGCGACGAACCACGTCTGCTGCGCCCGGGACGTCGAGGCGGATGCCGGTGACCGCGTCCGAGGTCACCGCGACGACTCCGTCAAAGGCCACAGACCCGTCGGCCCGCTCGGCGTCGACGGTGGTGGCCAGCTCGGTCAGTGCGGCGCGCAGCTCGGAGCTCTCCACCGAGGCGACAGGGGGGACCGTCGTACCACCCTCGAACTGCCGCCGGATCACCTCTGGCCGCCAGCTGAAGCCCATCACCTCGTCCACGGTGGCGTCGACATCGATCGACAGCCCCGCCGCCCCGGGGGACAGCTGGTGCTCGGTGCCGGCGACCGAGACGCTCAGCGGCAGCTCGGTCCTGGGCACGAGGTCGTCCTCCAGGACGTTCCGCGCAGCACGCTCGGACAGACCGCTGATGTCGACCCCTGCTACGTCCACCTCGGCCGGCACCCTGGTAGAGGCCCACCACGCCAGCAGCGAGTAGCCACCAGCGAACACGAGCAGGAGCACCAGAGGCACCCACACGAGCCTGGGTCGGCCCGCTCTCTGGTCCTTCGCCACAACAACCCCGTCCTGCCCGGAGGGCAGCCTCTGCTGCCCGCCCGCACGCTTGTCCGTGCCGACCGCTGCGGCCGGTCGGACCATCTTACGATCGAGTCAGGCCAGGGCCCGGTACCTGCCCTGGTGGTACAGCAGCGGCGCCGGCGGATCCACCGGGCCGCCCATCGCCACGACCTCTCCGACCAGCAGCCGGTGGTCACCGGCGGGGTAGACGGCGTGCGTACGGCACTCCAGGGTGGCCAGCGCCACATCCAGGAGCGCGACTCCTGTGGCCGGGCCGCGGTGGTGGGCCACCCGGTCGAGCTGGGAGAGCACGGGACGTCCTGGCGAGGCCAGCCACTCCGCTGTGTCCCGGGCGCCCTCGGCCAGGATGCTCACCCCCCAGGCACCGTGCTGCTGCACGGCATCGAGGAACCGCGCCTCCTCGGCCACGCTCACCACCACCAGCAGCGGATCGAGCGAGACCGAGGCGAAGGCGTTCGCCGTCATCGCGTGGTCGTGGCCGTCCAGGCGGCTGGTCATGGCGCACACGCCGGTCGCGAACCTGCCGACGGCCCGGCGGAACTCGTCGGCACCCGGTGCCGGCAGCCCCGGACCCGCTGGGACGACGCTCACCGTGGCCGGACCTGTCTGGCACTGCGGGTCACGGCGACGACAGCGAGCAGCAGCCCTGCTGCGGAGGCGAGCAGATAGCCCTGGCCCAGGGCGTCGCCGGACACCAGCAGGTCGTTCCCGGGACCAGGAACACTGGCCACGACCGTCGCGATCGTCCAGCCGAGCAGGTACACCACCAGGACGGACCGTCGTCGTGATCCCAGACCGACGGTGGCGCACACCGTGACTGCCAGCAGGACGGCGACGACGACGCCCACCGACCAGCGGCGGCCGTCGACGCTCAGCTGGGAGTGGTGCCAGAAGGCACCGGTCAACCCGACCACGGCCCCCAGCGCACCGGTCAACAGCCAGGCCGCGGGAACGCCCAGCGCGACGGGCACCCCACGGCGGGCGGGGCCGGCAGGGGTGGTCATCACACGAGCAGACTACGGCGGGGGCGGGTGGCGCCCCGGGCTCGGGCACGGCGGGCACGGCTCGGGCACGCAGCAGGGCCGCGACCGGATCCGGTCGCGGCCCTGCTGGTGTGCTGGTGTGCTGGTCAGAACCTGGGCGAGGCTGCTCCGACACCACCGGTGAGAACGCCGTCGGTCCGGGTCCAGCCGGGGCTCAGCGGGCCGAGGTGGCTCAGGGGTCGGTCGTACATCTTGGCGTCGCTGCCCTGGACGTACAGATGGGCGGTGGACCCGTCGCCGGTGGCTACCAGGGCCGGGGTTCCGACGGTCTGGCCGGCGACGTCGTAGAACTGGTAGCCCTCGGCGGACACGTCGGAGGGGTCGGCAGACTCGACCGCGAAGACGCCGTCCTCGAACTGGCAGGCGAAGAAGAACCCGGTGGCGGTGTTGACGGCCGCCGGGCTGCTCGCGCAGAAGGTGTCCCAGTGGCTGAAACCCTCGGTCAGGGTGCGGGTGTAGGTGTTGGCCTCGGCGCCGGGGACGACCTCGTAGGAGCTACCCACCGAGAAGAAGATCGGCCCGCTGGGGCTGGCGGCGATGGCCGTGGAACCCACGACCTGTCCGCCGAGCTTGGTGGGGGCCGCGACGTACGGCCTCTGCTGCGTGCCCGGGAAGCTCAGCGTGTACAGGGCGGCGTTGCCGCCGCGGCAGGCCACGTGCACGGTCGAGTCGACCGTGACGGCTGTGGGGTTGGAGCAGACCGCACGCGCGTCGGACAGCGGCGCCCAGCCGCTCAGGTCCGTGCGGTGGTAGAGCCGGAAGTTGCTGCCCTGGACGATGTAGTGGGTCAGTCCGTTCGCGTAGGCCACTGCAGGAGCACCGAGGGCCACACCGCCCAGGTCACGCCAGCCCGCGGTGCCCGACGTCCTGGCGTAGACCTTGCCGTTGGGTGAGGTCACGGCGACGGCCGTGCCCTCGTGCGCGGCCTGTGCAGGCGCAACGGCCGCCAGGGTGGCCATCGCAGTACCGACTGCCATACCGAGCACTGCAAGTCGGCGAGTTGTGGTGCCCGTCATGTGCACTCCTTGTGAGTTGGACTCAGTTGACCGGCGGTCGAGTGGCCGGCGTCAGGCGGTCGGGCCTCGTGTGCGTGGCCGCTGCCCAAGTGTCGTGAGGAACACCCTTGATCGTCTCCCTTCCGCTCGGACCGTTACCGAAACGAGATACGCCGCGGACCGAGAGCTACGTCTTCGCGGCGCAGCCACTCGGACGGCAGCAGCGGCTGCCACACGCCGTTGCTCAGAGCGAGCGCCGTGTCGTCGCCGGCGACCACGACCTGGCTCGCGTGCGCCCGCAGCGCCAAGGCCTTGGCCGCCCGGTAGCCCTCCCCTCCCAGGACCACGTCGGCAGCGGCGGCAGGCACCACCATGCTGGGCCACGCAACCGGGTCCAACGTGGGCAGGTCGAGCCGAGCCAAGCGCTCCACCGCCCGCCTCATGACAGGTTCGGGGACGACGACGGCGTACCGCGGCACGTCCCGTCCCTGCGCCGCGGCAAGGAGAAGGGCACGTGCCGTCAGGTCGTGCGCCCTGACGTGGTCGGGGTGGCCGTAGCCGCCGCCCGGGTCGTAGCAGATCACCGCGTCCGGAGCGGTCTCGTGCAGCACCGGCAGCAGCGAGCGGGCTGCCACGTCGAGCGGCACCGCGCACAGCGCGTCCGTGTCGACCTCGGGGGGCGGCACCGGGGTGCCGTCCGGACCCCACACCATCCCCGAGTCACGGAACCGGATTCCTGAGTTCCCGGACCGATCAGCACCTTCACCCAGGAAGCGGTGGTCGCTGACCCCCAACCGGGCCATGGCCGTGGCCAGCTCGCCGGCCCGGTGCCGGGCCAGCGCCTCCTCGTCGGCCCGCAGGTGGTCCCGCTCGTCGCCGATCACCTCGCCCTTCTCACCGCGCGTGCAGGTGACGAGGGTGACCTGCACACCCGCCTGCACCAGGGCCGCCATGGTGGCCCCGGTCGTGATCGACTCGTCGTCGGGGTGGGCGTGCACCAGCAGCACCCGGCGCCAGCTCGCCGGCACGGGGTGCCGGCGAGCGGCGTCAGGCACGGCGTGAGCGGGAGGCGGTCTTCGCGCGGTCGTTCGAGTTCAGCACCAGCTTGCGGATCCGCACGGCGTCGGGGGTCACCTCGACGCACTCGTCCTCGCGGCAGAACTCCAGGCTCTGCTCGAGCGAGAGCTTGCGTGCCGGGACCAGACGCTCGAGCTCGTCGGCGTTGGAGCGGACGTTGGTGAGCTTCTTCTCCTTGGCGATGTTGACGTCCATGTCGTCGGCGCGAGAGTTCTCGCCGACGACCATGCCCTCGTACACCTCGGTGGTGGGCTCGATGAACAGCGTGCCCCGCTCCTGCAGGTTCGCCATCGCGTACCCGGTGGCCACCCCGGTGCGGTCAGCCACCATCGACCCCGAGCTGCGCGTGCGCAGTTCGCCGTACCAGGGCTCGTAGGACTCGAAGACGTGGTGGGCGATCCCGGTTCCCCTTGTCTCGGTGAGGAACTCGGTACGGAAGCCGATCAGCCCGCGGGAGGGGACGAGGAACTCCATCCGCACCCAGCCGGTGCCGTGGTTGACCATCTGCTCCATCCGGCCCTTGCGCACCGCGAGCAGCTGGGTGATCGTGCCCAGGTACTCCTCCGGCGAGTCGATGGTCAGGCGCTCGACCGGCTCGTGCAGCTTGCCCTCGATCTCGCGGGTCACCACCTGCGGCTTGCCCACCGTCAGCTCGAAGCCCTCGCGGCGCATCTGCTCGACCAGGATCGCCAGCGCGAGCTCGCCGCGGCCCTGCACCTCCCAGGTGTCGGGCCGCTCGGTCGGGAGCACCCGCACCGACACGTTGCCGACGAGCTCGCGGTCGAGGCGGTCGCGCACCAGCCGTGCCGTCACCTTGGTGCCCTTGGTGCGCCCGGCCAACGGAGAGGAGTTCGTGCCGATGGTCATGGAGATCGCGGGCTCGTCCACGGTGATCAGGGGCAGCGGTCGCGGGTCCTCCGCGTCGGCCAGGGTCTCGCCGATGGTGATCTCGGGGATGCCTGCCACGGCGATGATGTCGCCGGGGCCGGCCGAGGTGGCCGGCTTGCGCTCCAGCGCCTCGGTCACCAGCAGCTCGGTGACCTTCACCTTGGTGGTGGTGCCGTCGCGGCGCATCCACGCCACCGTCGCGCCCTTGCGGATGGTGCCCTGGTGCACCCGGCACAGGGCCAACCGGCCCAGGAACGGGGATGCGTCGAGGTTCGTCACGTGGGCCTGCATCGGGTGCTCGTCGTCGTACACCGGCGCGGGCACGGCCTCCAGGATGGTCCGGAACAGCGGCTCGAGGTCCTCCGCGTCAGGCATCCCGCCGTCCTGCGGACGGTTCAGCGACGCGCGGCCGGCGCGGGCCGAGGCGTACACGATCGGGAAGTCGATCTGGTCCTCGTCCGCGTCCAGGTCGAGGAAGAGCTCGTACGTCATGTCGACGATCTCGGCGATGCGGGCATCGGGACGGTCGACCTTGTTGACCACCAGGATCACCGGCAGCCGCGCCGCGAGCGCCTTGCGCAGCACGAACCGGGTCTGCGGCAGCGGTCCCTCGGAGGCGTCCACCAGCAGGCAGATCGCGTCGACCATCGACAGCCCGCGCTCGACCTCACCACCGAAGTCCGCGTGCCCAGGGGTGTCGATGATGTTGATCGTCATCCCACCCTCGGGAGCCGAGGGGCCCTTGTAGCGCACGGCCGTGTTCTTGGCCAGGATCGTGATGCCCTTCTCGCGCTCGAGGTCACCGGAGTCCATCGCGCGCTCGTCGACGTGCTGGTGGGCGCCGAACGCGCCGGCCTGCCAGAGCATCGCGTCCACCAGGGTGGTCTTGCCGTGGTCGACGTGGGCGACGATGGCGACGTTGCGGATGTCGTCGCGGGTGCGGCTGGGCATGCGGGGGGCACTCGTTCCGGTCGGGGGCTGCGCGATGGCTCGCGCGTTCAGCGCCCGAGTCTACGGGCAAGGGCGGGACCGGCCTTCGCACCTGCCCGTCGGCCGGCCCCTGACGGCTCCCTCAGGGCCGGTCCAGGTCCAGCGCGAACCGCTCGGAGGCAGCAAGGTCCACCACCGCGGCAGGGCCCTTCGCCAGCACGCTGCGGCGCGGCGGCTGGTCCGGCTCGGCGAGGGCGGCCACCCGCTCGGCCTCGCGCAGCACGTCGACGATCTCGTGCCCGATCAGCTCGTGCCGCTCCAGCAGCGCGTCCCTCAGCGCCTCGACCAGGTGCCTGTTGCCCTCGAGCAGTGTGCTCACCACAGCCTTCTGGGTCCGCAGCAAGGTCTCCATCTCCTCCCGCGCCCTGGCGTCGGACAGCACCCGGGCCACCAGGTTCCCGCTCAGGGCAGAGCCCTCCACGGCCGAGAAGGAGATGAGGGTCTCCCCCATGCCCGCGGCGCCAATCATCTGCGCGGCCACGGTGGTGGCGTACTGCAGGTCGCTGCTGGGACCGGTGGACACGTCGCCGAAGAACAGTTCCTCGGCCACCTGGCCCCCGAAGGCGATCCGGATCAGGGCCGTGAGCTCGGAGCGCGACCTGGTGTACACGTCCTCGGCGTCACCGTGCGCGAGCAGCCCCAGTGCGCTGGCGCGCTTGACGATGGACAGGATCTCCAGCCGCCGGTGCGGTGCCTCCAGGTAGGCCGTCACCGCGTGCCCGGCCTCGTGCGTGGCGATCAGCCGCTGCTCGTGCATCGTGTAGCCGACCGGCTGACCCAGCCCCACCTCCACGACCAGACGGGCGCGCTCGACGTCCTTCCAGGACATGGCGTTCGCGCCCCGGCGCAGGGCGTTGACCAGGGCCTCGTCCATCAGGTGCTCGATCATCACCGGGCTGTAGCCCTGGGTGACCCCGGCCAGGGCGTCGCGGTGCTCGGCGTCGTCCAGCTCGGCCTCGTGCGACTTGCGGGTCAGGAAGTGGTCGATGATGTCTCGACGTCCGGACTTGTCCGGCAGGTCGAAGGTGAGCCGGCGGTCGAACCGGCCAGGCCTCAGCAGGGCCGGGTCCAGGTTGTCGGCCCGGTTGGTCGCCGCGATGAGCAGCACGTCCACCGGCTCGGTCCGCGGTCGGGGGATCTGCCGGCCGACGGGGAGCAGCAGGTTCACCGCGTCGATGCCCTGGCCCAGCAGCCGCTGCAGACCGGTAGGCTGGTCGAAGGACTGCATCTGCACCAGCAGCTCGTTGACCACCCCGCCCACACCCTCGCTGCTGACGCTGGCGGAGGTGACGGTTCCCGGTCCGCCCTGGAACGGGCTCGACGCCGCCGCAGCCCCGGGCAGCCCGTCCAGCCCGCCGCAGCAGGTCAGGGAGCTGGCCGAGATGCGCGCGGGTGAGGCGCTGCTCATGCCACCGCGCACGGTCGCGATGGCGTCGATCTCCTCGATGAAGCCGATGGCTCCGCCCTCCTTGCGCGCCGCCTTGCGCAGGGCCTTGAAGTAGGAGCGGATCTTGCGCGCCGTCGCGCCGTAGTACATGGACTGGAACGAGGTCCCCGAGACGAAGAGGAAGGGCACGCCCGCCTCCGCCGCCATCGCCTTGGCCATGTGGGTCTTGCCCGTACCGGGCGGGCCCTCGAAGAGCAGCCCGCGGCGGGGCGTGCCGCCCATGTCACGGCGGAACGTGCGCCCGGCCAGGAACAGGTCCAGCGAGCGGATCACGTCCTCCTTGACCGGCGCGAGCCCCTTCACGTCGCTCATGCGGACGTCGATCTGCTCCGGCCGCACGATCACGTGCGGGGAGCGTCCTGCGACGACGCTGGTGCCCAGGACCACCACGATCATGACGGCGAAGAAGATGCCGACCATGACGTACAGCGGGTCGACGGCGGGCAGCGACGGCATGGTGAGCGGGTTGCCCGTCAGGAAGCGCCCCCAGAACCACGCCACCGGCGGGCCGAGCACGGCGACGATGACCAGCAGCCTGCGCTGACGCGCTCGCTCGCGGTTGCGTCCCACATCGGCGGGGTCACGCAGCACCCGGTCCAGCGATCCGTCCGACACGAATGTCCTCCTGCGTCCTGCGGCCCCCGGACGCGGTGGCCTGCTCACCTAGGAAGTACCACCCCGTCGCAGAGCGCAAACTACTGTCCCCCGTCCGGCTCCGCGACGGGTGCGCCGCTCGCCCATGGGTGCCCCGTCCGGAGCACTCTGCGTTCCCCGCGGTCCACAGGTGGCCCAGCAGGGCGCGGCCGGTTCAGCAGTGCGTTCCAGCCGTCCGGCCTGCGAGCACCTGCTCCTGCAGCGCCTGGACGACGGGGGCGTCGGCCGCCAACCAGGCCACGTCCAACCAGGCCCCCACCGGCAGCCAGCGCAGCTCGTCATGGTCCTGCAACGCCTGCGGCTGCCCGATCAGCACCGTGAGGTAGACCGCCATCACACCGTCCTGGCCCAGGGGCCACCAACCACCCACCGGGCCATCCAGGCGCCGCCCCGACGTGGCCCGGACGCCGAGCTCCTCGTGCAGCTCGCGGTGCAGCGCCTGCTCGGGTGTCTCCCCGAGCTCCAGCTTCCCGCCCGGCAGCTCCCAGCCGCCCGCCAGCCGGCCCGGGGCGCTCCGGCGCGCTGCGAGCAGCAGGGTCGGCGCCTCCAGGTCGTCGACCACGGCGGCCCCGACCACCCGCAGGCCACCCGCGGGCCGGGGGTCGTCGGTGGCTGCCATCCGCACAGTGAACACCCGCGCTCGACCTGCGCGTAGGGGTGGCTTGCCTTCGTTGACGGCCAGACCGGCTGTGGGCGAAAGTCGCACGGTGCCCCGCCTCCTCGACGCCGCCGAGATCACCCGCCAGCTCCTCGACCTACCGGACTGGCGACTGCTCGACCGGGCCCTGCATGCCTCCTTCGAGGCTCCGCGCTTCCAGGCTGCGGCGGCCCTCGTCGCCGAGGCCGCGGCGACCGCCGAGGAGATGGACCACCACCCCGACATCGACGTCCGCTGGAAGCGGGTGCGGTTCGAGCTCTCGACCCACTCGCTCGGCGGGCTGTCACAGCTCGACATCGAGTTCGCGCACCGCCTCAGCCAGTCGGCTGCGGCTGTCGGCGCCACTGCGCTGCACGAGGTCCCCAGCAGGCTGGAGATCGCGATCGACGTGCTGGACGAGGATGCGGTGCGTCCGTTCTGGACCGTCGGCCTGGGCCTGCAGGACCACCGGCTGCCGGACGGCGAGCGCGCGCTCGTCGACCTGCACGGAGCACGCCCTCGGCTCTGGTTCCAGCAGATGTCACCGCCGCGGACGGAGCGCAGCCGGACCCACCTCGACCTCTACCTGCCGCAGGACGAGGCGCTGCCCAGGGTCCGGGCGGTGCTGGCTGCTGGCGGGCGGCTGACCGATGAGAGCCATGCGCCGAGCTGGTGGGTGCTGGCCGATGCCGAGGGCAACGAGCTGTGCGTGTGCACCGCTGCCCCCGACCCGCTGCCGGGGGCCGACCGTGGCTGAGACGATCGCGCAGCACACCGGCGAGCAGCCGGGGGGCAACCTGGCCGGCCTGCTCAACTGGCTGCGTGCCGGGGTCCTGGGTGCCAACGACGGGATCGTGTCGACGGCGGGGCTGGTGGTGGGTGTCGCCGGAGCCAGCACCGACCAGCAGGTGCTGCTCGCGGTGGGCCTGGCCGGGCTGGTCGCGGGCGCCCTGTCCATGGCGGGCGGGGAGTACGTGTCGGTCAGCAGCCAGCGCGACACCGAGAACGCCATTCTCGCCAAGGAGCGCTGGGAGCTGGAGCACCTGCCCGAGCAGGAGCTGGACGAGCTGACGGATATCTACCACGGCAGGGGGCTCACGCCCGACCTGGCCCGCCGGGTGGCGGTCCAGCTGACCGAGCACGACGCGCTGGCCGCCCACGCCGAAGCCGAGCTGGGCATCGACCCGGACCAGCGCTCGAACCCCCTGCTGGCCGCCTGGGCCTCGTTGGTGGCCTACACCCTCGGCGCGCTGCTGCCGCTGCTCGCCATCGTCCTGCCGCCCGTCAGCCTCCGGGTGCCCGTCACCTTCGCAGCGGTGGCCGTCGCGCTCATGCTCACCGGTGTGGTCTCGGCCCGGCTGGGACACGCGCCCGCTCTGCCTGCGGTCGTCCGCAACGTGTGCATGGGCCTGCTAGCCATGGGGATCACCTTCGTCGTCGGGCTGCTCATCGGCGGGATGCTGTAGCCGGCGCCTTCGCCCTCCCTGTCAGGTCGGCGCCGCCAGGATCGCCTTGACCTCGGCGAAGTGGCATGCGGCCTTGTGACCGGGAGCGGCACCAGGGTGCTCGATCAGCAGGGGCTCCTCGGCGGCGCAGATGTCCTGGGCCTTCCAGCACCGGGTCCGGAAGCGGCAGCCCGACGGCGGGTTCAGGGGGCTGGGAACGTCGCCGGTCAGGATGACGCGCTCGCGCTTGCGCTCGATCTGGGGGTCCGCCGACGGTGCCGCGGACATCAGGGCCTGGGTGTACGGGTGCATCGGACGGTCGTACAGCTCGTCCTTGTGGGCGACCTCCACGATCTTGCCCAGGTACATCACCGCTACCCGGTCGCTGATGTGGCGCACCACGGACAGGTCGTGGGCGATGAACATGTACGCCAGACCCAGGCGGTTCTGCAGGTCCTCGAGCAGGTTGACCACACCCGCCTGCACCGAGACGTCCAGCGCGGAGACCGGCTCGTCCAGCACCAGCATCTTCGGCTCCAGAGCCAGCGCCCTGGCGATGCCGACGCGCTGACGCTGCCCGCCGGAGAACTCGTGCGGGTAGCGGTTGCCGTGCTCGGCGTTGAGGCCCACCAGCTGCAGCAGCTCGGCCACGCGCGCCTTGCCCTGCTTGTCGTCCTTCCACAGCCCGTGCACCCTCAGCGGCTCGCCGACGATGTCGTTGACCGGCATCTTCGGGTTCAGCGAGGCGTACGGGTCCTGGAAGACGATCTGCAGCTCGCGGCGCACCGGGCGCATCTGCGAGACCGACTTCGTCGTCAGCTCCTCACCCCGGAACCGGACCGAGCCTGAGGTGGGCTTGTGCAGCTGGAGCAGCGCCCGGCCGGTGGTGGACTTTCCGCAGCCGGACTCCCCGACCACGCCGAGGGTCTCCCCGCCGTCGATGTGGAACGAGACGCCCGACACGGCCTGCACCTGGCCGACGGTCTTGCGCAGCAGGCCACCTCCCTTGACGGGGAAGTTCATGACCAGGTCCTCGACCTCGAGCAGGTGGCTGCCGTCGACCTCGTCCCCGGACGCGTTCTGCGGCTTGACCTGGTTCTCCTTGGCCAGCGAGCTCACGAGGCCACCTCGCTCTCGGCGCGGAAGAAGGCTGTCGGGTCCTCGGACTCAGCCATGCGGTCCCAGTGGTGGCAGGCGGCCAGATGGTCGTGGTGGTCGGTCAGGGTCAAGGCGGGTTCCACCTCTCTGCATGTGTCCGTCGCCAGCGGGCACCGGGGGTTGAACGGGCAGCCGCCTGGCAGGTTGATGAGCGAGGGCGGTGACCCATTGATCGGGCGCAGGCGCGTGTCGGCGCCGATCATCGAGGGCATGGAGCCCAGCAGACCTGCCGTGTAGGGCATCCGCGGTCCGTAGAAGACGTCGTCGGTGACGCCGAGCTCGACCGGCCGCCCTGCGTACATCACCAGCACGTTGTGCGCCATGCCGGCCACCACACCGAGGTCGTGGGTGATCAGTATGATCGCCGCGTTCACGGCGTCCTTCACCTCGATGAGCTTCTCCAGGATCTGCGCCTGCACGGTCACGTCCAGGGCGGTCGTGGGCTCGTCCGCGATGATGATGTCCGGGTTGTTGATCACCGCCATGGCGATCATCGCCCGCTGCCGCATGCCGCCGGAGAACTCGTGCGGGTAGTTGCGCAGGCGCTGCGAGGGCTGGGGGATGCCGACGAGGTCGAGCATCTCCTCCGCGCGCTTGAGCGCAGCCTTCTTGGAGATCGCCTCGTGCGAGCGCACCGCCTCGGCCAGCTGGTCGCCGATGGAGTACACCGGGTTCAGGGCCGTCATCGGGTCCTGGAAGATCATGGCGATCTTGCGGCCGCGCAGGCTGCGCTGCTCCTGCTCGGGCATGGTCAGGACGTCCTTGCCGCGGTAGACAGCCTTGCCCGTGACCTTGGCGCTCTTCGGCAGCAGCCCCATCAGCGCCATCGAGGACACCGACTTGCCCGACCCGGACTCCCCGACGATGCCGAGGACCTCCCGCTCGTGCAGGCTGTACGAGACGCCACGCACGGCCTGCACCAGACCGTCCTCGGTCGGGAAGCCCACGGTCAGGTCCTCGACCCGCAGGATCTCCTCGCCCTTGGCCGGAGCCGAGGCGCCGCTGCCCCAGCCGGAGGAGACGTGCACGTTCTTCGCTCCCTCGACCAAGGGGTCACGGGTGCTGTTGCGGTCGTCGCCGCCGACGGGGTACAGGTCGTCAGTCATCAGGCACGCACCCTTGTCTGTCGCGGGTCATAGGCATCACGCAGGCCGTCACCGATGAAGTTCACGGCCAGCGCGATGGTGACGATGAACAACCCTGGCCACCAGAACAGCCAGGGGCGGGTCAGGAAGGCGCTCTGGTACTGGCTGATGAGCGCTCCCAGCGAGGTGTCCGGGGCCTTGACGCCGAAGCCCAGATAGCTGAGCGCCGTCTCGAGCAGGATCGCCGAGGCGATGGCCAGGGTCGCCGACACGATGATGACGCCGAGGACGTTGGGCAGGATGTGGCGGAAGATGATGCGCCCGCTGCTGGCGCCCATGGCCCGGGCAGCCTCGACGAACTCCTTCTCGCGCAAGGACAGGAACTCGCCGCGGACCAGCCGGGCGAGGCCGGTCCAGGTCACCAGGCCGAGGACGAGGGCCAGCACCAGGATCCCGCCGCCTCCGAACCTTTTGCCCAGCACGGCGGCGATGACGAGGACCGGGATGGTGATCATCACGTCGGTGAAGCGCATGAGGACCGACTCGATCCCGCCCCGGAAGTACCCGGCGACCGCTCCGATGACGGTGCCCACCGCGGTGGAGGTGAACCCGACGACGATCGCGATGATCAAGGAGCGCTGCGCGCCGCGCATGGTGAGTGCGAAGTAGTCCTTGCCGATGTTGTCCTGACCGAACGGGTTGGCACCGATCGCCAGACCGTCCCCGTCGAACCAGGGGATCAGGTCCAGGGTCGGTCGGCCGGCGGCGATGACGCTGGAGGGGACCAGGTAGGACTTGCCCCACCAACCGGGGATCGGTCCGTAGCCGATCGAGGTGAAGGCCAGCAGCAGCACGAACGTCAGCGCGATCATCCCGCCGAGCGCACCACGGTGGCGGAAGAACCGCCGACGGACCAGCTCGCCCTGGCTGCGTGCCTTGATGTTCATGCCATGGGATTCCCCGGCCGCACCCCCCTTGGTCGCCTTGCGCTCGGAGGAGTCTTCCTGCTGTTCCGGCGACGTGCCAGGTAGTTGTTGGCTCATCAGTCCTGTCCTTGTCGGATACCGATGGTGGGTGGGATCGGCGCCTCAGATGGGCGGTGCAGCTCTCCTGGTCAGGCCAGTCGGATCCGGGGGTCGAGGTAGGCGTAGAGGATGTCCGCGACCATGTTGAACAGCACGATCGCGGTCCCGGTGACGAGGAAGAACCCCATGACCGGGTTGGGGTCCACCTCGTTGAGCCCGGTGTTGAACATCGTGCCCATCCCCTTCCAGCCGAACACCTTCTCGGTGATGATGGCCCCGCCGATGATTCCGGCGAAGTCAAAGGCCATCAGCGTGGTCACCGGGATGAGGGCGTTGCGGAAGGCGTGACGCATGATCACGGTGCGCTCGGTGAGGCCCTTGGACCGGGCGGTGCGCACGTAGTCCTGGTTCAGGACCTCGAGCATGCTCGCCCGGGTGTACCGGGTGTACGTGGCGAAGGAGATCAGGATCAGCGCCGTCGTCGGCAGGATGATGTGGGTCTGGTGGTCCAGCCAGACCTGCCAGAAGTCCCCGCTGAAGTTGGGTGTGTCCGACCCGATCGTGGAGATCACCCTACCTCTGACCCTGTCGCTGTAGCTGGGAAAGGCCAGCAGCACGTGGTCCCAGAAGATGAGGGCGCCTGTCAGCAGGCCGGTCAGCACCGCAGCACGCATCGCAGCGGAGCGCTCCAGCCCGCCCAGGAAGTACCCCAGCGCCAGGCAGACGGCGACGGTGATCGCCGCGAGCATCACGATGTGTTCCCAGCCTGGGTTGATGAGCACTGGCTGCGTCACGAAGAAGGAGATGACTCCCACCGCGGCCGCAGCCAGGGCTGAGTACAGGACGCTGCGCTTAGCCAGTCCGGAGATCAGAGCCGTCACGACGAAGGCGATGCCGATCGCGGAGACGGCGATCAGCGCGATGCCCAGCGACGGCGTCGCGAACCAGTTCACCAGGGACAGGTACAGCAGGACGCCGCCCGTGGCTGCGGTCGCCAGCGCGAAGACCAGGGCCCGCTTCTTGCGGTTTCCGCCGATGAGTGCCATCCAGGCCAGGCCGCTGAGCAGGGCCACCACCACGATCACCAGGATCGGGATCGTCGGGTCGGCGAGCCAGTCGTTGAACAAGATGGCTCCGTACTGCTTGAGCAGGACGGCCACCCAGAAGGAGGGCAGTGAGAAGAAGACAAAGGCCGCGAAGGTGATCGAGTAGTCGAAGCCGCTGTACTGGCGCAGCGCCGAGAGGATGCCGATCGTGATGCCGACGACGATGGCGACCAGGGCCGCGGTCAGCACCAGGCGCAGGGTGGAGGACATCGCCTGGCCGAGGATCGTCGAGACGTCCTGGCCGTACCGGTTCTTCCCCAGGTCGCACGAGGCGAAGGGCAGGACGCACCCGGCCACCCCGCGCAGCCACAGCAGGTAGCGCGCCGGGACCGGGACGTTGAGGTTCATGACCTCCTTGCGCGCCGCGATCTTCTGGTCACGGCTGGGCGAGTTGTCCTGCCGCAGGTCGAAGAGGGGATCGCCGGAGTTGGCAGTGAGCACGTACACGATGGCGGTGGCTGCGAGCAGCACGAAGAAAGAGACGATCAGCCTGCGGATGATGAAGACGAGCACGTCTCACCTCTCGGGGTTCCGTGGCGCCGGGGTTCAGGGCCTCTGGTGGAGCAGCGGGAGCAAGGTCGTTGCCACCGTTGTTGTGACGTACGTCGCAGCGAACGATAGTCCTTGGAAGCTGCTGCGGTCCCACTTGCCGCGCGAAGAAATTTGTCGGCGCGCGAGGCCGGCAGCGGCCAGCACAGGGGGCCGGGAGCGGTTGCTCCCGGCCCCCTGCTGGGCATCCCGGCGACCTCTCGGTCACCGTTCAGCCGGGGTTGGTCCTTGTGCTACTGCAGGTCCCAGTCCTGGATGTTCCAGGTGACCGACGACTGCGACGGCTGGAACGTCACGCCGGAGACCGTGTTGTCGTACGCCACGAGGCCCGGGAAGTTGAACAGGGGGATAGTGGCGAGGTCATCCCACAGGATCGTCTCGATCTGCTTGATGAGCTCGGTCTGCTCGTCCAGGTCCGGGGTCACGTCGAGCTCGGCGAAGAGCGCGTCGACCTCGGGGTTGGAGTACTTGCCGGCGTTCTGCCCACCCGTGGTGGAGTAGATCGAGCTGCTGCCGGAGACGAGCGGGGAGCCCGACCACGCGTACAGGGCGACGTCGAAGTTACCGCCGGAGAGGCCTGCCTCGAAGAAGTCCTCCTGCCCGTGGTCGACGATCTTGAAGCCGGCCTGCTCGCAGGATGCGCGGATCAGGTCGACCTCGTTGGTACGACGGGGGTTGGGGGTCTGGTACCCGATCCGGACCTCGGTGCCCGCGGCGTTGGCGCCGTCGACGAGCGCCTTGGCCGCGGCGATGTCCGCCGTGTCGTACTTGCCGTCCTGGATGGCGGAGGCAACCTCCTCGTACGCCGGCTGGAAGCCCATGACGAGACGCGACTGCGCGATCTCGGCGTTGGCGTTGACCGGCGTGATGAGGTTCTCGACGATCTGGTCGCGAGGCACGCACAGCGCGAACGCCTCGCGCAGCGCCTTGTCCGCGAACGCACCCGTGAAGTTGAAGTCGAGGTGCTCGAAGGTGAACTCGTCACCCTGGACGACCGTGACCTGGTCGCCCAAGGCCTCCATCTGGGCCAGGATGTCGGGGTTGGGCTGCGGCTCGGCGACGAGGACGTCACCGTTCTGCAGGGCCTGCGCCTGCTCCTCCTGGCCGATGATCCGGACCACGATGGTCGACGAGATCGGGGGGGTGCCCCAGTACTCCTCGTTGGCGGTCAGGGTGATGGACTGCCCCGCCTCCCACGAGTCGATCTTGTAGGGACCGGACGAGGGGATGATGTCCTGGTTCAACTCGCCCGGGTTGAAGCGCCAGCCCGTGTTCCAGAACTCGGCGACCTTGCCCAGGGCCTCGACGTCGTCGTCCTTTACCGCCGCGATGATGTCCTCGACACCGGCCTCCTGCTCGGCGATGTGGGCGGGCAGGAATTCTTCGATCCCGGCGATCCAGTCGGAGTAGGTGTCGGTGTAGACGACGGTGAAGTCCTTGTCGCCGTCCGCGCACTCCGGCTTCTCCATCAGCTCCGTGCCGGTGGTGGACGCGGGCTCGAAGAGGAGGGTGGCGGTGTCGCCCTCACCCGTGTCGTAGGCGCCGGAGTAGGAGGCCCAGTTGAGCATCACGTCGTCGCAGTCGATCGGCTCACCGTCGGACCACACGGCGTCGGGGTTGATCTTGTACTCGACGGTCAGCGGGTCGTCGCTGGTCTTCTCGTAGGTGCCGAACTCCTCGTTCGGCACGACGGAGCCGTCCTCGCCGAACTCGTAGAACCCGGTGAGCACCTGGTTCAGCACGATCGTGTTCTTGACCGCGTTGTCGGTCGCGGTGTTGTTGTTGTAGGCGTTGAACTCCTGTTCGTGGGCCACCGGGATGATCTGGTCCTTGGTGGTCACCTCTTCCTCGCCGCCGGCGGCCGGAGACGACTCCGACGTCGTGTCGTCAGGATCGGCCGTGCCGGGGGTGTCGGTGCCGGTACTGCAAGCGGCCAGGGCGATCGAGCCGCCGGCCAGCAACGCCAGGAACTTGGCGCCCTTGTGCGTGGTGCTCAAGGTGGGGTCCTCCTCGGGTGGGGGGCAGTGCCCGCTCCGGTGTGTACCGGTGCGGACGGCGCAGCCTCGTGGAGGAGGGACGCGCCGGACCTGCCTGGGTCGTGTGCCACCGAACACCAGGGTCGTGCACTACCGCAAGGACGACAGACCGGGTGTTATCGAGATGAGACCCATAGGTGTCCTGTTGGTGTCCTGTAGCGCCAGGCGATCTTCCCGTTCCGGCTGGTTCCACCCACCCTCCTAGGGTGATGCAGGTGAAGATCCTGATCTGGCACGGCTACCTCCTGGGCGGCACCGGCTCGAACGTGTACACCCGCTCGCTCGCCCGGGCGTGGAGCGAGGCAGGGCACGACGTGGTCGTGCTGTGCCAGGAGCCGCATCCGGACAAGCACGACGTCGGCGGCGCCCGGGTCGTGCGGCCTCGGCTGGACGGGCCGCTCCCCGTCTTCGTGCTCGACCGCTACGAGGACGCGCAGGCTCAGCTGCTGACGCAGATGACGCCGGCCGACCGCGCCCGTTTCGTGGAGCTCAACGCCGCTGCTGTGCGCGCAGAAGGACCGGCTGACCTGCTGCTGACCAACCACGTCCTGCTGGGCGGACCGGTCGGATCCGCATCCGGGCTGCCCTACGTGGTCAAGGCCCACGGCTCCGAGCTGGAGTTCGCGATGCGCGGCGACCCACAGCTGTGCGCGTGGGCCCGGCAGACGCTGGCTCCCGCCCGGGCGGTGCTGGCCGGCTCAGAGCACGTCGTCGACGTCCTGCACGAGCTGGTCGGCCCTGACCCGGCCCGCGTGCACGTCGTCCCGCCAGGTGTGGACGTCGCGCGGTTCCGGCCGCAGCCCCGTGCCGCGGCGCTGGCCTCGCTGCTGGAGGAGTGCGCACGCGACGCCCCCAACCCGCAGGGCTCCCACGACGAGCGGAGCCCCGACGAGGGCAACGCCGAGCGCCTGGCGAGCTTCTTCACCGGCGACCGCCGCACCGTGCTCTACGTCGGCAAGCTCAGCGCGGAGAAGGGCGTGAGCCTGCTGGTCGAGGCACTGCGGCGGGTGGACGCGCGCGCGGTCGTCGTCGGCTTCGGGCCGGCGCGGGCCGAGCTGGAGGCGGCAGCAGGGCCGGACGTGCTCTTCACCGGCCCGCTCGAGCACCGGCACCTGCAGCACCTGTGGCCGCTCGCCGACGTGAGCGTGACGCCGTCGGTGTTCCCCGAGGCCTTTGGCATGGTCGCGGCCGAGGCGGCCGCCTGCGGCAGCCCTCCCCTGGTCGCCCGCCACTCCGGCTTGGCCGAGGTGACGGCCGGGCTCGAGCAGGAGTACCCGCCGCACCTGCGGCACCTCGCCTCGTTCGAGCGCGGCAGCATCGAGCAGCTGACCGCCCGGCTGACCGAGCTGCTCGCGCTGTCCGCCGATGAGTGGCAGCAGGTGTCGTCGGGCGCCCGGCGCGCCGCCGAGCGGCTCTGGAGCTGGGAGCACGTGGCCCAGCGGATCCTCGCCGTCGCTCAGGTCTAGTCGGCGAGCGGACGACGCCCCCCACGCCCCCCGGAGTTGTCAGTACAACACCGGCGGATAGGTCAGCGTGGTACTGACAACTCGCAGCGGCCTCGGCAGGACGTCGGATCGGGGCGGGCCGGCAGGGCGAGTGCCTGGTGCAGGAACGAGGTCGCACGCGCGACGTCTGCGGGCACCACATCGAGACGTCGCGCCTCGAGCAGCACGCGGACCGTCGTCTGCTGGACACGGCTGGGCGGAGTCAGCGCCACGGCAACTCCCCGATCACGGTGACCGCCGGGCCGCTGCGCACGTTGTCCAAGAAGGCGGAGGAAGCGGCGAACTCCTCAGGGGTGAGGATCGTCGGGCTCACGGGACGGTGCACCGCGGCCTCGATCCGGGCGCACGCCTCGTAGACCGCGTCCACGTCGGGCCCACCCAGCACCATCATGTCGATGTCGTGCGGTGCCGGACCGGCATCCCCGAGCATCCGCGCGGCGAAAGAGCCGTAGATGAACGCCGACTCGATCCCGTCGATGCGGGCAAGCTCCTCGGCCAGGAATACCACCGGGCCAGTCGCGATCGTGAGGATCTCGCGCAAGGGTTCTACCAGCGGGCTCTCCCCGTTGGCGCGGATCAGCCTCGTGCGGCCCACCTTTCGCTCCCTCAGGATGCCAGCGCCCACCAGCCGCGCAACCTCGCGGTGCGCGGTCGGGTAGGCCAGGCCGGCCTGTTTGGCCAGATCGGTGACGCTCAGCTCCTCGCCGGTGAGCAACAACGTGGAGAGCAGGCGCGCCCGTCCGTCCGACCGAAAGATCGGAGCGAGGAGCGGTGCCTCAGTTCTCATATAACTGACATGATCCTCCACTATATCGACAGTTAACGCGCTCGCTGGCTGGCCCACAAGATCGGGTCACCGCTGGTCTCGATGTGCTCCAGGAGCGCCTGGACGTTCTTGGTCGGGCGCTTGCGCAGTCCCACTGAACGGCGGAAACGCTTCGGTTCACACGTTGAAGCGGAACTCCACCACGTCGCCGTCCGCCATCACGTAGTCCTTGCCCTCGATCCGCACCTTGCCCCGGGACTTGGCCTCGCTCATCGAACCGGCCGCGTCCAGGTCGGCGAACGAGACCACCTCGGCCTTGATGAATCCGCGCTGGAAGTCGGTGTGGATGACACCGGCAGCCTGCGGCGCGGTTGAGCCCTTGCGGATGGTCCAGGCCCGCGACTCCTTCGGCCCGGCGGTCAGGTAGGTCTGCATCCCCAGCGTGGCGAAGCCGACGCGTGCCAGCTGGTCCAGGCCCGACTCCGTGGCGCCGAAGCTCTCCAGCAGCTCGGCCGCGTCAGCCGGTTCGAGCTCGGCCAGGTCCATCTCGATCTTGGCGTCCAGGAAGATCGCCTCCGCCGGGGCCACGACGGCCCGCAGCCGGTCCTTGAGCGCCTCGTCGCCCAGGCCGTCCTCGTCCACGTTGAACACGTAGATGAACGGCTTGCCGGTCAGCAGCCCCAGCTCGCGCAGCGCGCTCTGGTCGATGCCGGCGGCGGCGGCCCCGGCGAAGAGCGTCGTCCCCTGCTCCAGCAGGGCCTGGGCGGCGACCGCGGCGTCCAGCACCGGCTTCTCGCCCTTCTTCGTCCTGACCTCCTTCTCCAGGCGCGGGACGGATCGCTCCAGGGTCTGCAGGTCGGCCAGGATCAGCTCGGTGTTGATCGTCTCGATGTCGGAGGCAGGGTCGACCCTGCCGTCGACGTGCACCACGTCCGGGTCAGCAAAGGCCCGGATCACCTGGCAGATCGCGTCCGCCTCCCGGATGTTGGCCAGGAACTTGTTCCCCAGGCCCTCCCCCTCGCTGGCGCCACGCACGATGCCCGCGATGTCCACGAAGGAGACCGGTGCAGGCAAGATCTTCGCGCTGCCGTGGATCTCGGCCAGCCGTTCCAGGCGCGGATCAGGCAGCGGGACGACGCCGATGTTGGGCTCGATCGTCGCGAACGGGTAGTTCGCCGCGAGCACGTCGTTCTTGGTCAGGGCGTTGAAGAGGGTGGACTTGCCGACGTTGGGCAGTCCGACGATGCCGATGGTGAGGGCCACGGGGACAGGAGCCTACCGGCGGTGCACCACGACGGCGTAACCCGGAGGGCTGTCGGCGCTACCGGCGGGCAGCGGGGCGCCATCCCAGCCGCTGTGCGCGGCTACCTTCTGCAGACCTGCCGCGGCGCACCAGGAGCGGTAGTCCTCGACGCCGACGTGCCGGTCGGCCGCGAAGCCTGCGACCAGCAGCCCGCCCGGCGCCAGCCAGCCGGCGAGGTGCGCGGGGAGCGCAGCCTCGGTGCCGGGGGTCAGGTACACCACCACGTTCCCCGCCAGCACCACCAGGTCGAGCGGCGCACCGGCCTGCTCTGCCGTCACCTCCAGCAGGTCGGCCTCCAGCCACTGCAGCTGGGGGGCGCTCGCGCGTGCCTGGGCGATCATCGAGGCGTCGAGGTCGATGCCGCTCACATGGTGCCCCCGCCGGGCCAGCTCGATCCCCACCCGCCCGGTGCCGCAGCCCGCGTCCAGCACCCGCGAGCCCGGCGCCAGCAGCGCGTCCAGGAACCGGGCCTCGCCGTCCACGTCCTCGCCGGTGGCCTGCAGGGCCGCGAAGCGCCTGGCGTACTCGGCGCCCCGGGTGCCACCGGTCTCTCTCAACCACCTGTTCTGCTCCACCCGCCCATCCTCCCTCACCCCGGATGTCGGGGGGGCGTGGCACCGTGGCGGGATGGATCCCACCGTGCTCGCCCTGGCCTGCCTGCTCGTCGGCGCAGCGCTGGGTGCCCTCACAGCCGCCTGGGTCACCAGGACCGCCGCGACGGTGCGCTCAGCGGCGCTGACGGCCGAGCGGGACCTGCTGACCGCCCGGGTATCAGACCTGGAGACGGCAGCGGGCGACGACGCGGAGCTGGCGATGGCGCTGGCCCCGCTGACCTCCAGCCTGGCCAGGGTGGAGCGGAACGTGAGTGACCTGGAACGCGAACGCGTCGAGCAGTGGGGCAGGCTCGACTCCCAGCTCACCGCCGTGCAGGCCACCGGCGAGGCCCTGCGCTTCCAGACCAGTGCCCTGGCGGGGGCCCTGCGCTCCCCCAACGTCCGCGGGGCGTGGGGGGAGGTCCAGCTGCGGCGGGTAGTCGAGCACGCCGGGATGCTCGCCCGGGTCGACTTCGACATCCAGGTCCAGGGCGTGAACCAGGACGGTGCCAACGTGCGGCCGGACGCGGTGGTGCGCCTGCCCGGCGAGAAGGTCGTGGTGGTGGACGCCAAGGCGCCGCTGGCTGCCTTCCTCGAGGCCGCCCAGGCGGTGCGCCCGGGCGAGGACCCCGAGCACGCCGCTGAGCGCCAGCTGCGGGCCGGCGACCGCCACGCCCAGGCGCTGCGATCCCACGTTGACGCGCTGGCGGCCAAGAAGTACTGGTCGGCCTTTCCCACCACACCTGAGCTGGTGGTGTGCTTCGTGCCGGGAGAGTCGTTCCTGGCCGCGGCCTGCGAGGCGGACCCGGCGTTGCTGGAGCACGCCATGTCACGTCGGGTGGTGCTGGCGACCCCCACGACGTTGCTGGCCCTGCTGCGGACGGTGGCGCTGACCTGGCAGCAGGACGCCCTGGCCGGGAGCGCGCGGGAGGTCTTCGAGCTCGGCCGCGAGCTGTACGCACGCCTGGCCGGGCTGGGCGGGTCGGTGGGCAGGCTCGGCAAGAGCCTGGACCGGGCGGTGGCGGACTACAACGCCATGGTCGGCGGCCTCGAGCGACGGGTCCTGGTGAGCGCCCGCCGGCTCCACGACCTGGAGGTCACCGACCAGGACCTGGCGCCGGTCAGCGTGCTGGAGTCGGTGGCTCGCCCGCTGACGGCCGTCGAGCTGCTGGAGGACGCCGATCAGGTGGTTGAGCAGGACGATGAGGCAGGCGCCGCCTTTAGGTCACGGCGCAGCTCCTGGGGCAGCGAGAACAGCAGGTCCTCCTCGGCCGTGCGGATCTCCTCCACGTCGCCGTAGCCCCTGGCTGCCAACAGCTCCAGCACCTCACGCACCAGGATCTCCGGCACCGAGGCACCGGAGGTGAGCCCGACCGTGACGACCCCCTCGAACCACGACTCGTCGATCTCCCCAGCATGGTCCACGCGATAGGAGGCGCCGGCACCGTGCTCCAGCGCCACCTCGACCAGCCGCACCGAGTTGGAGGAGTTGGCCGAGCCGACGACCAGCACGAGATCGGCCTGCGGGGCGATCTTCTTGACGGCCACCTGCCGGTTCTGCGTGGCGTAGCAGATGTCGTCGCTGGGCGGGTCCTGCAGCGAGGGGAAGCGCTCGCGCAGGCGGCGGACTGTCTCCATCGTCTCGTCCACGCTCAAGGTGGTCTGGGAGAGCCAGACCACCTTGTCCGGGTCGCGCACGGTGACCTCGTCGACGCTCCGCGGCCCGTCGACGAGCTGCACGTGGTCGGGCGCCTCACCCGCGGTGCCCTCGACCTCCTCGTGCCCCTCGTGCCCGATCAGCAGGATGTCGTAGTCGTCGGCGGCGAAGCGCACCGCTTCCTTGTGGACCTTGGTCACCAGCGGGCAGGTCGCATCGATCGTCTTCAGCTGCCGGGCCGCCGCCTGGGCGTGCACCGCCGGGGAGACCCCGTGCGCGGAGAAGATGACGAGCGCCCCCTCGGGCACGTCGTCGGTCTCGTGCACGAAGATCGCACCGCGCTTCTCCAGGGTGGCCACGACGTGCTTGTTGTGGACGATCTCCTTGCGCACGTAGACCGGCGGTCCGTAGTGCTCCAACGCCTTCTCCACCGCGACCACCGCGCGGTCGACGCCCGCGCAGTAGCCGCGGGGTGCGGCGAGGAGCACCTTGCGCTCGCGGGTCTGGGGCGCGGGCTCGACGACGTCCTGGCTCGGGTTCACCCCCTCATGGTAAGTGCCAGGGTCCGACCGCCCTGTGGCTACGGGCCTACGGGCCAGCGCGTCGGCCAGCCCTCTAGGGTCGAAGGGTGAGCAGCCCCGCCGAGCCGTCGACGCGGCCCCGACTGCCCGCCAAGGCTGGCGCGACCACCGCCGAGCAACCGTGGCCGGTCCGGGTGCTGACGGCCCGGATCGGGGAGTACATCTCCAAGATGCCCTCGGTCTGGGTGGAGGGACAGGTCGTCCAGCTGACCCGACGCGGCGACGCGGCCACCGCGTACCTGACCCTGCGCGACCCCGATGTTGACATGTCGCTCTCGCTCACGGTCCACCGCAGGGTGCTGGACGCGATGATGAGCCCCCTGGTCGAGGGGGCGCGCGTGGTCATCAGGGCCACCCCCGGCTACTGGGAGAAGCGCGGCACCTTCAGCCTGCAGGCGCACGAGGTACGCCCGGTCGGGGTGGGCGAGCTGCTGGCGCAGGTCGAGCACCTGCGCCGGCTGCTGGCCTCTGAGGGACTGTTCGAGCTCGGGCGCAAGCGTGCCCTGCCGTTCGCGCCCGGCCTGGTCGGACTGGTCTGCGGTCGCGAGAGCGCGGCCGAGCACGACGTCGTCGTGAACGCCCAGGAGCGTTGGCCCGCAGTGGGTTTCGAGATCCGCCGGGTCGCCGTGCAGGGGCCCGGTGCGGTGGCCCAGGTCAGGGCCGCGATCGAGCAGCTCGACGCCGACCCGCGGGTCGAGGTCATCGTCGTGGCACGCGGTGGTGGCTCGCTGGAGGACCTGCTGCCCTTCAGCAACGAGGCGCTGGTGCGCGCCGTCGCGGCGTGCCGCACACCTGTGGTCAGCGCCATCGGTCACGAGGCGGACGCGCCGCTACTGGACCTGGTGGCCGACCTTCGGGCCTCCACACCCACCGACGCCGCGAAGCGGATCGTGCCTGCCGTGGCGCAGGAGCAGCGGGGCCTGGACGACGTCAGGCACCGGCTGCGGCGCTGCGCCCTCGGCCGGCTGGAGGCCGAGCAGACCAGGCTGGACACCCTGCGATCCCGCCCCGTGCTTGCCGACCCCGGCAGCGGGCTGGACGAGCAGCTGAGCCAGGTGGGCGCCCTGCGCCAGCGCTGCCGACGTTCGGTGCTGACCCGGTTGGACCGCGCGGGGGACGAGGTGCGCCACCTGCGCGCCCAGGTCAGGGCGCTGTCGCCGGCGGCCACCATGGAGCGCGGCTACGCGGTGGTCCACGCTCCGGACGGATCGGTGCTGCGGGAGGCGACGACGGTGCAGGTGGGCGACGCGCTCCGGATCCGGGTCGCCCACGGCGAGGTCGGCGCGGAAGTGACGGGGACCAGCGGCACCGGCCGGGCGGCTTCTAGGCTGGACGCATGAGCGAGCAGACGACGAGCAGCACCGGCTCCCAGACGCAGACGCTGACCTACGAGCAGGCCAGGGACGAGCTGGTCGCCGTCGTGGCGCAGCTGGAGTCGGGCGGTGTTCCGCTGGAGCAGTCGCTGGCGTTGTGGGAGCGGGGCGAGGCGCTGGCTGACCGGTGCCAGCAGGAGCTCGACGGTGCCCGCGAGCGGCTGGATGCGGCGCGCGGCCCTGTCGGCGCCCCGGACCGAGCCACGGACTGAGCGCCTCGGACTGATCCCCGTCAGGGAACTTCGACCGGCGCTGCCGAGGCGGCCTCGGCCAGCTCCACCAGCTCGTCCAGGACCGCGGACCCGGTTACCACCAGAACACGGTCGTCGTCGTCCAGCACCAGGCTGGTGCGAGGCTGCCCCGCACCCCTGGGCTCGCTCTCGTACACGGTCCACGACCGCCCGGAGACCTCCTGCGTCGTCGCAGGCACGCCTTCGCTGGTGGCCCGCTCGATCCAGGCGGGAGTCGGTGCCGCAGCCACCTCCAGGCCGGCGTAGTCCTGCTCCGGCGTCAGGTATCCCAGGTGCCAGCCGGCCGGGAACCCGTTCTCCGGACGATCCCGGCGGGCGCTGGTCACCTGCCAGTCCTGCCCGAGCTCGGGCAGCACGACCGGCACGTCCCCGGCCGCCAGCGCGACCTGCGCCGCCCCCGGGACGTCCACCGGCTGGACCAGCGAGCCCTGCGGCCTGGGCACCAGCAGGTAGACCACCGCCACCATCGCGCCGATCACCGCCAGCGAGCGCACCATGTTGAGCACCGTCTTGCCACCGCTACCGGTCGCCGGCCGCGGCGCGGTCGACTGCGGGGGCTGCGGCTGGCTCCGGGGCTGTGTCACACGCACATCCTCCCAGCACCCCACCCCGATACGATCACCGCGACGCTGGCAGCCACCGACCGACAAGGAACACACGTGACCCAGGATCTGCCCGAGCGCAGCCGCACGACCCCTCCCGCCGCCCCGGGCACGTCCCAGATCCCGGCGTCGCTGGCCGTCCCACGGGAGGCACCAGACCGCAACCTGGGCCTGGAGCTCGTCCGCGTGACCGAGGCCGCCGCCATGGCAGCGGGACGCTGGGTCGGTCGCGGCGACAAGAACGGCGCGGACGGCGCAGCGGTCAACGCCATGCGCGCCCTCATCAACACCGTCGAGATGAACGGCGTCGTGGTGATCGGCGAGGGCGAGAAGGACGAGGCGCCGATGCTGTTCAACGGCGAGCAGGTCGGTGACGGGTCCGGGGCCGACTGCGACGTGGCCGTCGACCCCATCGACGGCACCCGGTTGGCGGCGATGGGGATGCCCAACGCCGTCAGCGTGATGGCCGTGTCCGAGCGCGGCTCGATGTACGACCCGAGCGCCGTGTTCTACATGGACAAGCTGGCCACCGGACCGGAGGCCGCCGACGTGGTGGACATCAGGTTGCCCGTCAAGGAGAACATCCGACGTCTGGCCAAGGCCAAGGGCGCCTCGGCCCAGGACGTGACCGTGGTGCTGCTGGAGCGCCCCCGGCACCAGCAGCTGGCGCAGGACATCCGGGAAGCGGGTGCCCGCATCAAGTTCATCACCGACGGCGACGTGGCCGGGGCGATCATGGCTGCGCGGGCAGGAACCGGTGTGGACCTGATGCTGGGCATCGGCGGCACCCCGGAGGGCATCATCGCGGCGTGCGCGATCAAGTGCCTCGGCGGGGTGATCCAGGGGCGGCTGTGGCCCACGGACGACGACGAGCGGCAGCGGGCCCTGGACGCCGGCCACGACCTGGACGCGGTGCTGACCACCGACGACCTGGTGGGCAGCGACAACAGCTACTTCGTCGCGACCGGCATCACCGACGGCGAGCTGCTCAAGGGCGTGCGCTACGGAGGCGGCGTGGTCCGGACCGAGTCGCTGGTGATGCGGTCCAAGTCGGGCACCATCCGGGTCATCGAGTCCGAGCACCACCTGACCAAGCTGCGCGCCTACGCCTCGGTCGACTTCGGCGGGCAGTAAGGCATGGAGCGCGAGACCACCCCCGCCGACCCCCTGGTGACGGTCGTCGTCGTGGGCGAGGCCCTGGTCGACCGGGTGGAGCGCCCCGGGCAACCCGTTCTGGAGCACCCTGGCGGCAGCCCCGCGAACGTCGCGCTCACCCTGGGGCGGCTCGGTCACCGCGTCCACCTGCTGACCCGGTTGGGGGACGACGAGCGAGGGCGGTCGGTGACCGAGCACCTCAGCGCCTCCGGGGTCCGGCTGCTGGACGGCTCGCTGGTCCCGGGCCCGACGTCCACCGCGCTGGCCAGGATCGGTGTCGACGGCGCGGCCGACTACGAGTTCGACCTGCACTGGGAGCTGCCCCAACCGTTGCCACCACTGCCCCCGCAGGCCCTCTGCCTGCACACCGGGTCGGTGGCCGCCCTGCTGGAACCTGGTGCGGCACAGGTGCTTGCGCTGTGCCGCGATGCAGGTACGAGCGCGAGCATCTCCTACGACCCCAACGTGCGTCCGGTCCTGCTGGGTCCTGCGTCCCAGGTGCGCCCGCAGGTCGAGGCGCTGGTGGTCCTGGCCGACGTGGTCAAGCTCAGCGACGAGGACGCCGGCTGGCTGTCCCCCGCCGACGATCCCGAGCTGCTCGCAGCGGGCTGGCTGGCCGCCGGCTCGCAGCACCGCGGCCCGGCCGTGGTGGTGCTCACGCTGGGCGCCGAGGGCGCAGTCGGCTTCTGCCGCAACGGCCGGGTCGAGGTCGCACCCCTGCCGGTCGCGGTGGCTGACACCGTGGGCGCGGGAGACTCGTTCAGCGGCGCCCTGATCGACGCGCTCGCCGCGCACGGCCTGCTGGGAGCCGATCGTCGCGCAGCACTGCGCGACATCGACCTGCCGACCCTGCACGAGGTCGTCGCACACGCGGTAGCCGTTGCGGCGGTGACGGTCTCACGACCGGGGGCTGATCCCCCGACCCGCGCCGGCCTGGCGGCTCAGCGGTCGGGGTCGTAGCCTGGGCAGGACTCGTACGACGCCAACCTCGGCGGCTTGTTCGAGACCTGTTGTGCCCGCTCGCGTCCCAGGTTCCAGCCAGGCAGCCCCGGCGTGCTCTCGTGCTGCTTGCTCGCCAGCAGGCAGGAGCGCATTGGTTCCTCCAGCCGCTCCATCTCCGGCACGGCGTCGGCCGACAGCCATGTCAGGTAGTACACGTCCAGCGGTGCGGCCAGACCAGGCGCGGTGTTGTGCCGCACGATCTGGGCGTCCGGGTTGATCAGGGCGAGCGAGAGCATCGCCACCGCCGCCACCTGAACCAGGGATCGGGGCAACCAGCCGCCGCGCCAACGGATCCCGGCGACCAGCAGCAGCACCAGCACGGCTGCCAGCGCCAGCTCGACCACCACGACGAAGAGCCTGAGCCGGGTGAGGCCGAACGCGTCGACGTACAGGTCCATCCGACGCAGCGCCGAGGCGACCACCCCGAGCGTGCCCAGGCACAGCACCCCGAGCGCCACCCGAGACAGCGTCCGATCCAGCACCCCCGAGCGTGGCGCGCGCCGAGCGGCCACCGCCACCACCAGCAGCGTCAGCATCGTCACGACCATGAGCTCTGCGAACCCCTGCCGGGTGTACTCGGCGTAGGTCAGACCGGCCGTCTGCAGGACGTGCTGGTGCCCTTCGCGCAGGGCACCCACCTGAACCAGCACGAACGCCAGCACCAGCGCGTCCAGGGACAGCACCGGCAGCAGCCACTCCCAGCGGCGGGCGGGGCGCCCCGGTGGCAGCGCCAGCGTGGACCACCCGGGCGGGGCCAGCGACAGGTGCGCAAGGGTGGCTGCGGCCGTGGCTACCAGCACCGCGACGACGAGCTGGAACGGCAGCAGCCCGAGGTCGAACCGCGGCAGGTAGCTGGCGAACAGGCTGTCGGCGCTGGCAAACAGCAGGCCGAACACCACCAGCAGCACGGCGGTCAGGCCCAGGCTGCGCAGCGCGACCAGGACCTGGCCCCGGCGCGATCCCACGACGGCACCGACCCCCCGCCCTGCCCAAGGCAGGGCCCGTACCAGACCGGCCGCCCAGGACGCCAGGCTCAGCAGCACCGCCGGGCCCGACCTGGCCGACGTGGCTGCCACCGCGCCAGCCACCGCCGCGGTCACCAGGCAGAGCGCGACCACCCAGCCAGCGTCGCGCACGGCCACCACGCCCACCAGTGCCACCGACATCACCACTGTCAGCACGTCGGACACGGCCCGTCGGCGCACCAATGCGGGCACCGCGGGCACCCAGAGCAGGAGCGCGACGACAGCCATCCCGAGACCGGGGCGGTACCCGACCAGCAGCGCGCCACCTGCCAGACCAACTGCCGCACAGGCGATCAACGTCGTGCCGGGTATGACGGTGCGGTGCTGCTGCCAGAACCGCCTGACGGCGTCGCTGTACGGCGAGGGTGGACGGGGCGCTGGGAGCGCCCGAGGCGGGTGCGCCGAGTCGGGGACGTAGGACTGGGTCATGCTGCAACGGTAGGGAACTGGCGTGCCGGCAGCGGGGTCCCGCCGGGGGGGTCTGGTGCAGGTTCTGTGCTCGACTGCGATTGTCTCCCGGCTGTTCCCCGACGCGGTCCGCCGAACGGCTAGCGACGCCCCAGGCTCAGCCCCTTCTGCAGGACCACAAAGGCGAGCAGGAGCGCACCGATGACGATGCGTGTCCACCACGAGCTCAGCGTCCCCTCGAACGTGATGATGGTCTGGATGAGCCCCAGCTCGAGCACCCCCAGCACCGAGCCCAGCACGAAGCCGGTCCCGCCCGCGAGCAGGGTCCCGCCGATGACGACGGCGGCGATCGCGTCAAGCTCCATCCCGACACCGGTGAGGGAGTAGCCGGACCGGGTGTACACCGTGAACAGGAAGCCACCCAGGCCCGCGCAGGTGCCGCTGATGACGTAGGCGAGGATCTTCGTCCGCGCCACGGACAGGCCCATCAACCGGGCCGATGCCTCGCCGCCGCCGATCGCGTAGACCGTGCGACCGAAGCGGGTCCAGTGCAGCACCCCAAAGGCCGCCGCCACCACGACCAGGGCGATGACCACGCTCGGTGACACCGACCAGCCGTTCCCCAGTCGGAGCCTGCTGCTTGACAGCCAGACGATCGTCTCGTTGCCGACGGGGATCGACTGCAGGCTGATGACGTAGCTGAGGCCGCGCGCCAGGAACATCGCAGCGAGGCTGGCGATGAACGGCTGGATCTCGAAGTAGTGCACCATGATCCCGACGAGCAGCCCGCTGAGCGAGCCGATGAGCACCGCTGTCGGGATGACGACGAAGGCGGGCCACCCGGCCTGGAACAAGGTCGCCGCGAGCACCCCCGACAGGGCCGCGACGGCACCCACGGACAGGTCGATGCCACCGGTGAGGATGACGAACGTCATCCCGACCGCGATCACGATCAGGTAGGCGTTGTTGATGAACAGGTTCGACAGCACCGCGCCGGTGAGGAAGTTCTCGTACCGGGTGCCGCCGATCGCCAGCATGATGAGCAGCACCAGGAGGGTCCCGAGCACCGGCAGGAAGCGGCGGTCGAGCAGCGGCCCGTGCCGGCGTCTCCTGGTGGGCGCGGGAGGCAACGGGGCGAGGCTCTGCCGTGCGACGGGTTCCATCTGACCTGTGACCATCAGGCTGCTACCTCCACCGGGCTCGCCGCGACCGGGCGGCGTTTCCTGAGCTGTTCGCGGACGATGGGGGCCTGCAGCATGCAGACCGCGATCACGACGACCGCCTTGAAGAGCGGTGTCACCGAAGGCGGTATCCCCAGCACGGTCACGCTGATCGTCAGGGTCTGGATGACCAGGACCCCGACCAGCGTGCCGGACAACGAGAACTTGCCGCCGGCCAGCGACGTGCCGCCGATGACGACAGCGAGGATCGCGTCGAGCTCGATGAACAGGCCGGCGTTGTTGGCGTCCGCGGCCATCACGTTGGCGCTGGCCATGAGGCCGGCCACGCCGGCGAAGAGCCCGCTGATCGCGTAGACCAGCCAGGTGATCCCCCGGGCGCGCACCCCGGCGAGCCGGCTGGCGGCGGGGTTGATGCCGACCGCCTCGATCAGCATGCCGAGGGCCGTGCGCCGGGTGAGCGCGGCGACGGTGAAGAACAGCACGGCTGCCACCAGCACGGCTACCGGCACCCCCAGCCAGTGGCCGGAGCCGATCAGCTTGAACGGCGTGCTGTTGACGGTGGTGATCTGCCCACCGGTGATCAGCATGGCGATCCCCCGGCCGGCGGTCATCAGCACCAGCGTGGCGATGATCGGCTGGATCCCCACGACCGAGACCAGGAAGCCGTTCCACAGGCCCAGCACCAGCGCCAGGCCCAGCGCCAGGCCGACCGCGGCCAGGACGGTACCGACGCTGTCTGGGTCGGGGGACGAGGCGATGAAGTCAGGGCCACCGCACCGGAGATGGCCACCACCGCGCCGACCGAGAGGTCGATGCCGCGGGTGGCGATGACCAGCGTCATGCCGAGGGCCACCAGCAGCAGCGGCGCACCGTTGCGCAGGACCTGACTTCGGTCACTTCCGGGGTGTTGGTCGAGCGGCGGCTCGCTGACCTGCTGGTTTGGTGAGCGAGGTGGCCAGATTTGCGCACTAGCCTGGGGTCGTAGGGTCCTGTTTCGTGGCCTACGT
>JAABUN010001359.1_pt1 | contig 54671 bp, 49 predicted proteins | sample 5559311 | NCBI WGS metagenome assembly JAABUN01 (sample SAMN10711877, study PRJNA513370) | rock metagenome | isolation source: Antarctica rocks | place: Antarctica: Victoria Land, Siegfried Peak sud
TTCTATATTTTCTAGCTAGTATAATAGTAGAGAATAAAATAGTATATATTATAACTTTAAAGTCTATAATTAAATTAATTAAAGTACTTTAATAAGAAGATATTTTTATTAGCTAGTAACGCGTAGGTAAAATAATAGATAGATAAGTTAGGAGAGCTAGTTAATAGATATTTAATAGTTTAGGTTTACTTAAATATAATAAGAAGTTATATATTCCTAATAATTTATTAATTTATAAATAGCTATTAAAATACTATTATAATAACCCCTTAATAGGGTATTTTAGGCTTAATAAAACGCTTAGTCTTCTTTATTAAAAGTATACCTAGATAGGTATAAAGGTAGATATTAAAGAATATATTAATTCTTATAATATTTATTAAAGAGTTAAAGTAAAATAATATTAATTATATAATAACTTAATTATACTTCCTAAGCTAACTAGGCTATAAAGGTTAATTATAATAGATTTTATTATAAATCTTCTCTTATATAAATAGTATAAAGGGGTTTATAATACTATTCTTATAGTTATTAATAGGTATATAAAGATACTTTACTACCTTCTTATATAAAAGGACTTTAAGGTAATTAATCTTATAAATATCTTATTTAAAGAAGTCTTCTTTAAAATATAATACTCCTAATAATATTATATTAAATTAAAGGAGTCTATTTATAAGTACTTATTAGTCTAACTTATACTACTATTTAAAATTAAATTATAAGTTAAGTATAACCTTCTATCTATAAATTAATAGCTAAATAGAATATTAGAATTAGATATTAAAATATTATTTAAGAACTTATTATAATAATAGATAAGATAATTAGGTAGGGTTATTACCCCTAGCTAAATTTATATATTATAGTATAAAGAATATAATAATAGGCTATAATCCTTTTAAGCTTTATTATAACTATTAACTTAAGATTCTTATATATTCTAGGGATAGAACTTACTAAGAGGAGGTACTAGATATAAGATAATATATCTAAAAACTTTATAAATTATATAAAGACCTATTAAGTTAATGGTAAGATATATTAGAAATATAAGTAAAGTTTTATAATAGGAAGTATAAACTAATATCTTTTAATTAAGGAGACTTAGTTATACTAAATATAAAGAACTTAAAGTAAAAGTAATTAAGTAGGAAGCTATCTTATAAGCTTATTAATCTATTTTATATCCTTAGACCTATTAATAAGTAGGTATATTACCTAGTATTACTATTAATATATATAATCTACCCTATTTTCTATATTTCTCTTTTAAAGCTATATATATATAGGTAAGGTAATACCTTTATACCTAAGCTACTACCTCTAGAACTTATTAATAATAATAAGTAGTAAGAGTTAAAAGAGATTTTAAATAAGAAGATAAAGAAGGGTAAACTCTAGTATCTTATTAAGTAGAAGGGATATCCTCCCTAATATAATTAATAGGTTCTAGAAGAAAATTTAGAGGATATATAAGAAATACGCGAAGACTTTAATAAAAAGTAAAAGTACTATTATTATAAATAGGAGTTATAAAAGTTAAGATAGAATTAATAAATATAAAAAGAGATATTTAATTAGTTACTTAAAAGTAAGTATAAAGAGTATTAATCTCTTTTATCTTACCTACTAGGAGTAGGTAAAACGCCCTAGGGGCGCTAGTATATAAAAATAATATAGGGAAGAAATAAAAAACTATCTAATTAAATTAGGAGAAGGAAGCCTAGTACTAAGTATTTAAAGCTTACTTAATTACTTATATAAGCGTAGGTAATATAATATAAGTATACTAGGTACCTACTCCTTATTATTTATATCTATCTTATCCTCTAAGCCGGAGGCTAAGGGCTTAAGGCCTATTTAAAGATATATAAGTAATAGTTATAATAATTAATAAATATAATAGAAGTATAAAGAAGTATACCTTAACTTACTTAATATTATAAATACTTATAAAGGTTTTATTAATATACTTTATTATATAAAAAATTATAGTTTATACTTTTAATATATTTATTAGTTTCTTTTTACTATTAAGGCGTCCTATAATATAGTTATAAGAAGCTAGCTTAAAGTAGATAGTAACTATAATATTTATAAGGGTAATACCTATTACTTAAAGCTTTAATTTATCCTTTAAAGTATCTAGATAGTTAATATTATTAATTAATTAATAAAGCTTAATTACCTTATTATAAACTAGGATTATATTATTAAAAATCTAGAAGTTAAGTAATTAATATATATTATAATTATAAAAATAACCTAAGAAAATAGGGAAAACTTATTAATTTATAATAGTAATAGACTTTTATATAATATTTATAATACTTAAGTATAGTTTTCTTTTTATTAGTAATTATAAATATAATATTACTTATATTATTAATATACGCGCTAAGTATAATATAATTATAAATACTTATACTTTATAAGTCCTTTATTAATATAATAAATATACCTCTTATATATACTTTATTTAAGACGAGGAATTCCCTAGGAATATATAACTAGGGAAGTAGGAGTAAGAATAATATACTACTTTATATTAGCTACGTAGATTAAATATACCTAAGTACTTACCTCTATAAAAGAGGGATAATAAGTAGGTATAACTAGATTATTATCTAAGTTAAAAGGATTATTAATACTCGCGGGGGAGCTAGGGCAAGAAGTAGGCTTAGGGATAGGCTTATATATAAGAGGAGTAGGCTCTTTAATAGGATCTTTAATAGGAATCTTTATAAGATTTATAATAGGAGTTTTTATAAGATCCTTAATAATAGGATTACTTAACTAGGTATTAAGATCTACTTCTACTTTTATTATAAAAGCTAGGCGTACTACGTATATTTTATATTAGATTAAGTTATATTATATTAGCTATATTTATATAAAGAGCTAGTAAACTAACTTATAAATAATACTTAAGATATTAAGATATTAGATATTATATTATATAATTAGCTATTATTATTTATATTATTTATATTATATATATATAAGAAGAGAGGGCGCTAAGTACTTAAAAGAATATTAATAATAGTTATAAAAGAGAAAGTATTAAGGAAAATTTTAGGTATTATAATAATAATACTAAGGTATTAAGATTATATTAGTATAGCTATTATTATTATTTATATAGATTTATTATATATAATATATATACCTTAGAATATAATATCTACTTATAATAGATAGTTATATTATAATATAAAGCTATAAGTACTATATATTATAATTATAATATAGATTAATCTTACTTTATTAAGTTCTTTTCCTTATATCTTATACTAGGTTTAAAGGTTTTTATTAAACTTAATTAAATAAGCTATTTATATTAAACTTAAGGGCGAGTTTCTTTAAGAGAGGAGGTAATTATTATAACCTACTTAATAGGCTATATATTATATACGCTTAGTATACGTTACGCCTTTATATTAACTTAGGAGGGGAAATAACGTATAAGGCTTACTAGTCTCTTTAGGGGGTTTATTAGATCCCCTATAGAATAATTCTTAGATTTCTTAAGAATTAGTCTTATAATAAAAATGGACTAATTTCACATCACTATATAACCCCTATGATTTGCAATCATAACATTATATTTATAGGTAAATGGGGGCTGTATTTGTAGGTAAAGGGGTTATAACCGTAGTATCTCCCTTTAATTATCTTGCGGCTCTTGGCCTCGTAGTGTCAACATCAACTCTGGTACCGCCATTAACATTGGGCTTCATTAACGCATCACTGTGTGGACTTCAGGCCCTGTTGTCAGTGCTGCCATCTTGATTTGAGGCTACTATACCAATCATCTACCTTCCCGATTTGAGACAAGTGATCATGAAACTCATGAACTTGAAGATCTACTCATTCCAATAAAGTGTTCCTGTATTGTCCGTTAACATGATTTATTACTCTTCGAGTTGCACATACCACAAATATGCATATTCACGCAAGACGCATCATTGCTAGAAGCGTTTAGCACGCTTATCATCTACATCTCATAGTCCTTTCTCTCTAATTGAGCGGGTCTGACGAAAAAACTACATATACCACAGTTGGGTTATGGCAATATGTACTCAATCAAATTACTCGGAAAGGAATTGGACGTGTGAACAACAATCTTCTCCCGCGTTCCCAAAAAGTCTTGCTTGGTCTTTCAGGTTGTACAAGCTCAGCTGCGCCAATGGACTTGGCGTTAACCACGGCTGCAACAAGGCCAGAACCCAGGTTATTGGGCACTAGATTGTTGTCCTTGCACAGACAGGTATAGCCACAAAGCCCCAGCGCTTGTGACATCTCGCTAGTACAGAGCGGTCGATGGAGGCTTCTGAGTTGCCTCGGACACTTCGATTGGGGTATGCTTGTACCGCGGTCAAGATACTGAGGCTTCTTTCGCTTGTCCCCTCGGGCCAAATCATAAGCCCTCACGCGGGGAGCAAAATAATTCGGACACTTCTGGCTGAGATCCCTACCAAATTGTCCCAATTATTTTGCTACCCGCGTGGCCCTATATCCTAATTTGGGCACGATCCCTTAATCTAGGCTGTCACCTTGCGGTTGATTACGCCAACTTGATAGGACAACCATCTCTCGCTGACATGACCAGAGTCATTTTTTGTCTCTCCTGCCAAGTCTGGGATTGAGGTCGCTCAAACTGTCCAGCTTCGATCACTGGGAATGTTTGCAATATCCGGACAACGGCATAAGATGTTCCCATAAGACCAAAGTCCTGACCAAGGCAAACCCTTGGGCCTCCATTGAAAGGGAGGTAGCCCCAAGCAGAATTGATTTCGTCGCGATGCATTGGTAGGCTGTCCTCCCACCTTTCAGGGCGAAATTCTTCAGCGTCTTATCCGTATAGATCCTTCCGCCGATGCATCGCGTATACACAGAACGCAACGTTGTCGCCCTTTCGAACGAGTACCGGCGACGGCCTGTCGGCACCGCCACCTCTCGGTAGAACGGTCGTTCGGTGTACACTGCGTGTATTTACTGGCACCGACGGGTAAAGACGGAGAGTCTCTTTCAGAACGATGGCCAGATACTTCAACTTCTCCAAGTCTTCTCGCTTTAGGTCTTGGTTGTCTCCGGCGATCGTATAGATTTCGTCCCGTAATTTCCTTAAGACCCTTGGATGGCGTGGAAGGAGGTAGCTATGATGTGATTTTCATCAGCCATCATCCGGAAACATCAAAATAAGAATCTCACAATGTCCAGGACAACAGGCAGGCAGTTGTATCTCTACCGGCCAACGGTATATTGACCAGCTGATCGCGCAGTGACTTGCGATCTTGGGAATCTTGGGCGATCGCATCAATGAACACGTAACGGCCAGCTCCTTCGTGAAGACTATCCGACTTCATCCGTTGGTCAATGATGTTTTCGATGAAATGGTGTACGGATGTACAGGCTTCTCGGAAACGCTTCCCTCCAATGAGCCAGTAGAGATCCAGATAACGGTAGCGTTGGACTACATAGTCTTGAGCAATATCGAAATTGGCGGCAAACACAAGATTATCACCCGATTGATTCGCTCGCAGGCTGTACGTCGACTGTCTAAAGAGGAACGCGGAGGTGGTGTCTAATGTGAAACGGAAGAAGAGCGACTGCAAGTCTAGCGCCTGGCTAGATTTCTCGATGGCGATCAAGTCATCTACATGCTCACGAAATATATCAAGATCCTAATACTGCTGTCGAGCGAACTGTGGACGTAACATCTCTCGACTGTGCTTCCATGCTGGTCCATCTTGGGTGAAGATCAAGGGGGAAAACATGTGGCGCATAAGGCCATAGCCGAAGTCTGCCTGATGCTCAGCTCAACATTACCTGTATGCTGACGATCCCGATTGAATGACCTACCCTGAAAGCGTGATGAGAACATCGCTTCCGGCTCTATAGTACCACTGAGCGAGTTTCCCAAGTCAGTATTACTGTTCCTAGAATGGGGTTGGGGCTGCAGGACAGGTCTGCCAAGTGATCATAATACTCCAAGAGATGTCTTACTACTTCAAAGACTGCCCGCATTGGGGGATTGTACCCGAAGGTGCGTACAATGCTGGCGTTCCTGAGAACTTTTGTTCCAACGTATTTCCAACATCTTGGAAGTGAAACAGGAAGATGACTGTGCTTATCAGCTTCCAAGATTTGCAAGAGGCGATCAATGCCCCATGGCCAACAATCTCAAAGCCTAGTAGCAGGTTGGCAGCCGTGACTTTGGCCAAGCTTTTGGTCCGCCTACCATCGTTCAGTGTCCTGTAAGTCACGCAATGGCAAGGTTATCTATTTAGAAGGGTTGATGACCCATCAATGCATACCTTGAAGGCGACATACTTTGCAGGTCTTCGGTTGATGAATCAAGCTATCAGGAGGACGAGGAAAGCGTGCGGTACGTTCGCCGCATTCTGACGATAAGCAAAGGCATCATGGAACATTTTGATAACCCAAATATGAGATTGAGGAAGATGGACACTACCTTTAGGTACTTCATGTATGTTTAGTACATGTGAATCCATTGAGTACTTTTTAGCGCTGTGGCTGGCCTTGGCACGTTGCCTGACCGATTTGCCGGCAAAGTACTTTATTTATTTCTGGGCAGCCCGATCCTGTTTAAGCCAATAATTAACGCATTAGATCTCAAGCCCAGCGAACCCTCAGACGGCCGTTGTTTAGTAAAACCAATGAATTATCACCAGCATGCTGGTAGGAAGGTAGAAGGGAGCAGACTCATATATTTAGGTGGAACCTTGAAGGCTTCCAGGACTTTCACATGCAGGCAGTCCAATAAGCTAAAACATGGAACGACAGATCATGACGCCCGCAGCACGTAGCGATTTGTACGAGTCCCGCCGCGTTACCAATGCCACTGAGATGTGTCGCCCTGCTCTCTCAAGCATCCAACACGGGGTCACATGACTGGTGCGCCATTCATACACTGAACTTGGGACGATCGCTATGACCATCAATGAGGGCCTTGGCCAGTTCTCTTGAAAAGATTACCATCGAGGCCCTCCCCGCTGCAAGGTAGCTCTTACAGGTTGCCACTAGAATACCATTACTGCATCAAATGAAGACAGCTTCAGAAGATTGGGGGAGTTGCTGCCATCCTTCAGATAAGGAATGCGCTAAGGCTTGCATCATTGGTTCAGAGTGGCGGATAATTGCGGACCCATGCATGAAAAGGGGCTCAGCGTCAAAGTCCTCGGCTTTGAACACATGCTAGTATTTGAGTGGTTGGTGTTTCTAGACACCGCCATCGAGAGTGGCTGAGCATAGGACTGAGAGTCAGCAGAGAAACCACATTAAGTAGAGCTTACAACCCAGGTTGCCTCCACGAGTGTTTGCAGCCCTCGGGTTATGGGCAAACATCCTGCACATTTCTCCAATGGAAGCGTTTTCCATATTGGCAGGGACGGTTGGGGTACTCGATGTCTGCTTTCGTCTGGTGAAATATATCAAGGATTTTGAGGATGCAGTTGCAGAAGTTGATCAAGAGCTCCGTAATCTGTGCCACAGCCTAGATGCTGTAGCGATAGTTGTCGGCTCTATCAGGGAAGCTTTTGGGTCCAAGTTGGCTCCATCCAGGACCGGAAATGATGCAAAACCAGTCGACCAGCTTTGGAGAAATGCAGGTACGATACTTGGCGACTGTCAAACGAAGCTGCAAAAGCTGGAACAACTTGTTATAGAGATTAAGGGCGGAGAGAATCCGAAAGGTCCTAGAAAGTTCGATGGCTTCAAGAAGCAACTACGAAAGCAATCAAGAGATGATGAATATGGTCGACTACGGCGTGATCTCGATCACTTTCTGCAGACACTTCAAACGTTGCTGCAGATCATCGAATTGTAGGAGCTACCGCGTATCACAACCATTGCTCTGCTTATTCAGGACAGGTCGTACAATTTGAGGTCTCAAGCCACAAGTGACCAGCTTTCTGACGATATTCGGACGCTCAATTCAAAGATAGAGTCATTACGCCCGCATCTAGAGATTTCTGAAGGGGTGAGTAATCGTGAGCTATTGACACTCTGGGATTGAAGTCTAAGTCGTGTGCAGCTGCGTGATGCTGTAGACTCCGCAAAGGCTATGGTGCGATTGGCATCCTCCAACAAGCATTTTGGTATCCCGCAAACTGTCAGTAGCATTTTTACAGGTAGAGAAGCGCAGATTGAAGAACTTGGAGCAGCCTTCCTGGCTCCGTCACCCGAGGGAAGAAGCCAAATGCAGAGACGGTTTGTCATCTCAGGCTTGGGAGGCTCGGGCAAAACTCAATGGTGAGCACTCGTCTCAGTGATCATATCTTCACTGGGCCTTGACTCCGAGTTGCGATCTATGCATTAAACCTATCCGTACGGTATGTCATATTCTTCGAAAGCTAATTTTGGAATTTGCGGTAGGTGCTGCAAATTTGCCCAAGATTATCGCAAACAGTGGGTCAAAAACTCCTCTTGAAGATTGACATCCCGCTAGCTTACAAGTACTTTTAGTTTCTGGGGCGTCTACTGGATCTCCGCTACTTCGGCAAAGAGAGCGAGCCAGACTTTTGCAAAACTTGCGAAGGAGTATGGAGCTAGAGAGCCAAATGAGGCTGCGGCAAAAGACTGGTTGTCAAACTTAGAAGTACCTTGGCTTCTAATAATCGACGATGCAGCAGCAGATGACTCACAATTCCACCTCGAGTCGTTGTTTCCCAAAGGCGAGAGAGGACACATATTGATCACAACAAGGGACGAATCTCATCGTATTCATGGGACGGTAGGCTCCAAGTCCTACATGTTTAGTAGCCTCGACCATGAGCCAGCAGTTCGACTCCTGCTGAAAGCGGCCGACAAGCCCGCGCCTTGGGATTCACCGACTTTAGAGATGGCGGCGGTAATCACACAATTGCTGTACGTGTACAAGAATTCGCATTCCTTAGAAAGTGCCCAGATTTGAGCAAGGATTATGAGTCTTCCACATTGCGATATTAATACTGATCTGTCTATAGAGGGTACCTACCGCTCGCACTTGTCTATGCAGGCAAAGCAATAGTGGAGGGTCTTTGTACGATGCAAGATTACCCAAATTACTACCAGACCTTTTTTGAGAGGATCGGCCAAGCCCAGAGCGATGTGGATCAGCAACCGGACCAGGACTACATGAACGTCTACTCTGGCTTCGAGATCATGTATCTTGCCCTAGGAAGAAAACATGACCGAGCTGCAAAGGATGCGTTAGAATTACTGAACATGTTTGCATTCCTGAGTAATGGGGAAATTCAAGAGAGTATGCTCGAGCAGGCTGCCACGAATCCTGCAATGGAACAGGTGCAGCAGGAGAAGGAAAGGGTGAAAACCAAATCAGAGAACTCCTGGACTCAAAACACCAAAGACCTGGGTATACAAGTAGTGGAGTTCCTGCTCAAGGATCAAACCAATCCTGTACTACCCCAGGTTCTTTGTAACAACAAGAAGATGAGATTTGATCTATCGCGGCTGCGCAAAGCCTTGAGGGAATTGAGCAAAAGATCACTAATCATTCGAAATGCCACCAACAAGAGCTATTCCCTGCATCCTGTCGTCCATGTATGGGTTCGTGAGAGGCCTGAGATGGTGCTAGACGAATCTATTGCGACCGAAAAAGGGGTCGACATAATGGGAGAAGTCCCGGGAATAAAGCGTGCCAAACCAGAAATGAGAATCGGACGACAAGCGCTGTGGTGCGAAGCTGCCGCCACACTTTTGACTCAAGCGGTTCTATTGCCGCCTTTGGGTGACCAAGAAGCAGATGCAGATTTGCGGAGAGAACTCTTACCCCATATCGAATACGTGCGGAAGCGGCAAGACGAGATTCGTATTCAGATTAGCAACAAGCAAGATTTGGATAAATGGCTATCTGCTGTGCGGTCAACAATCACTGCAAAAGAAGCTTTACGATTCGCAAAATACAGCCGTGTTTACAGCCAGAGTGCGAATTATAGAGAATCTGAGACTCTGCTCCTAGTAGTAAGGGACTTCGTCTGCAGAAAACGGGGCGCCGATCACCCTGTTACAATCAAGGTGCAGCTTGGATTGGCAGGGGCATATTTGGGCCAAGGCCGCGGTCCTGATGCTGCTGACTTGCTCGAAGAGGTTCTGAAAACTTGCACCAGGTCGTTCGGTGATGATGCCCAGCTGACACTTCAGGTAATGGATCTTCTTGGAGAGAATCATTGGCAGCAAGGCCGGGTCCTGACCGCGAAAACCCTTCACGAGACTGCCATCGATCGGATGACTAGGACCCTTGGTGCCGAGCATGAAGATACTCTCAGAGCTATAACTCATCTCGGCCGTGTACATGATCGCTTCCTTCGATATCACGAAGCGAGAAGGTTGCATGCCACTGCTTGGGAAGGGATGAGGAAAGCTGATGTCCTCGGTCCAAATCATCATGATACGCTGACTGCCCAAGACAGCCTTGCCATGGCATATCTGTGTATTGGAGGAAGCGAAAATTTCGAACTTGCATACCGACTCGAGACTGACATATTGAATAAACGGACACAGAAGCTGGGGAAGGAACACCAGTGGACTCTACATTCAGTACTGAACCTCTCTAGGATCAATTTCGCGCGAGGAGCTTATGGTGAAGCCGAGGGTGGGCTACGCGCCGGTCTGAAAGTGGCTCATAGGAATCTAGGCGCTGAACACTTTGGCACGCTCTTTGGAGAATCTCGATTGGGCCTAATGCTCATCTGTCAAAAGCGTTACGCCGAAGCCGAAGATCTGCTAATTAGAACGATCGAAACCTACAAGATAATGCCAGGTGGAAGAGAAGGAAGGCATCCTGACCGGGTGTCGGCGATGTTTCACTTGGCGCATTGCTACAGATTACAGCAGAAGTTTGAACCCGCAATCGCCGTATGCCATGAGATCATCCTTATCATGGAATCGATCGAGGGAAAGTTACATCCATATATGAAATTATTTGAGCAAACAAGAGACGCCTTAAGCGATCCTAACGACAGAGGACGCTCATTGACCGATGAATGGATCTTCCGCTAAGAAAGAATATGTTGTTGAGAGACAAAGTATCACGAAGTCATTACGAGTCTTTAAGGACTTCGTCCTGCGAGAGACTCAAGTGGCCAACTGCGCCACCAGCGAAATTTTTCCCGGTGCAGGGAGGTTTTATCCTCGATAGGTGGGAATGGAAGGCCATCACTGAGCTTGCCAGCTGCATGAGGGACAGACAGCGACGAAGGGCTTTTTCGATTTCGCTTATCGTTCCACCAATACTAGATCGACGTAGAAGACTAAGTCTGAATTTCCCCTCAACTTCTCAAGCGTTCCTCCGCGGAGACCTCGAGCGGCGGCAGGAGTACCAGAAGAAATCAGTTGGCAAGCCATGGAGCAAGAAAATTGATGCTAAGATTGTCGCGAACCGTCTATGGTACGCAGTGCTTTAATCTGCAATAACGAGGACTATAGCGACGCCGTCCTGGAGTACGTACTATTGTAATTAGGAGAAGCTAACGATTGGGGGGATTCTAGCCCGCAGCTTTCGAAGGTAGCATTTGCAAACTCAGTCCTAAACAATACACGAAGCTAGCTCAGCGTCGGAGCAAGACTGTCACAACTTGGTCTCGTTGTAATCGTACTACCACTCCCGCCGAGCTACATCCACCATGGCCGAGAGTTTCAATTCCGTATCGGGCAGATCTCTGCATGATGAATCGTCTAATCGAGTTGCAAGTTTTCTTCGGAAGGGGCAACGTTCTCTCGAAAGAATACGAGGTTTGGCAGATGGTTTAAGAATGCTCTGGAAAATATTCACGCTTTACAACGAGGTCTTATACAAATATGCAGGTAATCACAATAAAATACCATCAGTCTTAGGGATGGCAACAGTATCATGGAATCACAGCATCAATCGCAGCAATGTGGCTGGCCAACAAGCAAAGGAGAAACACGTGCTTGCGTGACTTGGCATTTGTTCTGAGGCTATGACGGACCTGGCTCCTCACTGGTCATCGAATGTCCTGACGCACGAGACTCGCTTCCGTTAGTGACATGGCTGAATGTTTATGAGGAATTCTCTCGTCTCCTGGAGTAATATGCAGTGAGGCATCGCTACGTGCTCAAGACGATATTTCGTAGGGGATTCCTCATCGGTGTTGCGTGGAAGACAAAATCAAGGGCCATGGTTCGACTTGCTGAATACCATAGAACCAAACTTCTTATGTTAGAGACACACTGGAATACTCTAGCGGCGCAAAATGAAGACCTGAGGTACTTATGGCAGAGCTTCGTTTACAAGTAATCCTCCCATTCAGTAGTATATTTCCAAACCTTTGCTGTAGTCAGTTACACGATTGTGCAACTGAATCATCTATTGTACCTGGGCTATGATATAACCTGGAGTTACTTGTCGCTTTGGATTAGTACATGAACATTATATGGGATCTCTCGTATGTTCCCCTGTTCAGTGCCAAGGAATCCTAAATAAACCGTTTTCCAGCGAAATGTTTTCACAACATTAATTGTCGTAGCTCTTGCCATCGCAATCCGACCGATCGAGCCAATCAGTTGCGGGCTGATCGCGGTGATACATGGCGTGTTCCACAACCATACAGCCTAAGATCATCTCAGTGGAGACTCCGGGCGCCTTCGTAATTGACAATTGCATGCAAATCAGGGGTGTGGAAAGCTTCAAGTAAACGAAGCTCTGACTCGGACATTTCCAGCCTGTCGTATCTGGTAGTTGCTTCAGGTATTCCTAATATCTAATTGCAAGCCTCGGAAACAAGCTAATTGAAGACCAATTTACCGAGAGGATATACTCAGCAAAACAATGGACGCATCCATGAATCCTCAGCTCCTGCAGCATGACAAAATAGTGCTACAGAATCTTATTCGCGACATTCGGCTAAAGAAGACAGCAAAGGCCAATACGCTTCTAGAGGACTTCGCGGATTGGGATGACCGGTCGTCAATGCGTGCATTGGACGAGCTTCATGACGAAACTACCGTTTTCACAAATTGGGACTCGAAAGACTTACCATCAGGTGATGGACTTAGAGCACGGTTTTTGCGCTCATACATATCATGGGCTCAGGACATAGTCCGAAACCCGGTCGACGTCGTCTTCCTGACACACATCTTCCTCTACCTGGCCACTTCACTACCAAGTGCTATATTCCTCTACTGTCATTTCACTTGGGTCCATGCTGTCATGCATGTCATCCTGCAGCTGTCGTATTGTGGGTCCTTTACGTTGATGCTGCACAACCACATTCATAACAATGGTCTGCTAAAGAAGCAGTATGCGTGGTTCGATAACACCTGGCCGTACATACTGGAACCTCTCATGGGCCACACATGGGACTCGTATTATTACCACCATGTCAAGCATCACCACGTGGAAGGCAACGGTCCGGATGATCTATCCTCAACAATCAGGTACCAGCGTGATGAAGTGACCGAATTTTTGAAATACGTTGGCCGCTTCGTCGCATTCATCTGGATTGAATTGCCTCTCTACTTTCTCAGAAAGAACAAGCCCGTGCTCGCTCTGAAGTCTGCTCTCAGCGAACTCACTGCTATGATCTTTATCTATATCTCAGCTTGGAATAATTTCTACCCTACCCTTTTCGTTCTAATAATCCCATTCTTCCTGATGCGCATTGGTCTCATGGTGGGCAACTACGGTCAGCACGCTCTTGTCGATGATGTCGATCCCGCTTCGGATTTTCGGTCCAGCATTACACTCATCGATGTGCCGGTAAGTAATTCCCATCTTACATGCGGACATTGCTCGGCAGACCAATTGATTGACAATCTCGCGGCAGAGCAATCGTCACTGCTTCAATGACGGCTGGCACACTTCCCATCACCTCAACCCTCTACGACATTGGAAAGACCATCCACGCGCCTTTCTCAAAGCCAAGAAGGAGTACACGAATGGGCGAGCCCTCGTTTTTCAGAACATTGACTACTTAATGATGACATACCGAATCTTACGCAAGGATTACCTTTACTTAGCTGATTGTGTGGTACCGATCGGTGACCAGATCGGCATGTCGAAGCAAGAGCTTGCCAATATGCTGAGAACGAAAACGAGGAAGTTTACAGAGGAGGAGATCAAGGAGAAATACTACAAGGGGCGGAAGATGCAAACGATTGCAAAGGAGAAAGATGATCATTACATCTCCAAATTATAAAGACATCTGTACGAAGCCGACGTCTAGACTCTTCTCATCCAGATTACTTTGCTGGGATACACAGCCAGACAAGACCTTGCCACGAATCCTGGCCATCTCCTATGATCGAGAGCCATCAACATCTCAAGGTCCCGAGAGGATGCTCACCAGTTCTCTTACAATGATATACAAATTTATCGTGATTGGCTGATATGAGTTGATGGTGCCCGCTCATCGTTACCTTATTGCGCCATCGTCCCCGCAGCCGCCCGTTTTCCGTTACTGCAGCTGTCCATCCTCCATTTCTCAAACCTCCATTGTCTCGATCTCTGTTTCATGCAGCCGTGATTCTCTTCATTGATCATGTCGTTCACCGAGATTCCACTTCTTGATCTGTCCCTTGCGCGAAATGAAAGCACCAAAGCAGCTTTCCTCGAGTCACTCCGAGATGCCCTCCTTGATGTAGGTTTCCTTTATATCAAGAATACTGGCATCGACGACTCGCTGGTCCACGATGTCATCGAGCAAGGGAAAGCCTTCTTTGACCTCCCAGAAGAGAAGAAGTTGGAAATTCAGATGCAGAACAAGCCTAGCTTCCTTGGTATATTCACCCGCGCAGCTCTACCTCTTGGTCCAGTATGAGCTAATAATGTCTCGACAAGGTTACAACAAACTCGGCAACGAGATAACAGCGCAACAAACGGATTGGCGCGAGCAGATCGATCTCTCAACCCCTCATCCTCTTCCTACATCCTCTTCGCCTCGCTACCACAATCTCCTCTCGCCCAACCAATGGCCCGACCCCTCATATCTCCCTTCCTTCCGTCCCACCTACGAAGACTACATCGCGCGCATGTCTCGCATCTCCATCGAAGTCACGTCTCTAATAGCCGAATCCCTCCACCTCCCACCCACAGCCTTCGACCGCTTCTTCGACCCCGACCAACAGCACAAGCTGAAAATCGTCAAATACCCGGACACGTCTTCCCTCCCGACCTCGAACCAAAACCAAGGCGTCGGGCCCCATAAAGATTCCATGCTCACATCCTACCTCCTCCAAGTACCACCACACACCGGGCTACAGGCGCAGAATCTCAACGGCGACTGGGTCGACTGCAAACCCATCCCCTCCACACTGGTCGTAGCCATCGGCCAAGGTCTGGAAGCCCTCACCCACGGCGTCTGCAAAAGCACCACTCACCGCGTGCTCTCGCCCAACGCCGGTCTCGGCCCCCGACTCAGCGTGCCCTTCTTCCAAGGCGTAAGCTACGACGCTACGTTCGAAAGCGTGGATATTCCCCCCGAGATACTGGCTCTACGCGACGAGAGGTTGAAGAAGAGGGGTGCAAAGAAGGTCGATGACGTGGAATTCACATTCACGAAGGGCCGTTGGGGTCATCTGGGGGAAGCGACGCTCGTTAATAGGGTGAAGAGCCATGTTGATGTGGGGGAGAGGTGGTATCCGGATATCTTGCAGAGGGTCAGGGAAGAGCAGGCTGCTGCTACGAGAGAGGTGGTCGCTGAGTCACAGCCCGAGTCTGAGGTCGCGAGGGGCGAGCGCCAGACGAACGGAGTTGGGTTAGCGGACACGGCGTATGCGATACAAGCGCATTGAAGCCATATTCTTACCGGTTATCACCGAACGTACGAGGGTCAGTTGAGAAAAGTCGTGGTCGATCATCACAGCAGTTGTCCTACACTTCATTCTAATGCTGTCAGAGCCATCACACCACACTGCATCAGCATTGAAATTCCGAGAAAGAACTAAGAGGTATCTTGAGCGCCTGAAATCCTCTTCCCTCTCCTCTAAATATGTAGATATCTCTTCCTCTTATATGAAAGTCGATACGGTGCTGTATAAGACATTCATTACAACAGTTTCGCAACGTGGGCCATGGAAATTTTTCCAACCGAGCTTCGGTAGTCCACGAGGTAGGTTGGTGGATATCTCACTCACTCCTTCCATCCTTCCTTGCACTCCATCAAGCTTGACTTTATATTGCCTCTACCTATACCTATCAGAAATTACCCCTTCAGCGCCACGAGGACGTACCACCAAGCTTAAGCTTGACGTCGATCGAAAAAAGAAAGCATGACAGTGCATAAGTCTGAAGAATGGTATACTACGTGCCTACTTCTTCACAGCTTGATTTAATTTGGATTTTGTTGTCTTGGTGTCATCCACTTGTGAAGAACAGACTCTCAATTCTCTTCCGTTTACCTAATTACAACGTACAGTGTACAGTGGATCGATCGTGAATAAGTCAAACCCTCCTACCTTACTCTACTGGGGACCAAGGCCACATCTCCAATTGAACCCTTACATTTCCTGCAACGAGGCACAAAGGCTTTCTCTAAAATAAATTAGGCCCGTTCACATAGCAAAAAACCTTGTAATAATAATCATCGAGCAGCATAAGCGTCAGTATTCATTCAAACGATAAAAGATATCGATAACCTATCAACATCGTACTATACACGCCCATCAATGCATACAACGCTATGCTATCCTGTCCTATACCCACAGAAAAAAACCAGTCGTTAAGTCGACGGTCCCGAACCCCAGTTCCCACTCCCAGCGCCATGCTTTCGTGAAAAAAATGCGTGCTTTGCGTGACGAGAAACGAGATCGAGGTTGCTCTAGTTCCATCTGTTGAGCAGAAGAGTCGCTCGGCGGTCATGGCCGCGGAGGGGCGCCACCACGACCACCTTTGGCGGTGGGGTATGGGTACCTCTCCGTCAACTCTTCGACCCTGGGGATGAGGTCTACGATGCGGAATGGTTTGGAGACGACGTCGTCCTGGGGTCATAACGTCAGCAGACATCTTTGAGCTGAGCCCAGCATCGGCGGTACGTACCATTCCGCCATCCATGGCCGTATCAATCTGTTCGCTGCGCGCATTGGCAGTGACAGAAATGATCGGCACATGGCACGCCACCTCCCCCTTCGCTTCCAATTTGCGAATCTCTTTGGTGCATGTCAAGCCGTCCATGACGGGCATCTCCTGATCCATGAGGATGACGCTGATCTCTATTCCGGTGCCTTTGTTGGCTTTCCAGAATGTCGACGCCCGTAGCCGTTCGAGACATTCGCCGCCGTGGTTTGCGACGTGGACGACACAGCCCATGTTGCGGAGCTGTTTGCTCAGTACTTTCTGATTCACGAGATTGTCTTCGACAACGAGGATCTTAAGGGGACTCTTGGAAGCAGGTCGTTGAGGCAATGAGTTCTGCGACGTTGGTGAACCCTCCGATTTCTGGCGAGGTGCTTTTAGATGTGCTGGTATGGGGTGTTTGCTTGCGGACGACTTGCGAGCGCCGGCCGAATGGAACTGGTCCATATCATCTTTCGGCTTCGTCGATCTCCGAGCCTTGATGTAGAAAGCAAAGGTGCTTCCTTCGCCAGCTTCCGAGGCCACCCCAATTTCGCCTCCTTGCAACTCTACAAGCTCACGTGAGATGAATAAGCCAAGGCCTGAACCACCGTACTGTATATGCGTCTGCGGGCTGGTTTGCGAGAAGCGGATAAATAGAAGTTTCTTCTCATCGTTGCTGAGGCCGCGGCCAGTGTCTTGCACAGCGAAGTGAAGATAGACCGTTTCGCCCGAACCCCAGTCGCTGCTTGTTGTTAGGTCTTTCCGTTTCGATCTTGGCGGAAAGTAGGAGACAAGGTTGCCCTCTTTCGCGGGTCGTTCCAAGGACGCTCCCATTGTAACATTGATGATACGCTTCTCTTGGTTCGTAGTGAACTTGATCGCATTTGTTGTCAGATTGATGAGGACTTGCAGGAGACGCGACGGGTCTAATTTGACCCACTCCACACCGAGTCTCGCTACCGAATTGTCGACATTGAAATTCAAGTCGATGTCTGCGGTTTGCATCTCGCCGTCAAACATTTTCAATGCCTGTTGGACCACGGCTTGCGGCAGGATGTCGCAGGGTGTGACCAACAACAGTGCCGAATCTAGCTTTGACAGTGTTAAGATGTCATCGACTATTCTTTTCTGGTGTTGGGCACACAGGGCAATGATTCCAGAAGCGTCAATGGCATTCCTCACCAGCTCACCTGTCACCCCTTGTGGGACATCATTCGTCTGAAGCTCTGTTAGTGATGTATGTATCTCATCCGCGCACTGCAAAATAGCGCTTAGTGGATTCCGCATTTCGTGACTAGTGATGTCGATGAAGTTCTCTTGCTGACGCTTCATTTCCACTGCTTCCTCCATTCTCCTTTTCTCGAAGTACTCGGCCCACTTTTGCTGGCTGATATCCGTGATACTGCCGAATATTACGTTGACCCTTCCGTCTTCCCCTATCTCCGGGAATGCACTTGCCAGTACCCAAGTATCCGCTTTGTTTCCGTTTTGATCAGTCCATGTCGTTCTGAAGCGGACTTCAGTATTCAAGGCAACGCCATTATTCACAAGATCTGACCAGAGTTGTCTCATTTTCCCTTGGTCTTCTTCTTGAATAGAGTCCAACCATTCATCGGTACCTTCGAATCCTTCTGGCACCCGAGATATATCGTACCACTTTTCGTTGACATATGTGAGTTTCCCTTTGTAATCTGCGATGAATATTCCTACAGGTGCCGAACCGGCCATCCGAGTGAATTTGGTCTCGCTGTCTAGAGCTTCCCGAGTCCGCAAATCTAGCTGTTCTGACAGATCAGACCGATCCTGAGCTGCAAGCTGGGCTGCTCTTTTCCCACGTGCGATTTCTTCTTCGAAAAGAACGACGGAAGCCATGGCTGTTGCCAGTTGCCGACTCAACAATTGAACATAGAGGCTATAGTCGTCGTCATAAGGTCGTCGAGGGTTTACACCCATCACGAGGAATCCCAGTGTCGATGCGCCCCCAGTCAAATGGATCGGACAACAGACCGCAGCTTTGCATGGATCACCGAACCCACGCCATTCGATGCCTTCCAAAAGTTTTGCATCAAGCGTGTCGTTTTCTGTAGATAGAAACATGGGCTGGTCACTCTTCGCAGCTGCGCGGAAGACTCGAGCAAAAAATTCAGTCTCACTTCTGAGGTTGACGTTTGGCGCCGCCGCTGGATGGCCTGCAGGTACACCAAGTGAACCCTCAAGATTGCATTGCTTGACATTCATGTTGCTATTAGGATGCAACGAGGACGAAGCGCTGTCGAGGTCATCGGTCACCGAGTACAGAAGAACGAAGGGTGAGTCATATTCGTTGTACTGCAGCCCATCCAAACACTGCTGCCAGAATCTCTTGAGATCTCGAGCCGACGCTGTCTTTTCGCCAATCTCTCGAAGTGTCAGCATCCTTCGCTCTGCAACTTTCCGTCGGGTATTCTCAAAGGCAGGGTTATACAGGCCTACCACAGATCCATCCTCACCAACTATAGGTATTAACGACCAGGAGAAATATGTCTCCTCCAGGTGGCCGTCTTCAACAGCTCTATTGATGAACAGACAATCGTCGTCCTTCATAGCAGGTCGACCTGTTGTCATAGCGTCGCGGAAATCATCCTCCACGGAATCCCAAATTTCTGCCCATGCTTCCCGGTAGCTCTGGCCCATCATACGAGGATGCTTCTGGCCCGCAAGTAGAATATAAGCTTCGTTATATATTCCAATTAGGCTGGGGCCCCAGTACACGGCAGCAGGATGCGGACTTGCCATAATGAGATTACACATGGTGCGGAGTTCAGTAGGCCAACCTTCAATTGGGCCCAGAGCTGTCAACGGCCACTCAATACTCCGTGTAAAGCGAATGTGAGGAGGCAAAAGTGGTGAGTCAGGTAGCCGAGTCCAGTCGAAAACCCTCGTGCCAGCCTGGGGGGCCATTGAGACTTGGTCCAAGTCTCCAGCACTGACAGCTCGGAGAACAGATTCAGCGCCGCGAATACCGAGATGAGGTAAGCCTGGGCTTGCTTCTGTCAATGATCTTTGACCTCTCGCACCGTCCTGGTCATTTGTTCGGCTCGTGTCGGTGCCTGGACGTAGGTCATTAGTAACGTTACCAAAATAATCCTGAGCTTCATCCTCGATAGGCCCGTCGTTTTCCTTGCCACCACGAGATGGAGTCAAGAGTAACCCTATAGAAAGTGGATGGTGTTCGATATTGGCTCTGGACAAAGCAGGACTGGCCTTGATCACTCGAAATCGCTTTCTCAGGGAGCAACTGGTCCAAATCGATCCTGCATAAGAGAAGGAAGGGAGGGTTACATCAAGCGACTCATGATTTCGTACATAGCTCATTGACCAGGCTTTGAAGTCGGTGAACAATGTTGCTGCAGCAAGTCCTGGAGATTCTTGTCCCGCCCTCCCAGTGATCATGTCCAGGACAGGCGCAGATGCCTTGAGCAAGTTATTGGCGAAAACAAGCTTAAGAAGTCCTGGTCCATAGTTGGTATGATCGTCTAGATCAATGATGAAAGTTGGGCGGTCATCTTGCTCCAGCAGCTCCAGAACCCCAATTTGACTGAGAGCATTCAGCCCATTCGGTTTCTCCGCATTGGCTGGTGACTTTGGTTTGCTAGTCAAATGATGGCGCCCGCTTCCACTTGGCGTTCGTTGCGCTGACGGACGTGATGGACTGCTAACGCTCGCTCGTGCCAATTTCAATGTCCTAAAGCTTCCCGCGTCCTCCTTATTGGCCTTGCTCAGCATCTTAGCCCCTGCCTCTGCACTTGAAAGGCGATACGGTAGGCTGGGTCGTTGGCTGGACTGATGCGGGAGGGTAGAAGGTCCCGGAGGAGAATGGTCCTGTGGGTTGTGCGAGTCTTGTCGAGATCGATGCCTACGATCAATCTTTTCCGAGTGGGGTGGACCTGCAGCTGCTGAACGATGTGGCGAGACCCTGGACGAAGCACGCTTCTTCCTTTCATTGACCTGCTGCAACAGCTCACTCCGGTGGTTCGGCCATGGTGCACTTCGAGGGGGATTAGAGGCTCCACGTGTTAGATCTCTGGGCCTCTTGCCCAGAGTTGGGGAGGGAGATTCAGCGTTCCCCGTATCATTAATAGTGATTGGCGCAGTGAAGATGGAGCTGGAAACATTCATAGGGTCTGCTCTGAGACCATTGATGCATTCGAGTAGCGTTCATTAAGGCAAGAACAGATGTCGTTGCGCCTGCCGAACAAGACGGCCATTCATCCTATAGCGAGGTCAACATCGGGTTCAGTCGAGTTTGCAACGAACGGACGCCAAAGATGGGCATGTGGATAGTGTTATGGTCAAGGGAGGGGGCCTTCAATACAATATACGCCTACTCTACACAGTATTGAGCGAGTAAGGGTACGGCATACCTTAGTGGAGCACAATTAGGAAAATCACCAGTGAGTACTTAAGAAAGTTAGTCGTACCGAAGGCTGACCCCGGAAACGGCTGTGGCGCACTTATGACGTCTTTTAAGGTACGGGAAGGCTTCTTTTGCGCCTATGAGCCGTCACTTTCACAACCCAAACAAAAGCCATCCGGGTTCAGAAAGATGCAATATACGCAGTAGCCCCGCATCCAATTGTGCTTCTTGGACAAATGCTATGTCGTTTGGATTTTCCTATCCTGATGTGCAGAGCATCCGGTATTGAGAGCGACTACATTATGACGGGCTGACTTTGCTGATTTTGTGGACCTCAGCTTATAATCGACCCACGCTATGCTGCATGCCAAGCATTGGCATGCATCAACGTGAAGAAACGGCCAACCAACTCAAGACAACCTTCCCGTGTGCCCGTCTATGCATATAGCGCATTAACTCTCAGTCTCTGTCCTTGTGATGGAACTCACCGCCCGTTTCTGGTCCTTTTAGAACTAGAAGCAGCAGTCAGGGCCTACGGGGAGTAGCGGCTCGTGCCTTCAAATCCAGACAGACGCAACACACACTTCACAAGATTCATCCCAATTTCTAGCAGAATCCATCCTGAGTCCGCAATATGTGGCAAGACCATCAACTTCAATCATCGTATTCTATTCGACTATTCGACAAGTCGCCGATGATATATCTAAGATGAAATAGGTTAGCGCGGGCTTGGCGCTACTAGAGTTGCCTTGAGCTTTCACTTCGTACACGTCCAAGCTCTGCATCGACCACTGACATCGAGAAGTATGCTGGCTTCACCGAGGCAAACGCCATATGCGCCGACTCCATACAGTTACATCTCCAACCCCTCTCTTTCATCCACTATCAATCTAGACGAAGTACATACTCATTCCCATCGATGAGTCTGCCTTAGGATAATCGCTGATACAGACTACAACAGGAAGTGAAGCTCTCAGAGACAACCGCGGAACGAGATCTGAACGACTCGCTTGCCGAAATCTACAGCATTATTATCACCCTAGACGGCCTCGAAAAAGCCTACATCAAAGACTCAATCCCTGAATCGGAGTATACCGAATTGTGCAGCCGCTTGTTGAAGCAATACAAATCCAATCTGAGCGATGAGACTGTTGCCCGAGAGTTCGTGAATCTGGAAACCTTCAAACGCGAGTGGGAGGTATGGCTCTCCCTCTCTCCCCCCAGTATCCACTCCTCCCTAGCCACCACGCTAACCTAACACTCCGGCTTCAGATCGAATGCCCTCGCGCAACCGAACGTCTACGCGTCAATCTACCCGCTACAATCGCCGACCCTTCAAATTCGCATTCAAACCCCCATCCCTCGAGCGGTGGTGCGCCCACCCAAGCCACAGGCGCATCCGGCTCCCAAATCCTGCTCGCGACCGAAAATTTCATCACTTTCCTCGATGCCCTGAAACTCAGCATGCTCTCCAAAGACGCTCTACATCCGCTCCTCGCCGAAATCATTCAGAGTGTGAATGCGGTGACGGACAGGGACTTTGAGGGGAGGGCCAAAATCATCAGCTGGTTGATCAAGCTGAATGCTATGAGGGCCCAGGAAGAGTTGAGCGAGGGGGAAGCGAGGGAGCTTGTTTTCGAGATGGAGGGTGCGTACGCGGGGTTCAAAAAGACGTTGAATTGAATGGGGGCCCAATCCCGAAACAGCCCGAGCGGCAATTCCTCAACAGATTCAAATACAATGACCAGTTGGAAATACCAGACTGCAACTCCATTCCACTCGATTCCAGGGACAGCACCAATAACGACGGAATGATTGGCCGCCCATGGTAGGAAACTTCAATACACAAACGCCTTCGAAACCTTTTACGATAACTAGAGACAAGTGGAAAGGCATCTATCATATTGTCTAGGCCCACATACGTATGCAGAATCGCAAGGTAATAATGTCGAGGTTTTCAGGCAAATGGGGCGGACGGCATAGTGAGTCATGAATGTGCGTGAAGAGATCTGGCTAAGCTAATGACAGTATGACAGTCACCAAGTGACAATATTGCTGGCGCGCCAGATTCGCAAGATGGAATCAAAGAAAGAAATGGGCCGGAACCCGCAAGTGAAAGGAAATCATAGAGCCATGTCAGGGCCAGTATGCTTGAAAGCATCAGCGCCTCATGACTAAAGGCGCCATCGTTTGTAGGCGTGAGTTATCTTCTCAGGCTATCCCTTCAAGTCATTTTGAGCAACATTGAAACGGGCTTTCCCCCTCCAATCGTGCTCTGCTGACCCGAGTCCGGGAAGAAGAAAGCCGCCAGCGCAATTATCACATATGCGGCGATCAAGAGCGCTCCTTCCAAGTAATTACTCCGTCCATCCAGCACCAGGAAGTTGACGATGAAAGCCGAGACGAAAAGAGAGATCGTCTCAAACAAAGAGAAGTAAAGGCTCATGTCCTTGTTGAGAATCCATCCCAGGAGCACAATTACTGGCGTTACAAACAATGCGATTTGGATACTGGAACCTACGGCCACCCCGATGGCAAGGTCCATTTTGTTTTTGCTGGCTACAGTGACGGCTGTTACGTGCTCAGCAGCATTGCCGACGATAGGAAGTATGATGAGACCGACAAACGCTTCGGAGACACCTGTGTTACTAACCAGATAGTCGATGCTGGACACGAGGAATTCGGCACAAACTGCTACAAGGCCAGTGGATACTAGGAGCAAGATGATAGCCGAAGTTCGTGACATGTGTTTCTTGATTGGGACAGTCTCCTCCTTGTCGAGTGTGTGGACAGGGGCAGCGAATGTTGGGGGTTGTGCTGGAGGGTTTGACTGTTGGCGGGCTGCCTGTACCTGGTTAAGACGGCTGGGGAGCGAATTGGAGCGATGTAGCGCTCTAGGAGTGCCCACAATCGGTGGTCCACCTGGAGACGGTCCTGTAGGGTTTCCAGCGGAGAAGACGGTACCGGAAAGCACCTTGGGCATTGCTGACATCGCTGGTACAACATCAAGAACAGACCGTCCGCGGAAGTTGAAAGGACGTTTCGGTGAGGTTTCCAGTGCAGTCTCAAGGTTGCGTACAAAGGCAACACGGGGAGTACTCGGTCGAGCTGACGAATCGATGAATGGTGACGCCGGCTTCTCAGATAATTCCAGCTCTTTTGCGTCAGAGTGGCTTGATTTAGGGTTGCGATGTTTCCTCTTCGACTTTCTTTTGGGCTTAGCTTCTGGCGATTTTGTACCGAGATCATCTTTTTCGCTCTCGAAGTCACGAAAGTTGACTGTTGTTGCTCTCCTTGCAGATTTATGTATCTCGTTCTCGCCATCGGTATCAGCTTCATCGCCGCTGGCAATTGCACCCAATCCGGGTGATGCCAGGACACTATGATCAACAGATTCGTTGTGCTCTGCAATGTGTACGAACGTGCTTGCTGATGGTGTACGTAGTGTAGAAGGCACTGAAGGTGTGTCTTTGGAGCTTGCACTCGACTTGCGACGTCTACGACCCCTCAAGACCCTCTTGATGCGCTTCGCAGTCGTATTGGATCCAGACGAGTCATCTGTATCGCTACCGCTGGAGGTGCTTGAGCTCTCAGAAGAATTGGAAGATCCGAGCATGTCTGCAAGAATACCGGGATGGGACTCTTCGTCGATCTTGTACTGTGGCGTACTTTGATACATATAGGCATGCGATTTCAGTTGGAAGAGTAAGTATAGTACATATACCAGGAGTAGGATCTTTCATGAATGAGATAAGTTTAAGAGTTGAAATTGCCAGGCAACTTACGACACTCGTGCCCCTGCTAATCTGTAGGACCGCCTTGTCTGCTGTTTTGCTGTCTGTGAAAGAAGCGTGGAAGGCTGTCTTTACGCACAGCATTAGTAAGGAATGAACGAAAACTCATAGAAGAAGTGGCCAGAAGGAGCTAATGGCGGATAAGTCATTGCAGCTTACTGGCAGGAGTAGACTCATAACACTCAAGCTGAGTAGACAAGCGCTCATCTGCGTCACTGTGCTATTATATATCTATATTCTGATTAGCTATGCTGAAATTGGCAGTTCAGACAAAGCATCACCTGTTCACGAAAGCGGAGTCCACCGAGCAGAAAGCACATGCCAAGAATGAGTAATAGATTGGCGAGGATCGATCCTAGTAGGGATGCCTGGACAATCTGGATTTGATTCTAGTCATAGAGGATTCAGTCATGCCGGGAAAATATTCATAGGGGCTACAGACCTTTGTGAGAGCGAGTCTACATATGATATAGTTGTATCAGCATTTGTCATCATTACGCAAATTGAAATGAACATAACTATGGGGATAGTTGAGAAAAGGAAGCCAGGAACCGATGGCGTGTGCAGGGCTATTTATGATTTTCGCTATTCTTTCCGATTGAAAACGAACATACATGCTGAGCTATGATTAGCAGGGACCATTTCCCAGGACTAATGACAGGCCTTACAATATGATGAGCTCTACCGCATTACCAAAGGTGATATTCATCAGTGCTCCAACGGTATCACCGAGTTCGCTAGCAACACTCTCCGTGGCATGACTGAGTAATCCAGCCAGAGGTATGATGGCAATAGCATTCATTGCAAAGACAATGGTCTTGTTCACACCAGCTGCTTGAACGGCTATGCCGATTGGCACAAAAACCAAGAGGGTATTGATCCAACTAGAGAACAATATCTCTTTAATAGCCTCATAGAATCGGGTGACAATATTCAAGTTTACTTCTTTCTCCTCTGGCTCTATGGAGGTAGATGTCTCTCCATCTCGGGCATCGAGCGGAGGTGGAGCTGGTGGTGGCAGGCTTGCCGAGGTCTTATCGGCCACATTGTTGCTTGTGGAATTCGAAAAGATAGCGTCTTTGGCAGACGAGAGCCTTGGGGTCGAAGACGCATTTGGTAAGCCTGCATCGTTGCGAGCAGATATACGGTCTAAGGGTACGGCAGGACGATGGTCGTCTGCTCTGGACAGGTTGTGCGAGGCATGCGCTTTGCGGGCGGAATACCTAACACGATCTATTAATCTTGGCTTGTGAGAGGATTCCACCATCTGAGATGTGAGCGAAAGAGTAGGCTGGTTATTGAGTGCAGATAGCACAGGTGTTTGTAGTTGGAAGAGGAATAAGTTCCGCTGATTACACCATAAGATACTTTACGATAATTACATGAACTAGAACTAGGATGTTTTACAACCAGGCGCCAAGCGCCAATCAAAACTGGTACCATGCTAGATAAAGAGGGATTCCGACAAACGAATCCTGCCTCTACTTTACGGCTTATCGTTCCTTTACGCCACACTTCGATATTTGCTGGAGCGAATTGAATTGAAGTCAGCGACCCGGGCATGTAGCTGCCACTAGTTCTACCAGTGACCATCGGAAGTCCAATGGCGAAGCAAGGCATGGCGAGGTCCTCGATCAGGCTACCCTACCTAGGGTTGGCTAAACCTCATCACGAATACGATGCTAAAAGAGAGGGGCGTTAAGCCTCTAATGACGCCCTTGACAATTGGCTGGAAAGTCCGATCTCCCCTTTATAGTATGGTGTGTATAATCCTTAACCTGATGGTATCGGGATCTCATTATAGTCTTGCGGCGATCGTTCAATGAGTTTACTATGCTCGGACGTGGCGACCATGGTTTCGTTATAACTCATCTATAACCCATGTCCTTTGACTTACAACGATATGCGATGACTGCGGTCTTGGACGTGCCATGATAGCGAACCCTGTCAAGTCTTGACCAATACCTCTAGGTAATGGATGATCCATCGATGCAGCTCCAGGAAACCTTGATCGGCTCCATTAAGAGAGCGTTCACGACTCATCGGCCAATTCTGACCCATCTGAATGCCGATACCTCATGGCTTATACAGCTGCCTTTCCACCAAGATGCGCTACGACCTCCTGGGCGTTCGTTCTGGAATCTCCTTCTCGATCCTTGGTGAGCTTCCCAATGTCCACAAGGCCTGAGTTGATAACCAATTATCACTAGGTTCCAGGGACCTCAAAGTGATGTGGCCAAGTTCTTCAGCACCCAATGGCACTCTGTGGATTCGAGTGTCCAGACCATGGTTGAGCTCAGTCAGCGACTAGAGGACATAGAGGCTGTAGTAAACGGCGAGAGGTCTATTGACCGTTTACAGGACGGTGCTAAGAAAGTCTCGCGCACATCTTATATAGATGCCGTCATTGTATCGCATGAGTTTACCGACCATTGTAACAAGAGGACGCTCCTCGAGCTCGACTCTGATACACCTATACTCGCGACAAGACGTGCAGCTGATCTGATCAAGTCGTGGAATTTCTTTCATTGCGTCCTAGAGATACCCTCGTTTTCCAGGAATCGTTTCGATTGGCGCAAGACCTCGTTCCAACCATTACCCGGTTGGCTTGGGATATCCCAAATGGTATCCGAAAGCGATACCCTGGACTATCATTCGGCCATTCTTGTGACCTTTGATCTGTGCTCCTTAAGAACGGGTGGCGGGACCGAAATCACTGCTGAGGCTGAAGCGATGATCTATACACCCCACGGGATAGAGGCCCATGATCTCCTTCCTCTCTCACACGCATTCCCGCCCATCAAGACTCTCGTGCTGCTTCACGGGTTGCACGACATCCAGATCAGCATACAGCGGCTCAATCTGGGAGCCCATAACGGCCTTCAGGCCCAGCGCATCTGCAAATCCAGATATTGGGTATCTACCCACGATGAAATCAAGAGAGCAACCGGGCTCATAGCGCCTTGGCTATATCGGAACGTACTAACGTTGCAACAAGCACTGGATGAAGAAAGGAAGGCAGAAGGAGAGATCGCCAACGGAAGTGAGCTCGCTGACGTGCAAGGAGTCACCTTCAAAGACCTGATGAGTGGGGAGAGCCTGCTTCTAGATTAGGATTATAATCATTTAAAGAATCCCGAACCCACAACGACTTGGCTCACCCAGTTGCATGGAGTTGATCATGAGCGTTACAAGGGCTGTGAAAAGCACTTAACATGATGGTGATTACGTAGACGAAGACGTTTGTCTCTACTACGTGACTACGTAGTACTCCGTAATGAGGCACAGGTAGGCGGCTACCTTACCTGAAATAGTTAGCCTGATCAGGCTATCATATCTACAATTTATTCCGAGGCCAGCCTTGCACTTCTCCCGTCCCGCAAATGTCATCATCCTTGCAGTTTCGAAATATAGTACGTACGTAGTACAAAGAGCGGTGAAGGAGCAGCCCGGCTTTGATTCAACGACATTCTTCAACATTCTATTCCTACTACTCACCGTGTCTCCATACTACATACTCTGTTTAAATTTTCTACACACCAGTCAACCATACCACTAAGTGGGCTTTAAATCACCGCTTCACCACGTCTCAGCGCGAATTCTCACTGTACAACATACTTGACTAAAAGTCCGAGAGCAGACATCATCTACGATTGATTTGTCCAGGAGTTTCAGGGGGCTTATTCTAGCTACAGTGGTATACAGTTCGACTTGTATGCCCGTCGGCCACATCCTTACCCCTTAGAGATACACGCTATGAGCACCAACGCAAAACCGTACGCCCCTCCACCGGGGCTTCCTCCATTATATCAGCCGAATCACCAGCAAGAGTGGGATGAATACACTCCACCTCCAGGGCCCCCTCCCAGTCGTGAAAATCATATGGCACCTCTAGGATCGCCGCCGTCGAAGAGTGGGAGCGTTTCGTTAACACCCAATAGCGAAGGCGAACCACCACCGTATCATGACTGGACTATCATACCTGATACCGCGTTACTCCCCCCACCGCCATCGCTCGGCCATGAGAGGAGTCCAGCAAGCAATGCTAATGTCTCGGAAGCAGACCGTGCTCATGACTGGTGTAGGATTCATCCGATGGTCAGACCACATCTACCGACTCATGCTCAACATAACTCTGTTGCGAACGGCGACGTACGATTAATGAAGCCACCAGAGTACAAAGGAGATCTCTTCATGCCAAATGTTGGCTTCTGGAAGGGCTCTACTCGGCCGGGGAGCAAAGATACGTGTCTCTTGAGCGCTGCACCACTTTATTTCGCCACAGTAGATGCCCCCACAGGGATTACGAAGACAATCTATTACGAACTTAAAGTACGCTCTTTTGGGCGTAGGCACGGGACTGACGAGAGCTCAATTGCACTTGGCTACTGTGCGATGCCTTACCCTACATGGCGCATGCCAGGTTGGGAACGAGGCAGTCTTGCCATACACGGGGACGATGGACGCAGATACGTTAACAATTCATGGGGTGGCAAGGACTTCACTTCACCCTTTCAGATTGGGGACAGGCTTGGCCTGGGAATGTCGTTTTCGGTTTCGGATAGCCCTCCAGAGTACGATGCTCCACAACAGAACAATATCAATGTCGATGTGTTCTTCACGAGGAATGGAGAGAAAGAGGGGGGTTGGAATTTACACGAAGAATTGGATGCCAGTAACGACCTCGGTGTCTATGGTCTGCATGGTCACTTCGATCTTTACGCTGCAGTCGGAACCTTCGGCGGTGTGGAATTCGATGTCTTGTTCAAGAGGCAAGACTGGTTGTGGCGACCCAGGTGATTGAAAGATGTCGGGGTCTGAGTAGGACGAGTTGTGGCAGATAAGCCTTTGGCTGAAATTCATACGGACACATCGCTACGGTCCATAGGTGGTCTAGCTCCCGAACAGCACCTCTCTTATCATACGCAGGCACCAAGCTTCATAACGTCTGTCATCCCTGTCAAGATCCTTACGACCAATACCGCAATGAAGTCAGCTCGATCGACAGCAGCCCATGCTTTCTGCTACACTCAAGAGTACTGTCCCCACAATGACAGAACTGGATGGTACACATGAAAGTTGGTACATGCAAGACAGGCACTATGAGTTGGCAAGGACTTCTATTTGTAGATCAAGATAATCACTCATCCGCATTGGGATTACTCGCAGACCCTGCAAGGGCTCAACGGCTCGTGCTTCTCTCGGTAAGCCATCCCGACGTTCCTGCCGCACTGTAAAGTACCTAATCTACTGCGTCTATAGCATGCCATTATGCAATGTCGCGCGGCCCATGCGACGGCTCGCTACGACCGGGGATCCGGAAACCTGCTTTGCCGGTCGATCAGGGCTTCGTTACGGATATCTATGCATTTATGAATGCATCCTGCATGACGTGCTGAAGAAGAGAGCCGATGACAACAATGACGCTATACCCAGATATCGCTTTTTCACTACCAGGCCACACACGTTATCGGACGTAGCAGGAGTCCAGCCCAGGCGACGACCAGCCCGGGACGAAATCTAAAAAGATGTACAATCCATTTGAGAGCCGCTTCTTCCATATCTCATCATTACACAAGTCTGAAAGGTAGGGGTTTCGGCAAAATGCGCCACCGCGGAAAAAAGTACTATGCGACTTATCGGGTCTGAAGCGGACCAATAGCTGCCTCCAGCGCGCATCACCGAACCTGCTTAATATCCACTGGGCACTGATGCTATTGCTGGAGCTATCATCAAGGCGTTACCCTTCTGTGTCGCCCGTTATCAAGGTGCTAGACGCGAGAGCTGTGGGAGGTATGAATTCATCATTCTGAAACTGGTTCTGAAGGCTCGAGGTATGGGGCAAAAGCTGTGCTTGCGTGAAGAACCACCTTTGGAAAGATGGTGAAGCTACGGCGTGTGCATCCAGTCAACGAGTAGCCGCAAGCCAGCAGCGATCCTTGAGATTGGTATGGTTGGTGGCGTGGGACTTGTGGGTCGTCGCTCGTGCCTGGAATGCAGAAACGCATGCATGCGACATTGTCCATCAACGAGGGCAGGCAATAGGGAAGATGGCAAAGCATCCCAGGACCAGGATGGCGGTGAGTGACACTGTCAATCAATCTTCAGCGGCTTCAGCATCAATCGAGAATCGAGATGCATGTGCAGATGCGTTCTTCTGTCGTCATGGCCACATCGCCTTTGCAGAGCAGAAGTCACTTCACTCTGCAGAGCTGGGCGGATAGGACGATTGCGCGCGGGGTTGGCGTTGGTGCCTCTAACTCGGCGACTAAAATCCATCGGTTGCGGCTCGTACTGCTGGAGAGCTAGGCTAATTTAGCAGGGTGGCCCACCCTCAAGTTCCTCAACCAAACAATGCCTTCCACCACACCCACTTCTTGCCGCTCCTGCATAAGGTACGTCTACTCCTTCGACCACCAGGGAACGCAGGCTAGGCAGATTTCGCACTGCTCGGTCCGCACTACCACTCGACGGCGAGCGGATCTGGCGATCGTATGATTATGCCACATTTCTGGTTTGAAGCAGTGGAATGCTCCCCACGTAATTCCATGCAGTGTTCCAAATTTGGCTGGCTGGTACGAAGTTACAGGATCCCTTGACAAGCGTGCGCTACGCTTGTGACTTCAATTCAAGCCATGCTCCTACGCGAATGAGCTAGCGATCGATGCAAAAACTTTAGTTCCTTTTGTTGCTTATCACCTCGGGACCTGTCAATCACCAGTAATACCCTATGTCTTCAGATACGGGCCTTCCTAACATCCCATTGCATCGCGGTCGTTGCCCACATTCGTTTGATGTTCGTCATGTATTCTGTTTCTAATCTCTTTGTCACGGTGCTGTATGTTGATCCCACTGCCGATAATGCGGCCTCATAGTTGTACGGAAATACTGACCACGTCCCGTCAAGACTATACCGATACGTTCGGCTGATCGTTAATTTATATGCATTCATGAGGCTGCAACCGATACCCATACCAGAACATCCAAGATTGACTTCGCGGGACGTCACTGTTGTCATTCCTTCTATTGAAGGGGATGGAGAGGTCCTCTCGGAGACCATCCGTGGCATTCTCGCAACAGAACCCTACGAGATCATACTCGTTACGATCAAGGCAAATCTCATGCGAGCTCAGACGATGGTCAAGGGCATGGGAACCACCAAGATTCGCGTCCGCAGTGTGACCTACCCCAACAAACGCCGCCAGATGGTTCATGCAATCCCGGAGATTGCCACTGATATCACCATCTTTGCAGACGATGATGTACTCTGGCCGCCAACGTTACTTCCATGGATCTTGGCGCCGCTGGAGGATGAGAACTACGGCGGTGTTGGTACGAATCAGAGGCTTCGACGTGCCCAAGCCCCCGGACTCCAGCAACGGATCTACGGTTACCTCAACGCTTTGTATCTGGAGCGGAGGAACTTTGACTGTGCTTCGTGCATGTACATGGATGGTGGCTTGCCCTGTCTCTCTGGACGAACAGTGGCATATCGAAGCAAGATCCTCAAAGACGAGGCATTCATTCGAGGCTTCACCCATGAAGAGTGGCTCGGTCGCTATCAGCTCAACGCAGACGATGACAACTTCATCACGAGATGGCTAATTTCCCACAACAAGAAAATCGGATTCCAATATCACAAAGAGGCAGAAGTTCTGACTACACTGGAGGACAACCCCAACTTTGTGAAACAATGCTTGCGGTGGTCTCGGAGCAATTGGCGAAGCAACATAACTAGCATGTTCTGTGACCGACACATCTGGAGGTCAGCAGATGACCCCCTCCAGCGGACCAGCCTCAAGGGTCGAAGAGTGTGAGATGCTAATCATAGGTGCAGAAAGCAACCTTGGAGTACATACGCTGTCTACCAAACGACGATCGTCCAATGGGCATTCATCTGGGATTGCGTCCTTATCTATCTCTACCACAAGAGTACCGAAGACTGGAGCGCAGAAAGACGAACGGCAGGCCTTCTCGCCTTCCTGACCTGGATGCTGATGAGCAAGTTCCTGAAGTTGCTGGGCCATTACGTCCGGCATCCGGTCGACTTTCTGCTACTGCCAGTGTCAGTACTCTTTGGTTATTTACATGGCCTGATCAAGGCTAAGGCGATGCTATCCCTGAATGTCGTAGGTTGTCCTACGTTGATCTTTCGCTCCCCGCACCAGCAATCATAGGTTGGATAATTGTGTGGAAGCCATGCTGATTCCTTCCTGCCGACAGACTGCATGGGGAACGCGTGACGGTGCAGACGAGGATGATGCATACCGCATGATACGTGTCAGTCGGAAGCAGCTAGAAGCCGGTATGGCCGCCTCCGAGACTTCCCTACCAGACCTGTCCTGGACGGAGAAAGGGAGCAATCTGGCCAGGGATTACGGAGGCCAGGCCTAACATACGGTTGTCTCCACGCGTGCACGGTTGCATTGTAATCTTGGGGGAGAGTATTGATTTCCATTGATTTGGGTTTATTTCTCGAGCTTTCTTGGCGGCTGTACTATCACCCCTGTACAAAGTAAGTACTTCATTTTACGATTTGGAGAGCGCTTGCGTAGCGTTGGCGTTGGGGGGGGATCCACAAAAGTTTTGGGAACGGGACGGGGAAAAGTCTATTGGGCCTGGGACGAGTGGGACCACGGGTGACTCGGCGATAATAATAATAATGCGGAGACTGGGGGTTTTCTTCACCTCCTGCAGTCTATGCAGTATTTGCTTTTGAAGCACCACTCTATCATCCTGACAGTATCTAAGGCAAGTACTATAAGGTGATCCTTGGCTGATCAGCTCTTCCCTGCGAGCCTCCAAGGTGCGGAGCTGGCCCAATCAGCAGCGGAGAGAGGTTTCGTCTTGGTCCACCATCGGCTGAATGGGGCATAAGGTATGCTAAGGTAGGCACATGATGGCGTTGATTCAGTCAATTACATTGCTTCAACCTTGTCAGTAAGGCCAACATGCCCCCTTTCGCTGCTTGTCGCCCCGTACCTCGGCTGGGTCGGCAGAGTCCCTACGTCTCCTACGATTCACACCACGGAGGAAACATACCATACTGCCGTGATTGTCATCATACCCATACCCACCCATACCTACCTTATTCTACCTTACCTTAGTGTGCAGACGGAACGGACAAATTGTAAAACAGGAATGGAAAGCACAGACCTCAGTTTTCCTAAGGTAGGAGGTAGGTACCCCACCATCGTTCACAGCTGGAGCTGCACGAGACGTGAGCTAGGCCTGCAATCGACCCCAAACAGCCTGGGAATGGGTGGGAGCAGAACGACAGGTGGACGCTGCATTATTCCCGCACTTGCAGGGTTCCGAGTGGGGAAAATGCGCCATAGCGGCAAGCCTAGCGAATGTCCTGCATGAACTATCTTTCGGCGGGACGGCTAGGGAATCCACTAGGCACTAGCAGCCCCACACCAAGTCTGAGTCTTTCCAAACCAAACAAACTTCCTTCCGTCCCGTTCTTCAAACGCAAATCACGACTGGGGCTGAACGGCTCATCACGATGTACAAGGATGTGAGAGATCTTGGATCATGAGCTACCGTGCCATCAAGAGGATAACAGCTCGGACCTCCTAATGGACGAAGCTCCTCGCCTGGACGCTTGGGCTCAGAGATTGACTGCGAAGGATGTTAACGACGATGGTTAAGAGTATAACATGAACTATGGGCTAATTTACCATCTCCCATATACCATCAGAACCAAATTTCAGCCATGAAGCTCGCCCGTTTCATCTCGTCATCTCCTCGTCATCAACAAGGCTATCCTCCTAGCCAACGATGCGGCACTCTCGGAGAATTTACAAAATCTCACACACTAGCACCCCAAGACTAAAGTATCTAGCCTCTCCTTCAAAACACCGGCTCCCATCGAACGAACGAACGGACAAGCGGAGCTCCTCTCCGTAGTAATATGCCAAGCTGTGCCGCCAGCCTTTCCCGTCCTTGTATCACGAAACCTCGAATAATTGGACCAAGTCATCACTTGCATAAGTATTTCGGAACGGGCCCTGTTACTATCTTGGCCACGCGATTGTCAATCTCCTTGCATGATCAGAGACGGAGCTGCGACCGCTGCTTTAATCGCTTCCTCTTCCTGGGTGGGATCGTGGAAAATGCTAGCTCTAGAGCCAAAGGTAAGATATATGGCAAAGGGTAAGTAAGATCTGGCAAGCAAGCAAGAAATCCCTCTCCAATATAAAGATTGAGTTCAATACCTTTCCGGGCGGAGAGCAGTCTACCTAGATATCCATCGCGTCACGTGGAGAAAGCGGAGGTAGTCTTGTGCATCGCTTTTGTCATCTTCGCTCGGGCAGCATACCTTCCTCAAAGAAATGAACATTGACGGGGTTGAACCTGTTCAGTTCCGTACTTTTCAGAACAGAAACAGAAAGAGGTTCCTTGAGCAGGAACACTGACTAGGAACAGCGCACTGAATCAGAAGTACGAACACGTGAGTAGAGCAGGAATACTGTTCAGGTTCCAAGATCAGAGCAGTCTGAAACACTCTGTTGTGCAATAGCCGTACTCAACCGAGTTGGGGTTGCTAAGGGGCATTTCTGTTCACTTACTGCTCGCGAAAGACACTACAAACTAAGGTACCCAACCAGGCCCCCTTTCGACCAATGACTGAAAATCCGGAGGGTAGGCTTTCCTTTCTCAAAATCAGATCCACGACCTGGACAAGCTGGAGATGGTTGCCTCGAACCAATACCATACTATCTCTCCAAGTTCCTGTCTGCAGAAATCTCCGTTTCTCCATCACGCACGCAAGGCTAGCTCCATAACATCAACCCAATTGCCCGGCTTAGCCATCTTCTCCCCTCCGATCCGCCACGCCCACTCCTCCCCAACCCTCCCCCACGCAAACAACCGCTCCTCCTCCCCCCACTCCGCCATTGCCATCAACCCCACCGGAATCTTGCCTTCCCCCTCTTTAGGCTTCACCCTCGCGACCGGAATGCTCAACGACGGACATCCCAGGTAGTTGGCCATCCATACATACGTCATGGTGTGAATGCTCATATTGCCATCGCTGACTCCATTCTTGAGATCGGCCGCTCCGCCCGCAATGTGCCATCCGGCGTTCGGAGTCGTCGGCGTCACGATCAGCAGACCGGGGTACTTTTTGAAGAGGAAGGCGAGGTGTTGCATCAAGAGATTCCGAACCTTTTGTGCGAGGAAAAAGTCGCTGACGGGCGTGATTCGGCCGATCGCTACTAAGATCTTGTTCGCTGCTGCTAAGCCTGAGTTGTTGGGGAGATCGCTGCAGATTTCGCCCAGGATGGTCATCGCATGCGCGAGCTGGCCTTCTGGCAGGTATGGCAGTGTGATGTCGATGACCTTGTACCCAGCCGATTCGTAATGGCTGAGGGCGGCGCGGCAGGCGTCGAGGACGGCGGGTTCGGCAACCTCAAAATACGGTTTGTAGATACCTATGATTTTGTCTTCGCTGCTGTTGGATTGGGGCGAGGGGAGTGGGAATGAGAACATCGACGATGTGGTATCGTGAGGGTCCGGAGTGGCCATGATACGGTACGCGTATTCGAGATCGGCCATGTTGGATGCCATTGGGCCGAGTACGCCGCACGATGAAGCGAGGCCGGAGGTTGGGCCTCCGGAAACTCGGCCGTGGCTGGGCTTGAGGCCGTATATACCGCAGTATGCGGCGGGAATGCGGATGGAGCCACCGCCGTCGGCACCGAGGGTTACGGGCAAGAGACCGGCAGCGACGGCGTATGCCGAGCCTCCTGAAGAGCCACCGGTGTAATAATGAGGGTTGTGCGGATTGAGCGGCGTCCCCTTTTCCGGATTATTGTTTGTCGTATCTAGAGGACAGGTGAGTTTCGATACAACTCAAAAGCAAGGAAATATTATTAGCATACCCATCCCAAGCTCGTGCATGTTGAGCTTCCCCAAGATCACGGCTCCCGCGTCGATCCATTTCTGTACACACCAGGTTGTTATGTCTTTGGAGTTTGTGAAGTCTTTCGAAGAGCCTAGCGATTTTTGGTGACCTTGGAGGTCGACCTCGTCTATAGATGATTTAGCGCTTGATGTCCAACATTGTCCTCTAAATCGACAAGGTTGACGATGGAGGTAGCAGGTTGAAAACGTAATGAAAATAGAGGCATTCAGAGAGCATGATACGAGGGCGATATTGTTTCAATGTAGGAGATAAAATACATATCAAATATCATACCTTTGACAGCAACGGGTACACCATCAAAAACTCCTTTGGCTTTGCCTTCCTTGTACCTTTGCGTTGACGCCTTGGCAGCCGCGAGGACTTGATCTCTTTTGACGCTAAGGAACGCAACTTTGTGCTCGGCAGAACTGGAAAGATCTAATAACGCTTCAGCCACGGCCAAAGGGGTCAGTTTGCCCGTTTGAAACGCCGAATGGTAGTCGGCAGCGCTCCAGTGTCGGTTTGGGTGTCTGGTGGTCGCAGTATATGGCAACTGCGCCAAATCTACTGAGCGGGGAGGGCTATCCCCATTCTTCTGTAAAGGTACAACAGCCGGATCGTATCTCGGGTCATAGTCCCCCAGATCCAATTTCCGTAACGCGGAGAAACCGGCGTTGCTCCATAGGAAGCTCGATAGCCATCCGAGGTTTGCTACACTGCGATTTCGTTAGGATGTATTCTGTATTGATGTCGGCAAACGTATTTAACGCACGCGGCACCTGCGATGGTCAAGGGTATGCCTCGTAGCACTGGGTTGGAGGATGCGACGTAGGTGTAACCGGTTTCCGGACCTTGTCTCGCTTCGGGATAGCCGTGGTAGCCGGCTTTGATGGGGCTGCGAGTTTCTGACATTGTGTGGATATCTATGTTGGGGGGAGTGGTTGATGGAATAGAGCTTGCTGCATATACTGATCAAACTATCTAAAACTTGTGGATGGACATCTCCAAAGGACTGTCAGTAGGGAGATGGTATGTTCATCGAAGAGTATACTCTTTGGTGGAAACACCGACGCACGTCGTACAGGATTGTTTCAATAGGCAGCTGAATCCCAAAATTAGTCACAGTCTTGGCGTAGGATTTATTACGGCGTTCACTGCATAAGCAATATGACAAAATATGTAGACTAGACTGAATCTAGTAAATGATGTAACAGGATGTTTCCATTATCGTCACTGACTGTGGAGCCGGCGACTCGAGACCGTGCAAACAGTGTGCCATTGATTTCTCATCCCAGATTAGGCCTAGGATATCATCCTATGGGCCAATGCCAAGAGCAGCGGGAAAGGCCGCGCTAGGGTTAGGGTTGGATCCCCTCAAGACTGCTCCGCGCATATGTCGAACAACCGTATTTACTCAATCAGAACAGTGCGGTCTCATAGTCATGTCCAGCGGAACACATTGTCCATCTCTAGCCCTTCTGCGAAGCCTTAGGCAGTTAGCTTCATCTCGACCATGCGTTCGAAGACATCCAAACGTGGGCAGACGGTCTTTTCACCGTTCTCCCAAGTCGCTCGATGAAGGGGACAGATCCTTTCAAGGTCAATTGTACGAAAGCACAGCAAGGAGGATAAAGAGCCAGCGTGAAGCCGAAGCTCGCTTTGCAGGGATGACTCCTCCCACTGCCTTCGCCCGCAATGCCGCTTTTACCTTTTGTATAAATCCTCTAATAGCTGCCACGACAACGGCTGATTTGTGGCAGCGATTGTATTCTCATGCTCCTTAGCATACTGGTTCGGATCGATGAGACCTGAGCTTGTGTCGCCGCTGTCAACGGCACCTTTGGAATCTATGCCTTCGAAGGGTCCTAAGCACAATACATCCCCGATGAACCTTGAGGCTTGCTGGACTGACATGATATCAATCGTTGGGAAAGAGAATGTTTCTACAGAGGAGGCTGACCTCCAGTATCATTCTGGATCTGAATGGTCTTCATATACCACCAAGGATCATGAACGACCTTTCATGATTGTGCATCCTTTCACCACGGAAGAGGTCAGCAAGATCATGAAAGTTTGTCATACCAGGAAGATCCCTGTCACTGGCTATTCCGGAGGCACAAGTTTGGAGGGCCATTTCTCGGCCACTCGAGGAGGGATATGTATAGACTTTGGTCGGATGGATCAGATCCTTAGTTTGCACAAGGATGACTTAGACGTTGTTGTCCAACCTGCGGTTGGATGGGAGTCACTCAATGAAGATCTTGCGAAGGATGGCCTCTTCTTCCCTCCTGATCCAGGTCCAGGCGCTATGATTGGTGGAATGGTAGGTACGGGATGTTCGGGGACGAATGCATATCGGTATGGGACAATGCGAGAATGGGTAATCAGCTTGACGGTTGTTCTAGCCGATGGAACAGTCGTGAAGACCAGGCAGCGACCACGCAAGAGCAGTGCCGGTTACGACCTTACGCGTATGTTCATTGGGAGTGAAGGTACCCTCGGCCTCGTCACAGAAGCAACCTTGAAGGTGATCTCAAAGCCGAAGAGCGAGAGCGTTGCAGTCGCAAGTTTTGGCACAATCCGCGAAGCAGCCGAATGTGTGTCACGAGTTGTGGGTGAAGGCATCCCCATCGCTGCAGTCGAAATTCTTGACGATGTTCAAATGCGCTGTATCAACGAAAGCGGTTCCACAAGTAGGGCATGGAAGGAAGTACCAACTCTCTTCTTCAAATTCTCTGGGACGCCATCCGGAGTCAAGGAATCCATAGGCCTAGTACAAAAGCTAGCCAAAAGTAGGGGCAGCAAAAGTTTCGATTTTGCCAAAAGTTCGGATGAAGCTGCCGAGCTGTGGAGCGCAAGGAAAGCAGCTTTATGGAGTGTAATGGCGAAGAAGAGAGACGAAAGTGACCATGTGTGGACTACGGATGTCGCCGTTCCCATCAGCCGATTACCAGACATCATCGAAGAGACAAAGGAAGACATGACCAACAGCGGCCTGTTGGCAACTATGGTAGGCCATGTCGGGGACGGCAATTTCCACGCGATCCTACTGTTCAACGACAAAGAGCGCAAGACTGCCGAAGATGTCGTCCATCGGATGGTCAAACGTGCTGTCGAAATGGAGGGTACCGTGACTGGGGAACATGGCGTTGGCTTGATCAAGCGAGATTACTTGTCCCATGAGTTGGGCGAGACTACCGTGGACCTCATGAGGAAGGTTTGTCATTTTTGCCCCCAGCATTATTATTCTTACTGACGGCATGCGCAGATGAAGCAGGCTTTTGATCCTTTCTGTATCTTGAATTGCGATAAGGTGGTTCGAAGTCAAAAGCCCAAGGCGGGTGAAGTGCAGCCGTGGTAGTCGCAAGGTTCCGCTCGTGCAAGTTCACAGAGATGCTCGCCCCCTTCCCCCTCCAGGGGCCACGTAACACGTCTTACGAAAACATACCATTCAATAAAAGATACTATGGTGCCGCGGCGTTGGCGCCTACGTTTTGGTTGCCGTAGGAATCCATGAGCTCGAGATGGGCCCCATGACTTGCTCAATGGAGAACGCAGGTATGAGACAGTGACTCGGTGTCCGGTACAAATCGAGAAGAAGAGGCAAGCTTAGGACTGAGGAGCAGAGCTGAGCAGATTCCGACATGGAAAGCGCAATGTGGGAGGCGTATGGACGGCGTATTCGGATTACAAGATTATGAAAAGCAGCATAGCGACATGTCGTATTTGAGGGCGAATGTATACACATCGACCAATTATCTACTCGCTATGAGTGGATGTATCGTTGTACTCTGTAAGATCTTTTAGTTTGGAAGCCTGCAACATATATCCATAGTCGGAATACGTCCAAGTTTGCAAGCTTCGCCGCAGACAAGTATTGCATACCTACCTACGTTGAGTTGAAAATGAAGTTGGAATTTGCTATCACAGAAGCATACGCTACCATACGCCGTGGAAATTTCTTCGGGGGAGTACTGAAAGTCGGGTATATCTAGTCATCAATACCACCCCATTCATCCGTTTCCGACTCGACATCCTCCATAACATCCCGTTCCCTCCGCCTTTGACTCCCCGTCACCGCTCCCTTCCTGTTATTCTCCAAACGCCTATCATACCCACTCTTCGTACTAATCCTCATCGTTCTCGGACCCGATCCTTTCTCATTCCCTGCATTTACCCTCCGGCTCTCTACCCCTTTACTCTTCAACTCCTTTTTCGCCTTTTTGCTGACTTTGGGCAACACATCTAGCAGCCATTTCTGCATACCTTGATTCTCACCACCGGTGCTGCCAGCCTTCCGCCTGGCTCCTTCACTGGCAGCGATTACATTGGCAATGTTCTTCACATACTGTATGTCTTCCTTTGTGTACAGTGTCACGGCAACGCCTCCTTCTCTACCTTGCCGTCCGGTCCTACCGACCCTGTGAACATACGAGACGCCAGTGTTTGGGATGTCGTAATTCACGACGCCGTTTATGCCTCGGAAGTCGACACCTCTGGAGAGCAAATCTGTGGTTATGAGGATCCATATCTCTCCTTTGCGGAAGCCGGCCATGATGTTTGACCGCGCGGTGTCTGACAGATCAGAATGTAGGACGGCGATTCTAGAGGATCCGCCTGCTTCTAGAGGAATGTCATACAAAAGCTCCGAGTGCAGGGCTACAGCTCTGGGGATGGTTTGCGTAAATATCAGAAATGGTGGCTGCAGCGATGGCGCGTCCTTCGTAGGCGCTGCAGAAGGATGAAGAAGCTGACGCAGAGCTAGGAGCTTGCCTTGCTCCGAAGCAGCGTAAAGAAGGCGGTGAGATATATTAGGAATGGCAGAGTCTTTGAGGCCTACTACTAGCCGGATGATATGGTGGTGCTTTGACTTCAAGCCAAGCTTCCGACGGCGGTCCATAATGAGTGATTGAGCTAGAGCCTCAATCGAGGACCCTATGGTCGCAGACCAGAAAGATATGCGAAGAGAAGGATTTGAACAAGCATCCCAAATACCTACCGTCTGCTCACGAAACAGTGGGTCAAGCAGAACGTCGGCTTCGTCAAGTACGAGGAAACGGACGCTCGGGAGAAGGTTTGATGCGGGCTCTTTGCCCGAAATCGCGTGTAGTAGCAGTAGAGGTGTACTGACGAGAATGTCTGCTTTCACCAAAGAAGTCTTCGTAGAAGATCCCGGCTCACTGTCTGTAACCACTTCGTGGTCCTGGAGGTCGTTTTTCAGGAGCTCTGAATGCAATTTCATCCCTTTCTTCAGCCCGGATATTCTGATGCTGGTACCCAATGCTACCTTTCTACCTTCATTGACTATCTGATCAGCAAGCTCGTGAGTAGGCGCTACAATCAGAGCTTCCACCTGATGCTCGAATTTTCCTCCCGGATTCATTCTTTTTCGGGCTCGTTGGTCTTCGAGGAGACCATTGATTACAGGTATCATGAATCCCAGCGTCTTTCCGCTACCCGTTGGAGCAACTGTAAGCAGATCAGCTTCATCTCTCGAGTGCCTCCGACTCCTCTTTACTCCCTTCTTTGCTAGGCCACGATCCTCGTCGGATCCAAGTAAGAGTGGCAGGCTTCCCATCTGTACTTCCGTAGGTCTAGTGTATCCTTGAGCGCGGAGATTCTCAGCAAGTCTCCGTGAGATACCATATTTACTCCGCAAAAGGCTGAAAGAAGTTAACGGCTGCGGTAACAGCTGTTTGCGAACACCCTTCTTGTTGACCCCAATGACCTTCGAGCTTGGTACTGCTGCAGATTTCCTATTCCGTAGCTCCTTTGTAGTATCCAGGACTGTGACCTTAAGCTTATGTCGCTTCAAGGTCTCCCAGCATTCCTCTTCACTCAATGCTGTAGCCATAGCTTCAGCACTGCGGGTATGCTGATCGACATTTTGCTGACCATCAGCCGCTAAGGCATGATTCTCGACAGACACATGCTGCTGAACGCCAGTCTCTTCCCCATGGTGGCTAATATCTGGCGTTGCAGGTGCGTCAAAACTATGCTCTTCCTCCGCAGCGCCCCTCTTGCGCTTGACGCCCCTTGAGATTGAACCGCCCTGTATTCGAAGTCGGTGGCCATTCTCGAATCTAAGCTCAGGGTTGCTCGAAATTCCAGCTGATGGAACTTGGCGATCAGTAGTTGGCCTGGATGGATGAGCAGACTTCTGTATGTTGGTCGATCGCGTAAGTAATTTGAAAAGGTCCATATTGCTACACTTGTACCGACATGTTCTGCTTGTCTATTAGTTAATCCTTCGGATGTTGAATTGAATATCCTTGAAATTGCGATTGAATAGGTTGGCTGGAATCTATGGGGGAAATATATCTATTGAATTTGGCACCACGCCAAGCCTTCTTTATTCTATGCAATTCGGTCTCTGCGAATTTGACAGTCGACATTGATGCAATGCTATGAGTATAGCGAATGACTTTTGACATGTTTTACATTGCAACACGTCTGTAAGAACATGGTATGTGCACAGATACGCGGTATTCGGCCTCGAGAAGCCAAAACCCCCAAAGTGGCATAAGGCTCGTCCTTCGGCCAATTTGACATCGCGTGGAGAGTGAACTCGGGTCGGGTACTGTAATCAGTGGGTGTTCGTTGCCGTCTCGTGGTGCTCTTGATCCCCTGTGTAGCCAACGAGCTTCATCCTCCCTAACATCTCCCCCACAGTAAAAAATCCCAAGACCTCCGCTCCAACTACACCCGCCGTGACCATCTGTTGCCTATTCATGTTCCTAATCCGGCTTAAAAGAGCTTCTGGAGAATAGGATGCTCCGGTATCGACACCCTTATTCATCATGCCAGCAGGATTTCGGACGGCGTTAATGAGTGGTTGCGAATATTTTTGAAAAGCAGCAAGATCACTGTGTACGCCTTATCAGTCTGAGAAGCGGTATGCGGTGTGTACCATCGCGAAAGGACCCGACTTACGGGGGGCTCATCTTTTGACCTCTAAAGACTATCTTTGAGACTTCGAGCGCAACTCTCGAATAGTAGATGGTTGGCGGTATCAAAGCTGCAGACAGAAATGTCAGCAAGTGCTCCGCCAGCAGACTCCGCGGCCTGTTATCATGGTGTTCGCTTCCTCCATGCTCTCAGGTCAAGACGAAGCTGAATCTTAAACCAAGAGGCACTCAGCGCTCTGCAAAATGCCATTATGGCCTCAATTGGCCAGCACGATATCCGTCTGAACTATTCAAAGACTCTGACTCACATTGAACAATATTTATTAAGCTTCCCAGGCGACCTCCAATATTTCCGAGAGTTTTGTTAACCCCCTGTGCTGCACCGCTCAAAGCAGATCCTCCCGAAGAGGTCACTCTGGACAGGCCTTCCGAAGCTTTCGAAGTCACATTTGAAGCTGTTTCCTTTGATTTTGCGGCTGTGTTCTTTGCTACCTCCGTTGTTGAGGCATGCCGTCTCGCGGTATGGCGTGCACCGAAACGGGAGTGCCGAAGCATCAAACGTGATGGCGCGGCTGCAGACATGAAGGAAAGAGCACCGGACATCCGCCACTGGGCCGTACTGACAGATGATTGAAGCAATTTGTTCGTGGTAGTCGGAGAAGATATCGAAGGAGGGAAATTGAGTCGAGGAGCTTTACGGAAGCGACGCCGAGCGCCAAGCTGATTGGCTCTCAGCATGGCGCTAGTGACGTATCAGCCTTGAAGCTTCAGTGACTTTGTCTCGCGTGCGCTACAATATTGATATATTGAGATGTTAGCTTTCTCGACAGACACCTAGGAATCCCAAATTACCACACAACGGCGACGACTACGGTAGTCTCTACGAAATGGCACGCCAACGCAGAGGTTCCAATGTCTCGAATGAGTCCTCACTTCCAGAGCGCAACGATCAGGTAGGCGTCCTTTCTATCCTCAAATCCCCCATATACTTACCCGCTTCTTCCAGGAACTTGGAAGCATGTACGACTACCTAGCAAAGATTATACTGCTCGGGCCGAGCGGTAGCGGCAAGTGCGTTTGATGGAGCTCTTCGGCGGGCCTAGGAGCTTATGTCGCTCCAGGTCCTGTCTCCTACATCGGATCGTGAAGAACGAGTGTCAGTGAAACTCTGCTGGAAAATGCGAATGCGCGAACCTGAATGAATACAGGGCAAATCCTGTCAAGTCAAACAATCGGCGTTGAATTCGCATCCAAAATCATCAAAGTCGGCACTGGCGCTCGACGGAAAAGGATAAAGCTACAGCTTTGGGACACTGCGGGCACTGAACGTTTCCGCTCTGTGTCGCGGTCGTATTATCGGGGCGCTGCGGGCGCAATCCTCGTCTACGATCTGGCATCTCACGCTTCCTTCGACGCTCTTCCCACTTTTCTAAACGATGCGCGAGCGCTTGCTTCTCCTAACCTTACGCTCCTCCTGGCTGGTAATAAATTGGACTTGACTGCTGAGTATCAAACAAATGGTATCCCCTTCGATCACATTCCATCAACTCCGAGCAGCGCCACCAGTAGACAGTCCACATTTGCAAGAGAATCTGAAGGCGGCTCGAAGCGACACAGCTCTGCCACAGTATACAATCTTGGTTCCCGCTTGACTGCTACCGTGGCTGCAGAGGGTCGCGAAGTAACATCGGATGAAGCCTTCCGATGGGCATCTCGTGCTGCCATACCTGTTTCCGTTGAGGTGAGCGCATTGACTGGTGACGGGGTACAAGAGATATTTGCTCGGCTGGCAGCTATGATCTTGACCAAGATTGAGCTCGGCGAAATCGATCCTGGCAATTCAATGAGCGGGATACAGTATGGAGATGGTGACTCCGGTGGCTGGGATGAAGCTGGAAGCGTCAAAAGTGTGGGGACTACTACCAAGCGAAAAAGTCGTGGGAATACTGCGATGAGAGAATGGGAAGCTGTTTTCAGGCTCGATGGGACAGGAAGGCGTAGGAGAGGCGGCTGCTGCTAATGCCAAGGTTACACGTCTTTTGCTGTTTGTGTTGGTGGATGGGAGTACATGTTGGATACCCACAGTGCAGCGTTCGCATTATTATTCTTAAGATCGTGAATCGATGAACTTCTGTCTCTCCCGGGATTTTCCCTATTATTTGGCCCTCACCATATGGGACTAATTGCCAATAACTCCTGGATGCTGGTACATGGGCTCGAACAGAATTGCTCTATCTAATGGTTTCTTCAGCAAGTTCTCACGTGTTCAAATAGCTCACGCTCAGACGATTTCCAATCTGACTGCTCATAGCCTCACTGTCCTCACATGCCCAAATATCTCACACTCAAGTGACGCTCGTCTCCAAGCTTCAAGCCATGAACGCCGATGGAAACGCTGTCACCAGGTACGAGATCCACTCCATTATCCTCAAACACAACGCTTCCATCCAGCTCTTCGCTATCGACAACCTCAACCACAAGTCCCTTTACTGGTACATCAGCAGATACCACTATGATATCAGCCTCGTGGGAATACCCCAAGCCTGACCCAAGGCCACCTACTCCTTCCGGATCGTAGCTACTGGACGTCAATCGAAGTGACACCTCGACGGGCTTGGGAAAATGCACATGTTTCAGGGGCTCTGGCCAATTGACAGCGCGTGCTGGTTGTTTCCCATCGATGCACAGGTACGCAGCTACAACGACCTGCCGCTCGTTCTCTTCGGTTTGGGGGTAGCCTTCAAGGTTCTTCGCTGGTCCGTCCGCCTTCTCGCGGAGAACAGGGACGGTAAACTCAGATATCTCGGTGCTACGGTTAGGGAGAAGGCGGACTTTGGTGCCTAACCTAGGCCACTCTCTTTGCTGTCCAGTAAGAAGATCGTGTGTGTAAACCGGGATGTTGGCTTCGTAAGTTTCCAAGGACAGGTTGCAAGCCCACATCTGGATCTTGTGGACTGTCTTGATGTACGCACGTGTGTACTTGTCCGCTGGAATGGTCTCAACCGTTCGCATCATCCCAAGCGTGATAGGCTGGAGTTCTCGCTTTATTGCATAGTAGGCCATCTTCGGACGCAGGTAGTAGTCGACTATTGACCAAGATTGGCCCTAAATCACAAGTCAGGTGGAGATTCGGGACACAAAGCAAGAAATACTTACAGGCCAGACGTCATTTAATTGCCAGACCAGTGCACCAGAACAATACTCACGGCCGGGTCCTTTCCATTGTCGCTTCCAGAGCCTGTATGCGGTCGACAAGCATTCGGCTTGCATTAGTTGTGTGCAATAGATGTACTGTTCTAAGGGCGCCATGCTATATGGTATATTCTCTGCCAGATAGAGGGCGAGTCTCCTCTCCTGGCCCGCAGCCTTATTGTGAAAGTCAACTGTTGAGGATTGGGGAGTTCGGTCGACGTCTAGCTTCCCGTCTATCAAATAACTGTCGACGGTCCGGATATCTGGGAAAGCCTCCATCCCGAATTCAGTCACAAATCTCCCTGTCAGCTTATCGAAGTTCTGGTATTTGTCCTGGCTCCCGTGCCATACATTCCACTGATGTATGTCGCCGGTATGAGGGTCTGCGGTGCCCTTCCCTCCATAAGGAGAGCCAAAGTGGTAATAGGTCCCTGGTATGAGCTCCTTTGTCACCCCTACGAGAAGCTTCTCGTATATGTACCTTGCAGGAAATGATCCTTTGAGCCAATTCTGGGGATCCTGATCTGATGGGTCATAGTCTAGGTGTTCGATCTCACAGTATTGATAGTCCTCGTTGTTCCCGGCCCAGATCCTGCACGCATATAGCTTGTTAGCATTGCTTGATCAAAGCTTTGGGTATATGTCCAGATCATCGCTGCGGAAAATCTAATAACTCGACAGACTAGAAATTTCCTTTCAAAAGCGAAGCCAAGTAATGCAAGCTATCGCCTGATGGAAGGGCTGCTCCCACACATGATAAGGCAAAGGTAGAAGGTCTATAGGTAGATCATGGCCTAAAACAAGGAAGTACTCCTTTAAAGACGAAGCCAGCTAACCTTGCTGCGAAAAAACCCAACGGCGCAACGAAAGAAAGGACTGCTCTCTCCGGAATGAAGCACCAAGTAACTAGCTGTGGGTACAGACGGGCTCACACTAAGGGGCCGGTGACCCAGACTGAATTTACAATCAAGAAGATATGAACGACGAGATGCTCAGAGAAGTAGCATACTCCTGAAACATGTCATGCACCTGGAGGGAGAATAGCTCAAAGATGTGCCTTACACAATTGAGGGATGATGCCGGAGAAGCTTGACGTTTTCTCGTGCTTCCCGTTCCACAAGACTTAAAAAGTCTGGATGGGTAGGATAGTTGCCACATGCGAAGAGAAAGTCTTGCCAGATGAGCACGCCCATTTCGTCACAGGCATCGTAGAAGGCTTCTTCTTCGAAGATACCACCACCCCATGCACGAAGCATTATTTGGTTTCCGTCCACGGCTATTTTGACCCATTTGCGGTACCTTTCTGCCCCAATCATGGGAGTGAAACAGTCAGCTGGTATCCAGTTGCTCCCACCACAGAATACTGGTATGTTGTTGATCTCGAAAAAGAATGTGAGACCAGGGGCATCGTTCAACTTTCGCTGGACGACTCTAGCCCTTCGTAGACCAAGTCGCTTACTAGCAGTGTCTAGAGCGACATCATTTTGATACAATGTAGCACTGAGCATGTACAAAGGTTGCTTGCCATAGGTGTGGGGATACCACAGCTTTGGCTTCTGTGTTAGCAAGGTAATAGATGTAGTATCAGTGTCAATATCGATCATCTCTGTTGCAACCATGACTCTATCGAGAGAGACTTCGAACAACACCTTGTCACCTTTACCCTCTATATCTGCGCTGACGATTATTTCGGCGAACTCAAGCGATATGTCCACATTCGTCGTAAAGGACAAATCGGATATACGGGCATCATAGACCTCAAGGGATATTGGCCTCCAAGGTCCGCATGTCAAGAGGGCTGGGCCCCAATCCCAGCCCTGTTCTCAGCTATAAGTTAAACAAGAACACGCTTTGGTTGCCGAGCAGGGTATACTCACGTAATGAAATTGTGCTTTCCTCACAGCCAAACGTGATGGGTCTCCGTTCCAGCATCCCCAGTGATGATTCGGGAATTGCTCTACGAGCTTCTTGCCAGCCAAGTACGTGCTATCGAAAGTGATCTCTAGGACATTCTCGTCGTTCAGTGTGACGTCAATTCGTTCAGGAATGAACATGTTTCGAGTTTTGCAAATCTCTTCACCATTAAGTACCACCGCTGCCTATGAATATTCTTTATTAGCAGTCTTCGTCCGGTACATTCAGAAAATGCTGTGATGATCCTCTAGGTTCAGGGATTATTCTTGCATGCTAATCATTAAAGATATCGGCAGTGCTTGGGATGACAGTCCTGCGGCCCTGAAAAATCTCAGAGCTGGTGTAGCTCTGTCCGTCAAAAATCAATTGCGATGTAGTCGAGCACAATGTTTTCCGAACTGTCCCAGGAGAGTGTGATATATGCGAGAGCCGCTGCGACGTGCAATGTGGTTGGGAAATTAATATCTAGCTACCTTCTTGTTCATAGCTAGCCTACTGCAACTCCTTGCCGCGGGCAGAGGGATGGTAATCGTTCAGAAACTTACATAGGTGTCGAGGCCACCGAACGCAAGCTGAATCCTCCTATTGAGGATGCCATCCGGTCTCAAGAACGATGCTTTGTACACCCAAGTCTCCTCTCCAACCCACTGGCAATCATTCTCCTGCACGCCGAGGTATGGATCTGATATGAAACCATGATGAAGTAGATCCATATGTACATTCGTTGGCATACCCTGTACCTTCAGCCACTCCGAAGGTGGATTCGTAACCTGGCGGAAGAACCATATGTCTTTATCGTTGAGAGGAATAACCTGTCTGAGAGCCATGGTAGAGGTAGAGGAAGCCAAAGGTGGTCCAAAAGCGATTTGATCGACTCAAGAACGAGCTTACTATATGGGTATTTCCACAACGCGGTTTGAGGAAATCCTTGTTGTCTACTTTGACAAAGTAGCTGTGTCACGTGTAGCATAAAGTGAATGGCTTTGGTAACTATTCGTAGTCTCCAAGGTCCATCTCGTACAGATTGCCCCCCCAATTGGACAGAAGTGAATTGGGCGCTAAGCTACATTCGATCTTGGGTCAGAAGAAGTCTACGTTCAGCCGGTCGCCAATTAAGAATAGCTAGACTTGGCCTATGGGTCCAAGAAGGTTCACGTCCAAGCACGACGATATATAAATCATTATGGTGGATGGAGACAGTCAACGAACGCCCCAAGTGCCGAGGGGGCCGCGTCCTACAAATTGCTGTGGCTCCTTGCCTTGGAGCGTCCTGACTCTTCGTACCAGGAGGCCCACGCCTAACGGACCAATGATAGTGCACAAAGTGATTGCCCAAATGACAATGAGAAAGATCTCGGAGCTGTCATTTCTTGTTGTTTTGCCATCCAGGGTATTGTTGGCAAAGATTCCCCGACTCTCCGCGACAGACGCAATGAGGAAGCCAATCTCGCCTCGAGAGACCATAGCTGTACCAAGAATCGAAGCCGGATATAACGACAAAGGTTTCAGCGGCTTCACTGATGCTTTCAAGGCATCATGTCGCGAGTCTTCGCCAGGGTTACCGCCTATCGCTTGGGAAGTCGCCCCTCCTTCAGCTACAGTGGCAGTAGTGGAAGTAGGAGTCTTCCGCGACTCCCCACAATGCCATCTACTTTGCCCTAATGTCTTGAAAAACGCCATGATGGTTGATAATAGAGTAGGAAATCGTACAAGCCAAAGTCCCGTGAGCATCTTCCCCAAAAGCATCAATAGGGTGTAGACAAGGCCGCGCCATACAACGGAACTGCTGAACATCTTTGTGATGGGAATTGAAAAGGCGATTGAAGCGAAGAAGAACGGCTTCAGCAGTCTCTGTACTATCGTAGCGTAGTACTCTTCATATATGGAAGCGCCTGACGAGCCAGGCCGACTATGGTCGTCTTTTCCGTACGTCGCTTGGAATTGTTGCCTGGGGATATCGTTCCTTTGGCCCTCATCCCTAATACTTACCTCCTGGCCGTCAGGACTATCGTTACCTGTCGCCTCGTCCGACCCTTCTCTAGTACCGGGGTGTCTACTGAGGTTGCGAGCCGTGGCCGCTGAATTCTTCTCGGTTCTTTCCTGTGAGCATGACACCTCGCTTTCCCACCAACTTATTGATGCCCCTGCAAGATAAGCTGCCAATAAATTTGACGTCCCAGCATAAGATGATCCGGCAACCATCACCATCAGATTTGTGGTGTGGATCACAAGGACTGTTTCCTTGCGGTGCAGCAGTAGAAAGCGAGGCACGATGTTTGTGGACTCTTTCATTCTGCCCGCCAACCAAAATGTCACAGGCTTGACCATAAAGCGGCAAATAATTATCAAACCAACGACCAGTCCAATGGAAACAGCTATCGGCCTAACAACAGTGATACTGCTGAGAGATGCGCTCATATCACCAAGATTTGAGATGACTTGCACCAATACCAACCCAACTATATCATCAAGCATAGCTGCCGTTGCCAGAACTGCTCCCAATCGCGTGGCTTTTAAGCCGCTGGTACTAAGTACAGTGAATGTTGTGGCCAGACTGGTAGAGCAAAGGGAGGCACCAGCAGCAAATGCCTGTAACGGAGTAATATTTGTGAGCTGGAGTAGCGAGAATGACAATGCTACTGGAAGGCAAATGCCGGTTGTTGCTACTGCAACAGACAAAGCCAGGTTCGCTTTGACTGCCACGAAGGATGTAGATATGCCACCCATAAAACTTTAGCGTAGCCACACCCTTTGGGCATGCGCTGCCTTACCCTCGTAAACAAGTAGAACCAAGCCCAAGTAGCCGAATCGAACGACTGCATTCTCTATATCTGGCCCGAGAAGATTACCACCAGGTGATCCCCAAGCGATACCAACCAACATCTGACCAAGGAGTCCGCAGAAGACGGCCTTATCAAGCATGAAGTTCATAATGTTCGAGGCTAACAGAAAGGAAGACAAAATCAGAATAGTCACGGCGTTAGGTTCAGCGTAGGATAGAGCTGTCGCCATTCTTCAGGTTTGAGCGCTTGAACAGGCGTGTACAGAGGATGACAGGTTGACAGGCGTGACACGTGCCCGTAGCGTATTAGCGTGTGCAATTCCAATGTCATTGGCCTGCTACAAGACCCTGACCCCGACCCCGCGCTAAACCTACTTAATTTTATTAATAAAACCCTACTAAATCTAAATAACTCTTATATTAGTACTATATTTTTACTATAATATTACCTAAAACCCTCGCTATTACCTAAGGCTCTTATATAGCCTATATACTTAATTATTAGTATTTCTAATACCTTAAAGTACTTACTAGGTAGCCCCTACTACTAGTACCTCTTACTACGTCTCCTTTATTAATAAATAGGGTAATACTATTACCGCCGCTACTACTAGTAAGAAGGAGATTAAAAAGTAGAAGAAGGCTAAGGAGTAAGCTTATATTTAGGCTTAAAAGAAGGTAGAGTAAAAGGAGTAGGTAGTTATAAAATAGGTATAAAAAGAGGAGGCTTATTATTATAAAGAGGAGGAATAATATATTATTAAAATAGAGGCTAAATTAGCCTAGCTATATTATAAAAAGGAGCTTTTTAAGCTTAAAAAAGAGATATAATATTATTAAGTTAATAAGGATAAATATAAAGAGCGGCGGGTAAAGATAATAACTAAAGAGCTCCTTAATAAGACTAATTTTATTTATAAGCTATACTTACTTAAAACCCTTAAGGTAATAAAGAGGGATAAAGAGTAGAAGAATAGATCTTATAACTATTCTATTAATACTTATTTAAGGGTAGAGTCTAATTTATATATCTAATATATATAAGCTAATAAGATTAATAGGTTATTTAAGAAAGGAAACTTTAATAGCTATCTATTAAATATTAAGATTAATAAAGTAATAGCTAATAAAGGTATTATTAAAATAGCTAATATTTTAAGCTAAGTTAAATTAGTATACTTTAAAGTAATTTATTAATACTTTAACTTAAAAAACTTAACTATTAATAAATAGGAGTCGTGTATTAAGATTATAATTATAGAGTAATAAAAGAAATATTATAACTATATTCTAGATATATCTCTTATAATTACTAGCTAAGCTAATTTAATAAGGAGTATTTAGGAGGTTAATAGCCCTACTTAGTTACTATCTTATTAGCGTACTAGGATTAATAATCTAGAATAAGCCTATATTATTATTTATAATTATAATAAGTCCCTTAGTAATAATAGTAAGAAGCTTATTATAAGGTAGAAGTACTATAATATAACTTATAATTATAAGGGCTATTACTAGATTAATAATAATAGTAAATATTACTAGTTAAATACTATATAATATAAGAGGTAGGTAAGTATAATTACCTCTAGTAAGACTATTAAATATAAACCGCTATATCTTATTATTAAGTTACTACTTAGTTAAGGTTAAAAGGGGGAGGATAAAAAGCCTAATAAGAAGAAGTTAATAATAGATTAAATAAAAGAGATAATAGCCTAATAGATAAAGTTTAATACTATTAAGAGTATAAAGTCTATAATAAATAAGGGTTATTAATAATTTATATAATAAGTACTTATATAACTATAGCTTCCTCCTCCTTTAATATACTTATATTTATTATTATATCCTTCCTTATACTAGCCTCTATTATATAACTATCTTTATTTACTTATACCTAATTAATAGTTATAATCTACTCTATTTATAATAAGAGCTTAAGACCCTTATAAGCGTTTTAATCTTATTAATAAACTAAATAAAGATAATAATATTCTAAAAGTATTTTAATAGTAGAAGAAGGATAGGATAGATTATTAAGATTAAAAGTTATAATATTATTAAACTTAAGCTAAGATTACTTATAAAGGTTAGAGTATTAATAATATTAAGAGTATAAAGGATATTTTATTATATATTTATACTAGATCTATTACTACTAGGCTTCCTAATAGTATTATTTAGAAGTTAAAAGGTAAATTAAGTTAGTTTAAGAAGCTTTAAAAGGAGGAGTATTAATACGCCTATAAGCTAGCTAGTATAAGAGGAGGTAGATATTAAGGAGGTAGATAGTAAGTAGGAGGTTTTTAAGAAGTATAGTATCTTTAACTATCTATTAATATAAATATAGCCGGTAACGAGATCTACCTATACGTAGTACCGGCTACAAACCTTCTAGTATCTCGGTACTAGGAGAGCTAAGAGATCTCACGGTATTTTAGAAGCACCGTCTAGGGTTACCTAGTTATTACGGAATTAACACGTAGGTAGAGTATAGTAATAACGAGAATAGGAACGCTAACGCGATAGAAAAATAGAGAAGATAGAAGGAGAACTCTTAGAAGATTATAGTAAAAGATATAACGCGATAGAATATATAAATATAGATAAAAAATATATACTATATAAATACCCTTCTACCTCTCTTTAATATAGCCTCCGCTTCCCTACGCGTATTATAAACGCGATATACTAGTAATACTAGTAATACTAGTATAAGACGATAGA
>JAABUN010001360.1_pt1 | contig 54636 bp, 52 predicted proteins | sample 5559311 | NCBI WGS metagenome assembly JAABUN01 (sample SAMN10711877, study PRJNA513370) | rock metagenome | isolation source: Antarctica rocks | place: Antarctica: Victoria Land, Siegfried Peak sud
CCGTGGCGTTGCGCACGCCGTTCCCCGCTCTCAGTTCTTGGACCTAGACAGCCCAGAACCTAGACAGGGACGGCGTGTTGCACGTTCAGGTGACCAAACCGGACCCACGGAAACGACCGGAGAGCCGCTTTTCCCACGATCTCCAACGCGGCCCTTGTCTTAGCGAGCTCCCGCTCGGCCCTTTCGGCTCGGGCCGTCAGCTTCGCGTTCTCCTTGTCCTGCGCGGAGGTGGTGCCGGACCGGGTCGCCGGCGGGGTCAGGCCGGCCAGGGCACCGCTGTCGCGGGCCTTGCGCCACTCGCTCAGATGCGAGGAGTACAGCCCCTCGCGGCGCAGCAGAACGCCACGTTCGGCCGGGCTAGCGGCCTCGAACTCGGTGAGGGTGTCGAGCTTGTACTTCGCGGTGAACGACCGGCGCCTGGGCTGGTCCGAACGAGGGCTCATCGCCCCATTCTCGACGGAACTGGTGAGCAGATCTGCAGCAGTGAGAGTCAACGTGATCAAGCCTGTTCTCGCCCTGTGCGGGAGGGAGGAAGTGCTACCCGAGGTGTCTCACGTCAGCCTGACGCACAGGGGCAGGGCAGCAGGGCAGAACGAGTCCGTGGGGCCCGTGCTCGACACGGGCGGGCCGATCGCAAGGGTCGCCTGGCGTCGCGGGGCCTGAAGCTCACGCTGTCGGTGTCCACCCAAGAGGGTCAATCCCCCGGGACGGGATGAATCCGCAAGTGCGGAGGGACACTGAAGATCCGAGGCGCTCGCCTGCGGGGAACTTGCGACAGGGCTGGCCTCTGTACAGGTTCGCACGTCTGACCTGCGCGACGACGAACGTGCCGCGGCCCGGGCGCCGTCACCGTCCGCACATGCGTATCACGGAGTACGCAGCCGCCGCTCAACGGGTGCGGAAGTCGCCAGCCCTCCGACGCAAGTCAGTGAGGAGGGAGACCAGGGTCTCGATCCTTCGGTCGGGTAGCCAGAGGTCGCTGAAGACCTGGGCGTTGAGTCGCTCGGTGGCGTCGAGCCCCAAGGCTCGCCCAGCGTCCGTGATTGCGACGAGCGTGCCGCGACCGTCGGTGGGGTGCGGCCGGCGGATCACGAGGGAGGCGGCTTCGAGCCGGTCGACGGCGTTGGTGACGCTGGTGGGGTGGACCTGGAGGCGCTGACTGGCCTTGGTGATCGGGAGGGCGCCGGCCCGACTGAAGTGCAGGAGCATGAGCACCTCGTAGCGCGCGAAGGTGAGTCCGAGGGGGCGCAGCACCGCGTCGACCTTGGCCTGCATGAGCTGGTGCGCCCGCGTCACCGACGTCACGGCTGCCATGCCCTGCGCGGCGTGCTCCCAGCCGTGGGCCTCCCACTGCCGCCGCGCCTCGGCGACCGGGTCGAAGGGCAGATCAAGAGGCTCGGGCACGTCGGCAGGCTAGACGTCGACGCGGGTCACACGTTGCGCCGGTACTGGCCGCCGACCTCGAAGAACGCGTCGCTGATCTGGCCGAGCGAGCAGGAGCGGACCGCGGTCATCAGGGCGTCGAAGACGTTGCCGCCTTGCATCGCGGCTCCTTGGAGGTTCGCGATTGCGGCAGGAGCCTCGTCGCGGTGCGACTCGTGGAAGGCAGCGAGGCGGTCGAGCTGGGACTGCTTCTCGGCTTCGGTGGCGCGGGCGAGCTCCACGGTCGCATGCGGCGAGTCGGACTCCGGTGCCGTGAAGGTGTTCACGCCGATGAGCGGCAGGCTCCCGTCGTGCTTCTTGTGCTCGTAGACCATCGACTCGTCCTGGATGCGCCCTCGCTGGTAACCGGTCTCCATCGCCCCGAGCACTCCGCCGCGCTCGGCGATCCGGTCGAACTCGGTGAGCACGGCGGCTTCGACGAGCTGGGTGAGCTCGTCGACCACGTAAGACCCCTGGAGCGGGTTCTCGTTCGCTGACAGGCCCCACTCCTGGTCGATGATCATCTGGATGGCGAGCGCCCGGCGGACGGACTCGGTGGTCGGCGTGGTGACGGCCTCGTCGTAAGCGTTGGTGTGCAGGCTGTTGGCGTTGTCGTAGAGCGCGCACAGCGCCTGCAGGGTGGTGCGGATGTCGTTGAAGTCCATCTCCTGCGCGTGCAACGACCGGCCGGAGGTCTGCACGTGGTACTTCAGCATCTGCGAGCGTGGGGAGGCGCCGTAGCGGTCGCGTAGGGCGATCGCCCAGATCCGTCGGGCCACGCGCCCGAGCACGGTGTACTCGGCGTCCATGCCGTTGGAGAAGAAGAACGACAGGTTCGGGGCGAAGTCGTCGATCGCCATGCCACGCGCCAGGTAGGCCTCGACGTAGGTGAAGCCGTTGGCCAGGGTGAACGCCAGCTGACTGATCGGGTTCGCCCCGGCCTCGGCGATGTGGTAGCCGGAGATGCTGACCGAGTAGAAGTTGCGCACCTCGTGCTCGACGAACCACTGCTGGATGTCGGCCATGGCGCGCAGGGCGAACTCGGTCGAGAAGATGCAGGTGTTCTGGCCCTGGTCCTCCTTGAGGATGTCGGCTTGGACCGTGCCGCGCACGTTGGCCAGCACCCAGGTGCGGACCTCAGCCTGTTCGGCGTCGTCGGCGTCCCGGCCCTGTTCGGTACGGAAGCGCTTGAGCCGCTGGTCGATCGCCGTATTGAGGAACATCGCCAGGATCGTCGGGGCTGGCCCGTTGATGGTCATGGAGACCGATGTGGTGGGCGAGCAGAGGTCGAACCCGTCGTACAGGGCCTTCATGTCGTCCAGCGTGGCGATGGACACGCCCGAGGTGCCGACCTTGCCGTAGACGTCGGGACGTGGGTCGGGGTTCCGGCCGTACAGGGTCACCGAATCGAACGCGGTGGACAGGCGGGTCGCCTCGCTGTCCCCGGATAGAACCTTGAACCGCCGGTTGGTGCGGAAGGCGTCGCCCTCGCCGGCGAACATCCTTGCCGGAGCCTCCCCCTGTCGCTTGAATGGGAAAACACCTGCGGTGTAAGGGAAGTGGCCGGGCAAGTTCTCCGAGCGCAAGAACCGCACGAGGTCGCCGTGCCCGGTCAGCCGGGGCAGGGAGACCCGGCGTACCTCGGTGCCCGACAGGGTCGTCCGGGTCAGCGGCGTGTGGATGTCGTGCCCGCGGACCGTGTAGACCAGCTCGTCCCCGCTGTGCTCGATGACGGTCGCCTCCCAGTCCGCCAGGAGGTCGTCGACCACCGGGTCGACGGCCTGCTGCTCGAGGAGCGCGTCCAGTTCCATCGTGCTGGAGACGGCGTCCCGGGCGTACTTCAGGTGCTGCCGCCGCTGCGCCTGCTCGGCCTGCTCCTGCGTCTGGTGGTGGTAGCCGCGGACGGCGGCGCTGATGTCGGCGAGGTACCGCTCCCGGGCCGCAGGAAGGACGCTGGTCAAGCCGGTCGAAGTTCGGGTCGTGACGGGCGGCAGGACGCCTCCGACCGCGGGCAGACCCTTCTCGGCGAGCAGGGCGCGGAGGTTCTGATAGAGGGCGGTGACGCCGTCGTCGTTGAACCGGGCCGCGCTGGTGCCGAAGACCGGCATGTCCTCCCAGCTCGCGCCGAAGGCCTCGCGGTTGCGCACGAGCTGGCGGGCGACGTCCCGTCGGGCGTCGTCGGAGCCGCGGCGCTCGAACTTGTTGATGGCGACCACGTCGGCTGCGTCGAGCATCTCGATCTTCTCCAGCTGCGACGCGGCGCCGTACTCCGCCGTCATGACGTAGAGCGCGACGTCGCAGAACGCCCGGATCGTCGCGTCGCCCTGCCCGATCCCGGGGGTTTCCACGACTACCAGGTCGAAACCCGCGGCCTTGCAGGCTGCGATCGCGTCGCCCAGGCCCTCGGGCACCGCTGTGCCTGAGGACCTGGTCGCCATGGATCGGAAGAACACCGTGCTGCCGGTGAGGGAGTTCATTCGGATCCGGTCACCCAGCAGGGCGCCACCGCCGCGACGGCGGGTCGGGTCGATCGCCAGCACGGCGACTTTGAGCTTGTCTTCCTGGTCCAGGCGCAGCCGCCGCAGGAGCTCGTCCGTCAGCGACGACTTGCCCGAGCCGCCCGTGCCCGTGATACCGAGCACCGGGACGTTCGACCGGACGGAACGGAGCGAGGCGGCCAGCTCGGGGGAGCGGCCCGCCTCCAGCACTGTCAGGGCGCGGGCCAGCGCGGTGTGGTCGCCCGCCATCACGTCGGCGAGCTCCGGTGGCGACGCCGCGAGGTCGATGTCGCAGACACGCACGAGCTCGTTGATCATGCCGGCCAGCCCGAGGCGCTGCCCGTCCTCCGGAGCGAAGATCTTCACGCCACGCTCAGCCAGCAGCGCGATCTCTGCCGGCACGATGACACCGCCCCCACCGCCGAAGACCTTCACGTGCCCCGCCCCGGCCTCACGCAGCCGCTCCACCAGGTAGCTGAAGTACTCCACGTGCCCGCCTTGGTACGACGAGATCGCTACGCCCTGCACGTCCTCCTGCACCGCCGCCGCCACGACCGCCTCCACGCTCCGGTCATGGCCGAGGTGGACCACCTCAGCGCCCTGCGACTGCAGCACCCGCCGCATGATGTTGATCGCGGCATCGTGCCCGTCGAACAAGCTGGCCGCCGTGACGAAGCGGACTGGGTAGACCGGGGCGTGCAGGGTCACGGCGAACTCCTCAGCAGATGCGTGGACGAGCAATGTAACTGGACGTCCATCTTCCTGGCTAGTGACAACTGCTTGGACATCCACATATGCTGAGTTCCTCCCGCCGACGTGAGGGCGCCGGGTTCGACGCCTACGCCCTGCCGCCCGGAGTACGTCGTGCTGCGCCCCGCCGTACGGGCGGTTGTCACGGCCGAGGTGGCACCTAGCGCCGCTGCCGTCGACGAGGCAGCGGCGTTCGGGCAGCCGCGCGGACCGTCTGGACCGACGCCGAGAACGCATACCGCCGGCGCGGCAACTGCCTGAGCCTGCTGGCCAGGACAGCTAGCCGGCGGCCGGTCCGGCGGGTGCAGCGCCCGGGGCGGCCTGCCACATCTTGGCGGCGTCGTAGCCGATGCGCTTCTCCGGCACCACCTCGAGCACGAGGCGACCGGGCGAGTCCAGGTGGGCGGCGAAGGCGGCGGCCTTGTCCGGGCTGTCGGGCCGCATGGCGGTGGAGAACGCCGGGACGAACGAGTCCAGGGTCTGCCGGTCGTCGTGGAGGACGCAGGTCCCCTTGTAGGTCAGCGAACGGCTCACCGGTATCCCGGAGCCCTTGGAGGAGAAGGCGATGCTCACCCGGGGGTCGCGGCGGACCGAGGCGATGCGCGGGCGCTGGTCGGACGCGGTGAGCCAGAAGCGACCCTCGCGGAAGATGAAGTTGACGATGACGCCCATCGGTTGGCCCTCCTTGCCGGACCAGATGAACGTGCACTCCGTCTGCCGGCGGAGCAGCTCGGTCTCGTCGTCCTGGTCCAGGGTGTAGGAACGGACGTCTTCCCAGTCCTTGCCTAGGCCGCTGTCGGTCATGTCGCCTCCCGGTGTCGTCCGCGTCTCCAGAACGACAACGTCCCACAGGCGGACACTCTGGTCCTGCAACGGTCGGTGCGCTTCCGTGCCCTTATGGACTCCTGGCTGACCGACACCGCCACTACCGGACGCTTCCCGCGGTACACCCGCGGCAGTACCGACGACGTGGCGCCGGAGGGCCGATCGCCTCCAGCATCACCCGGGACAGCGGCGTTCTTGCCGGCCTCAGGCGTCCGAGCCGGGTCGGTGCCTGCAGGGTCGGGGGTTGTGGCGCGGGCGGCCCACGTCTTCCGCCTGCTGGACCGCGAGCTCGACGAGCTGCTACCCCAGCCGGATGGTTGGTCAGCCGCGCTGACTGAGCGGGCCGCCGGGTTCGCCCACCTTGCGGAGGGGGAACCGCTGTACACCGTCGTGCAGGGCCGTCCGGTGCCGCCGATCGGCAGGTGGCCCCCGCGCGGCCGGGCGCGACGGTGTCCAGGTTGCCGCGGCGGACGACGCGCCCGTGCACTCCGGCGGGCCCGCTCGTGACGGTCTACGGCTCGACCAGCGTGATCACTGCGGTGGAGGCCTGGGCGCGTCACCACGTACCCAGTCTGATGCGGTCACGGGACCCGGTCGGCTCGACGTGGGCAGCCGGCAGGACGCGGCGCCCACCGCCACGCAGGTGGCGCTTGCGGCCGATCGTCGGGCCTCAAGGTGCTGGTCGACCCGCAGCGGTGATACCTCACCCCCACAGCGGCAGCTCGCCGGCCGACGGAACCGCGCCCGGCCAGCGCTTGCGGTCGGGCCACGCCAGCCCGCCGGCGACGAGGTCGGGGAGCGGCATGGCGTAGAGCGTGTGGACCTGCCGGCTGCGAAAGCGCCACCTACCGTCCTCGACGGCGTAGTCGTCGTCGTAGCGGATGGACGTCACGAGGGTCTGGCCTTCGCGGGCCAGCTCGGCGTAGCCGATGACCGTGCCGCTCGCGGTCGACGGTCCGAGCCGGCTGAGCACCTGGTACTGCGGCACGTGCAGCGTGGGCCCGTCGCGGTCGAAGCGCAGCAGGAAGCCCTCGACCACCGCTGCCCGGCCGACCGACCCACCGCTGTTCGCGGACCCGAAGGAACCGTCCTGGGTGAAGCAGTCGCCGAGCGCGTTGGCGTCGTGGTCGTCGACGGCGATGGCGTAGCGACCGAGCAGCTCATGGAGCGCCAGCCGGGCCTCGACGGCAGCCAGCCGCCGCGCCAGTCCAAGCACGGTCATCGCTCGCTCGAGACGTCCATGAGCCGGCTGATGCGGTGGTGCCCCGTCGGCCGCGGCGCGGAGACCCACAGACACAGCTCCGGGTCGGCCTCGAAGATCGTGCCCTCGAGCCAGCAGCCGTCCTTGCGGAACCGTCCCCAGCGGGTGCCCTTCGTGACGAGCACCGTGCCGTCGGAATCCGCGGTGTACAGCGCCCTGGGATCGAGCGGGTGCCGGATGCCGCCGTCGGCCTCCATCAGCCTGGGGTGCTCGTCGTCGCGGGCCGCTCCACCCACTGGGACAGCAGGTCGTGCCGCCAGGAGATGACGTCCTCCTGGAAGTCCGAGGCGATGACGTGCGAGCGGCGGGTGGCCTCCAGGCCGCGCTGAACCGCGGTCATGTTGAAGGTGTCCTGCTCCATCACGAGGCCGAGGGTTTGCAGCTCCGTCGCGAGCGTCCACGACTCGTCCAGGTCGATCCAGCGGATCGGGGCGGTCGGCGGGCGCTTGCCGCTGAACGGCGTCAGCAGCATGACCTCGAAGATGCACTCGTCGTGCCGGTCACCGTGAGGGCGGAAGCGGTAGACGATGCGGTTGTAGGCGCCCCACGGGTGAAGGTTGGGGAAGACGGCGTAGTTCCAGTGGTCGACCAGCTCGCCGTCCGAGACGGCGTCAGCGTCGTCCCCAAGGACCTCCCGCCACCGTTCCCGCGCCGCTGCCGCCATGCTGTCGCGCGCGGTGGTCCGCTGGGAGAACGGCACCGGCAGGTCCTCGCCCTCGCGGACGTCGAGCATCCGGGCCATGATGTCGCGCTCGCTGGGCTCCACCGGCAGGTCGTCAGCCGGCGTGCCGGACGGGCTGATCTGGCGGGAGTAGTTGCCGTAGACGTCGACCGCGCTGTTGCTGTCTCCGACGTACGGCGCGGACTGCGGGTGAGTTGCGGCCAGGTGGAGGCCCTCGTCGAACGCCTCCTGGGCCACCTTCCAGTTGCAGCGGACCTTCTTGGCCACGTGGGCCTGGAGGTAGCGGTTCTCGAAGTCCCACAGCCGGAAGTGGTCGGGCAGGTCGCCGAGGAAGTCCTCGAGTGGCTCGGCGTCGGGGTCGGGGTTGAGGAAGACGAAGCCGCCCCAGGTGCCGACCTTCGCCTCGGGCAGGCGCCAGGCGTCGCGGTCGGCCTCGATCGACGGGAACTCCCGCGGAGCCGGCACGTAGCGAAGACTGCCGTCGAGCTTCCACGTGAAGCCGTGGAACGAGCACCGGAACTCGCTGCACCGGCCGTCGTAGTCCTTCAGCGCACGGCCGCGGTGAAGGCAGGCGTTGACGTACGCCTTGATGCCGCCGTCGCGCGTGCGGGCGATCAGGTAGGAGTCTCCAGCGATGTCGTAGACGACGTAGCTGCCGACCTGGGGCAGGTGCTCCTCGCGGCACGCCATCTGCCAGACCTTGCGCCACAGGTGCGTGCGCTCCAGCTCGTGCCACGCCCGGCTGGTGTAGCGCTCGACCGGCACCTCCTGGCTCGCCGCGGTGTAGGGGTGGCGGGCCCTGAGGTGCTCGGGCACCGGCCGCTCGTCCTCGAGCACGAGGTCGTACCAGCTGAGGCCGGGCGTACGACTCCGCTCCGGCACCTCGGACGTGGTCATGCGGCTCCCTGGAGTCGTGCGTGGACAGTAACTTGACGTGAACCCAACTAAGTTGTCAATGCAGCCGTCACGGGCGGGCCGGGCACAGAGTCCTCGCCCTTAGCGGTCGACGCGGTACCTGCTAACCCTTACTGTAGAAGACAACTAGTAAGATGGGTAGAAGGGCGTCGTCTTGCGCAAGATCCGGCACGCGCTCAGTCGAGCGGTCTACGAGTGGGCACCCGACGACCGGGGCCCGGTCATGGTCACCGACGCCGACGGACGCGAGGGCCGCTTCGACCGCGACGGGCACTGGGTGGCCGGCGACGTGCACAGCGCCGACCCGGAGCTGTGCCGCTGGATCGTCAGCGGTGGCAAGACCTCCGGCGGGGCGGCAAGTCGCAGCCGACGCTTCGAGACCGAGGAGACCTTCTCGTGACCGCCCAGCCCGCCACGCCGCCCGCCGACCGACCGACCGGGTTCCTGGGGAACGGCCCCACGTACCAGGAGCTGCTCGATCAGGACAGCAAGCCCGTCCCCGCGTCGCTGCGCCGCGACGAGCCTGGGTACTTCGGCTCGGAGGACATCCCGGTCGAGCGCTACCTCTCACGCGCCTGGCACGACCAGGAGAAGGCCTCGCTCTGGTCGCGCGTCTGGCAGTTCGCCTGTCGCGAGGAGGTGCTCAGCGAGGTGGGTGACACCGCGGTCTACGACATCGTCGACAAGTCGTACCTGCTGGTCCGCACCGAGCCCGGTCCGGGGGGCATCAAGGCATACGTCAACGCGTGCCTGCACCGCGGCCGGGCCCTGCGTGACGGCCCCGGCCGGGTCGACGAGCTGCTGTGCTCCTTCCACGGCTTCTGCTGGTCGTTGAGCGGCAAGCTCAAGCGGGTGCCGAGCGCCTGGGACTTCCCGCAGGTGAGGCCCGACGAGTTCCGTCTGCCGGAGGTCCGTGTCGGCACGTGGGGCGGCTTCGTCTTCCTCAACCCGGACCCCGACGCCGAGCCGCTCGAGGACTTCCTCGGTGAGCTCGACCTCTTCTTCGAGCGGTGGCCGCTCGAGCAGCGCTACACGCGCGTGCACGTCTCCAAGGTCATCCGGGCCAACTGGAAGGTGGCCCAGGAGGCCTTCATGGAGTCGTACCACGTGATCACCACGCACCCGCAGCTGCTCCCCGGCTTCGGCGACGCCAACTCCCAGTACGACGTCTTCGACAACGTCTCGCGCGCCATCTCGCCACGCGGCGTGCCGAGCCCCTACCTGCCGTGGGACCCCACGGAGCAGGAGCGCCTCAACTCCCAGATCGACCAGCGGCTCGACGACCCGCCGATGCTGGAGGTGCCCGACGGGCACACGGCCCGCCAGACGCTGGCCGAGGCTGCGCGCCGCTCGTTGCGACCGGTCATCGGCGAGGGCGCCGACGAGCTGTCGGACGCGGAGCTGGTCGACAGCTACTACTTCACCGTCTTCCCCAACATGCACCCGTGGGGCGGCTACAACCAGATCACCTACCGCTGGCGCCCCAACGGGGACGACCACGAGAGCTGCATCATGGATGTCTTCCTCCTGTCGCCCTACTCCGGCGAGCGTCCGCCGCCCTCTCCCGAGGTCCGCCTCGGTGCCGACCAGCCCTGGCGCACCGCGGTCGAGGAGCTCGGTTCGCTGGCGCGCGTGTTCGACCAGGACGAGTTCAACCTCGAGGCGGTGCAGAAGGGCCTCAAGGCCATGTCCAAGCCGGGGCTCTCCTTCAGCGTCTACCAGGAGAGCAAGATCCGGCACTTCCACAGCCTGTACGACCAGTGGGTGCCGGCCCAGCCCTGATCTGAGCGGAACCGGAGCAGCAGCATGGAGTCGTACGACGTGGTCGGTCCGCTGGACACGGCGCCGTACTACGCCGTGCGGGTCTACAGCGGCTGCCTCGGCACCAAGGGCGGGCCGCGCACCGACACGTCCGGCCAGGTGCTTGACGTCGACGGCGCCCCCCCTCGGCGGTCTTTACGCCGTTGGCACCGTGATGCCCTCGACCCTCGGCATGACGTGCGGCGGCGCGGGCGGGACGCTGGGCCCCGCGATGGTCGTCGGCTTCAAGTCGGGCCGGCACGTCGCCGCGCGAGCGCCAGAGGTGGCGGCGTGACCCGGTTCGAGGGCCGCAGCGCCGTCGTCACCGGCGCCGCGAGCGGCATGGGACGCGCGATCGCCCTCGCGTTGGCCGCGGAGGGCGCTTCCGTCGTCCTGGCCGACGTGAACGCCGACGAGGGCGCCGAGACGGCCGGCATGGTCGAGCGGGCCGGCGGACGGGCGGCCTTCCTGCGCACCGACGTCTCAGACGGCGGGGATGTCCGCGCCATGGTCGAGCTGTCCGTCTCGGTCCACGGCGGCCTGGACCTCGGCGTCAACGCCGCCGCCATCGAGAACGAGACGCTGCCGATCGCCGACTGCGAGGAGGCGACCTTCGACCGCATGATCGCGGTGAACCTGCGGTCGGTGTTCCTGTGCATGAAGTACGAGGCCCAGATCATGCGGGCCTCGGGCCGGGGAGGGTCGATCGTGAACATCGCGTCGACGAACTCCTTCCGGCCGCAGCCTAACCAGGCGGCGTACACCGCCAGCAAGCACGGCGTCCTCGGTCTCACCCGAGCCGGAGCGGTCGACCACGCCGCCGATGGCATCCGGGTCAATGCCGTCTGCCCCGGCGCGATCGAGACGCCGATGCTGCTGGGCGCCATCAAGGCGCGGGGGCGCGAAAAGGAGGAGGTCGCCCGACGGCTCAGCCTGTTCGGTCGCTTCGGGTCGACGGAGGAGATCGCCAAGGCGGTGCTCTGGCTGGGCTCCGACGAAGCGTCTTTCACGACCGGGCACGCGCTGGCCGTCGACGGCGGCTATCTGGCCAGGTGAGCGCGCGCCGCCGGCTGTCCCTGGCGCACCTGAGCGCCCTCCATGTCCCGCCGCCCCAGCTGGTGCGGTGGGCGGCAGCAGCCGGCTTCGACCTGGTCGGGGCGCTGCGACTGACGCCTACGAGGGATGGCTTCGGGCACGCGATGCTGGGCGAGTCACCCCTGCGGCGCGAGACGATGACAGCGCTCGCCGACACCGGGACGGCGGTGCTCGACGTCGAGGTCTTCCGGCTCCGTGCCGGCACGGACGTCCGGGAGGCGGTGCCCCTGTTCGAGGCTGGTGCGGAGCTGGGTGCCAGGTACCTGCTGTGCACGGTCGAGGACGACGACCTGGTGCGTCGCGCGCAGATCTTCGGCGCCCTGTGCGAGCTCGGCTCGTCGTACGGCTTGACGTGCATGGTCGAGCCGATGGTCTTCTCCGCCGTCCGGACGCCCCGCGAGGCGCAGGAGCTGCTGCGGGCCGCGGGGGGCCTGGACGCCGGCGTCCTCGTCGACGCGCTGCACCTCGTCCGCGCCGGTGGCGGCCCGGCCGACGTGGCACGGCTGGCGCCGGGACTGCTGCCGTACGTCCAGCTGTCCGATGCGGCGACCGCCCTGCCGGCGGCGAGCCGCGAGGCCGCCGTCGTCGAGGCCGTCGGTCTGCGGCTGGCCCCGGGCGACGGCGTCCTCCCGCTCCGCGCGCTGCTCGACGTCCTCCCTGCGAGCGCGGCAGTCAGCGTAGAGGCGCCGAACCCCGCCGCAGCCGAGGACCCCGCCGCCTGGTTCCGCTACCTCGCTTCCCGCACCCGCACCCTGCTCGGGTGAGGGGTGCTCAGCTGCGCGGCGGCGGGGGCCCCACGGTCGTGGAGCAGTCGGCGCGCTGCTGCAGCGGCGCTCGGTCGTACAGGATGAAGCCCTGCCGGTAGTGGCGGATCCAGCCTGCGTCGGAGAAGTCACCGAGGGTCTTGTTGACGGCCTCCCGGGAGGCGCCGACCAGGTCTCCGAGCTGCTGCTGGCTGAGCCCGTGGCGGACCACGCCGTGCTCGGCGTAGCGCTCCGCGAGGACGAGGAGCGCGCGAGCCAGCCGGGCAGGCACGTCGAGGCGGAGCGCGCCGTCGGGGACTCGGTCGTCATGGCTCAACCGCTGCGCCAGGTGGCGCAGCACGAGCTCGGTCGCAGCCGGGTGGCGTCCGATCCAGGCGAGCAGGTCGGATCGAGAGGCCAGCGCCACGTCGACGGGGGTCATGGCCAGGGCGGAGTAGCCCCACGTCCGACGGCCGAACAGCTGCACCTCGCCGAAGACCTCGCCAGGTCCTCGCACCCGGAGGAGGTGGCCCCGCGCCCCGCGCTGCAGCGCCACCTGGCCGCTCAGCACGATGTGGAGCGATGTGACCGGCTCACCCTCATGGACGAGGGCGGTCCCGGCCGCGACCGACCGCCCGACGACGCGGCCGGCGAGGTCGGCGATGACGTCTCGGGGGAGGGGCGCGAGGAGCGGCACGTCCGTGAGCAGGCGGTCCGACAGCGCCCGAGGTCCTGACGCTCGCGGCAGCAGGTCGGACACGAGGCCCCCTTCCCGAACGCACGTGATGCTGGTCCAGACACCGGGTCCAGAAGCTCGTCGAGTGACGGGCCTCCGTTGACGGGTCGACCGTACCGTGTAACTGTAGAGCAACTACATAAAGACCGCTAGCCCCTTAGGGCTGCCGACACAGGAGTCCGCATGCGCTTCCAGGACAAGGTCCTCTTCGCCACCGGGGGTGGCTCCGGCATCGCGGCCGAGGTGGCTCGCCGCTTCGCCGCCGAGGGTGGCCGAGTCGCCGTCGTCGACCTCGACGAGGTGCGCGCGAAGGCGGTCGCCGCCGAGATCGAGGGCGCCGTCGCCCTGGGCTGCGACGTCTCCGACGAGGAGTCCGTGGAGCGCGCGGTCCGGTCCGCGGCCGACCAGCTCGGCGGGGTGGACTGCGTCTTCAGCGCTGGCGGGCACGCGGAGTTCGGCCCCATCGAGGAGTGGTCGCTCGCCCGCTGGGAGAAGATGATGGCCGTTCACGTCGGTGGCACCTTCCTCGTCACCAAGCACGCCCTGCCGCACCTGCGCGCCCGCGGTGGCGGTTCCATCGTCAACGTCGCTTCAGTGGCCGCCTTCGTCGCACAGCGCGGCAACGCGCCCTACGGCGCAGCCAAGGCCGCCATAGCGGGCTTCACCCGGCAGGTGGCCTTGGAGGTCGGCCCGGACATCCGGGTGAACTGCGTCGCGCCGGGTCGGACGCAGACCGGCATGACGGAGCCGCTGATGGTCGCGCGCGGTGGCGGCGACGTCGCCAAGGGCGCCGAGGCCTTCGGCCAGGGCAACATCCAGAAGCGGGTCGCCTCGGCGGCCGAGCTGGCGGCGGCGGTCTGTTTCCTGCTGTCGGACGAGGCCAGCTTCGTCACCGGCAGCACCATGGTCGTCGACGGCGGTGAGACCGTCATCTGATCAGCGAGGCGGATGCGCATGATCGACCTGTTCCGCCTCGACGGCGGCTGCGCCGTCGTCACCGGCTCGGGCCGCGGCATCGGCCTGCTCTTGCGGCGCCGGCGCCGGCGCCGACGTCTGCTCCCGTCGCACGGACGACGTGCACGAGACCGCGGAGCAGGTGCGCCGTCTCGGCCGGCGCGCCATCCGGCTCGCCGGGGCCCTGCGCATCGACGGGCTGCCCGATCGCCTCGCCGGCGCCGCAGGAGAGAAGCTGGGGCGGTTGGACGTCTAGGCCAGCAACGCCGGTGGCACGGACCAGCGGGTCGTGCGGCCGCCGTCCGGACAGGCGACCAGCAGCTGCGCGACCTGCTGGAGCCGAACCTCGTCGCGGCCCAGGGGCGGTGCTGAGCCTCAAGGCCACCACCGCCGCCGAGCTGGCGCCGTCTGGTGTCCGGGGCAACGCAGTCTTGCCGGAGATGGTGTCGACGGACTCCTTCTTCGACGCTGCAGCTCACCGAGGCCGACCTCCTGTGATGCTGGGCGGTGGCGGTCGTGAGGGCGGTCGCTCCATCGAGGACCGGTGAGCCTCAGTAGGTCAGCAGCGACGGATTCGCCGAGGTGAGGTGGTCGCGGTCGTTCAGGCTCTCCAGCACGCGCTGGTGCCCGAGTCGCCGCAGCCGCGTGACGGAGGCGTGAGCCGGCAGGAAGAACATGTCCTCGTGGATGCCCAGCAAGTGGGCGAGGTAGGCGTTGATGACGCCGCCGTGGCAGACGACCACGAGGTGCGCCGCCGGGTGCATCCCCAGCAGGCCCTCGACGGTCGACACGACCCGGTGGCGCAGCTCCTCGCTGCTCTCGCCGAACGGCATCAAGTCCCACCGCCGCTCCTGCGGGAAGCGGGCCTGCACGCCGCGCCAGAACGGCTCGGGCACCGCGTCGGCGGGTGAGGCACCGTCCGGCAGGTCGCGGTAGGTCTCGACCTCCCGCAGGTCCGGCAGGACGACCGGCTCGAGCCCGTGGTGCCCGGCGATGGCGAGCGCCGTCTCAAGGGCGCGGCTCAGGTGGCTGCTGATCACGACGTCGACCGGGTCGTCGGCGAAGGCGCGTCCGACCGCCTCCGCCTGCAGGCGGCCCGTGTCGGACAGGGGCGGATCCACCCACTCGGAGGGGGTGAAGACCGGGGACGTCGACTGCTGCTGCTGCCCGTGCCTGACGAGGGCTAGACCCGTGGCCTCGGACTGGGCGATGAGGAACGTCTCGTGCATCGAGAACGGCGGCGGCGCCGGTGCCGGAGGGGTCCGCAGCGGCGAGGGGGTGGAGGGGGAGGTGGGGACGGGGTGCACGGTGCTCACCGGGTCGACCGTACTGGAGCACGTGTTCCGCAGCGCGCCCGGGTGCCGTACTTTCTGCATACGGTTTATAGTCTGGAGGTCACCATGAGCTGGTTCGGTGCGCCGCCCGCGGGGCTGGACGCCTACCACGTGGGCGTCGTCGTACCCGACGTCCGCGCGGCGATGCCGCAGTACTCCGCCGCCCTGGGCTTCCGCTGGAGCGCGGTCGGGGACACCACCCTCGACGTGCTGGTGGACGGCCGGCCGAGGCAGGCGCGGATAGCGGCCACCTACTCGCTGGAGGGACCGCCCTACCTCGAGCTGGTCGAGGAGCTCTCCGGAAGCGTGTGGGCGGCGGGCGCGCTGTCGCTGCAGCACGTCGGGCTGTGGACCGACGACCTGGCCGGCTCCATCACTCGGCTGGAGAGCGCGGGACTGCCGGGGCGTGTCCGCCACTCGCCGCCGGCGGGCCAGCCGGCGCTGTTCAGCTACCACGAGAGTCAGGGGTTGTGGTGGGAGCTGGTGAGCACGGCGTTCCGGCCGCGGCTCGAGGCCCGGCTCGCGGCGGGGGAGGAGCCGTGAGCGCCGAGGACGAGCTCGCCGTGCGGGGCCTCGTCGCACGCTACTGCGACGCGGTGTGCCGCCGAGACGCGGCAGCCTGGATCGGCACGTGGGCAGATGGCTGCACGTGGGACCTCGGCGGCGGTCGCGTGACCCACGGACTCGACGACACCCTGGCGCTGTGGGAGAGCGCACTCGCCCGCTACCCGTGGGTGGCTCAGCTGGCCCCGACCGGCACCGTGCGAGTCGACGGGGACACAGCGATCGCCAGCTGGTGGGTGCTCGAGCTCAACCGGCTCGCCGACGGCACGGGCGCGCTCCACCTCGGCCACTACGACGACGACTGCGTGCGCACCCCGGCTGGCTGGCGCTTCGCCGTCCGGCGGTTCGCGATCGTCTACCGAGGCACGCTCGACCCGGGCACCGTGGTGCCGCTGCCTGCGGGCTGACCGTCCTCGAGGAGCTCCTCCCGCAGCCGGGCGACGGCGGAAGCCGGCATCCCCCGGCGCAGCGCCCACCGCTCGGCGCCGCCGTGCTCGGCGTCGAGCCAGGCCAGGAAGCGGCGCATGGTGTCGGGGTCCGAGCCGAAGATCCAGCCCGGTGCTCCGGCCAGGCCGTTGGACCGGAAGAAGGGCGACGCCCGGATGCGGGCCAGGACGCCGGGCATGTTGGCGGTGGTCTCGGCGTAGTCCGCGACGACCTGCTCGCGCTCCACGCCGAGCAGCTCGAGCAGCAGGGCGACCACCACGCCGGTGCGGTCCTTGCCTGCCGTGCAGTGCACGATGGCCGGCAGGTGGCCGTCTGCGGCCAGCAGCTCGAGCGCCGCGACGAGCTGTGCTCCGTTGTCGAGGATCTGGAGGACGTAGTCCTCGTACAGGTCGGAAGCAAGGCCGGCCGCAACCTGCTCCTCGCTCAGCGCCGCCTTCGGCGTCAGCGCGACGTTGACGTAGTCGACGTCCTCGACGTGAGACAAGCCGCAGCCTTCGCGGTCGCACTCGGCCTCGGTGCGCAGGTCGATGACCAGTCGCGGGCGCAGATCCCGCACCAGTGCGACGGCGCCCTCGTCGGTCAGCCCGCGCAGGTTGTCGGAGCGGACCACGAGGCCCCACCGGACCCGCCGCCCGTCCGGCGTGGTGAGGCCGCCGAGGTCGCGGACGTTCAGCAGTCCGTCGACGCTCAGCGCACGGTCGGTGCTGGTCATCTCGACGCTCCCACAGGCGCGACGCCGGCGTTGCGGAGCACGCGGCGGGTGGCGCTCGCCGCGAGCGACGCCGCCTCCGCCGGGGGACGTGCGTCGAGGTCGTCGCTCAGCACCTCCACCGACGTCGGCGCCCGGACGCCGATCCGGTGGAGGGCACCGAGGAACCCCGTCAGGGGGAGCGCGCCGTCGCCGGGCAGCTGCCGGTGGTGCAGCGTGTCCACCAGGTAGTCGGGATCCACCGGCTGCGTCGGGCCGTCGTCGAGCTGGACGACAACGACCATCCCGGGCGGCAGCTCCAACAGAGCCCGCTCGTCACCGCCCCCGCGGTACAGGTGCCAGCTGTCGACGCAGAGGCCGCCGTTCGGCCGTCCGGCCTCCCGGACCAGCCGCACGGCCGTCGGGAGGTCGGGCACGGTGCTGCAGGGCATCGGCTCGAGCGCGATCAGCAGGCTGTGCTCGGACGCGCGGTCGCAGAGCCCTGCGAACGCCGCCGCGGCGTCTGGCTCAAGGCTCCCGTCGAACGCCGCGGTGACGGTGAGGTGTCGCACGCCGAAGGCGTCGGCCATGGCGAACGCGAGCTGCTCGGCGGCAGGGTCGGCGTAACGCCGCCCCGCCAGCACGCCGCACTGCACCTGCCCGACAGAGGAGAAGCCCAAAAGCCCCTCGGCCTCCACGAGGCGGACGCCCGCGTCGTCCAGGACGGCGCTCAAGGTCGCGTCGGACCAGCCCTCCTCACGCAGTCGGGCGTAGGCGCGCGTCGCGAGGCCGATCCCGGTGAAGCCCGCCGAGGCGGCGGCGGCGACCCGCTCGCGGAAGCCGGCGCCCCGGAGCGTGCCTTGCGCCAGCACGAGGTCGGTCATCCCGAGAGGGGCGCTCGGGCCGGGGGAGGGACGGGCGGGCGGCATGGGCTGTCCTCTCGGGCCGGGACGTGGCCGGCGACGTCAAACTAGAGTCCGCGCACAGTTACGGCAAAAGTTCTGCGCCGCAGGGTGGTGCGGAGTTAGTAGAGAGGCTCTACAGTCACGACGTGGATGTGTGGCCGTGGTCACACTTGACCCGACCCTGCTACGAGAGGACCGCAGCCTCATGACCGACCACGGCTGGATGATCGACACGACGCCGAGCGAGCGCTTTCCCGTCTACACGCGGCTCAACGCCAACGACGTGCTGCCGGACCCGATCACGCCGCTCGGCGCGAGCTTCGCCTGGATCCCTCAGATCCTGCCGGGCTGGGCGGCCGGCTACGTCGCGCTCGACGCCTTCCGGCCGGAGGAGCTCGCTGGTGAGGACATCGCACCTGTGGCCGGCTTTTTCTACGGGCACCTCTACATCAACCAGTCCAACGTGCGCGTCGTCGGCATCCGCGCCGGCATCGGTTGGAAGGCGATCGACGCGGCGTTCTTCAGCGCGGACTCACCGCCGCACGACGAGCGCCCGGACGACGTCAACGAGGAGCTGACCAGCCTCATGGCGGCCCGCACCCGGTGGGCGCTGACGACGTCGACCTTCGCCGAGGTCGAGGAGGAGCGGCTCATGGCCGACCGGGTGCGCGGGCAGCGCCCGGACCTGGCGGCGCTGTCCACTGCCGCGCTGCTGGCCTACGCACGCTCGCTCATGCCCATCGAGCGGCTGTGCTGGCGCGGAGAGACCATGGCCAGCAACCAGGCGGCCACCGGACCGGCCGTGCTCTCGCAGCTGCTGGGAGAGGCCGACCCGTCGCTCATCGTCCAGGTCATCGGCAAGGCCGGCGACGTCGACTCGGCCGCCCCGTCGTACGCCCTCTGGGACCTGTCGCGCGCGGTGCGCGCCGACGACAAGCTCAGCGCCGAGTTCGACGAGGGCGTTCCCGGGTTGGACCAGCGCATCCGCGACGGGCACGCCACCTTCGCCGCCCAGTTCGCCGGCTTCCTGCGTGACTTCGGCTACCGCGGTCCGAGTGAGTGGGACCTCGGCGCCGACTCGTGGGAGACGCGTCCAGAGCTGGCGCTCGCCCTCGTGGACCGGTTGCGGCAGATGGGCGACGGGGCCTCGCCGGTCGGCCGCGAGAAGGACAAGGAGGCGGAGGCGGTCGCCGCGCTGCAGAAGGCGCTCGCGATCCTCGGGGGCGACGAGACCGCCGTGGCGACGCTCCATCTCGCGATCGGCTCTGCCCGGCGCTTCGGAGCCTGGCGGGAGCGGGCCAAGAGCAACTGCATCAAGGTGCTGCACGAGGCCCGGATGGTGCTCACCGAGATGGCCCGCCGCCTGCACTCGGAAGGACACCTCGAGACGCCGCAGCAGCTGTTCATGGCGACGGACGAGGAGCTCGACATCCTCATCGCCGACCCCGCGGCACTCAAGGACCGGCTGGTCGAGCGCGAGGCCGCCTGGCGGGAGCTCTTCGGCCTCGACCTCCCCACCTTCATCGATGGTCGCAAGGGCGTGGTGCCCCTCGCGGAGGTGCCGCGGCGCGGTGAGGTCGAGGTCCAGGTCGCGAAGGCGGGTGACGTGCTCATCGGTGGGCCGGCGGCCGCCGGTGTCGCCCGCGGTCGCGCGCGGGTGGTGCACGACACGGCGAGCATCGGCGACTTCCAGCCGGGGGAGGTGCTGGTCGCGCCGCAGACCGACCCGTCGTGGACCCCGTTGTTCATGGTCGCGAGCGCGGTCGTCGTCGATGTCGGCGCCCTCGGCAGCCACGCGATGATCGTCAGCCGTGAGCTGGGCATCCCCTGCGCTGCGGGCGTCAGCGGCGCGACGAGGCGCATCCCGGACGGCGCCGAGGTCGAGGTGGACGGCTCGACCGGCCGGGTGACGGTCCTCAGCCTCTAGCGCACGACAGACCCTCCGGCCGGGCACGCGCTCGGGTCGGCGTTCCTCCAGCGGCTCGCCGGGGGGCGTCGCCTGAGCGGGTGCCCGGCCGTTCGCGTGGAGAGCCGTGCCAAAAATGCTCCTGTCACAGATGATTGGGAAATTGTTACTTGGTTCGGTCTTGACTTACTAGGCGGCCACGGGTCAGATGTGGTGTCGGTCACTCCGGCCTCAGCTCTGTCCAGGGAGATGTCAGTGAAGATGCGCAGACGTGTAGGTGTGACCGCGACGATGGTCTCGGTGGCCTTGGTCCTCGGAGCCTGTGGCTCCAACGACGAGGAGGTGAGCACGGCGTCCGGTGAGGCCGGCGCGTCCGACAAGCCCGCTGCCACCCCCACGGGTGAGCCCATCAACCTTGGGATGATCAACCAGGAGAACACGCCGGCCGGGTCCTTCCCGGAGATCCGCCAGGCGGCCGAGGCGGCCGTTGCGTACGTCAACGGCAAGGGCGGCGTCAAGGGCCGTCCGCTCAAGCTCGAGTCCTGCATCACCCAGGGCACTCCCGAGGGGTCTGCCGCGTGTGCGGAGAAGTTCGCCGCGAGCAAGCCGGTGCTCGTCATGCCGGGGGTCGACTTCGGGTCGGCGGCCTCCCTGCCCATTCTCGGCCGCGCCGGCCTGCCGTACGTGGGCGGCGTGCCGCTGCTGCCGCCGGAGCTCACTGCGGCCAACAGCTACACGTTCGTCGGCGGCAGTGCCTCGGCGTTCCCGAGTCAGGCGGTCTACCTGGCCAAGGAGCTGAAGGTGAAGAAGGTGAACATCCTCTACACCGACAACCCGGCGGGTGCCAACGCGGCCAAGGCCTTCGGCGCAGACATCCTTAAGGCCAACGGCGTCACCGACGTGCAACTCATCCCGGAGAAGGCGGATGCCGCCGACTTCACCGCCGCTCTCACGAAGACCGCCCAGGGCAACCCCGACGCCATCATGGTGCTGTTCGCCGGCCAGGGCTGCTCGCGCGTCATGCAGGCGAAGCAGGCGACCGGCGTCAAGGCCAAGATGTTCTATCCAGGCTCCTGCGCCGACGAGGCTGTGATCAAGGCCGGCGGTGCCGGTGCCGAGGGCGCCTACTTCAACGAGGAGGTCAAGCTCTACGACGATGTGAAGGACCCTGAGGTCAAGATTTACGTCGACTCCTTGAAGAAGTTCGCGCCCGACGCGAAGAAGTCAGGCTTCTCGCAGACCGGCTTCGGCGCGGTCATGAACATCGCGGCGCTCATGGAGAAGTCCACCGGCGAGATCACCTCTGAGAGCGTGGTCGCCGCGCTCGCCGCGACCAGCGACACGCCGAACTTCATGGCCCACCCGTACACCTGCGACCGCAAGCAGGTTCCTGGCCTGTCCGCTGTCTGCAACGCCTTCTCGCGGATCGTCCAGTACAAGGACGGCGAGATCGTCGACCAGCTCGGCAAGTGGATCAACGGCTTCACCGGCGAGAGCGAGGAGTGACTTCCGCCGGCGGCCGCCAGGTCGTCGGCAGGCCGCCGGCCCTCGGGCCGGCGGCCGTCCCGCTCGTCCATCTCCGTCCTCGGGAGGATCCATCAACGAGTTCCTGCAGTTCGCGCTGCTAGGCGTCGGCGCCGGCGCCGTCTACGGCGCGCTCGGCCTCGGCCTGGTCCTGACCTTCCGCAGCTCGGGGGTCATCAACTTCGCGCACGGAGCGATGGCGATGTACGTCGCCTACGTCTACGACGAGCTCCGCCGTCGTGGTGACTACGTCTTCCCCATCCCCGGTCTGCCGGCCCGGGTCCACCTGTACGACGAGGTCACGTTCGCGACGGCCGTGGTGTTGTCGCTGTTGACTGCGGTGGTCCTCGGACTGGCCGTGTACTACCTCGTCTTCCGGCCGCTGCGGCACGCCCCCGCGCTGGCCCGCGTGGTCGCGTCCGTGGGGTTGCTCGTGACCCTCCAGGCCGTCGTCGTCCTGCGCTTCGGCACCGACAACCGCAACATCCCCGCGGTGCTACCGGCCGAGCCGATCGAGCTGCTCGGCGTCACCGTCGCTAGCGATCGCCTGCTGCTGTTCGCCATGGTCGTGGCGGTCGCCGGCGTGCTGTTCATGGTCTTCCGCTACACCCGCTTCGGGCTCGCGACCCGTGCCGCGGCGGAGAACGAGAAGGGCGCCAGTCTGCTCGGGCTGTCACCTGACCGCCTGGCAGCCGTCAACTGGGTGATCGCGACGGTCATCGCCGGGGCCACGGGCATCCTGGTCGGGCCGATCACGGCGCTCGACCCGGTGAACTACACACTGCTCGTCGTGCCCGCGCTGGGCGCTGCCCTCGTCGGCCGCTTCACGTCGTTCGGGTGGACGGTCGCTGCGGCCCTGTTCATCGGCGTCGTCCAGGCCGAGATCACGACCTACCAGACGGACTTCTCGTGGATCCCGAGCACGGGTGCGCGGGAGGCGGTGCCCTTCCTGGTCATCGTGCTGGCGCTGGCGTTGCTGGGGAAGCGGCTGCCGACCCGCGGCGCCGTGGTCGAGCGCCGGCAGCCGACGGCCTTCCAACCCAAGAACGTCCCGGCGAACGCCGTCGTCTGGACGAGCATCGCCCTGGTGTGCCTGCTGACCTTCAGCTCCGGCTACCGCAGCGCGCTCATCATCTCGCTGAACGCCGCGATCATCTGCCTGTCGATCGTCGTGCTCACCGGTTTCGTGGGGCAGATCTCGCTGGCGCAGATGGCCTTCGCCGGTGCGGCTGGGTTCTCGCTGTCGCAGCTCAGCGACAACCTGTCGATCCCGTTCCCGCTGGCGCCGCTGCTCGCGGCCCTCGTGGCTGCACTGCTGGGCCTGCTCGTCGGCCTGCCGGCACTGCGGGTCAGGGGAGTCAACCTCGCGGTGGTCACGCTCGGCCTCGGCGTGGCGGTGGTCGAGTTGTGGTTTAAGAACCCCGACTACACGGGCGGCTTCGCCGGCAGTCCAGTGCCTCCGGCGTCGCTGTTCGGCTACGAGATCGGCGCCGGCAGTGACCTGTCGTTCGGCGTCTTCAGCCTTGTGGTCCTCGTAGCGGTGGGCCTCGCCGTCGTCAATCTCCGGCGCAGCCCGACCGGCCGCCGCATGCTCGCTGTGCGCGCGAACGAGCGCGCCGCTGCCGCTGCCGGCATCGACCCCGCCACCACCAAGCTGCTCGCCTTTACCCTGTCGGCATTCATCGCCGGCCTGGGCGGAGCCCTGCTGGGCTACCGCCAGACGCAGCTGTCGTTCGAGTCGTTCGGCGTGTTCGTGTCCCTGGCGCTACTCGCCACGACGTACCTCGGTGGCATCGCCAACGTCTCCGGTGCCATGGTCGGCGGGGTGCTCGCCACAGGCGGCATCGCGTTCTTCACCCTGGACCAGGTCTTCGGGTTCGGGCAGTACGAGGGCCTCATCGCCGGTCTCGGCCTGATCCTCACCGCCATCCTGAACCCCGAGGGCGTCAGCGGCGCCGTCCTGTACACCCGTGACCTGCTCCTGGGACGGCATCGAGGCAAGGCCGGCCCGTCCGGGGACCCGGGGCCGGACGGCACCCCGCCGGGATCGGCCCCGAGCCCTCGTCACGGTGAGCACGCCGTCGCGGTCCCCACTGCCGCCACCGTCGATCGAGGGACCGCCCGATGACCCCGCTGCTGCAGGTCACCGACCTGACGGTCCGCTACGGCGTCGTCACGGCGGTCGACCACGTGTCGATCACCGTGCCGCAGGGGACGCTCGTCGGCCTCATCGGCCCCAACGGTGCCGGGAAGACCACGATGATCGACGCGCTCACCGGCTTCACCCCGAGCACGGGGCGCATCGAGTTCGGCGGTCAGGAGCTCTCGGGCACGCGACCGCACCAGTTGCCGGCGAAGGGGCTCGCGCGGACCTTCCAGTCCCTCGAGCTGTTCGAGGACCTCACCGTCCGGGAGAACCTGCTGGTGAGCGCTGACCCCCGCCCGTGGTGGGCGGTGCTGCGCGACATGGTCGCTCCCCGCGCAGGGGGCGCCAGCTCGACGGTCGACGCGGCGCTCGACGCCGTCGGCCTCCCTGAGGTCGGGGACCGGCTGCCAAGCTCCCTGAGCCACGGCCAGCGCAAGCTCGTGGCCGTGGCCCGCGCTCTGTGCAGCCAGCCCAAGCTCCTGCTCCTCGACGAGCCGGCGGCCGGACTCGACAGCGAGGAGAGCCTCGAGCTCGGTCGGCAGCTGCGCCGGCTGGTCGCCAGCGGGACGACCGTCCTCCTCGTCGACCACGACATGGGACTGGTGCTGTCCGTGTGCGACGACATCCACGTGCTCAAGGAGGGCGCCTTGCTGACCTCCGGACCGCCCTCGGCGATCCGCCGCGACCCGGCAGTCATCGCTGCCTACCTCGGCGAGCACGAGCCGGAGGAGCGCGCTGCGGCCGGTTCCGTCGCCGTGGCGCAGGAGCCGACGCCGTGAGCGCCGCCATCTCGGTGACCGACCTCGACGCCGGCTACGCGAAGGTCCCTGTCGTGCGCGGCGTGACGATGGAGGTGCGCAGCGGCGAGGTCGTCGCGCTGCTCGGCCCGAACGGCGCCGGGAAGACGACGACCCTGCTGACCATCTCGGGCCTGCTCCCGGTCCTGAAGGGGAGCGTCGAGGTGCTCGGGAGCCCCCTCAAGGGCGGCCCGAACCGCATCGCGAGGCGCGGGCTGGGGCACGTGCCCGAGGACCGCTCGCTGTTCTTCCAGCTCACCGTGCGCGAGAACCTCGCGCTGGGGGCGTCGACGAGGGGCAAGCGGGCCGAGGCCGAAGCGCGGGTCGTCGAGTACTTCCCTGCCCTGGGGCAGATCCTGGGACGTCAGGCCGGCCTGCTGTCCGGTGGTGAGCAGCAGATGCTCGCACTCGGACGAGCCATCGCCAGCCGACCTGAGGCGCTGATGGTCGACGAGATGAGCCTGGGCCTCGCCCCGGTCATCGTCGAGAGCCTGCTGCCGGTCCTGCGTCGCCTGGCGGACGAGGACGGCACGGCGGTGCTGCTCGTGGAGCAGCACGTGGGGATGGCGCTCGACATCGCCGACCGCGGCTACGTGCTCAACCACGGCGATCTGGTCATGTCCGGTACGGCCGCCGAGCTCCACGGTCGCCGGGACCTGCTCGAAGCCAGCTACCTGGGCGAGGTCTCGCCCGAGTCGGTGGCCTGACCCGGTACCGGGAGAGGCACTCCAGCACCGACTGACCCACGACGGAGGCGAGGGACACATGGACGAGAACTGGGCGACCCTGTGGGAGCGCGTGGGTGACGCCATGCCCGACGACGTGGCGACGGTGCAGGGCGACACCCGACGGACCCGTGCCGAGCTGGACGACCGGGCCGCGCGACTGGCCACTGGGCTGGCCGGGCTCGGAGTCGGAGGCGGCGACAAGGTCGGGCTCCTGCTCTACAACTGCCCGGAGTACCTCGAGGCGGTCTACGCCGCGTTCAAGTTGCGGGCCATGCCGGTGAACCTGAACTTCCGCTACCGCGCCACGGAGCTGCTCGAGGTGCTGGCCGACGCGGCGGCCGAGGTGCTGGTCTTCCACGCGTCGCTCGCGCCGGTCGTGGCGGAGGTCCGCGGCCAGCTGCCCGGCCTGCGGCTCGTCGTCGTCGCCGACGGCACGCCGTCGGACGGTGCGGTCGCCCTCGGCGCCGTCGACTACGAGGAGCTGACGACCTCACCGGAGCCGGCGCTGCGCCAGCAGAGGTCCGGCGACGACGTCTTCGTGCTCTACACCGGAGGCACGACGGGCCGCCCTCGTGGCGTGCTGTGGCGGCACCGCGACATCGTCGGCACGGTGTCCGCGCCGGCGTACGCCCTGGCCGGCGTGCCGCAGCCGCTCGACGCCGACGGCGCCGCCGCCGCCGCGGTCGAGCTGCACCGCAGCGGGCAGGCGCCCGTCTTCCTCGCCGCCTCGCCGCTGATCCACGGGGTGGCGCTCTACCTGTCGCAGGGCGCCTGGCTGCTCGGCGGGACCGCGGTCTTCCTGCCCTCCCGCTCGCTCGACGCCGACGAGCTGTGGCGCGTCGTCCAGACCGAGCACGTCAACCAGATCGCGATCGTGGGCGACATCTTCGCCAAGCGGATGGTGGAGGCGCTGGAGCGGGCCGAGCGGGCGGGTACCCCGTACGACCTGACCAGCGTGCAACGCATCACGAGCTCCGGCGTGCTCTGGAGCGCCCGGTGGAAGCAGGGACTCGCCGACCGTGGGTCGATGATGCTGGTCGACGTCGTGGGCGCCAGCGAGGGCGGCCCCTTCACCGTCCAGATCACCCCGCCGGGCGGGCAGGTGAGCGACGCGTCGTTCGTGCTCGGGCCGAAGTCCAAGCTGATCCGCGAGGACGGCACGGTCATCGAGCCGGGTACCGACGAGGTCGGCATGCTCGCGGTCGCCCCGCCGGTGCCGCTCGGCTACGCCAACGACCCGGAGAAGACGGCCGCTCTGCTGCGAGAGGTCGACGGGGTGGTGCACTGCGCCCCCGGCGACTACGCGCGCTTCGCTCCCGACGGCTCGGTCGTGCTGCTGGGCCGGGGCAGCCTGTGCATCAACACGGGGGGCGAGAAGGTCTACCCGGAGGAGGTCGAGCGGGCGATCAAGACTTGCCCCGGCGTCGCTGACGTCAATGTCGTCGGCCTGCAGGACGACCGCTGGGGTCAGGCCATCACGGCCGTCGTCGCCCCGGCCGAGGGGACCCCCCCGACGCCCGAGCTGGCCACGGCCGTGCAGGACACCGTCCGCGGGCTGCTAGCCGGCTACAAGGTGCCGCGGTTCGTCGTGTTCGTCGACGAGGTGCTTCGGACGCCGGCCGGCAAGGCGCGCTACGCGTGGGCCACGGAGGTGGCGACCCAGGCCGTCACCGTGTCGTCACCCGCCGCGGCGGTGGGCGACCTCGCCGGCGCCGACAGCGGACGGGCGTAGTCCGACGTGCGCGCGCTCGTCGACGACCTGCGGGCGGAGTGGGCGGCCCTCGACGAGCTCCTCGCCGACGCGACGGAGCAGGACTGGACGACCCCGACTCCGGCGGCGGGCTGGGACGTCCGTGACTCGGTGAGCCACCTCGCCGCCAACGACGAGCTCGCGGCACTGTGCATCTCCGGCCGCGGCGAGGCACCCCTGGCGGTGCTGATGGCCCTCGAGTCCCCGGAGGCAGCGACCCGGTCGCAAGCCGACCGCGGTCGCAACCTGTCCGGTGTAGAGCTGCTGCGCTGGTGGCGCACGGCGCGCGAGGAGCTGGCGGGGGTGCTCCTGGGCGCCGACCCGAGGGCACGCGCGCCGTGGGGCGCGGGTCCGATGTCGGCGCGGTCGCTCGCGACGGCGAGGCTCATGGAGGCATGGGCCCACGGCCTCGACTGCTTCGCCGCGCTCGGTGCGGTGCCGGTCGACACCCCGCGCCTCCGCCACGTCTGCCACCTCGGCTACCGCGCTCTGCCGTACGCCTTCCGGTTCGCCGGCGAGCCGCAGCCGGCTCTGCTCGAGGAGCTGCAGCTCGTGCTCGAGGGCCCCGACGGTGACGTGTGGCGATTCGGCAGCGAGCACGCCCCGCAGCGCATCCGCGGCCAGGCGGGCGAGTGGGCCCGGCTCACGGTCCAGCGCCTGCCGCTGTCGGCGACCAGCACGCTGCGCCCCGAGGGGCCGCTCGCAGCGGGCGCCCTCCGCGTAGCGCGGGCTTTCGTGTGAGCCGCGCCCGTACCGGAACTCCAGTCCTGACACCACCACGAGAGGCAGGCACATGGCGAACCCCGCTCCCACCGCACCTGACCCGGCGAACGGCGAGCCGGTGCTGCTCGTCGAGCTTCGAGGACGGGTCATGGTCCTCACCCTGAACCGCCCGGCCGCCCGCAACTCCGTCGACGTGGCGCTGACCTTCGCGCTCGGTGACGCCCTGGAGGAGGCGGAGACCGACCGGGACGTGTGGGCGGTCGTCGTGACGGCCACCGGCGACAGGTCCTTCTGCGCCGGTGCCGACCTCAAGGCGGTCGCGCGCGGCGAGAAGCTCATCCCCGACGACCCGGTACGGGCGGCGTGGGGGTTCGCCGGATACGTCAGCCACCCGATCAGCAAACCGACGATCGCCGCGGTCAACGGCTTCGCCCTCGGGGGCGGCACCGAGATCGCGCTGGCGAGCGACCTCGTCGTCGCCTCGCAGACCGCGTCGTTCGGCCTGCCGGAGGTCAAGCGCGGCCTCATGGCCGCGGCCGGCGGCGTGTTCCGCCTCCCCACGCAGGTCCCGCGCAAGGTCGCGATGGAGATGATCCTCACCGGCGAGCCCGTGTCCGCGGAGCGGGCACTGGCCCTCGGGCTGGTGAACCGGGTCGTGGCGCAGGCGGAGGTCCTCGACGCAGCGGTCGCGCTGGCGGAGGCGATCTGTGTCAACGCGCCGCTGTCGGTGCAGGCCAGCAAGCGCGTGGCCCTCGGCATCGTCGATGGCAGGATCCCCGACGAGGACGACGCGTGGCGGCACAACGAGGGTGAGACGCGGGCCCTCATGGCCTCGTCCGACTCGAAGGAGGGTCCGCGGGCCTTCGGCGAGAAGCGAGCACCGGTCTGGGAGGCACGATGAACACGACGCAGGAGGCGACGGGACCGCGGTCGTTCCCGGTGAGTCGACGACCGGTCATCGCCGGGCTCGGCATCACCGAGGTGGGTCGCGTCTACGGGCGCACGACGGCGGAGTTCGCGGCGGACGCCGTGCGGCTCGCTGCGCAGGACGCCGGGCTGGCCCTGTCCGACGTGGACGGGCTGCTGACGTCAGCGGGCATGTCCGGTGGGGTGTCGCTCGCACTGCAGCGCGACCTGGCGCTGACCGACCTGTCGCTGCTGTCGGAGATGCAGGGCTTCGGGTCGACTGCGGGCGCGATGGTGCAGTTGGCGTCGCTGGCAGTGGCCTCAGGGTCGGCCACCGCGGTCGCCTGCGTCTTCGCCGACGCGCCGCTGCGGGAGGGGAGCAGTGCCGGGTCGGTCTACGGGACCCGGGGCCCGGCCGGCTTCCAGGGGCTGCTGGGAGCGAGCGGCGTCGTCGGCGCCAACTCCATGTACGCCATGGCGGCCCGGCGCCACATGCTGCGGTACGGGACGACGAGCGAGCAGCTCGGGCACATCGCAGTGGCGCAGCGCGACTGGGCGGCCCTGAACCCGCGGGCCCAGATGCGCGAGCCCATGACGCTCCTGGACCACCAGGACTCGCGCTGGGTGGCGGAGCCCTTCCACCTGCTCGACTGCTGCCTGGTGTCCAACGGCGGCGTGGCGGTCATCGTCACCACGGCCGAGCGCGCCGCGGCCCTCGCTCAGCCGCCGGTGCACGTGCTCGGCTGGGCCCAGGCCCACCCGGGGCACTTCCTGCGACGGGACGACGACCTGGGCCTGGTCACCGGCGCGGCGCGCTCCGGCCCGGCGGCGCTCGCGATGGCCGGTGTCGGGCTGGACGACGTCGGGGTGGCGGAGCTCTACGACTGCTACACGTTCACCGTCCTCGTCTCGCTGGAGGACTACGGCTTCTGCGCGAAGGGCGAGGGCGGTCCCTTCGCCGCGAGCGGCGTTCTCGGTCCCGAGGGCAAGCTCAAGGTCAACACCGGCGGCGGACAGCTGTCGTCGTACTACCTGTGGGGCATGACCCCGCTGTCGGAGGCGGTCATCCAGGCCCGCGGCCAGGGTGGCGAACGCCAGGTCGAGGACTCCGACGTGGTGCTCGTCAGCGGCAACGGCGGCGTGCTCGACCACCACTCCACGCTCGTCCTCGGCGCGCAGCCGGCCGGCTGACCGCGTGCCCCTCCAGGAGGTAGCCCCATGCCCGTAGGACCCGTCCGTCGCGATGACGGCAGCGCCGACTTTTTCGACGGCACCGCACGGGGGGAGCTCCTCCTGCGCAGGTGCTCCGAGCAGCACTGGTCTGAGCCGCAGGCGGAGCAGTGCACCACCTGCGGCCGGCTAGACCTCGACAGCGTCCCCGCGGCCGGCGGCGCCTCGGTCGTGAGCTGGGCGGTCACTCACGGCAAGCCGAGGGGCGAGCAGCCTGGTCGCCGTTCGGTCCTGGTCATCGCCCAGCTGGACGAGGGCCCGTGGTGGTGGTCTCAGGTGGTCGACGCCGACCCTGAGGCAGTCGGCGCCGGTACCCGGCTCCTGCTGGACTTCCAGCGCCCCGACGACGAGCACGAGGCCGTGCCCGTCTTCCGCCTCGCACAGGACGCCTAGTCCCTCCCGGAGACTGCCATGCTGCTCGCCGACATCGCCCACCGCGGTGCCACCCTGGCGCCCGGCGGGACCGCCTGGGCTTGGTCGGGCCGCACCCGCACGCACGCCCAGAGTTCCGAGCGCGTACGACGGCTCGCGGGTCACCTGCAGGCGAGCGGCGTGCGTGACGGCAGCCGGGTCGTGGTCCTCTCGACCAACGTGCCTGAGGTGCTGGAGCTGCTGTGCGCCGCGTCGCTCACCGGTGCGGTGGTCGTGCCGCTCAACGCCCGGTTGGCGCCCGACGAGATGCGGGCCATCGCCGACGACGCGCAGCCAGAGCTGGCCGTGGTGCACCCATCTCTGGAGGCCGCGGGCAGGGATGCCGGCCTGCTCGACCGCCCGACGTGGCTGCTCGACGAGGGGTGGGAGTGCCGCCTGTCCTCAGCGTCCGCGGGGCCGCTCCCGGCTCGACCCTCGCCCGAGTCGCCGGTGCTCCAGCTGTACACGTCGGGGACCACCGGGTGCTCCAAGGGGTGCCTGCTGTCCTCGCGCGCGCTGCTCGCGTCCGTCGCCAACACGGCGCTCGGTCTCGACCTGCAGCCGGGGGAGCGGCTGCTGGGCGTCTTCCCGTTCTTCCACGTCGCTGGCCTCGGCTTCGCCCTCGCGACCACGGCGTACGGCGGGACCGTGGTGTGCCCGCCAGCCGCGGACCCGGCCACGCTCTGGCAGCAGGTCGAGGAGCACTCCTGCACTCTGGCGGGCCTGCCCGGTGGTCGGGCGACCCTGGAGCACCCGTCCGCCGCGACGGCGTCGAGCTCGCTTCGCGCCGTGGTCGGCGGCGCCAACATGGAGACCCCCCTGCACGCGCTGCGCACCGCTCTCCTGCCGCACGTCCGCTGGTACGGCGTCTACGGCTCGACCGAGGGCGGCAACCTCGTGAGCGTCACGAGCACGCAGGACGAGCAGGACCGGCCCGGCACCATCGGCCGGCCCCTGCCCGGCTTCGCCGTCACCGTGCTCGGTGACGACGACGCCGATCAGCCCGCGGGCAGCGTCGGGGAGCTGGCGCTGCGTGGCTCGAGCCTCATGAGCGGCTACGCCGGGCGCCAGGAGGCGACAGCGGAGGCGCTGCGCGGCGGCTGGCTGCACACCGGTGACCTGGTGCGGCTCGACGAGGAGGGCTACCTGTACTTCGTCGACCGCGACAAGGACATGATCAAGTCCGGCGGCGAGAACGTCTACTCCATCGAGGTCGAGCGGGTCCTGCTCGCGCACGCGGACGTGCTCGACGCCGCAGTGGTCGGCGTTCCCGACCGGCGCTGGGGCGAGGCCGTCAAGGCGGTGGTGGTCCGCCGTCCCGGGACCGACGTCCAGCCTGAAGAGCTCAGCGAGTTCTGCAGACAGCACATCGGCCGCTTCAAGGTCCCGCGCTGGTACGAGTTCGTGGACGTCGTGCCGCGCTCGCTGCTGGGCAAGGTGCTGAAGCGGGAGCTGCGCGACGCCCATGACGACACGGTCGCCGTGCGCCTGGCGGAGCGGAGCTGATGGGCGCGCCTGATGGGGCGGTCAGCCCTGTCCCGGGCGTTGCACGACGTCGCGATTGCCGGTCGTCCACATCCGGTGCAGCGTCCGCGACCGGATGCGCCAGCCCTCGGGTGTCCTCACCAGCTCGTCGCGATACCGCCCACCGAGCAGGTAGTGATCGCCGCCCGGCGTTCCGGCCCGCAGGTGCTGCGAGATGAGGTAGCAGTCGGCCGTGGCGGCGTCCCCGTCGACCGCAACGATGACGTTGCCGATCAGGTGCTGGGTCGCGTCGAGCGACCCGATCGTGGCGCTGATGAGCCCGGCGATCTCGGCGACTCCGCAGGGGCGGCCCAGCGCGCCGTAGTCGCACTCGGCGTCTGTGGTGAAGACGGTCCGGAGCGCGTCCCAGTCCCGGGTGTCGAGCGCGGTCGAGTAGCGCGCCAGGACGTCACCGATCTGCGCGCGGTCCTCGAGTTCGCGCAGCCTGGGTGCCATCTCCACTGGTCGTTCCCCCTCGTCGCCGTGTCCGATCAGGCGACCCGCGGGACCTCGCGCATACAGCCCGCCGCCGCACTGGTGTTTCTTGACAGCAACAACAGTACCCGCCTCGGTGGGTCATCTGATGTCCCGGATGCGGGGTTGGGCGAGCTACTTCCTGTAGACAGAGACCATGCAGTGACCTGATCGGGTTGACGTCGCGCAATGGCGGCGCTCACACTCGCGGAACGGGCTTACTGGTTCTGCCCTTGAGTAAGTTGACCATTGCCCGTCGGCCGCCGGACGGCTCTGCGACACCCGGTGCGCCGGGCCGGCCGGCCGGTCGTCGCCAACTGCCCCGCCCGATCCCGGGCCCTGATCGAGTGGAGGAACCCTCACGTGTTCGTGCGCGACCTGCAGTTCGTCACCGGTGTGCAGCGCCGCACCGGCGAAGCCGCGACGTCCCGCTGATGGCACGGACAGCCGTCGTCACCGGCGGTGCGAGCGGCATCGGGGAGGCGATCGTGCGCCGCCTCGTGGCAGCAGGCCAGTGCTGCGTCGTCGGCGACCTACAGGACGGACCGGGGCAGGCGCTCGCCGACGAGCTCGGCGACGCGGTGCTGTTCCGGCGCGTCGACGTCAGCCGGGAGGAGGACGTCGCCGGGCTCATGGACGCGGCCGTCGCGGAGTACGGCGGGCTCGACAGCGTCTTCAACAACGCGGGCATCCTAGGGGCGGTGGGCCCGCTCGCGACCACTTCCGTGGAGGCGTGGGACCGGACGCTCTCGGTGCTGCTCACCAGTGTCTTCCTCGGCACGAAGCACGCCGGCCGCATCATGCTCCCGAGGGGGCGCGGCAGCATTGTCAACACGGCCAGCACGGCGGGCGTGCAGGGCGGCCTCGGCCCCCACGCGTACACCGCGGCCAAGCATGCGGTCGTCGGGCTGACGAAGTCGGCGGCCGTCGAGTACGCCCGCTCCGGCGTGCGCGTCAACGCGCTCGCACCGGGTGCCACGGTGAGCGCCATGACGTCGGCCCTGGTGGCCGGAGACCCCGACGCTCTGGGTGACACCGAGCGGCGGCTGGCTGGCGGCTCGGCCATGGGCCGGGCCGCTACCGCACCCGACGTCGCGGCCGCCGCAGCCTTCCTCGCGAGCGACGAGGCCTGGTACGTCAACGGCCACTGCCTCGTCCTCGACGGCACCAACGAGGTGCTGTCGTCCAAGGCGCAGCAGTTCTTCGGCAGCGAGGCGGCGCTCGTGCAGGAACGCGGCCGCACCGGGTGAGCGGCTCGACCCAGGCGCGCGCCGGGACGTCAGACGACGTCGACCGCGTCGAGCACGCGGGCGGCGAGCGCCTCATCGCCCGCCACCGTCACGCACTGCCGCCATTCCGCGCGGCCGGTGCCCCAGAGGACGAAGTCGTGCGCCGAGGAGGTCACGACCGCCGCGGCTCCGGCGGTGCCGGGCTCGATCTGCAGCCCGTCGTCGCCCCGGTGCAGCGTCCACTCGCCCGCGCCGGTGCCGGTCAGCCGCAGGCCGACGGGTCGCTGGAGCTGGCCGTTCACCGCCGGGCACATCTGCGGCAGCCCGGTGAGCATCCAGCCGATCGCGGGCGCGACCTGCGCGTCGGTCGCCGCCGGCACCGCGAGGTCCACCGGTCCGGACGGGGCGAGCAGGTCGACCCGCAGGTGGCAGTACAAGTCGAACGCGAAGGCGTCGGCCAGGGCCGCCATCGGGTAGGTGCCGAGCTCGTGGATCGTCAGGGGGGTCGTGGCGAGCGGCTCGGCCTGCATCGCCACGAGCACGTCGAGCGCCGGTCCGCGGTAGTCGTCGAACTCCTGGCGCACCTGAGCCGGCGACCAGTCTCGGCGCTCGTCGACGAGCATGTCCTGCGCGCGCTCGGCGGTGAGGCCGGGGACCGGCTCGGCGGGCGGCTCGACGAGCACGCGGAAGTTGGACCCGGTGTGCGCAACCAGGTCTTGGACCCACCACCCCGCGCACCGGCTCGGCGCCGCCCAGTGCTCGGGACGCAGCCCGGCGACGACGTCGGCGTACTGCTGGGCGAGGGAGCGGCTGGCGTCGAGTCCCTGCTGCGACACTGCGGCTCCTCGAGGGATGTTCGCGACAGATCGTCGCGCAGGTGAGAACCAGGAAGTTACGCCCGCCCGGCGGTCGCGGTCAACGCGCCGACTGGCCTCTCCCATCAGGAGGAACGACGTGGACACCACAGTGCAGCTGCTGCTCGACGAGCGCGACATCACCAAGGTCTGCCACCGCTACGCCACGGCGCTCGACACGAAGGACTGGCCGCTGTTGCGCAGCTGCTTCCTGCCCGACGCGGTCGCGGTCTACGAGGGCATCGGGGAGTGCCCGGGCTACGACGCCATCGAGGCTCTCTGCCAGTCGGCCCTCGGGCCGCTGACCCGGACCCAGCACCTCGTCGGCAACGTGGACGTCGTCGTGGAGGGGAGGGCCGCGACGGCGCAGTGCTACCTGCAGGCGCAGCACGTCCGGGAGGGGGTCGGGGGCGGGGACCTGTTCATCATCGCGGGGCGCTACTCCGATGAGCTGGTCCGCACGGACGGCGGCTGGCGGTTCGCACGGCGGACCCTCGCGACCTGGTGGACCGACGGCAACCCCGCGGTGGTCGGGCGCTGAGCCCCCGCCGCGACTTGACGGGCACCGGCACCGGCACGGACACTCGACTTACTAGGGACGCAGTGCAAAAAGTCAGGGACGGGGCGGCCCGGCACCAGCGAGGAGAGGCTGAGGCGTGCAGCACCACGAGACGGGCCGGCGATGACAGCGGCGAGCGCTGCGCCGGCGACCGGGCCGGAGCGCACGGCGGCGATGGCGACCGTCTACTCCGAGCACGTCGCCGAGCTGGTCGTCACAGAGCGCAGCGAGGCCGCCGAGGGCGTCGTCGCGCTCACGCTGGCCGACCCCGACGGCGGTGAGCTGCCGGCCTGGACCCCCGGGGCCCACGTCGACCTGCTGCTCAGCCCAGAGCTCACGCGGCAGTACTCCCTGTGCGGCTCGCCGGCCGACCGCGAGGCTTGGCACATCGGGGTGCTGCTCGACGAGAGCGGCCGGGGCGGCTCCCGGCACGTGCACGCGTCGCTGCAGCCCGGCACGAGGTTGCCGGTGCGCGGCCCGCGCAACAACTTCCCGCTCGCTGCCGGAGATCGCTACGTCTTCGTGGGCGGAGGCATCGGCATCACGCCCCTGCTGCCCATGATCGCCGAGGCGGAGGCCGCGGGTGCCGAGTGGCGGCTGCACTACGGCGGCCGCAGACGTGCGTCCATGGCCTTCCTCGAGGAGCTGGCGGCGTACGGCGACCGGGTCGAGGTCTGGCCCGAGGACGAGCGCGGCATGCTCGACCTCGAGGCGGTCCTCGGGACGCCGCTGCCGGGCGCGCTGGTCTACGCGTGCGGTCCCGAGGGGCTCCTGCAAGCGGTCGAGGGTCGTTGCGCCGGCTGGCGAGCCGGGAGCCTCCACGTCGAGCGCTTCGCGGCCAAGGCGTTGGACGCCTCCGCCGAGGCCAGCGCGTTCGAGGTCGTCTGCCAGCGCTCGGGCATCACCGTGACGGTGCCGGAGGACAAGAGCATCCTCGAGGTCGTGCAGGACGCCGGCGTCGCCGCGCTGTCGTCGTGCCTCGAGGGCGTGTGCGGGACCTGCGAGACGGCTGTCGTCGAGGGCGAGCCAGACCACCGGGACTCGCTGCTCAGCGAGGACGAGAGGGCGGCGGGGGACTACATGATGATCTGCGTCTCCCGCTCCTGCGGCCCGCGTCTGGTGCTCGACCTGTGACCGCCGCTGGAGAGGTCGGTGGGTCGGGGTTGACCGGCGCGTTCCCGTTCGACTGCTGGTACGTCGCCGCGGCCGCGCAGGACGTCGGTCGTGAGCTGACCAGCCGCCGGCTGCTCGGGCGGCAGGTGGTGCTGTACCGGGAGCGGTCCGGGACCGTGGTCGCACTCGAGGACCGCTGCGCCCACCGCGCACTGCCGTTGTCGATGGGCAGCCTCGTGGACGACCGGGTGGTGTGCCGCTACCACGGCTTCGCGTACGACGGCACCGGTGCGTGCGTCGCGGTGCCGTCGCAGGAGAACGTGCCCTACGGCGCCCGGGTGGCGAGCTACCCCGTGCACGAGGCGGGCCCCTTCCTCTGGGTCTGGCTGGGCGATCCCCGCCGGGTCGCCGGGTCGTCCCCGCCCCGGCTGCCGTGGCTCGAGGACCCGACCTGGACCTCGCTCGGCGGTGAGCACGTGGTGCAGGCCGGCTACCTGTTGCTGCACGAGAACGCGCTCGACCGGACGCACTTCGCGTTCGTCCACCCCGACACGTCGCACCGCGGCTACCTGGAGTCCGAGCCGCCGCTCAAGGTCGAGGTCACCGAGACGTCGGTGTCCTACTCCCGCGACTTCCCCGAGGGCCCGTTGGCCGCGTGGCAGAGCGCGATGACCGGCCTCGCCCCCGACACCCGCTGCGTGCAGCGGGAGTCGGGGGTCTTCGTGTCTCCGGCCATGCACGTGGACCACATGGAGATCGTCGGACCGGATCGGGCGTTCCGCACCGTCTTCGTGCGGGCCCTGACCCCCGTCGACGCGTCCCGCACGCAGGTGCTCTGGCAGGTCGCCCGTGACTTCGCCCCTGACGACGCACTGACCGCCGAGGGGCTGCGCCGCGTGCACGAGCGGACGATGCTCGAGGACCAACCGCTGCTGGAGGCCATCCAGGCCACCGTCGACCGCGACGGGGCGTCCCGCCCGGTCAACGCGGCGGCGGACGCGGCGTCGGTGAAGGCGCACTCCATCGTCCGTCGCCTGCTCGAGGAGGAGGCGCCGCGCTCACAGTAACTTGACACCCACTCCTCTTTGGGTGAGTGTGTTGAAGGTCCGAGCCGTACGTCTCTGCCGCCGTGCCGGCCGTTTCCGCAGGAGGTCCCGTGGTCTTCGTCCCCACCCGAGGTGACGCACCGCTGCGGCACGGCGAAGGCGTACCGCTGCTGCCCGAGGGCGCGCAGGCCGCCGATCTCGACGCCTCGGTCTACCTCGACCCGGAGCGCTTCGAGCGCGAGCGTACGAAGGTGCTCAACCCGAGCTGGCAGATCGTCTGCCGCTCCAGCGAGGTCGCCGAGACGGGGGACCACGTCGTCTGGGAGGGGCAGGGCGAGACCATCGTCGTGACGCGCCGCCGGGACGGTGGTGTGGCCGGCTTCCACAACGTCTGCATGCACCGCGGTGCCCGCATCGTCAAGGAGTCCGGCAAGGGTGCCCGCCGGTTCAGCTGCCGCTGGCACAACTGGACCTACGACCACGAGGGCAACGTCATCGGCGTGCCTGACCGCGAGGACTTCTGCCCGGCGCAGCTCGAGGGCCTCGCCTCACCGGCGGTGGAGTGCGGCGAGTGGGGCGGGTGGGTCTGGGCCGTGCTCGCAGGTCCGGGCGTCGCCCCGCCGCTGTTGGAGTGGCTCGGACCCGAGCTGGTGTCCGACCTGGGTGCCTACCGCATGGAGGACATGCTCCTCATCGAGAAGCTGACCTGGGAGCTCGAGGTCAACTGGAAGGTCGTCGTCGACGGCTTCAACGAGAACTACCACGCCCCGGCGCTGCACAAGGTCCCGGCGCAGGACGCGAAGGACGGCCGCGAGAGCACGTTCGCCTACCTCGGTCCGCACGGGATGATGGTGGTGCCGTACAAGGGCGTGCTGCCCAAGCTCAAGGAGACGAGGGACCACCAGAGCCTCGCGATCTGCCACTACACCGTCTTCCCGACCGCGGTGTTTAACAACAACCCCAGCCACGTACAGCTCTTCCGCGTCGTGCCGCTGGCCGTCGACCGCACCCGGTTCGAGACCTGGGAGCTGCAGTACGACCCGAAGGGCGACACGGAGTACCTCGACGGCGTGACCAAGCACTGGGAGCGGCTCAAGGTCGTGGTCGCCGAGGACGTGGAGATCTACGGCGAGGTCAGTGCGGCCCGACGGTCCTCCGCGTACTCGAAGAACCGCCTCAACGACCACGAGTGCAAGATCACCCACTTCCACGAGGTCGTCCAGCGGATGCTCGACGCATGACCGGGCAGGCCGGGCTGCGGCTGGCCGACCGCGCCGAGATCCAGGCCGGGTTGGCGGCGTACTGCCGCCTCGCCGACCTGAACCGGCCGGAGGAGCAGACCGCGGTCTTCGTCGACGACTGTCGGGCGAGCTACGGCGCAGGTCGCTGGATCGAGGGGCGCGACGCGCTGACCGCGGCGCTGCGCCGGTCGCTCACCGCCTACACCGCCACCAGCCACCTGCTCGGCGGGATGGAGATCACCTTCCCCACCGACGACAGCGCGTCGGTCGAGACCGTCGTGCACGCCTGGCACCGCCGCGCTGACGGCGCGCCGGACGTCGTCCTCTACGGCCGTTACCTCGACGAGTGGGTGCGCACCGCCGGGGGCTGGCGCATCGCCGTCCGCGAGTTCCGCGTGGCCGGTGCGACCGGTCGTGACGAGAGCCCGCTGAACCCCCTCGGCCGGCAGCCCGCCGGCGTCCCCGCGTGACCGTGCAGCACTTCGAAGGTGGCCCCCATGAGTGACGCCGAGGTGATCGTGCACGGCTGGATCGACTTCGCACCCGAGCACCGCGACGAGGCGCTGCACCACTTCTCGGACGTGGTCGCCGCGAGCCGGCAGGAGCCGGGCTGCCTCGACTACGTCTTCAGCGCAGACCCGGACGCCGCCGGCCGCGTGCGCGTGCTGGAGCACTGGGCCAGCGACGCGCAGCTCACCGAGCACCTGGAGCTGCCGCACGTGCTGCGGCTGCGCGAGGCGATCGCGCCCCTCCTTCGTACCGGGCGGTCGATGACCCACTCGACCGTCACCGCGTCGCGCCCGATGGGCTCCGCGCCCGCACCGGCGACGGCCTGACCAGGAGGACGACATGACCGCCACAACCCCCCGCTACGTCTCCGGCGTGCAGTTCGCCAGCGAGGCCGTCCGCAAGGACGCGTACGAGGTCATGGCGCGCCTCGTGGAGCACTACCGCGCAACGTCGACCGACATGGTCGACGAGCAGTGGCGCGAGCCGGTCGCCAACTACCGTGACCCGGAGCTCTGGCTGCGCGAGGTCCAGGCCGTGCACCGGACCGTGCCCCTGCCGCTCGCCCTGTCGTGCGAACTGCCCGCGGCCGGGAGCTACAAGGCCGTGGACGCGGTCGGCACCCCGGTCATCATTACGCGCCAGCGCGACGGGTCGCTGCGCGCCGTGGTCAATGCCTGCCGGCACCGCGGCGGGGAGCTCGTCCCCGAAGGCACGGGGACCGCCCGGCGGTTCACTTGCCCCTACCACGCCTGGTCCTACGACCTGGGTGGCTGCCTCACCGCCGTCTACGGCGAGGAGACCTTCGGACCGGTCGACAAACCGAGCATGGGACTGGTCGCCCTCCCGGTCGCCGAGCGCGCGGGCATCGTGTTCGTGTCGCTCGACCGGTCGGCCGCACTGGACCTCGACGCCTGGCTGGGCGAGGACCTGCTGCCGCTGCTAGAGGGGCTCGACCTCGCCAGCTGCTACCACCACTCGACCCGGACGCTCGAGGGGCCCAACTGGAAGGTGGTCGTCGACGGCTACCTGGAGGGCTACCACTTCGCGTCGCTGCACCGCACCACGGTGTTCCGCACCAACCTGTCCAACATGGCCGCCTTCGACAGCTGGGGGCCGCACCAGCGCAACGCCTTCGCGCTGCGTCCGATCGCCGACGCGGTGGACACCCCGCGGGAGTCCTGGGACCCCACGACGACCGTCGGCGCCATCTACTGGCTGTTCCCCGGCCTCGCCATCGCCGGAGGCTGGCGCGAGCAGGTCGCCGTCTCGCTGGTGCTCCCGGGCAGCAGCTGGGACACGTCGCGCACGGAGCAGCACATCCTGCTGCGCTCGGAGCCGACCGACGACGAGGAGCGCAAGGCCGCCGACCACACCCGCGACTGGTTCCACGACGTGGTGCTCGACGAGGACTACGGGGCCGGCTTCGGCGTGCAGCGCGGTCTCGAGGCGATGGCCGATCAGGACTTCGTCTTCGGGCGCAACGAGCCCGGCGTGCAGCACTTCCACCGCGCCATCGGCGAGCGGCTCGACTGACCCTCGGGATCCGTCGCGACCTTGCATGACATCAAGGACAGAAGGCCGAATCTTCCGGCGGGCGCCTACGTCCCGCCGGCCGTCCGACCGGCCCAGTGGGGCGGGCCCTCCCGAGGAGGCACGATGCGCGAGCTGGTGCAGGAGGGGGCTGCTCCGCCCCGGGTCGACCCGTACGCCGATGACTTCCAGCAGTGCCCGTTCCCCGCCTACGCGCAGCTGCGCGCCACGGCGCCGGTCTACCAGGTGCCCGACCAGGGCTTCTGGATGGTCACGACCATGGCCCTGGTCCGCCAGGCGCTTCGGGACCCGGCGACCTTCGCGAACTCGGTCCACTCCGGCCGGCGCTCGGAGCCACCGGCCGAGGTGGTCGACGAGATCGCCGCCATCCGGGCCCGGGGCTTCCCGTACCAGGCGGCGCTCGGCCTCAACGACCCCCCGCGCCACACCCGGTACCGCAACCTCGTGACCCGGGCCTTCATGCCGCGGTCGCTGCAGTGGATGGACCCGCTCGTCGCCTCGGCCGCCACCGAGCTGGTCGCGGAGCTGCCGATGGGCAGCACCGTCGACATCGTCGATTCGCTCGCCTGGCCCCTGCCGGTCTACGCCATCTCGCGCATCCTCGGGCTGCCGGACTCCTGGCGGCGGGACATCGCGCGGTGGTCGGACGCCGCCACGGCGTCGCTGGGTTCTCAGGTGAGCGCGGACCGGTGGCTCGAGGCCGAGCGCGACATGCTCGACTTCCAGCAGCGGATTGTGCCCGAGCTCGACCGGCGGCGCGCGGAGCCCACGGACGACCTGCTCAGCAACCTGGTCCGGCCGGACCCCGAGCACGGAGCCCTCACCAACGCCGAGCTGGTCTGGCTCGTCCGCGAGCTCATCGTGGCCGGCAACGAGACGACCACCAAGCTCGTGACCGACCTCGTGCTGCGGCTGCACGACCGGCCGGAGGAGTGGTCGATCCTGCGCACCGACCCCGCCCGCGCCGGCAGCGTCGTGGAGGAGGGCCTGCGCCTGGCGAGCCCGGCGCAGGGGATGTTCCGGCGCGTCACCGCACCGACGAGCCTCGGCGGCGTCGAGCTGCCGGAGGGGGCGGTGGTGTTCCTCGCCTACAGCTCGGCCAACCGTGACGAGGCGGTGTTCGCCGACCCCGACACCTTCGACCCCGGCCGCCCGGGCGTCCGGCAGCACGTCGCCTTCGGGCAGGGCATCCACGCCTGCGTCGGCAACGTGCTGGCACGCATGGAGGCGAGCGCCGTGCTGCGCGAGCTGTCGGCGCACGTCGACCGCGTGCAGGTGGTGGATCCCGGCGGCGTCCGCTACACATCCAGCTTCTTCCTGCGCGGCATCAAGCGCCTGCCCGTCGTCGTCCACCCCCGCCCGGAGGCCTGAGCTCATGTCCCAGCCCACGTCCCAGCCCGCGTCCCGGCCCGGGTCGGAGGGGCCGTGGCTGATCGACACCCCGCCCAGTCCCCGCTACCCCGTGTACACGCGCTTCAACGCCAACGACGTGCTGCCCGACCCGATCACGCCGCTGGGTGCGAGCCTGGCGTGGAACCCGCACGTGCTTCGAGGCTGGGCCGCCGGCTACGTCGCGCTCGGCGCGTTCACGGCCGAGGAGCTCGGTGACCTGACCGCGGTCGCGGGCTTCTTCCACGGCCACCTGTACGTCAATCAGACGGTCGTGCGGCGCATGGGCATCCGCATGGGCCTCGGCTGGCAGGCCATCGACTCCGCGTTCTTCAGCAGCGACGCGCCGCCCCACGACCCGCAGCCCGACGACACGAACGAGACGCTGTCGGCCCGGCTGGCGGAGCGGACCGCCTGGACGCTGTCGACGACCACCTTCCCCGAGGTGGAGGAGGAGCGGGTGCTGGCCGACGCCGTGCGGGCGAGCCGGCCCGACCTGTCCGCGATGAGCGGGCCCGGCCTGGTCGCCTGGGCCCGCGCGATGATGCCGCTTGAGCGGCTCATGTGGCGCAGCGAGACCATCGGCGGCAGTCAGGCCGCCACCGGCCCGGCCGTGCTTGGCCAGCTGGTCGGCGTCAAGGACCCCTCCCTGGTGCTCCGGCTCATCGGCCGGGCCGGCGACGTCGACTCCGCGGCGCCCTCCTACGCCCTCTGGGAGCTGTCGCGGGCCGTACGGGCCGACGCAGCCCTCACCGCCGCCCTCGACGGGGGCGGCGTCGACGACCTCGACGGGATCCTGCGGCGCCACCCCGACTTCGCTGCCCGCTTCCGGGCGTTCCTCCGCGACTTCGGCTACCGCGGACCCAGCGAGTGGGACCTCGGCGCCGACTCGTGGGAGACGCGGCCCGAGCTCGCGCTGGGGCTGGTCGACCGGCTCCGGCTGCTCGGCGACGAGGCGGCCCCCGCCTCGCGCGAGGGCGACCAGGAGGCCGACGCCGCCGCGGCGCTCGGCGAGGCCCGGGCCCTGCTCGGCGACGACAAGACGGCGCAGGCCACCCTCACGGCGGCCGTGGCGTCCGCGCGCCGCTTCGGCGCCTGGCGCGAGCGGGGCAAGACCAACGCCATCAAGGTGCTCCACGAGGCCCGCGTGGCGCTGTTCGAGCTCGGCCGCCGCCTGGCGGTGCAGGGCCACCTCGACCGGCCGCAGCAGTTGTTCATGGCCCTCGACGACGAGCTCGACGTCCTCACGTCCGACCCGGCTCGACTGACCGGTGTGCTGCAGCAGCGCGAGCGCGAGTGGCGGCAGCTGTTCGACGTAGAGCTGCCGCTGTACGTCGACGGGCGCGAGCCGCTGGGACGCACGGCGGACCTGCCGCCGAGGTCGCGGACGGCTGACTCGGTCGTCGCCGAGGGGGAGGTGCTCCAGGGCGCTCCCGGCGCGGCGGGCGTGGCCTGGGGACGGGCCCGCGTCGTGCGGGACACTGCGGACATCACGGCGTTCGAGCCCGGCGAGGTGCTGGTGGCGCCGCAGACCGATCCGTCGTGGACCCCCCTGTTCATGGTGGCCGCGGCCGTGGTGGTGGACGTCGGTGCGATGGGCAGCCACGCCATGATCGTCAGTCGTGAGCTGGGCATCCCGTGCGCCGCGGGGGTGCGCCAGGCGACTCTGCGGATCCCGGACGGCGCGCTGGTCGAGGTCGACGGTGCGACCGGAACGGTGACCGTCCTGAGCCTGCCCGTCTGACGCTCAGCGAGGGCTCGGGAGCCGTCGCTTCTGCTCCTGGTAGCCGAGCAGGTCGAAGTAGTCGCGCCACAGCGCGATGCGGCCGTCGCGGAGCACGAAGCCCCGGACGACGGGGATCTCGAGCCACGTGCCCTGTAGGAAGAACCGGTCGACCCGCTCGCTCATGACGGTGTCGCCCTGCGCGACCTGGCGCTGCACCACCCACTCGACGCGATCGGCGGCCGCGGCGATGCCTCCTGCCAGGACGGAGCGCCCTCGGGTCCGGTGACGACCCCGACCGGCACGTTGTCGTACTGCACGGCTGCGGTGACGAGCGCAAGGGCCGTGTCGAGGTCCCGGTCTTCGCACGCCCGAAGGAACTTGGTCACGACCTGGGTCGCGTCCAAGACCGCCCTTACTTACTTGACTCCGTATGTTCTTTGAGACAGGCTCCAGGAAGCCGAGTGGAGCGTGCCAAACCCCGGCCCGGCCCGCGAGCAGGAGAGCAGCGATGAGCGGTGGCGGCACGACGGACGTGGATGCGATCGCGAGCGAGGTGACGACCGAACCCGTCGGCACCCGCCTGCGCCCGGGCAAGCTCGAGGGGAGGGTCGCCGTCATCACGGCGAGCACCCGCAGCATCGGCCGCGCGATCGCCGAGTTCTTCCTCGACGAGGGGGCCTCCGTGGTGGTCAGCGGGCGCTCCGAGGACAAGGGCAAGCAGGCGCTGGACGAGATGGACGCCGGCGAGCGAGCGGCGTTCTTCCCGTGCGACGCGACGCAGCAGCACCAGGTCGAGGCACTCGTCGACTTCGCGAAGGAGCGGTTCGGGCGGCTCGACATCCTGGTCAACAACGCGGGAGGAACGGACGGCTTCGCCCTCGTCGGCGGGCTCAGCGACGAGGCGTGGCAGAAGGCGCTGAACTGGAACCTCAACTCGACGTTCTGGGGGACCCGCCGGGCACTGCGCTACTTCGTCGAGGGCGGTGGCGGCCGCATCATCAACATCTCCTCGGTCGAAGGCAAGATGGGCAACAAGCCCGCGGTGAGCCACTACATCACCAACAAGCACGCCATCAACGGGCTGACGAAGGCCGTCGCGTTCGAGTACGGCCCGCAGGGCATCACCTGCAACGCCATCTGCCCCGGCGCGGTCGAGACGGACATGATGAAGGGCGCCGGGCCGGTGGCCGCAGAGAGCATGGGCATCACCTACGAGCAATTCCTCGAGGGCTACTCGAAGGAAGCGATGATCGACCGCATCAACACCGTCGAGGAGGTGGCGGCCTGCGCGGTCTGGCTCGCCAGTGACCACGGCGGTGGTGTCACCGGCGCCCTCATCAACGTCGACGGCGGCACGTCCCCCTGGTAGGTCAGGCGCACGGGACCAGAGCCCCCGCCGGTACGAGAGGAGCCTTCGTGGACCGCTGGATCACCGACTCGGAGCGGTGGGACCGCCTGCCCTACTACACGCGTGCCAACGCCGGTGAGGTGCTGCCGGACCCGTGCAGCCCGCTCGGCTGGTCGCTGGTCTTCGAGGAGGGTCTGCTCAAGGGGTGGCTTCGGGGCTTCGTCGAGTTCGGCGTCTACGCGGACGGCGAGCTGCCTGACGACCCCCCTCCAGTGGCCGGCCTGTTCGGCGGCTACTTCTACCTGAACCTCTCCCACATGCGCCTCATGGGTCTGCGCATGGGCATGACCGTCGAGCAGTTCGACGCCGCCCTGCTCGGCTCGCACCCCGACGCCCCGCCGTATCACCCGCACCCCGACGACGCGAACCCGGAGTGCTCAGCGCGGTCGGCGGCGACCATCGGGGAGATCCTGCAGCGGACCGACTTCCCTGAGATCGACGAGGACAGCCTCCGCGTCCGCGCCCTGCGGCGCAATCGGCCCGACCTGCGGTCGCTGTCCGACGAGCAGCTGCTCGCCCACGCCCGGTCCTTCCTCGGCGAGCTCGACAACGCCTTCGCCCGCCACGACTACTCTTCGCTCGGCTCGACGGTGGGGCAGGCGATGCTGGCGCAGCTGTGCGCCGACGCCGGGCGGAGCGAGCTCCTGCTGGAGCTCATCTCCGGCCTGGGGGACGTCGAGTCGGCGTCGCCCTCCTCCGGCCTCTGGGACCTGTCGCGTACCGTCAACGCGTCGGCCGAGCTGCGCGCGCTGTTCGATCAGGGGGCCGCTGCCGTTGCCGCCGCCCTCCCCGGCGCCGCGAGCGGCGACCTGCCCCACTTCCGCTGGGCGTTCGACGGCTTCCTGTCCGAGTACGGCATGCGCGGGCCGAACGAGTGGGACATCCGGGCTCGCTCCTGGGACGCCGACCCGGTGCAGGCTCTGGCGCACGTCGACACGCTTCGGCACAGCGCTGACGGGGGCTCGCCCAAGGCCCGCGCCGAGCGGCTGACGTCGCGCCGGCAGAGCGCCGCCGAGGAGCTGCGGCAGGCTCTCGCCGGGGATGCCGAGAAGCTGGCGACGCTGGAGCTCGGGCTGCGCTCGGCGAAGGACACGATCCCACTGCGCGAGCAGACGAAGGCCAACGCGGTCGTGGTGGTCAACGAGGTGCGCCTTGCGGTGCGCGCGCTGGGCCGCCGTGGGGTCGAGGCGGGCCGGCTGGTGGAGCCCGAGGACGTCATGATGCTCCTGTCGGGCGAGCTCGATGCCTACGTCGCAGACCCGGACGCCCACACGGCCATCATCCGCGAGCGGCTGACCGGCTACCGCTCGCTGTTCGACGTCGAGCCGCCGTTCATCCTCGCGGATGAGGTCCCGCCGCTGGCGCTGTGGCGGCGCCGGGTGCGCGAGGGGGACAGCGCCGCGACAAAGGGCACCGTGCTGAACGGCATCGGCGGTAGCGCCGGCACCTGCACGGGGCGGGCCCGCGTCATCAACGACCTCGCTGACGCGGTGGCGCTGGAGCCCGGAGAGATCATGGTCGCACCGCTGACCGACGCCGCCTGGACGCCACTGTTCCTCGTCGCCGGCGCGGTCGTGGTCGACATGGGTGCGCTCAACAGCCATGCCGTCGTCGTCTCGCGCGAGATCGGCCTTCCCTGCGTCCTGTCCGTGACCGACGCGACGTCCGTGCTCACGGACGGCATGCTCCTGACCGTCGACGGGACGGCGGGCACGGTGACCGTGGTCGCGGTTCCCGCCCTCGCCTGATGACCGACGCGCGGGTCCGCGAGCAGGTGCTCGACGTGCTCGGCCGCTTCGCGCACGGCCTCGACGGTCGCGACTGGGCGCTGTACCGGTCGGTCTTCACCGCCGAGGTGGACATCGACTACTCGTCGTACCGCCCGGGTTCGGTGGGACGCATGCCGGCCGACGCGTGGGTCGACCGGGCACGGCAGCTGTTTCCAGGCCTGGACGCGTCGCAGCACGTGCTGAGCAACGCCTGGCTGCAGTCCGCTGCGGACGTGCGGGCTGCCGTCCGTAGCACCGTGCAGGCCGACCACTTCCTGAACGGTGCGCGCTACACGCTCGGCGGCTACTACGTGCACCGGCTGCAGCGCGACGGGGACGACTGGTCCATCACGGGCGTGACGCTGACCATGACCTGGCAGGACGGTGACCGGGCCCTGCTGGCCGCGGCAGCCGCCCGCGTGCCTGCGCTGTGACTGCGCTGGCAGCCGGGACGCTGGTCAGCCGCCCGGCAGGACCCGCCGATACGCGGCCGTCCCGCAGGTCGCTGGTGAGGGCTGCCACGGCCCGGTCGAGGACCTCGGGGCGGCGGCCGAGCAGCACGACGTCGAGACCGTCCTCCAGCAGGCCGGCCGCGAGCGCTCGGCTGATGCCGGTGCTGCCGCCGGACACGAGGGCCACGCGCCGCCTGCCGGCCCGGTCGCTCACCGCGTCACCACAGGTCACCTGGCGTCAGGTCCGATGCGGTGAGGACCATGAGGTCAGACGCCGGCGATCCGCTCCCCGAGCAGGGCGGTCTCGTCGAGGAACTTGCGGCGGCCGAGGCCGGTCACGGACTCGTCCCCGGTCAGCCACGACGACGCCGCCGTCTCGATGAGGGAGAGCATGCCGGTGGCGACGACGGAGACCTCCGCTACCCCGGCTTGGGGCCGGGCCGCCTTGGCGGCCCGGATCAGGACGGCGATGAGCTCGCCCCGCAGTTCCCGCCGGAGCTGCTCCACCACTAGGCTGACGCCTGCGGAGGTCACGAACCACACGGTGGCGTCGTCGCGGCGCTCGTCGAGCCACGCGATGAGGCGCACCGGCAGCTCCCCGACGGAGGTGCCGTCGGCCGCAAGTTCGTGCTGCAGCCGGCGCGTCTCCACCACCAGAGCCTCGCCGAACCCGCGGAGGCCCTCGAGCAGGATGTCGTCCTTGGACGCGAAGTGGTAGTAGACAGCGGCCGACGTCATGCCCGCCGCCTCGGCGATCTCCGCTACCGTCACAGCGTCCGAGGTCGGTGCGGCGAACAGCCGCATCGCCGACTGGACGACAGCGGTGCGTCGTGAAGGGCGGTGTGCCGGGCGTTTCCGTGGCGTCGTCACAGGAAGACAGTAGGGGTCCGGGGACGTCTAGCGTCCCGGCGCCCAGGAGTCGACGAGGGGGACGGATGCTCGATCGCGTGGAGACGCCGGACGGCGCCGCCAGGCTGCCGGCCCACCGCCCGTCCCGGCGCAACGAGATCATCGACGCGGCGATCAAGGTGTTCTCCCGCAGCGGTTACGCCGACACGAGCATCCAGGCCGTCGCTGACGAGGCCGGCGTGGTCCCGACCGCGGTCTACTACCACTTCGCGGGCAAGGACGAGCTGTTCAACGTCGCGCTCCAGACCGTCATCGTGGAGCTCGACGACGTGGTCGAAAGGGCCCGTCCCGAAGGCGACCAGTCGGGCGCTCTCGGTCAGATCATCGCGGCGGTCTGGGAGTGGATCGAGCAGCGCCCCGACCACGCCCGCATCATGTACAGCCACCTGCCGGGGACGAGCAAGCAGGCGCAGGTGCTGCGGCGGGAGTTCGAGGAGCAGCACATCGAGCGGGCGTTCGTCTACGCGCGGCAGGCGCCGCCGGATGAGCGACGCCACCGCACCGCGGCGGCTGCGCACGCCGCGGCGCGGCTGTCGGTCCGCACCCTCATCGGCCTGCTCATCGCCATCCACCCGATGCGACTCGACGGCGGGCCGCTCAGCCGACGCTCGCCCAAGGCGCTGCGCGCGGCCCTTGAGGACGTGTCGCAGCGCATCGTCTCGCTCGACTGATCGTCCCGCTCGACCCGTCGCGACTGCAGCCCGACGGCCGTGAACCCCCGGAGTCACGGCCGTCGGAGCGGGGTCAGTACGCCGCGGTGCCGCCGTCGATCGACAGCAGGGCGCCGGTGATCCCGGCGCCGATGTCCGACGCGAGCAGCAGCGCCATGGCGGCGACCTCCTCGACCGTGTTCGGGCGCTTGATGGCCGACTCCGAGGCGAACATTGCGACCATCTCGTCGAAGGAGATGCCCATCGCAGCCGCGGTTCGCGGGCCGTTCTCGCGCACGATGTCGGTGATGACCAGGCCCGGGCACAGCGCGTTGACGGTGATGCCCTCGGTGCCGACCTCCTTGGCGACGCACTTGGTGAAGCCGTTGATGGCGTGCTTCGCCGTGACGTAGCCCGAAAGGACCGCCTTGCCGTGCTTGCCCTCGACCGAGGACATGTTGATGATGCGGCCGGACTTCTGCGGGAGCATGTGCTGGAGCGCGCGCCGGGTGCCGAAGAACGTCGAGTCGACGTTCCACTTCATGTTGAGCGCCCACTCCTCGTCGGTCATGAGGGCGACCGGCTGCGCGTCGCCCGTGCCGCCGGCGTTGTTGACCATGATGTCGATGCGGCCGAAGTGCTCGACCGCGAAGTCGACCAGAGACTCGATGTCCGACTGCACCATCACGTCGCCCCGCCGGAAGACCGCGCGGTCCTCTGCGCCGAGCTCCCCCAGGACCTTGTCGCCCTTCTCCTGCGACCGGCCGTTGAGCACGACCTTCGCACCCTCGCGGAGGAAGGCCTCAGCGATCCCGCGACCCAGCCCTGCGGTGCCGCCGGTGATGACGGCGACCTTGTCCTGGAGCTGCATGTGTCCTCCTCGAGAGCGCGCCGCGAGCGCGAGTTACTTGGGTTGGTCTACAGTGAACCACGTCACAGCGGTCGCCGCGAGCCTTGCCCGGCCGCGGGCCTTGCCACCGGCGCTGGCCGAGTTACTCTGTACCTACTCTAGTAACGAGGGGGACGCATGCCGCTGGCCCTGGACCGGTCCGGACCGCACAGACGCCGAGGCCGGGGGGCGGGCGCGTGACCGCCCCCGCCGCCACCGGGACGGCGACGACCCGGGTCGTCACGCTCGCCCGGCGGCCGGGCGGCGAGCCTACCGCCGACGACTTCGCCGTGACCGAGCTGCCGGTCCCGGTGCTCGAGGTGGGACAGCTGCTCGTACGCAACGCCTTCATGAGCGTCGACCCCTCCATGCGCGGCCGGCTCGAGGAGACCGAGAAGCACTACACGACCAACTTCCGGGTCGGGGAGCCCCTTGACGGCTCCGCGGTCGGCAGGGTGGTGGCGAGCGCTGACTCCGATGTCCCGGTCGGCAGCTGCGTTCGGCACCGCCTCGGCTGGCGCGAGCTCGCAGTCGTCGACGCCGCCGCTGCCACCGTGGTCGACGACATGCAGGCCCCACTGTCGCAGTGGCTGGGCGTGCTCGGCCAGACTGGCTTCACCGCGTACGTCGGGCTGATGCGTGCAGGGGAGATGCGAGGCGGCGACGTGGTCTTCGTCTCGGCGGCCGCTGGCGCGGTGGGGACGGCGGCGGCGCAGTTCGCTCGGCTGCTGGGCGCCTCGCGCGTGGTCGGGAGCGCGGGCGGAACGGCGAAGGCGTCGCTGCTGGTGGATGAGCTAGGACTGGACGGCGCCGTCGACTACCGCAGTGAGCCGGTCCGCGAAGGACTTCGGCGGGTGGCCCCGGACGGCATCGACGTCTACTTCGACAACGTAGGAGGCGACCACCTGGTCGCGGCGCTGGACGCGCTGAGCCTGCAGGGGCGGGTCGCCCTGTGCGGCATGATCTCGCAGTTCGACGCGACCGGTCCGCGGCCGAGCATCGACGCCCTGATCCTCGCGGTGCTCAAGCGGCTCACCCTGCGCGGCTTCATCGTGCGCGACCACGAGGACCTGCGGCCGGAGTTCGAGGAGCGGGTCGGCGGCTGGTTGCGGTCCGGCGAGCTGGTGTCGAAGCAGACGGTCGTCGACGGCATCGACGGCGCAGTGGGCGCCTTCCTCGGGATGCTGCGGGGTGACAACGTCGGGAAGATGCTCGTGCGCCTGGACCCGCAGGTCACGGACTGAGCGGCGGGGCCCCCAGCGGCACCCGCTGACCAGCGGTCGCGCGGAGGGGTCGACGGGACCGAACGCGCCCCGCATACTGTGTGCAAACTATAGAAAGTCGTCGACGACGGCGACGTGACCCCGGCCTGGCGGCCGACGGAGAGGACACCCATGGACCTGCAGCTCCACGGCAAGCGGGCGCTCGTGACCGGTGCGAGCCGCGGCATCGGCCGGGCCATCGCCGAGACTCTCGCCGGCGAAGGCTGCGCACTCGCGCTGTGCGCCCGCGGCAAGGAGACGCTCGACCAGGTCGCGGCCGGCCTGCGCGACCGAGGCGCCACGGTGTTCGCTCAGCCGGTCGACGTCACCGATCACGAGGCCCTCGTCGCCTTCGTCGACAGCAGCGCGGCCGAGCTCGGTGGTCTCGACGTCGTGGTCTCCAACGTGTCGGCGGGGGCGGCGAAGACGCCAGACCAGTGGCAGAAGAGCCTCGACGGCGACCTCATCCCGCTGGTGCGCCTCATCGAGGCGGCCACCCCGCACCTCGAGCGGCAGGGCGGCGGGTCGATCGTCTCCATCGGGACGACCAACGCCTTCGACACCGTGCGTCCGGCGTCGCCCAACGCCTACTCCGCCATCAAGGCAGCCGTCATCCACCACGCGTCGGCGCAGGCGCACGTGCTTGCGAGGAAGGGGATCCGCGTCAACACCGTCTCCCCCGGCCCGATCGAGTTCCCGGGGGGCGACTGGGAGAAGATCCGCGACGGTCGGCGCGAGGTGTACGACGAGGTGCTCGCCATGATCCCGGTGGGCCGCTACGGGCGCGCGGAGGACGTGGCCGCCGCGGTCGCCTACCTCGCCAGCCCGCGCGCCGGATTCACCAACGGTGTCAACCTCGTCGTCGACGGCGGCATCGTGTCCCGCGTCCAGTTCTGACGTCGTGGCGGGTCCTGCCGGGCGGCTCGACGCCGTGCTCGTGTGCGGTGGCCAGTGGCACGACTTCGACTACGCGCGGCTGAGGCTGCTCGAGCTGCTTGGCGAGGACCGGGCCGTGCGCACGCGCGTGTTCGAGGACTACGCCACCGGCGACGCGCTGGCCCGGGCGGACCTGCTCGTCACCTACACGTGCAACCAGCGGCCGGACGCCGCGCAGCAGCAGCAGCTCGTCGGCTTCGTGGCGCGCGGCGGGCGGTGGCTGGCGCTACACGGCACCAACGCGGCGATCGACGCGCCACCCCTAGACGGCACGCGGGTGTTCCGGACGCCGCGGGTGCTCGGCCCTGTCCCTGCCGTGCTCGGAAGCCAGTTCCTGGGACACCCGCCCATCACGCCGTACGTCGTCGAGGTGTCCCAGCCGAACCACCCGTTGCTCGCAGGTGTCGCGCCGTTCGAGGTGACCGACGAGCTCTACGTGAGCGAGCTGCACCCGCCGCTCGACGTGCTGCTGCACACGACGTACAGCGGTCCCGCCCGCGGCTTCGAGGAGGGCGGCACGACCGACGAGCAGCCGCGGCCGGTGCTCTACCTCAAGCGAACCGGGAAGGGCGCGGTCTGCTACTTCACGCTCGGGCACTGCCGCGGGAGGTACGACGTGCAGGATCTGGGCGTCGACGACCTGGGCCGCGACGACTGTGGGAGCTGGGCCGTCCCGGAGTTCGTCACTGTGCTCCGGCGCTGCCTGGTGTGGGGGCTCCACGGCGACGCGGCTGCCACAGGCCCGCACGACAGAGCATCGTAGCGCCTGAGCGGGTCCCGCCGGTCAGCCCCGGCTGGCCTGCACGTGCGCCGTATCGCTGACCGACACCGCGACGGCGCGACCGCATGGCACCCGCCGCAGCCGCGAGACGGACGGTAGCCCGGGTTGACCCAGAACCGGGCCGGCACGCCCCGCCTCTTCGACGGTGGCGTCGACGCCGCGGCCCACCTGCTCGCCACGATCGGCGCGGTCCCCACCGCCCGGCGCACCGTGCTGGTCACGGGCACGTCGACGTCCTCGCCCGTCCAGCCAGCTGTCGAGCCGGAGGGCCTGCTCGACGCCGTCCTCGAACAGGGGTCGGGTACAGGCTCAGCCCGCGATGGTGCGGTCGCCGTCCCAATAGGGGCGACGCAGGACGCGCTTGTCGAGCTTGCCCATGGCGTTGCGCGGGAGCGCGTCCACCAGCTCGTAGGTCTTCGGGCACTTGTAGGACGCGAGCCGCGCGCGGCAGAAACCAGCGAGCTCGTCCAGGTCGACGTCGCCGATGGCGACGACGAGCGCGCGCAGCGCTTCACCGAGGTCGCGGTCGGGAACACCGATGACGGCGACCTCCTCGACGGCCGGGTGTGCGATCAGGACCTGCTCGCTCTCGGCGGGGTAGAGGTTCACCCCGCCGGACAGCACCATGTCCGACATGCGGTCCGTGATGTGCACGAACCCGTCCGGCGTCACGTAGCCCACGTCGCCAAGCGTCGCGACGCCCGGGGCCACGTAGGCCTTCCGGGTCTTCTCCTCGTCGTCGTGGTAGCTGACCTCCCGGCCGGGCGGCGTGCGGAAGCCGAGCACGCCGACCTCGCCGGGGGCGAGCTCGCTGCCGGTCTCGTCGAGCACGACAACTTCGAAGGGCGGGACGACCCGACCGACCGACCCGGGATGGCGCAGCCACTCCTCGCTCGTGATGCGGCAGACCGTGCCGATCTCACTGCCGCCGTAGCTCTCGACGAGCACGGGACCGAACCAGTCGATCATCGCGCGCTTGACGTCCGCGGGGCAGGCGGAGCCGGTGTGGGCGACGCTCTCCAGGCTCGACACGTCGTAGCGACGGCGCAGGTCGTCCGGGAGGGCGAGCAGCCGGGAGAAGTGGGTCGGCACCATGACGCTCGACGTGACGCGGTGCTCGGCCACCAGCGCCAAGACCCGCTCGGCGTGAAACCGCCCCAGCACGACCAGCGGCTGTCCCGACAGCAGGTGCCGCACCGAGGTGAGAGGGCCGTTGTGCTGCAGCGGACCGACGACGAGGTGCGGCCCGTCGGGGAAGCCTGAGCGGGCGGCGAGGATCGCGGCGTAGTCGCGGGCGGACGTGACCGTCGACGGTGCCCAGCGGACCTGCGTGCCGCGCGCCCGGCCGGTGGTGCCCGACGTGTAGACGAGCATTGGCTGCGCGGGGCGGTCGAGGTTCTCGGGCAGCCCGCGACCGTCGGCGACCCAGGTGCTCCAGGCGACCCCGAGGGCGGGGACGTCCGCGGCGCCGTGCACGACGAGGGTCTCGGTGCCGGCCATCTTCGCCGCCTCGGTCGCCGCGAGCAGCGCGCCGGGACCTGTGACGACCGCGACGGCGCCCGCGTCGGCGAGTTGCTCCGCCATCTCGCGGGCCGTGAGCTGCCGCGAGAGCGCAACCGTCCCGACGCCGGCGAGGATGCCGGCGGCGTGCGCGATGACGGTCGGCCCCAGGTTCTCCCCGACCACCGCCACGCGGTCGCCGGGCCTCACCGCGACGGCGAGCAGCTGCCCGGCGACGGCATCGACCTGACGCGCCACCTCGGCCCAGGTCAGTGACGTGCTCTCGTCAACGAGTGCGGTGCCGCCAGGGTCCTGCTCGGCCCGGGCGCCGATGCCTGCGAGTCGGTGCACGAACGCTCCTCCGCGGATCTGTTGCGCCATGGTCCCTAAGACTGTAGACACAGTCAAGAAAGTCATGCTCTGGAGGTCGTCGTGTCGAAGCCCTTCCGGTTCGCGGTCCAGGCCTACCGCCCCGAGTCGGGGAGGGCCTGGCGCGACCTGGCCCGCCGGGTGGAGGACCTGGGGTTCTCCGCGCTGCACACCTCCGACCACTACCTGGGTCCGGGTCCGGTGTCGGACGCGACCGGGCACCGACCGGTGACGCTCGCGCCGGTGCCCGCGATGGCGGTGGCGGCCGAGGTGACGTCGACCCTGCGCATCGGCTGCCGGATGTTCTGCGTCGGCTACCACCACGCGTACGTGCTGGCCAAGGAGATCGCCACCTTGGCGGAGCTGTCCGAGGGTCGCACCGAGGTGGGCCTGGGCGCGGGCTGGCTGGCGGCGGAGTACGCCGCGATGGGCATCCCCTTCCCGTCAGCAGGGGAGCGGGTGACCCACCTGACGGAGTTCACGTCGATGGTGAAGGACTTCTTCGCGGGTCGGCCTGCCGCGACCACGGGCACGCACGTCAACGTCCGGGACATGGCGCCGCTGCCCCTGCTCGAGACGGCACCGCCGATCATGGTGGGCGGCGGCGCCCCGCGCGTCCTGCGGTTCGCCGGCCGCGAGGCCGACATCGTCAGCATCAACTTCAACAACCGCTCCGGCGTGATCGGCGCCGACAGCGTGGCGTCCTCCGGGCACGAGGAGACGGTGAAGAAGCTCGGGTGGGTGCGCGAGGGCGC
>JAABUN010001361.1_pt1 | contig 54575 bp, 46 predicted proteins | sample 5559311 | NCBI WGS metagenome assembly JAABUN01 (sample SAMN10711877, study PRJNA513370) | rock metagenome | isolation source: Antarctica rocks | place: Antarctica: Victoria Land, Siegfried Peak sud
TACCCGTCTTATTTTCAACTATGACGAGAACCCGTTTTCTACTCCCCCAATCTCCAAGTGTGCAACATGATGTATTTTTTCAGTCTCTTGTCTCTTGCTAAGCGTTGATATTGGGGCCGCTTGTCGGGCGCATACGAAAACGTGACGAGCCTTTTTGCTACACTGCTACGTTATGCCGCTCGCCGCCCCACCCCCGGACGCCCTCTTCCCCGCCGCCATCTCACATGTGGCGGAGGGTTCACCGGCGCATGACGCGGGGGTGCAGGCGGGTTGGGAGCTTTTGCGTATCAACGGCGAGGCCGTTACCGACGTGCTGGCGTACCGGCGCGAGCTCGAGCGCGGCGACGTGAGCGTGCAGGTACGCGACCCGCTGACGGGCGATGAGCTGACCTTTACTGCGTCTTGGGAAGACCCGGGGCTCGAGTTCACCGAGGTCATCTTCGACGGTCTCAAGCTCTGCGCCAACAAGTGCGAGTTTTGCTACGTCCACCAGATGCCCAAAGGCTTTCGCAAAAGCCTGTACGTTATGGACGACGATTTTCGCACGAGTTTCCTTTACGGTTCGTTCGTCACGCTGACCAACCTGAGTGAGCGCGACATTCAGCGTATTCTTAAAGAAAATTTAAGCCCGTTATACGTCTCGGTTCATACCGCCAACGAAGACCTGCGCCGCGACATGATGAAGTGGTGGCGGCTCAAGGTCAAAGACCCGGAGGCGACCAAGATTCGGGGGATGTTGGAGCGTCTCGCGCCCATCGACCTCTACACCCAGATGGTGCTGTTGCCGGAGCGTAACGACGGCGTGCATTTAGAAGAGACTTTAGAGCATCTGGCGAGTTACGACAACGTTCAGGCGGTCGCGTGCGTCCCCGTCGGCCTGACCGACCATCGCCGCAACCTACCCGAGCTGCGGCCCTACCGACCTGAAGAGGCTAGAGACGTGCTACGCCGCGTTCACGCGTTCCAAAAGCGAATGCTGCGCGAACGCGGAACACGCTTTATCTTCCCCAGCGACGAGTTTTACCTGTTAGCCGACGAACCGCTACCCGGTGACGACGCTTACGAAGGCTTTCCGATGCTCGAGAACGGCGTCGGCATGATTCAGGACTTTTTGAGCGACGCCCTGCCCCTGCTGCCGACCCGGCTGGAGGTGCCGCGCAAGGTCATCCTGGGAACCGGCAGGCTGTTCGCACCTGTTTTAGAGCGGGCCGTTGCACCCCTGCAAGAAATCGAAGGGTTGACGCTCGAGGTCCGTGAACTTAAGAACCGCACTTTCGGCGAGGTTACGACCGTCGCCGGACTTTTGGCCGGACGCGACTTTTTAACGCAGATCGAGCCCGGCGAAGCCGACCTGCTGCTCGTCTCGCCAAACGTGCTCAAGTACGGGACCGAAACGATGCTCGACGAACGCACGCTCGGCGACCTACGCGAAGCTTTGAAAATGAAGGTCGAAGTCGGGGGCACCAACCTCGCCGAACTCGCCCAGGCCATCCTGACGGGCGTCGGTGAAGCGCACATGCCGCAGTTCGGGTTTTCTACCCACGCCATCAAAGAGGCGGGGCGGCAGCACTAGACTGCGCGGTTTTCGAGTCTCGCGCGGCTGCGATTTTGCTGTTGTGGAGAAAAGAAGCAGGGAGTAGGAAGTAAGGAGCAAGAAGCAGGGAATAAGACTCGAGAAGGTTGCGAAACGTCGGCATGTTGTGTGTGTAGAGAGAACTCGAGCTTATTTTCTGAACTGCAATGGCCACCGAAACCCATCTAACCGTCGAGCAGCAGATAACGTGCGTAACCTGAAGCCTAAACGCGTTTCACGCGTCGCTCTGCGCTCAGCGACTAAAACCTCAAGGTGTCGCGCTTACTGCAAAAAGTGAGTACAACCTCCCGGTTAGCTTACGAGTCCGTCTGACCTAAATCACCTTTAGCCGCCGCTTTCCCAGTTACAGCCAGCACCACTCCCAGCAAAATCACCCCGACGCCCACAAATCCTGTGGGGCTGATCCGCTCACCCACGAACAAACCGAGAAAAACCGCCACCACCGGGTTGACGTAGGCGTAGCTGCTCAGGAGCGCAGGACGAAGGGAGCGTCCCAGCAGATAGACGTAGGCGCTGTAAGCCAAAAGTGAGCCGAAGGTGGTGAGGTAAACGAGAGCGAGGCTCGAGTTCAGTGAGGGAACCCGCGTTAAAGACTCGCCGCGCAGGAGCGCCACCGGAATAAAGACCAGACCTGCCGTGAGCATCTGCGCGGCGCTCGCCATCATGCCGGGGGGTTGGGGCAGGCGGCTGCTCCAGACCGAGCCGAACGCCCAGCCGACCGGCGCGAAAAACAAGATCACCGCCGCGACCGGATTCGCCCGCAGATCGGCCTCGGCGTTTAAGAGCGCGACCCCCAAAAGCCCCAACCCCATACCCAACCACTCGGAAACGCCGACGCGCCCACCCCAGAAAAGCGTAAAGAGCGCAAACCAGAGCGGCATCGTCGAGACCACCACGGCAGCTACGCCCGAAGAAACACCCATCGACTCGGCCAGCGTCACACTGCCCAGGCCGGTGACGAGCAGCAGCGTCCCGACGAGCGCCGAACTCCGCCACTCGACGGGTGTCGGATTGCGGGCTCCACGAAACCGCAGAAAGCCGTAGAGCAGGCCACCAGCCAGCAAAAAGCGGACCGACAGCATCGTGTACGGCGGGAGCGTTTCAACGGCAAGCTTGATAGCGAGGTAGGTCGAGCCCCAGACGAGGTAGAGGACGCCCAGCGCCGCTGCTACCCCGAAAACGGCCTGGCGAGACGAACCCGTGGACGGGCTCACCGCGTCAGCCATAGCAGTTTCTGTTTGGAGCAAAGTTGCGCAAAGTCGCTAGAGCTGAGGCAGTCATCTCTTCAGTGTGCTCGAGACCCGCAAAAAAAGCCATCCGTTTCTTGTTCGGTAGTTTTGAGGTTACGAGCAGCTGCGACATACCGGACTAGCGACTCTCAACGAGATTACGTGTGTCAGCAAGCTCGTGAGCGATGCTCTCGGCAAACCTCTCCGCTTGGCGCGGATGAAGCCGGGTGTAGAGGCGCGGTTCGTTTCCCGGTACCTCGACGAGCACGTTGCACGCCCCCTTGCATAAATCAAAGCACTCGTGTCGCAGCACGCTGGCGTCTACAGCTTTACGGGCGAAGGTCGCCTCGAGCCCTGCCGCCAACTCCCCCGCACCCCGCCGGGTACAGCTTTTCGCGCGGCAGACGTGGACGGTGACGTGTTTTTGAGCATTTGTCATCGCCTTCAAAGCTATCACGCAGTTTCAAACCGGCACGTCATATTTGACAAAAATAACAGTGTTAAGTAGACTACCGATGTTATGCCAGATGCCAAGACGACTCGAGCCACCCGCCTGCGCCAGAAAAGTAATGTGCGCCGCCAACAGCAAAAGGTTGAAGTCAGACGCTCGCTCCTCGACGCTGCCAGCGAGCTGTTTCTCGAGCACGGTCTAGCCGGGTTTTCGCTCCGGGGCGTCGCCGAGCGGGTCGGTTACTCCGCTACTACGGTTTACCTTTACTTCGAGAACAAAGACGACCTGCTTTTTGCAATTTCGTTAGATGGCTTTGAGCAGTTTGGGCAGGTGCTAGACGCCGCGTATAAGACGACCGCCGATCCAGTAGAGCGTATCGGCGCACTCGGGCGAGCGTACATCGCCTTCGGCGTCGCTCACCCCGCTCACTACCGGCTGATGTTTATGGAGCGCGGCGAGTTTCTAAACAAAACGAACCCTCACGATCAAAAACCTACTAGCGACACCTTCGGCATCCTTGTGCGAGCTGTGCATGAAGCGCACGCCGCGGGCCGGGTCCGTTTCGGAGACCCTATGGACCTCGTATATACCCTCTGGGCCGGGGTTCATGGCCTCGTTGCCCTTACGCTCTGCGTCCCGATGCTGAGCGAGGCCGACTTGACAACACGCACCGAACATTTGCTAGACGTCGTCTTCAGCGGCTTCGTTGAGAAAGCGCGGTAACTTTGGCGTAAATTTTTTGAACCGCTCTTACATTTTGGTTAACAGTGTTAAGCAGAACCTCTCAGCTAAAGGAGAACCTTTGATGCTTACCCGCACCTTTCCCAGACTCTGGCAAACACACAAAGCTTTGACGCTCTCGGCGCTCATTACCGCCTTTCTAACCCTCTTCTTCATCGTCGGAGTGTTTGCCGACCCGCGCGTGATTACCGGCGCTCCGGCGTGGCTCAAACCAACTAAATTCGGCGTGTCGATCACGCTTTACAGTCTTACCCTGGTCTGGATTCTGGGATTTATTCAGGGCCGTCGCCGATTAGTGAGCATCTTGGGCTGGACGGTGCTGGTCACGTTCGGGCTCGAGTGGGTCGCTATTCTCACACAGGTCACGCGCGGCAGCACAAGCCATTTCAACGTCGCCACGCCCTTCGACGCGGCGCTCTGGGGACTTATGGCGGTCGCTATCGCCGTCCTCTGGGTCGCAAACTTCGTGACGGCCGGGCTGCTGCTATTTCAAAAGTTTGAAAACCTTGCTTTTGCCTGGTCGCTACGTCTAGGAATTATCGTGACCATCGTCGGCATGGGGTTGGGCTACCTGATGACGAGCCCGACCGCGCAGCAGATGGCGGGTTGGGACGCCGGGGGCGCGGTTACCATCGCCGGGGCGCACACCGTCGGCGTAGACGACGGCGGTCCAGGCTTGCCCGTCGTGGGCTGGAGCACGCGGGGGGGCGATCTGCGGATTCCGCACTTCGTCGGGATGCACGCGTTGCAACTCGTTCCCCTGGCGGGCTGGTGGGTGGGAAGGCGTAAACGTTTGACCTCACGCCAGCAGACGGCGCTTGTCTGGACGCTCGCCAGTTTTTATCTAGGGGTGGTGGCGCTGCTTACGGTGCAGGCGCTGCGGGCGCAACCGCTTTTGAGGCCCGACACCCTGCAACTCGGGCTGCTCGGGGGACTCGTAGCGGCAGCCGGGGTCGCCGTTTTGGTGACTCTAAAGTGGACACGGCGTCCGGTGATGACGTATGACCTTTAGACACAGCACACCTACCCATGGCCTTCCCGAAAGCGTTTGGGCGGTCTGGACCGACGTTGCGAACTGGCCCCAGTGGGATATGGAACTCGTATACGCGTCGCTTACCGGCCCGTGCGAGCGGGGAACCAGGGGGAGGCTGAAGCCGCGCGGCGCACCCGCCTCGAGCTTTGTTTTATCTGAGGTGACGCCGGGGCAGTCCTACACCTTCACTACGGCTCTGCCCCTCGGCGAACTCCACGTGCGGCGCTACCTGACGCAAGGCGAAACGCTGACGTTTACCCACGAGGTCGATTTCACCGGACCATCGGCCCCCGTGTTCAGAGCCCTTTTAGACGCGCGTTACCGCAAAGCCTTACCCGACGCCATGCAGAAGCTGCGCGCACTCGCCGAGGCGACACCCTGAGCGCCGCACCATGCTGTGCCGGACGAAAGGTAGTAAGCGAGAAGGTTGCAAAACGTCGGCGTGTTCAGCTCGAGCCCACCTAAACAGCAAGCACCGACGAAACCCAAAACATGGAGGATAAGGTATGGAAACCGTTTTCTCAGCAAGTTTTTTTCTGGTACTACCGTTTTGGCTCCTGATGATTTTTTTGCCGACTTGGAGCGGGACTCAGCGCGTCATGCGCTCGCCCTGGACCATCGCCCCCGCCGCACTCCTCTACACCGCGCTGGTCGTACCGAGGGTGTCGGAGGTACTAGCGGCAGTAGCTAGTCCGGAGCTGGGCGGCGTCTCGGCGCTGCTCGGCTCCCCTACCGGGGCGACGATAGGCTGGGTTCATTTCCTCGCCTTCGACCTCTTCGTCGCGCGCTGGGTCTATCTGGATAGCAGGGAGCGCGGCGTCAATCCCCTCGTTATGGCTCCCGTGCTCTTTCTCACCTTGATGCTGGGTCCGGTCGGCTTCTTGGCCTACCTCGTCCTGAGGCAAACCCTCGGTTCTCGTGCCGTGACACGAGAGGCAGTCGTGTGAACGTTTCGCGTAAACTTACTTGGGGAGCGGGAGTCGCCTATTTTCGGAACGGCTCGAGGCTACAAAAAATGCTCTTTGTCTCAGGGACCGTACTCTTTCTGTCGATGGTCTTTCATCTGGTCGTATTGGCTGTAACGAGTGACCCCTTGAGCGGCCCCGTGTCGTTTCGCAAACCCGCCACTTTTTCGGAAACGGGTTGGCTCCTATGCTGGTCAGTCGGCTGGCTTCTGCCCCTGTTGCAGCTCCGCGTCTGGGAGCGCGCTTCGGTCGCAACCGGCGCGCTCGTCTTTGGGCTCGGAGAGAGCCTGTTTGCCGTTATCCAAGCGTGGCGCGGGGAAGCGTTTCACTACAACACCATCACAGACTTTGATTCCGGCATCTTCATTCTGAGCGGGGTAGAAGCGGCGATTTTTTTCGCCTCACTCGTCGTGCTGGTTCTCGCTTCCCTGCGGCCTCAGCGGCTCGCGCCCTCACTGCTGCTGTCTATCCGCACCGGGGCCGTCGTCGTCCTCGTCGGAACGCTAGCGGGCTGGCTCATGATCTTTAACTGGAGTGGCGTCTGGCAGGGCTCGCCCAACCTGCTCGAGCCGGGCTTCGACACCGACGCCGCGGACTACTCTATAGGCGTCACAGGCGGCAACTTAGTCGTGCTACACGCCGTTGGCGTTCACGGGCTGTCGCTGGTGCCGCTCGCCGCGTGGCTGCTGACTTTCAGCACGCTGTCCGAACGGGCGCGGACGCGGCTCACGGCGGGCGTCGCCGTGAGCATCTTCGCCCTGCTCATGATGTTGGCGGTCCAAGCGCTACGCACACTCCCGCTCTTTGCACTCGACCTGCCGACGGCGGTGCTCCTGGGTGCGTCCACCCTCGCTTTGATCGCTCTCTATTTGCGCGTCGGACGGGCAGCTTTGCGCGGTTTGGCCTCTAGCGCAACCCCTTATAAGCGTTGATCAGCCCGTTCGTACTGCTGTCGTGGCTGCTCACCTCTTCGTCGCCACCGAGTTCAGGCAAGATATTTTTCGCTAAAACCTTACCGAGTTCGACGCCCATCTGGTCGAACGAGTTGATGTTCCAGATCACGCCCTGTGTAAAGATTTTGTGTTCGTAAAGCGCTATGAGCATCCCGAGCGTTTTGGGATCTAACAGACGGTACAAAAAGCTGTTGGTCGGGCGGTTGCCGCTGAAGGTTTTGGACGAAGCCAACAGCTCGGCGTCGACGCTGCCCGCGTCTCCGACTTCGGCTTTAGCCTCCTCGAGCGTCCGGCCTGTCATCAGCGCCTCGGTCTGGGCAAAAAAGTTGGATAACAAAATCTCTTGGTGTTCGCCAACCGGATTGTGGGTTTGCGCGGCGGCCAAAAAATCGCAGGGGATCATCTTGGTTCCCTGGTGGATCAGCTGATAAAACGCGTGCTGACCATTTGTACCGGGTTGTCCCCAGATCACGGGGCCGGTGCTGAGCGCCACCTCGTCACCCTCGCGGGTAGTGCTTTTACCGTTGGATTCCATATCACCCTGCTGAAAATAGCTGGGGAAATACTCCAAGTAGTAGTCGTAAGGCAAGATCGCGTGCGACTGTGCGCCGAAAAAGTTGTTGTACCACACACCCAGCACGCCCATAATGACGGGGATGTTTTCCGCTAGTGGCGCGTTTAGGAAGTGCTCGTCGGCCTCGCGCGCGCCCACCAAAAGCGATTCAAAATGGTCCATCCCGACGTAAAGGGCGATAGACAGACCGATGGCACTCCAGAGCGAGTAGCGCCCGCCTACCCAGTCCGAAAACTCGAACATGTTCTCAGCGTCGATACCGAACGCCTCGACGGCTTCTTGGTTCGTGGACATCGCTGCGAAGTGTTTGGCGACAGCGCTGTCGTCACCGGCCGCCGCCAGCAGCCAATCCCTGGCCGTCCCCGCGTTCGTCATCGTTTCCTGAGTGGTAAAGGTTTTAGACGCCACCAGAAACAGCGTCGTCTCCGGCTTGAGGCGTTTGAGCGTTTCTGAAACGTCGCTGCCGTCGACGTTCGAGACGTAATGCACGTTTAGGCGCTCGTGTGCGTAGGGCGTGAGCGCGAACGTCACCATCTTCGGCCCCAAATCCGAGCCGCCGATCCCGATATTGACGACGTCGGTGATCGCCTTGCCGCTGTATCCCGTCCACGACCCGCCCCGCACCGCTTCGGAAAAGGTACGCATCTTGTCCAGTACCTGCGTCACTCCCGGCATCACGTCTTCGCCGTCGACGGTAATGGGCTTGTCCGCGCGGTTACGGAGGGCGATGTGGAGCACAGCGCGGTCTTCGGTAGTGTTGATCTTATCGCCGGAGAACATCGCGTCGCGCAGTTCCGGGACGCGCGCGGCTCCGGCGAGCGCCAAAAGGTGCGTCATCGTCTCCTCGGTTACGCGGTTTTTGGAGTAGTCGAACAAGATGTCGCCCAGACGTAGCGAAAAGGTCTCGAAACGCCCCTCGTCCTCAGTAAAAAGGTCACGCATGTGAACGCCTTGTATCGTCTCGAGGTGGTCTTGCAGGGTGTTCCAGGCCGTGTCAAAGTCGGGTTGCGTCATCAGTTGTTCCTCCCGGCGCGCAAGGGCGCTGTGTTCAGCCGTTTCACAAAACGTCACACCATGTGTCGGCAGCTATACCCATTGGGGGACGTGCCCTGAGCGGGCATCTTGGTGAGCAGAGGCTGGTTATCTTCTAAAGTACGTGGTTGTTCAGGCTTCGTCAACTGGGCGTGGCGCAACCCGGCTGAAGGTGCCCTGCTTTGGCGGGTATACCCGTTCGTTGTGACCTTATTCTACGCCCTCCCTGAACCGCGGTACCATCAGGCAGTGCTACCATAAGTCTGTGCATGATAGAGCGCGTCCGTCCGTCAAAACCTACCTGAACCTCGTCAAGTTCGAGCATACGCTCTTCGCGCTCCCCTTTGCCTACGGCGGTATGCTCCTAGCAAACCGGGACTGGCCAGGGTGGACGGTGTTTTTTTGGGTCACGTTGGCGATGGTCGGGGCGCGCACCGCCAGCATGGCGCTCAACCGCGTGATCGACGCTGAACTTGACGCTCGCAACCCGCGCACGGCTACCAGGGAGATTCCCAGCGGCGCACTCGGCAAACGTAACGGCGTGGTGCTAGCCCTTACAGGTTTCGCGTTGCTGATCTTGGCGGGCTGGGCGCTCAACTCGCTGACAATGGCGCTGCTACCGGTCGCTGTTATCTTCCTAACGTTTTACCCATACCTTAAACGCTATACGTGGCTCTGTCACGGGTGGCTGGGCGTCACCATCGGGGCCGCCGCCGCCGGGGGCTGGATCGCCGTCACCGGAACCTTTGCCCCGGCAACCTGGACACTTTGGGCCGGTGTCGCGGCCTGGATCGCCGGGTTCGACATAATCTACGGCGTTCTGGACGTTGACTCGGACCTCGAGAACGGAGTTCACAGTGTTCCGGCAGACTTCGGGGTGGCGGCGGCGCTCGAGGTCTCCACCGCGCTGCACCTGCTGGCGTGGGGACTGTTAGCGTTGACGTTACCCCTTTCGGGGTCACACTGGCCCTTTGCGCTCGGCCTCGCCCTGGTAGCCGCCGTCCTCGTTTGGGGGCAAAAGGTTGCACGATTGCAAAACCTGGGGGACGCACTACGGGCGTTTAACGGCAATCTCTATGTAAGCGGTGTGATGCTGCTGGCTATCCTCGCCGACGTTGCGCTCTATCCTCGTTGACAACACCCCGAAATCTTGGGTATCATGCCGCTTGCCCTTCGGGGTAAGCAAGCGCAGAACCGCAACATGGAGCCGTAGTGTAGGGGTTAGCATATCTGCCTGTCACGCAGAAGGTCGCGGGTTCAAATCCCGTCGGCTCCGCCAAAAAAGGTATTGGCATCATCAATAATTTATTGATGATACCAATAACCCCCGAGGCCAGATAGCTCAGTTGGTAGAGCATACGACTGAAAATCGTAGTGTCGGCGGTTCAATCCCGCCTCTGGCCACCAAAGTACCTTGAGGTATCATCTCTAACAAAGTGGGGATGATACCAATGATTTTTGCCAATGTAGCTCAGAGGTAGAGCAATCGATTCGTAATCGATAGGTCGTCGGTTCAAATCCGACCATTGGCTCCAGAGAAAAGCCCGTAACACCCGCCAAAAGAAGCCCCGCGACTATGCGGGGCGTTCTCGTTTCAAGCTGATTTACTGCTTGACTACTGCTACAAGTTTACTGCTTGACTACTGCTACAAGCTTTTAATTCGGTTTGCCCTGACGCGGGCGAGTAGCTCGAGCCCAGTCCTAACAGCGGCGTAGTCATCCCAAAAGCTACACTTTCGCAAAACGCCGAAACAGTCCGGAAGGCAGCCACGATTCGGCGCACCCCGACAAGGTCTGCTAGCATAATGGGGTGTCGTTATTTGCTGCGCCGTGGGTACTATGGGGGCTGCTGCTCCTGCCGCTGTTACCGGGCCGCGCCCGTTTCGGGTTGTGGCTGCTGCGGGTATTTACACTCGCTCTGCTGATCGTCGCGCTTGCCCAACCGTCGCTCGAGGTCGGAACTGCGCCCGTCAACGTGCTCGTAGACGTTTCTGCGAGCGTCGGCAGCGCCGCGCAGGAGGCCGCCGCGCCTCTCGAGCTCCGCGCCTTTACCTTTGCCGGAGACACCTCCGCCGCCGAAAACGCGGCTACAACGAAGGCGAGCCCGCAACTGGGAGCCGAACGTACCGACATCGGGCGGGCGCTTCAGGTTGCCGCTGCTGCGGGCGCGGGCCGCATCTTGCTGGTCAGCGACGGAGCCGAGTCGCAGGGAGACGCGCTCGCGTCGCTTCCCGAGGTGCCGGTCGATGTGCTCTACACGCCGAGCCGAGGCAACGCGCGGCTACGCGAACTGCTGGCCCCGGCGCGGCTCAGCCCCGGTGCCCAGGCAGAGGTCGTCGCGGTGGTCGAGAGTGACCGTGAGACGGTGGTGACGCTTCGCCCCCGCGTGGGTGGGCGGGAGCTGCCGGTGGTGCAGCGGCGGGTGCAGCCCGGACAAACGCCGCTGCGGTTTACCGTCTCGGCGGCAGGGGCGGAAGGGGGCGTGCTGGACGTCGAGGCGAGCCTCGAGCTCTCCTTCGAGCAGCCCTTGCAAGACGACCTCGCGCGCGCTGAAATCGACGTTACCCAAGACGAGCCGGTGCTGGTAATAGGCGATCCGGCGTTGGCACAGCTCCTCGGCGCGCAGGGCTTTCAAGTCGTTCGCGGCGGGCCGGAACGCATCACCGCGCCGCTGCGTTACAGCGCCATCGTAGTGCGGGGGAGCGCCGGGGCCTTTTCACCGGGTCAGCTCGAGCTCTTACGCAGCTACGTCGAGGAGGGGGGCGGTCTGATGATGGCGGGCGGCCCCCACAGTTTCGGTCTGGGCGGCTGGTACCGCACCCCGGTCGAGACCGTGCTGCCGGTCAGCACCGACGTTCGCAGCAACGTCGAGTTGCCGCTCGTGGCGCTAGTGATTATCATGGACCGCTCACAGTCGATGACGACCGGCTCGCCGACGAAGCTCGAGCTCGCCAAAGAGGGCGCTATCGACGTGGTCGACCTCGCCTACACGCGCGATCAGCTGGGTTTTTTGACCTTTAGCGACCAGGAGGAGTGGGTGTTTCGGCTCCGCGAGGCGACCGAGCAGGGCAAACGCGAGATGCTGGCAGCGATTCTAGATGTGGAGGCGGGCGGCGGCACCGTGCTCGAGCCCGCCTACCGCGCCGCGCTGGATAGCCTGCGCGAGAGTCCGGCGACGATCAAACACATTATCTTGCTCACCGACGGGCGCGTTTCGGACGGCGGCGGGCCGTTCAGCACCGGCAACACCACCGACTTTTCGGCGCTCGCCACGCTCGGCAGACGCGACGGCATCACCACCTCGAGCATCGCTATCGGCGACGAGGCCGACTCTGCGCGGCTCGAGGGCATCGCCCGTTCAGGTGGCGGGCGCTACTACGAGGCGCTCGACGTCGAGACGTTGCCGCGTATCTTTACCAGCGAGGCGCTGACTGCGACCCGTTCGCTTTTGCGGAGCGGCCCGCTGCCGGTAGGCGTCCGGCCCCACCCGCTGCTTCCGGCAGGGCTCGAGCCGCCGCCGGTGGGCGCGTACATCGCCAGCACGCTTAAAGAGGGCAGCGACGTCATTTTTCAGGGTGAGGCCAACGAGCCGGTGCTCGCGGTCAGCCGCCAGGGTCTGGGCCGCAGCGCCGCGCTCACCACCGACCTCAACACCTACGCCGGAGCGTTCGGTACCTGGGCCGAACTGCCTGGAGTGTTGGGTACCGTGACGCGCTGGCTCCAGGTGCGGCCTGAAACCTACGAGGTAACGGCGGTACCCGACGGCAACGGCCTAAAGGTAGTGCTGGACGCCGTAGCGGGCGGCGAGTTCGTCAACGGCGAGGTGCTTAGCGCCCGCTACGGCGGCGAAGAGGTCACGCTCGAGCAGGTTGCGCCCGGTCGCTACGAGGGCACGGTAGCGCGGTCGCAAGCCGACGGCAGTTTGAGCGTCTCGCGCGGCGGCGAGGTCGTCGCCCGGACGCAAGTCGACGCGCCCGACAGCGAGTTCGATACCACCGGGGGGAGCGCGCTGCTCCGCGAGATCGCTACGCGCACCGGCGGCGACGTGATCGAGGACGCCGCCTCGTACGCCCCCGACCTGCCCCGGCAGCAGCAGGCGGTGTGGATGTGGCCCGCGCTGGCGGGACTGGGTGTGTTCGTGCTCGAGCTGGCTTTAAGGCGGTTTAGAGCTGCTTGATACGGACGCGGCACTGAAGAACGTTACCGAACGCATTTCTCCGTGACGTGGAAGATTGCGAAATCCTTATGCTTGTCTTGTCCGCCACACTCGGACTGATTGAGCAGGACACCAGATCAATCGGAGTTAAAGGGTGTGCTACAGCTTTTCGAGGTGAGAATCGAAACAAGTAAAAATCCCGCCCAAGAGGGCGGGAGGGTGGTGGGCGATAGTGGATTTGAACCACTGACCTCGTCGTTATCAGCGACGCGCTCTAACCAACTGAGCTAATCGCCCTCGGTTACGGTCTTTCACACGCAGTGGCGCTGACCGTCAGGCAAAAAAGCCTATCACGAAGGGTTGCCAAGGGTCAAGGCCGAAGAGCGGTTCCAGCGGTTTGCACGGCGGCGGACGGCCCCGGAAGGGTCGGTACAACCAGGAGGATGTCATCTTCAGGAGCACGCTTGAACTTGGAATCCTCGAGCAGCAGCCTATGGGGTTTGAGAACAGACCGCGGTGGCTTTATGTGAGCGTTCAGGCAGGGGCACAACGACACGTCAGTACCAAAGACACGCCTGAGCTACATCGCCGAGAGGCTTGACACTCGAGAGAAACCCGACTCAAGTTACCTTCGCCGGGAAAACCTCGAGTCCAAATCCGGTAGCAGTCGCGCGAGATACTGGACGCTTCGTAGCTATAGCCCATTGGGGACACGCCTCTGACGGGCACAGCCATGTGATCCTCCTAAAGCGCGTGATAGACCAGGCTTCTTCAACTGAGCGTGGTGAAACCTGATAGTACCTGCTGCGGGTATTGCGAGACAGTTCGCGTTGTGAGAGCGGAGGAGCGGGTATATTAACTTTGTGAGACGCACCCCGCGAGGAGGGCACCATGACCTCGGTTAAACGAGTTTTGACTCGGTTCGTGTTGGGTCTGGAGCGTGATTTTACGACCTTTCGTAAACTCCGGCGCTTTCGCTCGAAACGACCTTTCGAGATCGTTCCGTACCTAAGTTTCGGTACCCCGACGCAGCTTTTCGTTCGTGGACGGGTGATCGAGGACAAGGGTCTGAGTCTCGCCACTCCCGACTCGAGCCGTTGGCGCAACCTTAAAGATACCTATAAACGCTTTGTCAGCGACAAGGTGCCTAACGCCCGCCTGACGGTAACGTATCCGGGTGGCGAAACCGAGCTTCAGGCCGACGCCCAAGGTTATTTCAACGCTCGCCTCGAGCTGCCGCAAGAGGTTCCGGCAGGCTGGTGCAAGGTCAGCTATACACTCGTCGAGCCGAAGCGAAGCGGTGTAAGCCCCGCTACCGCCGAAGGCCGGGTGCTGATTCCCGAACCGGACGCAGCGTTCGGTGTGGTCAGCGATATCGACGATACCGTGGTGCAGACCGACGTCACGCGCTGGGTCCGGGTGGCGAGCGCGGTACTCTTTGGCAACGCCCACACGCGGCTGCCGTTTCGCGGGGTAGCGGCGTTTTACCGGGCGCTCGAGAGCGGGGGCGGCGGCGCGCGCAACCCACTCTTTTACGTCTCGAGCAGTCCCTGGAACCTCTACGACCTGCTTTTAGAGTTTCTCACCCTCGGCGAGATTCCGTTAGGGCCGCTTAACCTGCGGTCGTGGCGGAGCGGGGCCGGTGAGCTGTTTCCGGCCGAGCACGGGTCGTTTAAGCGCGGCGAAATCTGCCGTATCTTAGACACTTTTCCCGACCTGCCCTTTATTTTGATCGGCGACTCCGGCGAGGAAGACCCTGAAATCTACGGCGAGATCGTCGACAGTTATCCGGGTCGTATTTTAGGTGTCTATATTCGCAACGTCAGCGGTGAGGCGCGGGGCGGGGCGATCGAACAGCTTGGGCGGCGTGTGCAGGAGGCGGGCAGCCAGCTGGTGCTGGCGAACGATACGCTCTCTGCGGCAAAACACGCCGCCGCCCAGGGTTGGATTCACGCGGGCGCTCTGAGTGCGGTGCGCGCACAGCGCGAACGCGACACCTCATTTTTAGACCACGCTTTTGCCGAGCAGGGCGCAGAATCCCCGACTGTCATCGACGCCGAACCGGGCACGCAGGGACGCTAGCAAAGACAGGATTATTGGGAGTGCGTCGACTTATCAAAGGTGGTTTTTGCCGTGCTTGATGTAGGACTCACTTTATGCAGAATAAGGTCTAAGAGAGCAGCAGGCTGAGTTTGAAGGGGTCAGCAGTCAGAGTGGGTTACGACTTCTGACTACTTACTACTGACTCCCGAGAGTTGAGCTTCAAACCAAACCGCAGTACGCGTAAGGTGAATGTAGGGATTGAGAAGTAAGGAGCAAGAAGCAGGGAGATTTCGGAGCGTTGATGGTTATCTCGTTACGAGGTTGACTGTGTTTCTTAAGGGCAGTCAACGCAACACCAACACAATCTAGAGACATCTCAGGAGGTTTATGTCACGCTGGCACAAACTTATTCACCAGACCGAAACGCAGTTCGACCGGGCGCTCGCGCGGAGCAGGGCGAGTGGCGACGATCCGCTGCTGATCCAGAGCTACCTGAGTTACGGCGTTCCGGGCCGGGTGTTGGTGATGGGGAGGGTTTTGGAAGACCGAGGCGTCGCGGCGGCGGAGCAGGACGATTCTTTATGGGAAAACTTTAAGGGCGCGTGGAAACGCTTTCACAGCGGCGAAATCGCGCACGCCGAACTTAGAGTTACACTGGCGGGGTCTTCGGAAACGTTTGAAGCGCAAGTCAAGACCGACGATGAGGGTTATTTTGCGCAGTGGTTAGACGTTCCGGGGCTCGAGCTTCCAGATGTCTCGCTGGGAGACGATCAGTTGCTGACGTTCGACCTCGAGCTGACCCACCCCGAACGCACCCCGCCGGTTCGTAGCGAGGCGTTGGCGCTGATCCCCTCCCCAGACGCCCGGTTCGGCGTAGTCAGCGATATCGACGACACGGTGCTGCAAACCGGCGCGACGAGCATTCGCAGCCTCGCCAGACAGGTGCTTTTCGGCAACGCCTATACGCGGCTGCCGTTTGAAGGCGTCACCGCATTTTATGAGGCGCTCACGACGGACGGCAACCCGCTCTTTTACGTCTCGAGCAGCCCCTGGAACCTCTACGACGTACTTGTCGAATTTATGGAGCTCAACAATATTCCGCTCGGCCCCGTGCTGCTCCGCGACTGGGGGCTCAGCGCCACCGAACTGCTACCGACCTCACACGGGTCGCACAAACAAGCGGCGATTCGGCAGATTTTAGAGACCTATCCGCAGCTGCCCTTTATCCTCATCGGCGACTCGGGACAAGAAGACCCAGAGATTTATCACGGTATCGTCCACGACTTTCCGGGCCGTATTTTGGGCATCTATATCCGCGACGTAGACGACGACGCGGCGCGCCGCGAGAGCGTCCAAAAGCTCGCCCAAGCGCTGCAAGAGGACGGCAGCACGCTTCTCCTGACCGCCGACACCGGGGCCGCCGCCGCGCACGCCGCCGCGCAGGGTTGGATTCACAAAGACGCGGTCGCCAGGGTTGCGGAACGCCGAGACGCCGAGGGGCAGGCCGAGGCGGTTTCCGCAACGAAGCCGTGACCCTGTCCGACCAGGCCGTAGCGACCGGCTCGGTATAGTAGACCCATGATCGAGACGCTTTATCTAGCCAAACCGCGCGGGTTTTGTGCAGGTGTGGTGATGGCGATTCAGGCCGTCGAGGAGGCCGCGCAAGACCTCGGCGCGTTAGGGGAAGGGTTGGCGGTCTATCACGCTATCGTCCACAACGATACGGTGGTGGAGCGGCTCGGCGCAGAGCACGGTGTTCATTTTGTCGAACAGCTGAGCGAGTTGGAACCGCTCAAAACCAAAGCTCGAGCCGCCGGAACGCCCCTGGCTGAAACGGTAGTTTTTTCTGCCCACGGCGTCAGCCCCGCCGTTCGGCAGGGTGCGCGCGAACTGGGTTTGGCGACCATTGACGCGACCTGTCCGCTAGTGACCAAAGTTCACTCCGAAGCCAAAAAGTACGCTCGTGAGGGGTTTCATATCTTGCTGATCGGGGACTCGAGCCGTCACCAAGAGGTCATCGGTACGCACGGCGAAGCGCCCGACGTAACCACGGTGGTGAGCGTCGTCGGCAACCGCAAACACGACCCCGACTTGTCCGATCCGGAAACCGTCACCGTCCCCGACCCTGAAAAGGTCGTGGTGTTGACCCAGACGACGCTCTCGGTAGACGACGTAGCCAAAACCATCGCCATCCTCAAAACGCGTTTTGCCGCGCTCGTCATCCCGCCCTCGGACGACCTCTGCTACGCCACCAAAAACCGCCAAGACGCAGTAAAGGCTATCGCACCCCACGTCGATATGTTTTTGGTCGTCACCAGCGACTATTCGTCCAATGGGATGCGACTTTTAGAACTTGCCGCCGACCTCACCGGAGACGCCAAACGCATTGAAAGCGCCGCCGATTTGCGCCCGGAGTGGTTCGAGAGCGTACGTTCGGTCGGCGTCACCTCGGCAGCCTCGACCCCGGACGATCTGGTGCAGGAATTAGTCGCATATTTTAGGGAGCGCAACGCTGGCTTGCAGGTCGTCGAAGAAGGTGAGTGGGAGAACATCACCTTTAGGAAGCCGAAGCGGGTACCTGCGGTAGCAAGCGTGACGGGAAGCGAGGCGTAAAGATGCTTAATTACACAGCCAAGTACACGAAAATAGAAAATGGATACATGGGACAAATCGTCGAGTGGCCGGAGGTCATCAGCGAAGGTGAAGATATCGAAGCATGTCGTTTTATGCTCAAGGATGCCCTTCACGAGATGGTTTTGGCTTATGGGCAGCAGCAGCGAGAGGTGCCCTCAGCAGGCGGGTTTATCGAGCAAATAGCTGTAGAGGCTAACCTTGTCGGTCAAACGGCGTGATCTTGTTCGTTACTTCGAGCAAATGGTTTCACTTTGTTGGAAGAAGGTGCCAACCACGCTATCTATACCGACGGGGAAAAGACGATTTCGACCAAGAGGCACCGGACACTGGACAGAATTATAGCCAACGCACTGTGCAACAAGCGGGTTTGCAACCTAAGTTTTAGGACCCTCATTGACACTGGAGCTTTATGCACTTCTCCTCAGCTCGTTACCCTTTAAGCGTTGCCCCCATGATGGACTGGACCGACCGCCATCAGCGCGTGTTTATGCGCGGCGTGACGAAGTGCGCGCTGCTCTATACCGAGATGGTCACAATGAACGCCGTTTTGCGCGGCGACCGGGCGAGAGTTTTAGGATTTTCCGAGGTTGAAAAACCTCTGGCGTTGCAACTCGGCGGCGACGACCCCGCGCTACTCGCGGAGTGTGCGCGTATCGCTGAAGACCAGGGTTATGACGAAGTAAATCTGAACGTCGGTTGCCCGTCGGCGCGCGTTCAGAGCGGCAATTTCGGGGCGTGCCTGATGGCGCAGCCGGAGCTGGTGGCGGCGTGTGTGGCGGCGATGAAGGGGGCGGTGCGGGTCCCAGTGACGGTCAAGCACCGCGTCGGCGTCGACGATCTCGACAGCCTCGAGCACCTGCTGCATTTCGTATCGGTGGTAGCGGACGCGGGCGCAACGCGCTTCTCGGTTCACGCGCGCAAAGCGTGGCTCTCGGGTCTGAGTCCGAAGGAAAACCGTACGGTGCCGCCGCTACGTTACGAGACGGTGTACCGGCTCAAAGAGACGTTTCCGGACCTCGTTATAGAACTTAACGGTGGCGTCAAAACACTCGCAGAAGCGCAGACGCACCTCACCTATGTTGACGCTGTGATGATAGGCCGCGCCGCCTACGAAACACCCTACGCACTCGCGCAGGCCGACACACTTTTTTACAACGCCAAGCACGTTCCGACGCGCCTCGAGGTTATAACGGCAGTTCTCCCCTATTTAGACGAGCAGTTGGCGCGCGGCGTACCGCTCGGCAGCATGACGCGGCACACCCTCGGGCTTTTCGCCGGACAACCGGGCGCGCGGGCGTGGCGGCGGCATCTGAGTGAAAACGTTTACCGCGCGGGCGCAGGGACCGAGGTAGTACAAGACGCGCTCGAGTTTATTCCGGACGCCGTGCTGCAAGGGCGTCCGGCACCCGAGATCAAGGCCGAAGCACTCAGCCTTTAGAATCCGCTTCCGACCCGCTCTGCTCGACGTCCAGATCACGGATGAGGCCGTCCTCTAGGCTGTAAACCCAACCGTGGACGCTTAACTTTTGTCCACGCGCCCACGCGTCCTGAACGACCGTGGTTCGTGACAAGTTGACGACCTGTTCACCGACGTTGAGTTCGCAAAGACGCCCCAACTGCGCGCCGCCGCTGAGCGCGTCGATTTCGGCGCGGTGTTTGGTGTGAACGTCCTGGATATGCCGAAGCCAGTTGTCGATCAGACCCAGCCGTTTACTTTTAAGGGCCGCCTCGACGCCGCCGCAGCCGTAGTGACCGCAGACGATGATGTCTTCGACTTTCAACACATCGACAGCGAACTGCACGACCGACAGACAGTTTAAGTCGGTGTGCACGACGACGTTGGCGACGTTGCGGTGAACGAACAGCTCGCCGGGGTCCAAGCCGACGATCTGGTTCGCCGGGACACGCGAATCGGCGCACCCGATCCACAGATACTTAGGCGTCTGCTGACCGACGAGGCGTTTGAAAAAGTCCGGGGTTTGCGCCACGGCGCGCTCTGCCCAGGCGCGGTTTTGCTCGAGCAGGTGGGTAAGGTCGGGCATGGGGTGAGCTTACCTCAGCGCCTGCCAAAAAAGTTGAGGACATTTCTCGAGAATCGGTTGTAGAGCACCCGAACTCTAAGCCGTACTGAAATCCGGGCGGTCGCAAACCACAAAATGATGTTTACAGCCCGTGTCGCTGCGCGTCGTAACCCCGGTCAGGGCGACACGCCGAAAAACGAGCCGACCACCGCCGTCAGCGCCATAGCGACAGCCCCCCACAACGTAACTCGCAGCGCGCCCCTTACGACCGAAGCTCCGCCAGCATACCCGGCGAGGCCGCCGAGCAGCATCAGCGCTAGCAGGGTGGCGGCGCTGACACCCCAAATCACGTGGTCGTTAGGGAAAACGAGCGCAGCCAGAAGCGGAATGATCGCGCCCAAGATAAACGCCGCTGCCGAAGATAAGGCCGCTTGAACGGGACGCGCGCGCAACGTCTCGGTTATGCCTAGTTCGTCGCGGGTGTGCGCGCCGAGCGCGTCGTGTGCGGAGAGCTGCTCGGCGACGCGGCGCGCGAGGTGTTGATCCAGACCTCTACCGACGTAGATTGCAGCGAGTTCTTCAATTTCACTTTCCGGGTTTTCTGCAAGTTCTCGCATTTCGAGCTCGAGGTCGGCTTTTTCGGTATCAACCTGAGACTGCACCGAGACGTATTCGCCAGCTGCCATCGACATGGCCCCGGCGACGGTAGCAGCGACGCCCGCCAGCAAGATACTTTCAGGTGTAGTGCCGTTCGCGGCGGCAACGCCCACCACGACGCTGGCAACCGAAACAGCTCCGTCATTGGCCCCGAGAACAGCGGCGCGCAGCCAACCGATACGGTCGGAACGGTGCGTTTCCCGGTGGGTTGGCTGGTGCGGTTGAGGTGTCTGCACTGTTTAGGCGTCCTTTCCCGGTGTGACTTAGTTTTGCCTAGAGGATGAAACGGCGACGGAACGGAGGCAAAAGAGACGAGTCGATACGGTGTCATCTCAGCTTACGCCTGCCGACATCCGAAAGCTGAGCACTCGAGGTTATCGTTTTGGAACCTCCAACCCTAACGGAAATGGTCAAAATTTAGGGCGTGTGCTCAGGGTCGGTGCTCGAGGTTTTCAACGCTGCGTTTCCGGCGATGCGAAGTACTTTACGCTTTTTCCGCTGCTTGCGGACGAGCCAGCGACCGGAGCAATAGCCCGTTGTGACGCCGAAAACAAGCACAAAGGGGACCGATCAGCAGTTCGGCGGATCCCAACGAGCGTGATATTATGAGGAGATAGAAAAGCAGATCGATTTTTGGGGACGGCAGCGCCGTCTCCCCCGCCTTACGGCGGGCGGTATACAATTCTCTCATGACTTTTCCCCTCAACCGTCCGGCGCGGCTTGCCCTCTTCGCGTCGGGGCGTGGCTCGAACTTGCAGTCGCTGATCACGGCGTTTCCTCCCGGCGATTCGCTCGCGTCGGTGCAACTCGTGTTCAGCAGTCGTGCCGGGGTGGGGGCTCTTAAACTGGCTGCCGCGCATGGCGTTCCCGCTTATAGCTTTCCCTTTCCCAGCCGCAAACGTGACCCTGACGGGCACGCCCGCGCTGCGTTCGAGGCGGCGGCAACGAAACACCTCGGGGCGTTAGGTATCGACCTCATCTGTCTGGCAGGTTTTATGCGTATCTTTTCGCCTGAATTCAGCGCGCGCTGGCGTGGGCGAATTCTCAACGTCCACCCGTCGCTCTTGCCCGCTTTTCCAGGTTTGCAACCTCAAAAACAGGCGCTTTTAGCAGGGGTGAGTGAGTCGGGCTGTACGGTGCATTTCGTCGATGCAGGGGTCGATACCGGGACGGCAGTCGTGCAGCGGCGGGTGCCGGTTTTGCCGGACGATAGCGAACACACGCTCGCTGCGCGCATCTTAAGTGAAGAGCACCGGGCGTATCCGGACGCGGTGCGGCGGGTGCTGACAGGGCGGGCGCGTACTCTTACGGAAACCACCCCCACTGAAACCACTGAAAGCCCAAAGGTTTCGGCGTGAAGGTCATGGTCGTCGGCGGTGGCGGGCGCGAACATGCACTGGTCTGGAAACTCACGCAGTCACCCCGGGCACGCGAAATCGTTGTGGTTCCGGGAAACGCGGGTATCGCTGAGCTGGCGCGTTGTGTAGAGGCCGAGCTTACGCCGGAGGCGCTGCTCGAGGTAGCCGAACGTGAAGACGTGGATTTTACCGTAGTCGGTCCGGAAACGCCGCTGGTCGCGGGCGTCGTCGACGTGTTCGAGGCGGCGGGGCGGCGCGTGTTCGGCCCGAACCGGGCCGCGGCGCAGCTCGAGGGTTCAAAAATCTTCGCCAAAGAATTTATGACGCGTCATCACGTCCCGACGGCGGCGTACCGGAGTTTTACCGAACTGGGTGAAGCGGCAGGGTATCTGGAGGCGCAGCCCTACCCGGTCGTCATCAAAGATTCGGCGCTTGCCTCCGGTAAAGGTGTAACGGTCGCGCGTACCCGCGCCGAGGCCATGAGCGCGCTCGAGGCAGTTTTGGGGACGCCGGAAGAAAAAGAAAGCGCGGGCGGGGCGGTCGTTATCGAAGCGTGCCTGACCGGACAAGAGGTCAGTCTGCTGCTCCTGACCGACGGCGACACGGTGCTGCCGCTGCCGCTCGCGCAGGACTACAAACAGGCGCTCGACAGCGACCTCGGCCCGATGACCGGTGGCATGGGGGCCGTCGCGCCGGTTCCCCTGCTGACCCAAGCGCAGCTCGCTGACGTCATGGCAGGCGTCGTCACGCCGACGCTCGAGGGACTTCGCGCCGAAGGCGTCAGCTACCGGGGCGTGCTATTTATCGGTCTGATGCTCTCACCCGAAGGAGTCAGGGTGCTCGAGTACAACGTGCGTTTCGGCGACCCCGAGACGCAGGCCGTGCTGCCGCTTCTAGAGAGCGACCTGTTGGAGCTGCTCGAAGCTACCGCCGCCGGTCAGCTTAAAGCGGTGACGCCGCGCTGGTCGGATGGCGCGGCGGCGTGCGTGGTGCTGGCGGCACCGGGGTATCCGGGGGGCTATCCGACTGGGCTGTCACTGAGCGTACCCGATACCCTACCCGACGACACGCTCATCTTTCACGCGGGTACGGCGCTGGGAGAAAACGGGTTGGTCTCGAGCGGAGGCCGGGTGCTGAACGTCGTGGCGTATGCGGAGACTCTTGAGACGGCGGTAGAAAAAGCGTATGCGGGGGTCCAAGCGGTCGATTTCAAAAATGCCCACCTGCGCCGCGATATCGGCGGACGGCTCAGCGAGGAGGTGCGGTGAACCCGTCAGTGAGACAATCCCATAAACCCGTACCGGCTAAATTCGCAACGTTCGCGCTGCTCCTGCTCGCCGCCTGCGCGCCCGCCCCGGCAGCGCGCGTTAGCGTCGTGCAACCCACCGAACCCCCTACTTACTATCCGCACGCGACCGGTTCGGCGTGGCGTTATCTGCCTGAAGGTGAAGCCGAGGACGCGCCCGCACTCGAGCACCGCGTCCTCGGGCCGACGGTTATCGGCGGCGAACGCCTGACCGAATGGCGCGCCACCGGGCGCGGCCTCGAGACCCGTACCTACCGCATTTACGACGAGACCGGCGTCTACATCCCACGCGAAACCGGCCCCGGTTACGTAACGACGATCTCGCCGCCTATCCGCGAGTGGCCGCGGGCCGGGACGCTCAATGTAGGCTCGAGCTGGGGGGGTGACGCGGTAGCGACCGTGACCTTTACCGAGGCCGACGCCCGGGAGGAGGTGCGGCTCGAATACCGTTTTGAAGTCGTCGACCGCCGCCCGGTCGAGACGCCCGCAGGTACCTTTGACGTGTTTGTCATCGCTTTTGAAAGTCGTTCGGTCGGGCCGGAGCAGGGAACCGGGGAAACACTCCGGCAAGAGGTCTGGTTCGAGCCGTTTATCGGCGAAATCCGTACCGACAACGCACTTTTTCTGCTCGAGACCAACGTTTCGGCCGCAGACGTGACTGCACCCGAAACACCTGAAACGCCGTGAGCCGGTAGCTGGCTTTCAGGGGTCACGCGGAGAGTGCTTGCTATGAACCCTTTACGAATACCTGAAACCGCCCCACTTCGTCAGCGTGGCGGCGACGGTGTCAGGGTAAATATACCCGCGAGCAAGTCAAATCCTCAGCAAGTACCGTACTAGCCGGGATCGAGTTCCTGCATGTACTCCTGCAGATTCCGCTCAATTCTCGATTACCGAGAAAAAGCTTTGGTGATCGTCCATACCGCTCGAGTTCGTACGCGCCGAGCGGCGCGAACACGGCCAACGGCAGCGTCCGCAGAGATATCCGGCGCACCATTTTACCTCCGGCAAAGCAAAATCAGCATTCTCATTTTCGACCAAAAGTTTCCTCAAGGTCTTCCCTAACGGCGGCAGCGCCCACCTTTTACACGCGCCATACCCACCCGCCCTACAGAGGGGCGCAAGCGGGTTTGTTAAACTGGCGTATGATCGACTCGCGCCCCAGCTCACGCTCCTGCCGACGAGGAGACCCCGATGGCGGTCTTTGAACGCGTCGATTCGACCGACGACGTTTCCAAACTGTCAAAGCCCGAGCTACACGAACTAGCCGCCGAACTCCGGAGCGAGATCATCCGGGTGTGTTCGCTCGGTGGTGGGCACCTGGCCTCGAGCCTCGGCGCAGTCGAGCTGACCGTCGCGCTCCACTATCTTTACGACACCGCGCGCGACCGTATCGTCTGGGATGTGGGGCACCAAACCTACGGACATAAGCTCATTACCGGGCGCAAAGACCGTATCGACACCATCAGGCGTGAGGGCGGTCTAGCCGGGTTTACCACCTCGTCGGAGTCGCCTCACGACGCCCTCACCGTCGGTCACGCCAGCACAAGCCTGGCGGCAGCCTTCGGCATGGCCCTGGCGCGCGACGCGCGCGGCGACGATTACAGCGTGGTCGCCGTTATCGGTGACGGGTCGCTGACCGGCGGAATGGCGCTCGCCGCGCTTAACCAGATCGGTCATGTCAAACCGAAGATGACGATTGTCTTAAATGACAATGAGATGTCGATCAGTGAAAATGTGGGGGCGCTCAACACCTTTATGCGGACGCTCCAGGTCAAACCCTGGTTGCACAAGGCTGAAGCCACGAGCAAAAAGACCCTGAAACGTATCTGGAATCCGCTCGTCGATCTGGGGAGCCGCAGCAAAAAGGCGGCCAGACGGTTTTTCGACCCGGCCTCGAGCAACCCCTTTCACGCGATGGGCGTCCGTTACGTCGGACCGATAGACGGTCACGACATCGACCAGCTGCTCTACTATTTGGGTCACGTTCAGCAGCTGGACGGCCCGACGATGCTGCATATCGTTACCCAAAAAGGCAAAGGCTACAAAATTGCCGAATCCGACTCGATCTACTGGCACAGCCCGTCGCAGTTCGATCCCGGCAACCCGGTCGCGGTCGCTAAAGGGTACACCTGGGCGAGCGCCTTCGGCGACGCTGCGAGCAAACTGACCGAGTTTGATAACCGCGTGTGGGTCATCACCCCGGCGATGCGCGAGGGTAGCGGTTTAGTCGAGTACTCCAAACGGCATCCGGAGCGGTATCTGGACGTGGGCATCGCCGAAGACGTAGCGGTGACGACGGCGGCAGGGCTGGCGCTACGCGGTGAAAAACCGATTGTGGCCATTTACAGCACCTTTTTGCAACGCGGTTTCGATCAAGTCGTCCACGACGTTTGTATCGAAAATCTAGACGTGATCTTCGCGGTCGACCGTGCAGGTTTAGTCGGCGGCGACGGCGCGACGCACCAGGGCGTCTACGACCTCGCGTACCTGCGCGCGCTGCCCAACATGTCTATCGCCATGCCCAAAGACGGCGCAGAAATGCAGGCGATGCTCAAAGCGGCGCTCCGGTTGGGCGGCCCCAAAGCTATCCGCTGGCCGCGCGGCAAAACGCTTCTAGCCCCGGACGGTGACGCCGACACCTGGCCCGAACTGACCTGGGGGAGCTGGGAGGTCGTCAAGCCGGGTTCCCGCGCCTACATCCTGGCGCTCGGCCCGACGCTCCCCTACGCCCTCGAGGCTACCCTAGGCAACGACGCGGTCGGCGTCGTCAACGCCCGGTTTATCAAACCGCTCGACGCGGCGCTGCTCACACGTCTCGCCCACCAAGCCGAAGTGCTCATCACCGCGGAGGATCACGTGCTGAGCGGCGGTCTGGGGTCGGCAGTCGCGGAGACGCTGGCAGACAACAAGCTCAAGGTTACGCTCGAGCGTCTAGGTATCCCCGACGAGCACGTGCCGCACGGTGACCCGGCGGCTCAGCACGAAGCTTACGGCTTCGGGCCACGTGCGATCCGTGACAAACTCGCCCAATTGGGCCTCGGTGAAGCGGCGCTTTTAGCGGCGTTGGATTAGGGCGTGGTGGGCACACCTTGTAAGCTGCTGTCGCTGTTCAGGGCGTGGAATAGAGAATACAAAAAGGGGAATAGTAATTCGTGTGTTGGCTAGAAGGGTGTGAGTGACGCGAACCGTCGACGTTAGCGCAGGCAAATACGAGTAGCCCTCGGACTTGACACTGCCGCAAGTGAATCGGTATGCTCGCCTTTCAGGCCACGCCTGAACAATATGGAGCCGTAGTGTAGGGGTTAGCATATCTGCCTGTCACGCAGAAGGTCGCGGGTTCAAATCCCGTCGGCTCCGCCAGAAGACCGAACGTAGGTTCGGTCTTTTTTTTGCTGCCCTGCTGTGAACTCCATTGAAACCCCGCCGAATCGACCGGAACGTGCAGCAAAATCGCCCACAAGTCCCAAACCAGCTTCCGCACTGCACCTACCACCTCTAGTTCAGAACGACGTACCACTTGCCTCTTCACTGTGACGTGGACGACAGTGCTCAGCAGGGAGCTTTATCTGGCAAAAAGCGAGTTCACCTTGCACTTTGCAAACGCCGGACTTGCTACCGTAAGGACGTGACCGACCTGCCGCTCTTTCCTCTTCCCGAACTTGTGGTGTTTCCGGGAATGACGCTACCGCTCTATATCTTCGAGGAGCGTTACCGGAAGATGGTGCGGGAGTGTGTGGAGACCAACGAGAAGCGTATCGTCCTGACGCTCGCTCAACCCCCCCCGCAGATCAGCGACAGCACCGAGTTGCAGGGTGTCGTCTACGTTGGCAGCTACGTCGATATTTTATCGGTGATGGAAAACGCTGACGGCAGCTTTCACATCCTCACGCACGGACAGGGGCGGTGCCGCGTCAAGCCGTCGCGCAGCGAAGCGGTAAGCGCCGCCGACGGTGCGGTGAGTTACCTGCACTACACCGAAGACGAACCCTACCCACTGGGCCGGGGCGACCCGAACAGTGAACGGTTGGCGGCGTGGGACGCTTTAGAGGTCTTTCACAGCTACGCCGAGCGGTTTTTTGCCGACACGGCCAGAGAGCAGCTCGACGAAGCTCTGCCCGACGATCTGCTCTTTCAGGCGTCGTTTATCTGCGCCAACGTGCGGCTCGCCGCCTCGGCGCGGCAGACGCTGCTCGAGGCCCCCACTCTGATCGACCGCTTTAGCACCGCACAGCAGTTTATGCGCGAGCAGCTCGAGCCGAACCCCCAGCCCTCCAAAGCGGCGGGATGACAGGTCGGACGCCCGTAAGCAGGCCGGACTTCCGCTTTCGCTGGCGCGACCTGCCACCGCTGAGCGCCGCACTGCCCGGTAGCGGTGGGCGCATACGCGAAACGCCCGAAGACTTCAGGGTCGAAGAGTTGCCGCTCTACCAACCCGAAGGTTCCGGTTCACACGCCTACGCGTGGGTTGAAAAGCGCGGCCTGACGACCCGCGACCTGGTGTCGGCGCTACTGCGGCAAGGGCTTAAAGAGTCCGAGGTCGGCGTCGCCGGTCTTAAAGACAAACACGCGGTCACGCGGCAATGGCTGAGCGTTCCCAACCGTCACGCAGCGGCGCTAGAGGCGCTACGCGAACTTGAAGGCGTAACGCTGCTGGAGACCTCGAGGCACCGTAACAAACTCGGCGTCGGACACCTGCTCGGCAACCGTTTTACGCTTAGGGTCCGGGGCGGCGACGCGGCGGCGGCGGCGGCGGTGCTGGGGGTGTTAGCCGTACAGGGCGTTCCGAACTACTTCGGTCCACAACGTTTCGGGCGTTTCGGTACGAACGCACAAGACGGCCTCAAGCTCGTTCGCGGCGAACACGTTCCGGGTGGGCACCGCCTCAAACGCTTTTTTTTGTCGGCGCTTCAGTCGCTGCTTTTTAATCACCTGCTCGCCGAACGGTTGACGTGTGGACTCTTTGGTCAGGTAGTGGAGGGCGATTGGGCCAAAAAACGCGACACCGGCGGCGTTTTCGTGGTCGAAGACGCGACGATAGAAAATAGTCGCGCCGCGACCGGAGAGATTTCGGCAACTTTTCCCCTATACGGCAAAAAGGTGAAGGTAAGTGGTGGCGACGCGGGTGAACTCGAGACCAGCGCGCTCGAGCACTTCGGCCTCCGCTGGTCGGACTTTACCGCCCGCAAAGGCTCACGCCGCCCGACGCGAATTTTCCTGGAAGAAACCGCGCTCACCCCGGAACCGGACGGTTACACGCTCGCCTTCAGCTTGCGAAAAGGTGCGTTTGCCACCAGCGTCCTGCGCGAAGTCATGAAAGTTGAGGTCGATGAGCCGTTGCGTGAGGGTGACGACGAGGGACAAGAAGCTTGATTTGCGCTGTATGTTGCTGGGCAGCAAAGAGAACCGATATTTGGATTACAGTACGCAGCAGCCCACGAATAGCAGGTATCAGCCGGGCTGAGTTTGAACCAGCCTGTGCCAAACTGTCTAGGACGCACTTTAGGGATGATAATTGCATTTGACCAGCTCAGCACTTATAAAGCGTAGGCACAGACATCAGGCAGCAGGCAGGCAAAAACGAACTGAGTGGGCTCGAGAAAACGTCGACGCAACCGAATCTTCGGTACGTCGCGGCTCGGCCTGTGCCCTCTAGCCGGACCCCAATCCCGCGCATAGCAGCCGCGCGGTCGGTTCGTCGATAATCAGCTGCTTGAGATAACCGCCTACGAGCGCCGCTCGCAACCCTGGAACCTTGCCCCTTCCCGAAACCACACACACCGCATGTTCGGCGCGTCTAAAAAGGTTGAGGTCGGGGCCGCTGGCACGGGCGTTGATAGGAACGTCGCGGTAGGAACCGTCTGCCCTAAAAAATACCGTGGCGATGTCGCCGACGACGCCCCCCCGTTTAAGCTCAGAAAGGTCGCTCGGCTCGAGATAACCACCGGTATAGACTCGGCTCGGCACACCCGCTTCAAACGCGCCGATGCTGTACAAAAAGATGTCGGCTCGGGTTTGCAAATCCAAAATACGTCCGACGCTGCGCTCGAGCCAGAGCGCCTGTTTGGTCTCCGAAAAGTCAAAAAAGGTCGGGACCGGAAAGGGGTGTGTCGTCGCGCCGTAGGCTGCTGAAAAGTGGCGCAAGATTTCAGCGGTGTAGCGCAGACCGGCATCATGGGTATTGCCTGAACCGTTGAGCTGCACCACCTGAACGTCTTTAAGCGGCTTGGCGTTCAGGCGTTCGGAGATGGCGCTGGTCGTAGTCCCCCACGCCAAAGCTAAGGTTGTCCCGTCGCGCATCAGGGTATTTAGGTAGGCGGCGGCAACCGTGGCGACGCGCTCCAACCACACCTGCTCGCCCGCCATTTCAGGAACATCGACCACGTGAACTTCAGGAACGCCGAAGTGCGTTTGGATCGTGTGCTCGAGGGTGCTCGCTTGCGTGTTGGGGTCGACGATACGGATTTCGACAAGTCCGCGAAGTTTGGCAAGCTTGAGCAGCCGCGACACTTTAGAACGTGAAAGGCCGAGTTCGTCGGCTATTTCTTGCGTAGTGCGTTCCTGATAGTAGTACATCCGGGCTACGCGCACCGCGTCGCTCAGGGCTTCGGTCGTCATTTGCTCGGCAAACGTGTCAAACGCAGCTCTCCTCACCCTGAATTCTTACAGCTTTTTACCCTACCCGTAAAGCTATGGGGTTTGGTGTGCAGCTCGTGTAGACAGACACCTTGGGCCGTCGCGGGCGCTCTGAACATCCGTGCAGGCAGCTTGACACGGTGTGCAAGTGTCTTGTAAGGTTACACCAGAAGGTAAATTTAATCAAAAAAAGGTTCTAGAGTTGCGAGTTTGCGAGGTTCGTTCTTTGCAAGAGGTGATCGGTATGCACAACTTAGGTCAGGGCAAATTAGGTCAGGGCAAACCGGGGCGCGGCAGTTTGGCGGCGGCGTGAAGCTCGAGCTTGAGAACGTCAGCAAAAAGGTGGGGCTGGAAACGCACCTGTATCCGCTCGAGCTGACCCTGACCTCGGGGCTCAACGTCCTGCTCGGCCCTACGCTCGCGGGAAAAACCTCGCTGCTACGGCTTTTAGCCGGTCTCGACCGACCGACCACCGGGCGTGTGCTGCTAGACGGTAAAGACGTAACGGGCGTCCGGGTGCAAAAACGCAGCGTCGCGTTCGTCTATCAGCAGTTTATCAACTACCCGTCGTTGACGGTTTTTGAAAACATCGCCTCACCTCTGCGGGTGCACGGCGGTCTCAGCCGCGCGCAGATTACCGAAAAGGTCCAAGGAGCCGCCGCAACGATGCGGATTGAACCGTTTTTAGAACGGCTCCCCGCGCAACTCTCAGGTGGTCAGCAGCAGCGCACCGCGATTGCCCGGGCACTCGTTAAAGAAGCCGACGTTTTGCTGATGGACGAACCGCTGGTCAACCTGGACTACAAACTGCGCGAAGAACTGCGCCTCGAGATGCGGAGTATCTTTAGCGCCCGCGACGCTATCGTCGTTTACGCCACTACCGAACCCTACGAGGCGTTACTGCTGGGCGGCACCGTCAGTGTGCTCGACCAGGGCCGCGTGCTCCAGAGCGGACCGACGCTGCGTGTTTACCACCAGCCTGCGTTGCAGCGTGTCGGCGAGGTTTTTAGCGACCCACCGATGAATCTGCTCGACGCCACCGTAGCGGCCGGACAGGTGCAGTTTTCCGGTCTCTCGTTTTCGTTGCCAACGCATATGCAGGCACTGAACCCCGGCTCCTACCGGCTCGGGCTCCGCGCAAGTCACACAGGTTTGAGCACTTCAGGCGCTGAGGGTGCGGCAAACATCGTCAACATTCCGGCGACCGTCAACCTCGCCGAGATCAGTGGGTCTGAGACCTTTGTTCACTTAGAACTTACCAAGTCGAGCGGTGCGCCGGACACCACTACAGAGGTCGCGCGCACTCACGTCGTAGCGCAGCTCGGGGGCGTTCATCCGCTACGTGCAGGTCAGAGCGTAAACTTACGTATCGACCCGAAACGGCTGTTCGTATTCGATCCCGCCGGTACCTTACGGGCGGCTCCGGAGCGCGGCGTCGCCGCAGGCGCGTAGGTGGCGCAAATTGAACTAAACGGACTGGCGCACAGCTATGCGCCGCAAGCTAAGGGGGCCGATTACGCACTGCGCCCCATGAACCTGACTTGGCAAGACGGCGGCGCGTACGCCCTGCTGGGGCCGTCCGGGTGCGGCAAAACAACGCTGCTCAATATCATTTCGGGCCTCGTCAAACCGAGTGAAGGTCGGGTACTGTTTGACGCTCAGGACGTGACGGCGCTCGCGCCCGAAGCGCGCAATATCGCGCAGGTCTTTCAGTTCCCGGTCATCTACGACACCATGAGCGTGTTCGATAATCTCGCTTTTCCGCTACGCAACCGGGGTGTCCGGGGCGCGGAGGTCAAAAAACGCGTACAGCAGGTTGCAGAGCTGCTCGAGCTGACCCCCGACCTCAGCTACCGCGCAAGCGGCCTCAGCGCCGACGCCAAACAAAAGATTTCTCTCGGGCGCGGGCTCGTGCGTAGCGACGTGGCCGCGATTTTATTTGACGAACCGCTGACCGTGATCGATCCACACCTTAAATGGTTACTGCGGAGCAAGCTCAAGCAGATTCATCAGGAGTTTAAGCTGACGCTCATCTACGTCACGCACGACCAGATCGAAGCCCTGACCTTTGCCGATCAGGTGGTCGTAATGGAAGGCGGCAGCGTGATGCAGATGGGGACACCGCAAGACCTTTTTGAACGTCCCGAACACACCTTTGTAGGCTATTTTATCGGCTCGCCGGGGATGAACTTGCTGCCCTGCCGGTTGGAGGACGACGCTGCGTACGTCGGCGACCAGGCGGTTCCGCTCGGCGCGGCGGTGCTGACCTCAGCAAAACAGGCTGCGACCCCGGCGAGCCGGGTCGTGCTCGGGATCAGGCCCGAGTTTTTGCAGCTGAGCGGCGCTTCAGGTGGTCCTGAGCCCAGTAGTGACGTTGCCGCGGAGATCACCGCCGTAGAAGATTTGGGCAACTTCAAAATCGCTACTGCGACCCTAGGCAGCGAAACTGTCAAGGTCAAATTGTCTGAAGACGCCGACTTTACGCCCGGTCCGGGCTGGTTGCATTTTCCGCCCGAACGCACCCGACTTTATGTAGACGACCGGGCCGTGTAGCGGTGACGAGAGGAAAAGCATGAAAACGACGAACCATAAAGCGTGGCTGTTGGTCTTGCCGGTGGTGATATCAGTAGCGTTCAGCGCGATCTTACCGCTGGTCACGGTAATAAACTATTCGGTGCAAGATATTTTCGGACCGTTTCAGCGTGTGTTCGTGGGCGGCGAGTGGTTCCGCGATACGCTGCGCGACAGCGAACTGCGGGGCGCGTTCCTTAGAAACCTGCTCTTTTCTGCTGAAGTGCTGGTGCTCGAGATTCCCCTCGGTATCGCCGTCGCGCTCGCGCTTCCCGCCAAAGGCTGGCGGGCGTCTTTAAGCCTCGTCACGGTCGCGCTCCCGCTCCTGATCCCCTGGAACGTCGTCGGGACCATCTGGCAGATTTTCGGTCGCGCCGATATCGGGCTGGGCGGCTTTTTCCTTAACAAGACGCTCGGCCTCAACTACAACTATACGAGCGACCCCTTCGACGCTTGGATGACGGTGCTGGTGATGGACGTTTGGCACTGGACACCCCTGGTCGTGCTGCTCTGTTACGCCGGTCTGCGCGCCATCCCCGAAGCGTATTATCAGGCCGCCCGTATCGACGCGGCCAGACCGTGGGCAATATTCCGCTATATTCAACTGCCCAGGCTGCGCGGCGTGCTGCTGATCGCATTGTTGCTGCGGTTTATGGACTCGTTTTTAATCTACACCGAACCGTTCGTCGTCACCGGCGGTGGCCCCGGCAACGCCACCACTTTTTTAAGTATTTACCTCTCCAAACTCGCGGTGGGGCAGTTTGACCTGGGTCCGGCAGCCGCATTTTCGCTGATCTACTTTTTGATCATCCAAATCTTGTGCTTTATCTTCTACACGATGATTCTCAACCTCGGGAAAGGGCCGACCCGGTGAGCCGAGCTTTGCCCGGCGCTGCTACCGCCAGCGCGCCTCGCACCCGCGCCCCCCGCGGCATCGGCAGACGACTTTTTGTCGTCGTCTATTTTGTGCTGCTGTTGCTGCCGATCTACTGGATGATCAATATGTCACTTAAACCCAACAGCGAAATCTTGGGCGGCATCACGCTCTACCCGCACGAGCTTACCTTTCAAAATTACCGCACCATTTTTACCGATCCGACTTGGTACCGTGGTTATCTCAACTCGCTTACTTACGTCGGGATGAACATGGTGATGTCACTTATTATCGCGCTACCCGCCGCCTACGCCTTTTCGCGTTATCACTTTTTGGGTGCGAACCATCTGTTTTTCTGGCTGCTTACCAACCGGATGGCTCCGGCGGCGGTATTCTTATTGCCATTTTTTCAGCTCTACCAAAATATCGGGCTTTACGACACGCACCTCGCCGTGGCGCTCGCGCACCTGCTTTTTAACGTACCGCTGGCCGTGTGGATTTTAGAGGGTTTTATGTCGGGCGTCCCACGTGAGATCGACGAAACCGCTGCTATCGACGGTTACAGGTTTCCCCGGTTTTTTCTCACCATCTTTTTGCCGCTGATCCGCAGCGGCGTCGGTGTGACCGCATTTTTTTGCTTTATGTTCAGCTGGGTCGAGTTGTTGCTCGCGCGCACCCTCACGAGCGTCGCGGCCAAGCCCATAGCGGCGACCATGACCCGCACCGTCAGCGCGTCGGGAATGGATTGGGGACTGCTGGCGGCAGCGGGCGTGCTGACGATTATCCCGGGCGCACTGGTTATCTATTTTGTTCGTAACCATATTGCCAAGGGTTTCGCGCTGGGACGCGTTTAGGAGGTGGGCTGTGACGGAGTTGGCCGCAAGTTTTGAGTGGATGGCGTGGACTAGGCCGACAGCACTTTTTTTGCTGGCAATTGTTCTCATGCTCACCGTGATGACGGTGCTGGGAGTACGTTATCCGGCGGTCTCGCGCAAGGGCTTTTTGCCGATGGCGACCACGCGGGGTGACCGACTTTACGTTGGACTTCTGGGTGTAGCGGTCATCAACCTGGCGTGGCTCGGCGCGACCGAGCTGACGATGTGGTGGGCGGTACTGCTCGCCGGACTATGGCTGATTTTGGTACTTCGCTGGGGTTAGCGTCCCGGCAGGACCCCGGCCCCTTACGTTTCTTCCCGTGGGGATGGGCCGGTGTACACAACAGGAAGCTGGTACGCAGCAAGGCAGCTAGCAGCAAAGGAGCAAAGATGACTACAGTCCGTACGAGGCTAATTCTCGCCGCCGCGCTCGCGCTCGGCATCAACGCCCAAGCGCAGGGCGACGACGCACAGTACCTCGAAGCCGCAGAGAAGTGGATCGACTCGGAGTTTCAGCCGAGCACCCTGTCTAAAGAGCAGCAGCTCGAGGAACTCAAATGGTTTATCGAGGCCGCCAAACCCTTCCGCGGCGAAACTATCAACGTCGTTTCGGAAACCATCACCACCCACGAATACGAATCTCAGACCCTTGCCAAAGCGTTTACCGAGATCACCGGTATCAATCTGGTTCACGACCTCATCCAAGAGGGCGATGTGATTGAAAAGCTCCAAACCCAAACGCAGTCCGGGCAAAACATCTACGACGCCTACGTGAATGACTCCGACCTCATCGGTACGCATTTTCGTTACGGGTTTGTCACCAACCTGACCGACTGGATGGCGGGCGACGGCGCGGCAGTCACGTCGCCAACCCTCGATATGGAAGACTTTATCGGTATCAGCTTTACCACCGCCCCCGACGGCAAGGTCTATCAGCTCCCTGACCAGCAGTTCGCCAACCTCTACTGGTTTCGTTACGACTGGTTCTCCGACCCTGATATCCAAAAGCAGTTCAAAGATATTTACGGCTACGATCTCGGGGTGCCGGTCAACTGGTCGGCGTACGAAGACATCGCCAACTTTTTCTCGAACGAAGTTAACGGTGACGGCACGATGGACGGCACCAAGGTCTACGGTCACATGGATTACGGCAAAAAAGACCCAAGCCTCGGCTGGCGTTTTACCGACGCCTGGTTGTCGATGGCAGGCGGTGGTGACAAGGGTATCCCTAACGGCCTCCCGGTAGACGAGTGGGGCATCCGCGTCGAAGATTGCCGTCCGGTCGGCTCATCGGTCACGCGCGGCGGCGATACGAACGGCCCCGAAGCGGTCTACGCCCTGCAAAAGTACATCGACTGGCTTAAAGCCTACGCGCCCCCCCAAGCCGCCGGGATGACCTTTTCCGAGTCCGGCCCGGTCCCCGCGCAGGGCAACGTGGCGCAGCAGATCTTCTGGTACACCGCCTTTACCGCCGACATGACCGCCGAAGGCTTGCCGGTCGTCAACGAAGACGGTACCCCGAAGTGGCGCATGGCACCCTCGCCGCACGGTGCATACTGGGAAGAGGGTATGAAGCTCGGATATCAAGACGCGGGCTCGTGGACGCTGCTCGAGAGCACCCCCGTCGAGCGCCGCAAGGCCGCGTGGCTCTACGCGCAGTTTACGACCGCGAAGACCGTCAGCCTCAAAAAGACGCTCGTGGGCCTAACCCCGATCCGCGAATCCGATCTGACGAGCCCGGAGATGCAAGAAGCCGCGCCGAAACTCGGGGGTCTGGTCGAGTTTTATAACAGCCCGGCCCGCGTGTCTTGGACGCCGACCGGAACGAACGTCCCGGACTACCCCAAGCTGGCGCAGCTGTGGTGGCAAAACGTCGCGCAGGCCGTGACCGGTGAGGTCAGCGCGCAGGAGGCGATGGACAACCTTGCCGAGCAGCAAGACGACATTTTAGGGCGGCTCGAGCGTATCGGGATGGCAAACTGCGGCCCGATCCTCAACGAAGAACAAGACGCGCAGTACTGGTTCGATCAACCCGGCGCACCGCGCCCGCCGCTGGAAAACGAAAAACCCCAGGGCGAAACCGTCCCCTACGACGACCTGTTACAAGCTTGGAAAGAGGGACGCGTCCGCTAAACGTTCTGTAAGGGAGGGATATTTCCTCCCTTACGCTTTAAGCTTAGAGAGTGTTTTGGTTTTGAACAAGCTATTTTGATGCGCTACTGACTTACTTCCAGCTCTTGGCACTAAAGTCTTGCAAAGTACGCTATTTTGTCCCTAATTGTTCTTTCGGTAAAGTCAGTCAACGTATTCATAGGCAAGAGTTACCTACACCGACCAAACCAAACATATGAGCTTCAGCCGTTGCGTACGGCTCGAGAAAGGCGGCGCGTTATGAACCGTGCAGAGCAGCTTTCCAGACTACAAAACGAGGCGTACGACGTGCTCGTTATCGGCGGCGGCGCAACCGGGGCCGGGGTCGCTCTCGACGCAACCAGCCGCGGCCTTAAAACGGCACTTGTCGAACGCGACGATTTTTCTGCCGGAACCAGCAGCCGCTCGACCAAACTCGTTCACGGCGGCGTTCGCTACCTCGAGCAGGCCGTCAAAGGGCTCGACCGTACCCAGTTCAATCTGGTTAAGGACGCCCTCAAAGAGCGCGCCACGCTTCTGCGCCTCGCGCCCCACCTGGCGCACCCGCTGCCGATTCTGACGCCGCTCTACAGCTGGTTTCAGATCCCTTATATGATGGTCGGCCTTAAAATGTACGACGCTCTGGCGGGCCGGGCCAACCTCGAGGGCAGCCGCTTTGTAAGCCGGGAGGAGGCTGTCAAACGCTTCCCGATGCTCAAACACGAGGGCCTGCGTGGGGCCGTGCTCTATTATGACGGGCAGTTCGACGACGCCCGCATGAACGTAGAGCTGGCGCTGACCGCCGCCCGCGAGGGCGCAGCCGTCGCCAACCACCTGGAGGTTACTGGGCTCCTCAAAGAAGCGGGGCGTGTGGCGGGCGCATCGGTCGAAGACACCCTTACCGGAGAAAACTGGGAGGTTCGGGCTAAAACCGTCGTCAACGCGACCGGGCCATTTTCAGACGCCGTGCGTCAGCTCGACGATCCGGCTGCGCCGCAGCTGCTGACCGCGAGTTCGGGCGTACACATCGTTTTAGACGGACGCTTTTCACCGCCGGAGACGGGTTTATTGATTCCGCAAACCGACGACGGACGAGTGCTCTTTTTGCTGCCGTGGCTCGGCTACACGCTTTTCGGAACCACCGACAACCCGGCGCAGATCGAACCTAACCCCAAAGCCAGCCGCGACGATATCGACTATCTGCTCGGCTACCTGGGACGTTATTTCAACGTACCCGCGACCAAAGACGACGTTTTGGCGACCTGGTCGGGCTTGCGCCCGCTCGTCTCCGACCCCAAAGCCGCCGACACCGCCAAGGTCTCGAGAGACCATGTGGTCAATACCAGCGCCTCGGGTCTGATTACCATAGCCGGTGGCAAATGGACGACCTACCGCAAGATGGCGCTCGATACGGTCGATGAAGCCCTTAGAGTGGGCGGCCTAAAGGCGGGCGCGTCACAAACCGAAGACCTTTCTCTGGTCGGCGCAGCGGGCTTTGAAGCGGACGGAGCGGCGCAACTCGCAGCGCGCTACAGGCTCGACAACGACGTTGCCGCTTACCTGAACCGCGCTTACGGCGGACTGGCCGGACAGGTGGCCGAACTTTCCCAGACGCATCCCGAGCGCCTCGTACCGGGCCACCCGCACCTCGGAGCCGAGGTCGTCTACAGCGCCCTCCACGAGGGAGCGTGTACCGCTACGGACTTTTTGGCGCGCCGGACCCGGTTGGCGTTTTTAGACCAACGAGCGGCGCTCGCGGCGCTACCCAAAGTAAGCGCGCTACTCTCCGAAACACTGTCTTGGGACGCGGAGCGGCAGCGGCGAGAGGTAGAGGACGCCGAGGCGTACCTTGCGGGTCAGGGTGTACTCGAGCCCGCCCTTTCAGGCGCGGACGATTAGGTTTTATGTAACCGCGCAAGATTTGCTCGCCACCTCGAGTTGTCTGGACGTCTCAGTTCGCAGTCTGAAAAGATTCTCAGACACCCCGGTCGGATGGCTTGTTGCCGATTGACGATTCTGACCAAGTTTTGTCGATAATCGCCAGCGTGTATACCCGCTAAAGCAGGGTGCCTTCATCTAGCTTGCACCGCACTGAGTTGGAGAAGTGCAGTCAACCACGCGCCCCAGGGGATGACATCTGCGGAAAAACGATGCAGTATTTCGCAGAACTCCCACCGCTGTTCAGAAAACATGCTCGAGTTCTAGCTGAACATGCAACACGCCGACACGCCGCGGCCTTCTCGCTTCCTAACTTCTCTCTTACTTGTTTTCTCCACTTCAGCTGATGTTCTTCTCACGCACCATCAAGGAAAACCCTTAAGGGTAGCAGGGGTCGAGTTTTTTTGGAAAACCAAAGACTCGAGGCAAAACGTACACACAAACCAAACCGGGGCGAGTTCAGACTCGCCCCGGCGCAGCACCCTGCGTTCAGCTTATTTAGGTGCTTGCGTCAACAACTTTTCGACTACGCTTCGCACCTTGCTGCTCGAGGTTACGCGGACGAGCCTTTTGTGCCCCGAACCCGAAACCCAGACGTTACGCCCATTGTCGTCGAGTTTAAGGCGTTCGCCGGTCTCGAGGCGAAAGTAGCTGCCTTCTCCCCGGACAGCGTAGAGCACCGCACACAAGTCCCAGCTGCTACGCCCCACGCCGCTACGTCCGAAAAACACCTGGTACGCACGCGCCACGGGATTGTCACGAGTGTCACGCAACGTCTGACCGGTGCTGACGTCACCGCATACATCGCCCGGTGTAAAGACGATTTCGCTGGGCCAGTCGCTAAGTACCCGCTGCGCGTCCGAAGCGTCTCTGCCGGGGCCGCTATTGAGGTTAAAGTCACGGTCGCTGCTCGGGTAGCTGCCGCCCATCACCACCAGCTGCTTGACCTTGCGTTTGACCAGCTCTTTTCCTGACAGGCTGCTGTACCCGTCGGACCCGGATTTGAGCAGGTCCGCCAGATTTTTGTGAAATCCGACCAGTACGATCTTAACGCTCCGGTCAGATTGGGCGGCGAGCGTTTTACGGTAGAGTGACACCGCCGTGGGTACGCTCGTTCCGGCGTCGTTGGGGAACTCATTAGTCAAGTTGGCGATAAAGCGCGTCGACGGGTTTCGCCAGTACGGGTGGGCGTTGTCCCAACGGTAGCTGCTCGGCGCGTTCCGGTTTTGCCCGAGCGGAACACTCGGACGACCATAAAAGGTGTTAACCGCGTCTATCGCTCTGGGCGCGTAAGTGTCCGTTACCGGGGTCATCACTGCTAAAATCTTCGCTTCACCGTTGTCGGCTAGAGCGTTCAGCACTGCGAGCGCGCCCACGTCGTCGACGTCGAAACCGAAGTCGGTATCGAAAATAATCCCCACGCCTCTACCGGGGTTTTTGTACTCCTCGGTCGGCTTGTCTCCCGAACGGCTCGTCTCATACTCGATACGCAGTGACGGCGCGCTCTTGCGTGACACCTCGTACGACTTGGCGCTCCGGTCGCCCCTCGAGCCTTCGACAGTCAGAGCCAGGGCGTTGCCGCTCTCCCAACCCGAGCGGTCTACGATCTCTTGCACCACGTCCGACAAGTCGGGTGTCCGCTGCGCCGAGCCCGACGCGCCTGCGCGCCACGGTGAAACGTTCCAAGAAACGCGCTCGAAGGTCTTTTTCCGACTGCTCAAGTAGTGGCGGCGACCAGGAAACGTCGGTGCGTCGTCGCTGTCTATCCCCCTGACCGACGCCCTCACCTTACCCGACGAGGTGTGAGACGCCGTAAATTGCACGTAGGCTTTCGTGATGGTCGCGCCCTTGGGTACGGCGATATCACCAAAACGCAGCCCGAGCAGCTGCACCCCACGGCGTGAGGTTTCGACGATCTCGAGGCGTTTGCTCGGCGCGTACATCGCACCGTCGGCGACCTCTTCCACATCGTCTTTGCCCGAGTCGATTCTCTGCGTCACACTACCGCTCGCAGCGGTTTGCAACAGGTCTTCCGGCCCGTCGACGCCAGCGCACGCACCCAAAAATAGGGCCGTGGCCAAAATTGTGCCGGTCGTGCGGATGGGCAAACGCCCAGGGTTCTTAAGCGCCATGCTTAAACTCCTCTGCTCTTGTTCAGATTTGGTTTGCGGGGGCTGACGGTAAGAAGACGTGAATGAGGCGGATAGTCGGGGGCCGATGTCGCGCGTGCTGGGGTAGACCCGCGCTCAGGACGTAAAAAAAACCGATGACCGCTGCATCCCTGAACGATAGAGGGTCACCGTTTTTAATGGTGAGGATTTCTTCATAAACCTTAATGAATCTCGTTAATTTGTGAAAAAACACAACCCTTTTAGTCAAAGTGTACAGGTCTTCGCAACGGTGTTATCCGCAAAGTGATATTCGGGCTGGCTGCCGACAAAATGGACAGCGATGCTCTGTCCTTTACGCAGTCCTTCACCGTGGGTTTTGTTGGTGTGTGACCTTGGGTTTGGGGGTAAGCAGTAGCCGATAGTCGGCAGTTTACCGACCGTCGTCGATCCGAACTTCAGGTACACACTAAGGCGAACCGAGCCCCAAAAACACTTTGGAGCTCGAGGTTTATATTCCTGATTTGCAGATGCGTGTTCAGCTACTCGAAGTGTCCGGGGTAAAGCGTACGGCTCGGCGGGCGTCGGGTCGAAAAGCAGCGGTTCACCCGAGTTTAGGCGGGGTATTTGCGCTCGAGATAGCCCAGCACGACCCGGTCGATTTGGCCCGGCTCGAGCAGGCGTTCCTCGAGGTTTTCGACGCCCATCAGCGACCGCAGCGCCGCTTCCGACGTTTCGCCCCAGGTAGAATCTCCACGTTCCAGATAACCGGCCCGAACCAGCACCGCCTCTAAGCGGGCGGCAACTTCCGCGTCGATGGGGAGCGCACCTTCCTCGCCGGGACGCTCGAAATAAAGCCCCTGCAACTCTAAAAGCCGCGCCAACTCCCCGACCGGAGCCGGGTGGTCGTCTATCCGGAGGTCGATATAGCGGTCGTTAAAACCGCCGTAACCGCCCTCCTTACGCACGACCAAAAGCGCCGCCGACTGTCGTCCACGTTTGTCGCCGCCCGCCGCGTCCGCCGCTGCGAGCGCCGCCAACAGCCGCTCGGACAACGGCCCCGAAGCCCCCTCGAAGGTCTCGCAGAGCGCGTCCACAACCTCCGGTCCGGCGAGCAGGTTGCCCTGCGCGGCGTAGCCCTCCCCCGTTCGGCCCCCCGCCCACGGGTGGCAGGCGTCGCCGGTAAAACTCAGGGCGCGGCCCCTAGCGTCGACCAGGCCGTACTGCCGCTGATCGTGCTGCGCGTCGGACTCCGCAAACGCCTGACGGATCAGCTCGAGCGGGATACCGCCCCGGAGCGCCATCAGCGTACGCGGCCCGAACGTCGTGTTGGCGTACGACTGCGTGGCGACCGCGCCGAGACCCGCCTCGGCAAAGGGCACGACCGCGCCGACCGCCAAAAACTTGGAAGCTGTAGCGACGCCCAAGTCACCATTTTGGGCGTCTAAAGCGACGATTGAAAACGTTGATACCAGCTTCACCCTCTGAGCTTAGCACGCGCTCCGGAGGGGCCGGTGGGTTAGCGCAGTATCACCCCACGACGTGTTCTAAAGCTGTCGCCGCTCGGCGTATCCGGGCAACGTTGACCTTATACCCCGACACTCGAGATTCCACGAACACCTCGAACCGACCCCGAAAAAACACGGCATTCTACAGGTAACGCGAGTTTTAGCTCGAGTTAGCTTTCGTTTCACGTGCATGAAAGATTGTGTATCTGTTCAGAACGACGAGCACAACCACGCATCAGCGGCTCTTCATAAAGGTGACAAGGCAGGCGCGAGACGCACAGCAAGTAGATTGCAAACTTAGAGGGGGTCTGACGCACATAGTCTCTTTTGACCATCGCCGCTTGGAAAACACGCTCGAGTTCACGCTGGGCACACGACGTATCGACGCTCCGCAACCTTTTTTACTTCCTACTTCTTGCTTCTTACTTCCTGGAGAACCGCTCGAGCACCTACAAACCGACATCACCCGCCCCAAACCGCCCGCTACGTCCCGTCGGATTTCGCTCTAACCCCATGCTTAAATACCCTATGCCTTTTCGCATTCGCCTGACGCTCATTTTTTTCGCGCTGCTGCTGCTTTTTGCCGTGACTATCCCGCTTATCATGCCGGTTCCGGAGCTAAAAACCGTCCCGGTACGCCAACTTGCCCCTCAAGGTGCCCGCTACGCCGATGTGAGCGCCGGGGCCATTGCACTCCATTACACCGAGACCGGAGGCGCGCCACCAACGCTGCTGCTGCTCCACGGTTTCGGCTCGAGCACCTTTTCGTGGCGCAAGGTGACGGAGCCTTTGGGCCGAGGCGCGCGGGTTATCGCTTTTGACCGTCCGGGTTTCGGCTTTAGCGAGCGCCCGGCGGTGACGGCGAGCCTCAACCCCTACACGCCGGAGGCTCAGACCACACTGACGCTCGAGCTAATGGACGCCCTGAACATAGGGCAAGCTGTGCTGGTCGGTCACTCAGTGGGGGCGGCGGTAGCTGTAGAGCTCGCGCTGGCGCATCCTGAGCGGGTCGCCGGACTCGTGTTGGTCTCCCCGGTTCTCCGCAGCGGCGGGCCGTCCGCGCTCGTTCGCACAGTATTCAACACACCGCAGGCTACCCGCGTGGGACCCTACATCGTCCGGCAGTTTGCCGAAGAACCGGGGTTCGAGCTACTCCGCCGCCGCTACGCCGACCCCAGCACCCTGACCGACGCCGACATTGCAGGCTATCAGCGGCCCTTCGGGGCGACAAACTGGGATCAGGCACTCTGGGAAGTCACCAAGGCAAACCGTCCCGTCGACCTTTTGCCGCGTCTGGGCGAACTGCAAGTTCCTACCTTCGTCGTTGCCGGAGCCGAAGACGAGATCGTGCCGCTCGAGCAGCAGCAACAAATCGCGGAAGCTGTCGGGGGCGATATAGAGGTTCTCGAGGGGTGTGGGCACGCCCTACAAGACGAGTGTCCGCAGCGGTTTTTAGGGGCCGTCAGGCCGTGGCTCGAGGGTTTGAAGTAATTTTATAGTAGGTTTACGGTGTGTTTGCCAGGTGTTGGCAGCCATCCGAACCGGAGCGACCCCCGACCCGAACGACCGGAATTTAACCCCGGTCCAGCCAAAATGCTTTACACTGACCTCCGTAAACCGATAACAAGTAACTCCGAAAAAGGCGACAGAGAAGATACTGGAGAAGTTGCCGGAACAGAGAGGTGGAGCCGATGATTCCTAAACACATATTTGGTCATACCGGACACCTGAACACCCGCATGATCTTCGGCGCGGCGGCGCTGAGCCGGGTGACGCAGGCCGAGGCCGACCGGACGCTCGAGCTCATAGCCGAGCACGGCCTCAACCACATCGACGTCGCCGCTAGCTACGGTGAAGCCGAATTACGTCTGGCTCCGTGGCTAAAGGGGCACCGAGGGGACGTTTTTCTCGCCTCTAAAACCGAACAGCGAGACTACGCGGGAGCCCGGGACGAGATCAGGCGATCACTGGAGCGCTTGGGCGTCGATCAGCTCGATCTGATTCAGCTGCACAATCTGGTTGACGCCCACGAGTGGGAGACCGCGCTCGGGCCGGACGGGGCGCTGAAGGCGTGTGTGGAGGCGCGTGACGAAGGACTCGTGCGTTTCATCGGAGTGACGGGTCACGGCCTCGAGGTCGCCGCGAGGCACAAGGCGAGTTTGGAGCGCTTCGATTTCGATTCGGTGCTGCTGCCGTACAGCTACATCTTGATGCAAAACGAGCAATACGCCGTAGACTTCGAAGCGCTCATCTCTCTGTGCAGCGCGCGTAACGTGGCGGTGCAGACGATCAAGGCCATTACTCGGGCACCGTGGGGCGAGCGGGCGCAGACGAGCGCGACGTGGTACGAGCCGCTCGAGGAGCAGACCGCTATCGACACCGCCATCCACTGGGTGCTCGGGCGTGACGGGTTTTTTCTCAATACCGTGGGCGATATCAAGGTATTACCCAAGGTTCTGGACGCCGCCGAACGTTTCGAGTCACGGCCCACGGACGGGCAGATGCAGAACGTTTTGGACGAAAAAGAGATGTCGCCGCTGTTTGGGTGAGGGGTTGTGGGTTGTAGCAGGTGGGTTGTGGCGAGTAGCTTGTGGGTTGCAGTTTGGCGTCCGCACGTCGCGTATTGCCCTGCTTGGTGATTTGGCCTGAGCAGGGGGTGCTTTTCAGCCGCCTCGAGCTACGTCGGTTTTAAACCTTGTGATAGTCGAACTTTAGGTGTGGCCTCGAGTCTTATCAGCGTGCTCAACCCCGACCAAGGCCCTCAACCCGTCCCGGCAGAGTCGGGGCAAGCAGCAAGCCAAGTTACGAACGCCAATTACAACCGCTAAGGAGCAAAAGTGACGATCAAATGGGGCATTTTAGGAACCGGCAACATCGCGCGGCAGTTCGCCAAGGGGCTGCAAAACCTGCCCGACGCCGAACTCGCGGCGGTGGGCTCGAGAACCCAAAAAAGCGCACAAACGTTTGCCGAAACCTTCGGGGCGGCGCGCGCCCACGGCTCGTACGAGGCGCTCGCTGCCGACCCCGACGTAGACGCCGTTTACATCAGCACGCCTCATACCCTCCACGCCGAAAATAGCCTCCTCTGTCTGGACCACGGCAAGGCTGTGCTCTGCGAAAAACCTTTTACCCTGAACCAGCAAGAGGCGCAGCGCGTCGTCGACACTGCCCGAGCGAAAGGGCTTTTTTGATGGAGGCGATGTGGACGCGCTTTTTCCCGCTGGCCTCGACCCTGCGCGACCTCGTCCGGGGGGGCCGTATCGGTGAGGTCAAGCTGCTGCACGCCGACTTCGGTTTCCGCGGTGAGGTCAACCCCGAACACCGGCTGTACGACCCGGCGCTCGGTGGCGGCGCGCTCCTCGATCTGGGCGTCTATCCGGTGTCGCTAGCGTCGTTTTTGTTGGGGACGCCCACCGCGGTCTCGAGCCACGCCCACCTAGGTGAAACGGGCGTCGATGAACAGAACGCGGTGGTACTAAAACACGAGGACGGCGCGCTGGCGGTGCTCAGCAGCACGCTGCGCGCGACCACGCCGCAAGAGGCGCTGGTTATGGGAACGGGGGGGAGTATCCGGGTTCACAGCCCCTGGTGGCAACCCCAAACACTGACTGTTAGGGGCGAGGACGGCAGCGAGGAAACGCTCGAGTCTCCTCTACCCCATAACGGGTACGCCTACGAAGCCGCCGAGGTGGCGCGCTGTTTGCGAGCGCGGGAAACGGAGAGCCCCATCATGCCACTCGAGGAAACGCTCGCTATTATGGGCACACTAGACAGCTGCCGCGCCGCGTGGGGGCTGCGGTATCTGGGGGAAAACGATGGCTGAGCACGCAATGACGTACGGCAGAATCCAGGGGTTGGACAAACCTGTCTCGAGGCTCGTACAGGGCACGGTGATGGTCAGCTCCGATAAAGAGGAGACGTCGTTTCGGTTGCTCGACGAAGTTTACGAACTCGGCTGCACGACCTTCGACACCGCCCACGTCTACGGGAATGGCGATAACGAGCGCACCGTCGGGCGCTGGGTGCGTTCGCGTGGGTTACGTGACAACGTAGTCATCATCGGCAAAGGCGCGCACCACAACGCGGACCGCCGCCGCGTCACGCCTTTTGACATCGCCGCCGATCTGCACGATTCGCTCGCCCGCTTCGGCTTCGACCATATCGACGTGTACATCCTCCACCGTGACGACCCGGAAGTCCCGGTTGAACCGATTATCGACGCCCTCAACGAGCACCGGCGAGCGGGCAAAATTCGCGCGTTCGGCGCGTCGAACTGGACGCACGGGCGGATCGAGGCGGCGAACCGTTACGCGGTGGCGGCGGGCCTCGAGCCGTTTGCCGCGAGCAGCCCCAACTTCAGCCTGGCGGAACAGGTACAAGAGCCGTGGCCGGGATGCGTCAGCGTCAGCGGACCCTCGGGCGCAGCGGCGCGGGCGTGGTACGCCGAACAAGGGACGCCGCTCTTTACCTGGTCGAGTCTAGCAGGGGGCTTTTTCTCCGGGCGCTTTCGGCGGGACAACCTCGAGACTTTTACGACGTACTTGGACCGGCTCTGCGTGGAGTCGTACTGTTATGAAGCGAATTTCGGGCGGCTGGAACGCGCCGAAACGCTGGCGCAGGAAAAGGGCGTGTCGCTGCCGCAGCTCGCGCTGGCGTATGTACTGGGCCAACCGCTCGACATCTACGCGCTGGTCGGGTGCAACACCGCCGCCGAGTTTCGGGCGAATCTGGGCGCTGCAAACCTCGAGCTGACGCCCGCCGAAAGAACGTGGCTCGAGGGCGTGGGCGCACAGTAGCGCACCTGGTCGGGACGGTGTGAGCACCGCGCTCCCGGCCTGGGACCTCGCGCACGGCGACCTGCGCGTATTAATGGACGGGCGCTGGCTCGTCCACGCCGACGGCGCGCCCTTTCTGTGGCTCGCCGACACCGCCTGGGAACTGCTCCACCGCCTCACCCTGGACGAGACGGAAGACTATTTTGTACAGCGGCGCGCGCAGGGGTTTACAGTGGTGCAAACGGTCGTGTTAGCCGAGCTGAACGGTTTGACCGAACCCACCCCTGAAGGGTTGCTGCCGTTCGATGACCGCGAGCCTGACCGCCGAATGAGGCGTACTTCAGCAAACTCGACCGCGTGATAGCGGGGGCTGAACGTCACGGCCTCACCGTGGCGCTGCTCCCCACCTGGGGCGACAAGGTGCAGCGGTGGTGGGGCGTCGGTCCCGCCATCTTTTCACCCGCGTACCGGGAACAGGGTGTGCTGCGGGCTACCGAACGCGCGGCGCACTACGGGTACTTTTTGGGCTCGCGCTACGCCCACGCGCGCAACCTGGTGTGAATAAACGGGGGCGACCGCTCGCCCGGTTCGGCAGAACCCTATCCGGACGAGGCCGGACCCGAGGTCGCCGCAGTCTGGCAGGCGCTGGGGCGGGGCGTCCGCGAAGGGGACGGCGGGCGGCATCTGATGACCTACCATCCTAATGGGGAACGCTCGTCGGCGCTCGACTTTCACACCGAAGGCTGGCTGGATTTCAATATGCTTCAGTCGGGGCACTCGAGGCGCAGCCCCCCAAACTGGGCGCTGATCGCCCAAGACCGCGCCCGCACGCCCGTCAAGCCCACCCTGGACGGCGAACCGTGTTACGAAGACCACCCCGTCCAGATGAACCCCGAGCTGGGTTGGTTCGGGGCGGATGACGCCCGCCGCGCCGCCTACACGGGCTTTTTTTCGGGTGCGTGCGGGCACAGCTACGGCGCGCACGGCGTCTGGCAATTTTTAGCAGCGGGCCGCGAGCCCGTCTCTCACGCCCGCACGCCTTGGCGGGCGTCGCTAGCTTTGCCCGGAGCCGAACAGCTCCGCCACCTGCGCGCGCTGCTCCTGTCACGCCCACTCACCAGCCGCCGTCCCGACCCGGCCCTGGTAATGTCCGGCGAAGCTCTCGCCCTGCGCGCCGACGATCAGCTGCTGGTCTACCTACCACACGGCGAAGCGGTTACGGCGCAGTTGGAGCCTCCGTTCGGCAACGCCCGAGCGTCGTGGTTCGACCCGCGCACCGGCGAAACGCAGGGGGCAAAAAGAAACTCAGATACGAACGGGCATACGTTTATACCCCCCTCGAGCGACGACTGGGTACTCGTGCTCTGTCCCCGTCTCGAGGTGTGAGTTCGCCGTGTTAGCTACGCCGTGGTGTTGAGCGGGCTGGACAAAAGGGTCGGGTAAGCCGACCCGCCCGACTTCGTTTTGGATCTGACGGTTCCGGAAGTGCGCGGAGGCGTCGTTAAAACCGCTCTCAACGCAGGCGGTCACATCCTCAGTGAAAACCGATGGCGGAGGCCGGGGAGCTGCTCAGGTTGTCCGAAGCCAAAGGTAAAGTCTTTATGATCAGCCAGAACCGCCGTTGGGACACCCGGAACGTTCAGCTTCGGCGCACCCTCGAGGAGAACCTGGGAACCGTCGGGATGCTTAACTGCGCTTTCTACCTCGGCGCGCACTTCGGCGGCTTCTGGGACGAGATGACGAACCCGCTACTCTTGGACATGGCCATCCATCACCTCGACCTCGCGCGGTTTTTTACCCGGCAAGACCCGGTTCCCGTCTACGCGGCAGCGTTCAACCCAAAGGCTCGGGGTATGCGGGGAACGCGGCGGCGAGCTGCATCTTCGAGCTGACGGGCGGGGTCAGGTTCAGCTATCGGGGAAGCTGATGCGCCGAAGGCCACCCCACGAGCTGGAACGGCGACTGCCGCTTTGTGGGCGAGCGTCGACAAGTTAAAGCGACGAGCAAGTGGCTTGTGGCGTGTAGCTTGTAGGCTCGTGTTTGCCCGCCATTTTTGCTCGGTCTCCTTCAGAGCGGTAAAAGTCGGATTAGAAAACACAGATCGACAGAACCCGGAGCAACGAGCCGACCCCTACTCATTGCTCGTTCCTCATTGCTCATCACGCAACGAGCCCTCTACAACCGGGGATCGAGCGACTCGCTTTCGAGCGCCAACACACCCGCTACGCATTCGTAAACCTCCCGCAGCGGCGCGAGCCGGACAAAGCGCTCCAGTCCCTCCAACCCGAGCGCAAATTCTTGCAACGCGAGCGCGTGTTTCTTTGAGACGTTGCGAGGCCGCAGGCGTTCCAGATTTTCGGGCAGCTGGTATTCCGGGCCGTAGACGAGCCGCAGATAGTCTTGCCCCCGCACCTTGAGCCCTGGCTGCACGAGGTGTGCCGGACCGCGTTTACCGCTCGTCACCGGGGAGGCCGGTTTTACGACTATGCCCTCGCCACCCTCGGCGGTCAGGTCGTCCCACCACGCGGTCGCGGCGACGGCGCTCGCCGGATCGCCCAGATCGACCGCTCTGAACGCCGTCGGAACGACGTTCGGGGCCGCTCCAAGATAACGGTGGAGGGTCTCGAGCTGCCAAACGTGCGGCTCGCCGTGAACAGTACCCTCGGTAGCCAAGAGCGCGAAAGGTGCGAGTTTGAGGTCGTCGGCGCTGCCGACAGGCCAGCAGTAACGGCGGTAGACCTCGGCGTAGCGCCGCGTCTCCCCCAATCGTGCCCCGAACCGCTCCGGCAGGTCGCCCACGTCTATCCCACGACCCTGCGCCGCGTCGAGCGCCGCCAGACTTAGACCCAGAGCGCGTTCCGCTGCCGCCGCCGTGGGCGCGTACTGCCGCCTTAGCAGCGACCCGGCCTTGTACGACCAGGGCGTCAGTTCGGCGTCTAAAACCACCCAATCGGTGGCGAAGTCTCTCCAGAAGCCGCTAGCCGAGAGTGCGCCCCGGAGACGTTGCAAAAGCTCGGTTTGCAACGCCGCGCCCGCCGAACCCGTAAAAAAGGGTTTGCCGGTACGAGTATAGACGACGCCCGCGCTCCCGTCCACGACGCCGAAACGTCTGCTCGCCGCAGCTTCGTCACGGCAGAGCACGCAGACCGCGCGCGAACCCATGTGTTTCTCTTCGCAAACGAGCGACGTGACGCCCTGTTTGCGGTAGTAGGCGAAGGCTTCGTCCGGCCCCTCGAGCCTCCCCTCCCGCGCGGTCGTCGGCGCAGCCATCGTCGGCGGCAGGTACACGAGCCACTGCGGGTCGACGGTGTGCCCGAGAGCCTCGAGCGCCGCCGCGCTCTGCTCTTCACGGATGACGACGCTGCGTAGGCGGGTCGTGATGATGCGCTTGCCCGTCACGTCCTTTAGGTCGAGAACATCACCCCGCTGCGATGTGAGGTCGGGCGCGGGCGCGAGGGGCCGGACGGGTTCGGCGTAGGTTCGTGCAGCCTTGACGCTTACCGTCTCGAGTTCGGGATACCGCAGCGCCGTGAGCGCGCCGCCAAAGACGCAGCCGGTGTCCAGGTTGACGGTGTGGTTGAGCCAGACGGGTTCGGGAACCGGGGTGTGCCCAAAGGCGACGAGCGCCGCGCCCCGGTAGTCGGCGGCCCAGTCGTGACGTACGGGCAAGCCGAAGTCGTCGGTTTCGCCGGTGGTGTCGCCGTAGAGCGCGAACTCGCGCACCCCCCCCGAGGCGCGTCCTTGCAGGTTTTCGGTGAGTCCGGCGTGCGCCACGACCAGTTTGCCACCGTCGAGCACGTAGTGGCTTACCAGAGCGTCCAGAAAGTCGGCGACGTCACGTTTACATCTTTCGCGTACGTCGGCGGGCAGCGCGTCGAATTCGCTCAGGGTGGTCTCCAAGCCGTGACGTACCGCCACATTTTTACCACGCAGCTTTCTCACCAGCTTGACGTCGTGGTTGCCGGGGACGCACAGAGCCGCGCCCGCCTGCACCATGTTTTGGATCAACCCGATGGTTTCGAGCACACGCGGCCCACGGTCGACCAGATCACCGACGAAAATCGCCCTGCGGCCATGCGGGTGGGTGTAGAGGCGTGAGTAGAGATCGCCTCCTCGGTCGTGCCAGATATACCCGAGTCGCTCAAGCAGCCGTTCCAGCTCGTCCGCACACCCGTGAACGTCGCCGATGATATCGAAAGGGCCGCGTTCGGCGCGCCGGTCGTTCCACAAGGGGCGACGCTCGAGCTGTACCTCAGCGATTTCTTCAGGACCGTTCAGCACCGTAACCGAACGAAACCCCTCGCGTTTAAGCCCCTTCAGGCTCCGTTTCAGGTCGCGCCGCTGCCGCGCTACCACCTGCGGCCCGAAGTTTCGGTCGGGACGCCCGCGGTTGCGCTCCAGACACACCGCCTCCGGCACGTCGAGAACGACTGCAGCGGGCAGCGCGTGATGCGTCCGGGCCAGCGCGATCAGCGACGCTCTAGCCTCCCGCTGCACGTTCGTCGCGTCGACCACCGTCAACCGCCGCCCCGCGAGCCTTTTGGCGACGATCAAATGTAGCAGCTCGAAAGCGTCCTGGGTGGCGCTCTGGTCGTTTTCGTCGTCGGCGACGAGCCCCCGGCAGGTGTCGGACGACACCACCTCGGTCGGCAAAAAGTGGGTGCGCGCAAAGGTACTCTTCCCCGACCCGCTCGAGCCGATCAAGAGCACCAGACTGAACTCAGGCAGGCTAAGCTTCACGAAACACCGCCAGTTGCGAGGGCTGACCGTAGGGCGGGAGGGCCGGGCCGACGCCGCCCACGGAGACTGTGTAGCCGTATGCCCCCGCCACGCGCTCGGCCCAGTCCAGAAATTCTGCTCGAGTCCACTCGAAACGATGGTCGGGGTGACGAAACCCGCCCCCCAAACCAGGCCAGACGGCGTTGTACTCGCGGTTGGGCGTGCTCAGCACGAGGGTTTTGGGCCGCATGTACCCGAACAGAACACGTTCAAAAGTCGGTAGGCGGTCGGGCTCGAGGTGTTCGATTACCTCGACGAGCGCCGCCGCGTCGAACCCGAGCAGCCGAGGGTCGCGGAGGAGGAGCGAGGTGTGTAGCAGCGACACGCGCCGCGCCACGTGCTCACGCTCGTCCAGCCGGAGATACCGGCGCGCCCGCTCGAGCCCCCGGAGCGACACGTCGGTGCCGACAATCTCACTGAACTGCGCGTCGCCTAGAAGCAGGGTGACGAGTTTGCCCTCGCCGCACCCCAAGTCGAGCACCCGCCCTGCACCGGACGCCTTGAGCGCGCCGAAGACAGCCTCCAGGCGTTCACTATGAAGGCCGCCCCCAACGCGCAGTTTCGGGTCTGACACCCACCCGCGATCCGGTTCCTCGGCTTCTACGCTGTCAGCTTTCGGGGTCGGCGTACCCGTTTTGAGACGTGGCTTCTCGGCAACCGGATTTTGAGTGTCTGATATGTCAGCGTCCGACGATTCTGCAACTACACCTTCAACGTCCGGGCTGCTGCCGAAATGCCCATCGGCAAGCCCTTCGGTAGCAAAGTGTTCGCTTGCGACGCGCGTCAGGCTCCGCTGATGTTTCAGATACCGCTTGACGATCTGCTCTCGCTGAGGATGCCCGGCGAGCCAGCCCTCACCCTTCTCGAGCAGTTTACGCAGCTCTTCGTCACCGACCCAGTAGTGCTTTTCGTCGTCGAGGACGGGGACGAGCACGTAGAGGTGGCAGAGGAGTTGCGCCAGCGGTAGGGTGTGACGGAGTGTGACGGTAAAGAGGTCGGATTCGCCCCAACCCAGAACCGGGTCGAGCGGAACGTTCTGTACCTCGAGGTCGTAGCCGAGCGGCCCGAAAAGACGTTTCAAGAGAGCCTCACCCCCCCGGCAAGGCAGCGCCGCCAGGGTCGCCGTCAGCGGCAGCGCGCGCAGAGCCAGGTCCGGGTGCGTTTTGCAGGAGGCGTTGAGCGCACTGCCGAACACCCGGGCCAACGCCACGCTCACGAACGACGAGGCAACGTAAGGGCGGTCGTTGACGTACGGGTAGAGCGCGAAATCCGCACGCGCCCGGTGTGCGCGGCGCGTCAGGGCGACCGGATCGACCTTTAAGAGCAGCGCGGCGGTGCAGCGTTCGGCGCTCGCTTCGGGATAAAAGACGTGCGCCTGACCGAAAGGAAGCGCGAACGTCTGCATCTTTTCAGGATGTTTGTGAAGCAAAAATCCCAGGTCGGTCGCGGGCCGGTAGGTTGTCGTCAGGGTCAGCAGCACACTTAAGGATAACGTGCAGGGAACGTCCGCGAGTCCGGACATTTTGCCCGCCTCAGACGGGTCGCACTCCGAAATCCTTCGTCCCGGTGGTTCGCAATATCGGTTGCGTAGGAGATCATCGCAGAGGGAACCGCACGCGGCGCGGGGAGCGACGGGAGCGAACTCCCCTTATCTGCTACCGATCCAGGCAAGGGTTCCGGCCCAAGAATGACGTGTAGCTAAAAGTATTTGTTCAGAGACTCGAATAAACGATCCGTAGGTTTTAAGCCTGTTTCGCCGGAGTGATGTACAGGGCGGTGACGTAACAATCCCGGCTTATCGTCGGCGTAGCCCTGTTGAGAACCACTTCCAGCTATAGTGAACAGCGAACTGAAGCGGCGTCGACGTTTTGCCATCACAACTTGGGTGCGTGAAAAGCTGTCTGCTCGCCTCGTGCCGAACACTGCCAGACACCCATGCTTACCTGCAAAGGCAGGCCGAGCCGAGATTGAAGGCTCGTAACTCGCCTTGAACTGTATTGCAGCCTCGAGTGACAAGTCGTATAGGCAAATTGCCGCCGCTCCCGTACGCTTCTCAGCGTGTGACGCCTCGGCTAAGCCATCACAGGCCAGCTGCCAGAATAGGTTATTTGCCTATAGTGCCTATAGTAATCGTCAGGGAGTCAGAGTGTTCGTTAAATCTTCAGCCAAATATATGCACCTATTGTGGGCGCTCGTTTTTCTTGCAGCCTGTGGGCAACCCGCTACTGAGAACCCGGACCTCCTCGCCGCTGCGCGGGGCGGCGGAGCCGACATCGACGTAAGCCGTTCCGAAGCTGTCTTTAGCGGTGTTCGCAGCACCACCAGCGCGTCGCAAAAGGTCGTTATCAAAAACGCCGGAGACGCCCCGCTGGTCGTTAGGTTAGCGGTCGTGGGCGCGCACCGCAACGCTTTTGCGGTTTCGCTGCCGCAGCTGCCGCTCATCCTCGAGCCGGGCGGCTCCGAGTCCATCAAAGTCCGGTTTGCGCCGGGGCGACGCCAGGTCGGCCCGCTCCGGGCGGCGCTGCGTATCGTCAGTAATGACCCCGACGAGCGCCGCCGCGTGGTAGGTCTGTACGGCCTCAGCGCGCGCGGCGAACAGGGCAGCGGCGAACCGTCCCTCCAGGCTATCGTCAGAACGCTCGGGTACACCGTCAACATCGGCAGAAGAGGGCTTATTTTGGGAACGAGACCCGCGCCCATCGGTAATGAGGTGCGCGCCCCGCTCTTCCAAAAAGCCGGTCCCGGCCCCGTTACCATGACCCCCGTGGCCCGCTATTCACCCGACGACCCGCTAAAGTACGGAGTCTACACAGGGACAGGCAAACCCGTCCGCGAAACCGTCGGTACCATCGCCAGAGGTTTCGAGCAGACCTTATATCCTGCTACTGAGTCCGGCAGCCGCACGGACTTCGAGCCGGACGGTTCACCCTTCGGGTTTTTCGTCGGCAGCACGAGCTACGCCTCACACAAGACCTATACCCAAGACGCGCTCAACACCGGCCCGGTCGCGCACGCTGTCAGAGTCTACCCGCTCAAAAACCGCCGTGGTCAGCGCCTGCCGAACAGCTATCTGTTGGCCTTTGAGCCCGCCAGCAACGGCGACTATCAGGATTATGTGTTCGTCGTCGAAAACGTCAAGCCCTCGGGGTAGCCGCTTACCGTAACCTCTAAAAAGAGGACTTCGGAACGCATCTTCAAGGTTTTTGTCGGCGAGTAATCAGGCGGGTTTCGTTCCTAGATGCTGACTAAACCGGAGCAGATAACCGTCCGGGTCTTGCACCAAAAACTCGCGGTTGCCGCTCGACGTGTGGGCCACCCGGTACCAGTTCTCTTCGGGCGGAACGTAAAGAACCTGAGTTCGGAGTTTCCATAACGCAGAAGTATCTCCTAAGCTGGGAATAGCAAAAGACCCACAAAGGAGATACCGATATGAATTTACTCGAGCTGTTTGTTGAGGTGGATGATTTTGTTCAAAAGTTCGAGGGCTGGGCGGCACGGCAGCAGCTTCTAAGTGCAACCACACGTTTTTCCGAGGGTAGCGAGGGACTAAGCTAGAGCGATGCGAGCCCTTCAAGTATCTTCTCAGACTGCTGGGCAGCTAGAAGCCCTACGTCAGCTTTACCGCCATACCCGA
>JAABUN010001362.1_pt1 | contig 54551 bp, 55 predicted proteins | sample 5559311 | NCBI WGS metagenome assembly JAABUN01 (sample SAMN10711877, study PRJNA513370) | rock metagenome | isolation source: Antarctica rocks | place: Antarctica: Victoria Land, Siegfried Peak sud
ACCTGCGCCCGGTCCTGGGCGTTGGCGGGCGTGACGTGCAGCGCGAGCAGCTGGCCCAGCGTGTCGACGGCGAGGTGGACCTTACTGCCCGTGCGGCGCGTGGTGCCATCCCAGCTCGCGCAGATCGGTGAGGATCATGGTGAAGACGTCGGCCGCGATCCAGCGCCGGGTCTGCTGATAGACCGCCTGCCACGGCGGCAGATCGTGGGGCAGATCGCGCCACTGGAGGCCGGTCCGGGCGATGAAGCGGAGGCCATTGAACAGTTCACGCAGCGAGTGCTTTCGCTGGGCGGCATCCTCGCGCATGCGCGTCAGATAAGGCGTGAGGAAGGCCCATTCGTCGTCGGAGACATCGGACGGATAGGGAGTGCGGGGTGGTGTATTCATGCCAACGATGGTACGCCCCCACAGCTCCAAAGTGCATAACAGGCTCTAGGCCAATCTCTCGTCATCGCGCCACGGGTTGACGACAAGCGCTCCGCTGGCCTCGAAATGCCTCGTGTTCCGGGTCATGATCTGGAAGCCATGACGGAGCGCGGTGGCGGCGATCAGCCCGTCAGTGGCGGGTACCTGCTCACCCTTCAACCGACCGCGTGCGGTGATCTCCCCCCAGATGTGGCTCGTTTCGAGATCAACCGGCAAGACGCGATCGGCGAACTCGTGTTGCAGTTCCTCCAGCCACCCCTCCAGACCCGATCGTTTCTGACCCGCGGGAAGAAGCGCCACACCCGTACGCAACTCACCCAAGGTAATGACGCTCAGGAATAGCTCATCAGGCGATCGCCTGCCCACGGCGTTACGCACTCGCGGATCGGCAGTGGCCCGACAGAGCTCCGAGATAATGCACGTATCCAGGAGAACACTCACAACTCGACATCTCGCATCAGCGACTGGTCGCGTTCGAGATCGACACCCTCGAAGCTGGGAGCATTCAGCAGAAATTCGCGGAAGTTGGGGCGCTCCCCGGTCAGGCGATCGTACTCTTCCTCGGCCAGGATCACGACGGTCTGCCCTCTCCGGCGCACGCGTTGTGGCCCTTCATTGAGGGCACGGGTCACAACCTCGCTGAACCGGTTCTTCGCGTCCGCCAGTTGCCATTCCATGGGCCGCTCCTTTGTCTAGCCTGGCTAGATTGCGTCGGCACGAGTATCGACGTTGCCTGGATGGAGGTCAACCGTTGCGCCGTCGCTCCAGCGTGAGCGGTCGCGATCTCTCGGGTGAGCACGACAGGTGACATTGCTCGCGGCGGAACTGGCGATATGCTGAACATGCACGCACCGGTGGCGGCATGGACGACATCTCCATGATCCCGCTCTCACTGGACGCCCCCGAGCTCGGCACCGTATTGGAAAGAGCCCCCACATGTCTAGCGCAGAAAAGCGGACTCTTGAGGCGGATGAGATCGTACGAGGCTTCGTCGAGGACGTCTGGAACAGAGGAGACCTGGATCGCATCGAGAACATTGTTCACCCACGATATGCCGTGAGCGGTCAGGTCGTTGGAGCAGAATGGGGACGCCGGAATGTGGAAAACGACCGACCGGCGTTTCCCAACATCCATGTGGCGGTGACCGATATCGTGGTTATGGAGAATCGTGTGGCTGCTCGGCTCATTCTCACGGGAACACACCGGGCCGAGTATCGAGGAATCGCGGCAACCGGCCGGACCGTCACGTATGAGGAAGCCGCCTTCTGGACAATCGAAGAGAACAAACTTAGGGAGGGGTGGTTCGTCTCGGACGCCTTGGGTCTTCGCATCCAGCTTGGTATCCTGCCGGAGGACATTTGGCACAATCCGGCGGCTATACCTCCATCGTCATCCTGACCTGCCGCGCATGGATTTCGTTTCGCGAAGAGCCAGGTCAATCACCCAAGGTCACTGGTCAGGACGGTCCAACCCCCCTGGCCATTGAGAAGGTCGGTCACCGGGGGCCGAGCTTTCCGAAAACATCTGAATCACGCGTTCCCGGCTTCCCGTTCAGATAGCGGACGGCGGCCGGTCGAGCGGCGATGTCGGTGCGCTACAGCAGGACGCCATGGAAACCAGGCACAAGGAGAGCGAGGCATGTGCCTCGCTCTCCTTTCCTGTCAGCACTGATGACGTTTGTCGTCGTTCCCGTCATCAGCGCTTGGGAAGCGCGATGTTGATCTCGTCACTACGTGAGGACGATGATGTCGCCGCCACTCAGGAGGGCGATACCGACAACGTCGCCGATAACAAGGTCGAGATCGTTCAGGAAGTCCGTCAGGGTAATCTCGTTCGCGTTCAGGAAGTCGGAGAGCAGGCTGACATCGCCAACGGTGACATCGACATCGTTGCCGCTCAGAACCGGGCTGTTGTTGAGGATATTGCTGAGCGCTGTCAGGTTATTGAGCGAATCAACAACCTCAACGTTCACCGTGTCATCCAGCTGGGCCTGAACCACTGCCGCAACCAGGCCAGCCGCGCCTCCCTGCTGCCCCTGATTCGTTTTCTGGGCCACGACTCCCGCGGCACTGCCACCCAGGAGTGAGAGCGCGAGCGCTCCACTTACGATTCCGCGCTTGATGCTCGTCTTCATGTGATTGACCCTTCTTCCTTCGGTGGTGCCTGGCTCCAAGGCCAGATACCACGTATCTCCGAAACCACCTTTCGGTGGGGGATACGGACCCGCGTTTGCCGGCCCGGTCACGTCATCACGAACCCTCCCGCCATGATCGGAATCGCCTCTTGCGTAACAGCCACCATCGTGTCGATGATTCACGCGATGCGATCGGGACAGACGATCACGCAAGCGTATGGCTTGCGGCGTCCAGCGCGATCTCGGCATTTTCCGAACCTGGTTAAAAGAAGATCCATCCCATTCCGATGGATATCGCCCACTTGGCGATCCGGCTCCAATTACGCAGACAAGGTGCCATGGTTATCGCGGATCCGTGCCGGTGTGACTGCCAGTCGACGCAAGTTGGCGTCGTGACGGCGTTTTTGATGAGGAAAATTGCCCTTCCGGAACGGGCCCAAAGAGCCTGATTCGGCCCCTGGACGGCTCGCCGGGAGACGTTGACCACGCCATCGCAGCCGACCATCCGCCGCTCCGGTCGGCACTGCCGGCGCCATCGCCATCCAGGCCATCGCGCCAGCCGGCTAGGTCGTCGTGCGCCGCGCGCGGATCATCTGATTGAGGTGCTTGCGCAAGGGAACCGGCCGAATCGCCGCCAGCTCGACTCGTTCCGCACCAACGAACGTCGCGAGCCGGATCAGGCCGGCCCCGAGCGCGTCGGCGAACGCCGGATCCTTGCCCGTCGCGTCCTGCTCCAGCCAGAACCCGTTTATCGCCAGCGTTCCGGTCGCCCGGTCGAGCTTCGGGTCCAGGCGCGCGACGAGCTCGTCACCGTACAGGATCGGCAGCGTGTAGTAGCCCCAGCGCCGCTTCGCCGCCGGTTTGTAGACCTCCCAGAGATACTCGAAGCCGAAGAGCTCCTTCGCGCGGCCGCCGGCACTGACCACCTCCAGCGGCGCGAGGAAGACCGCCTCCTGGGCGGTGGTCGTGTCGAGCGGTGTCCACTCCGGTGGAACCTCACCCCTAGAGATCCTCTCCAGCAGCGGAAGGTCGCTCGCCTGCACGTAGTGGGCGCCGCGTGCGCCCTCCAGCGTCACCCGCACGATCACGTCCTCGTCGACGAGCTCGCCAAGCCGGCTCCGGGCCTCGGAAGGGTCGACCTTGCGCTCGGTGGAGTTGGCGAATCCGTTCTTCCAGGCTCGCTCGGAGACCAGGCCGAGGCGGGCGAAGACCTTGCGGGCGAAGAACGCCTCCGCGTCGTCGTCGGACGCGACGTGACTCAGCGCCGGTGGCGCGATCCGGTCGCGGAGGTCGTAGACGCGATCGAAATCGCGGCGATGGTGGATCATCAGCTCGCCGGTGAGCCAGAGGTAGTAGAGGGCGACCGAGGTGTCCTTGTTGCCGCGATAGTTGAGCCGGGTCATCCCGGAGGTTCCGGTCAGGTCGCGCGGTCCGAGCGGTCCCCGTGATTCCACCTCTGCACGGACCGCATCGACGAGCGCGCGGTTGTCGTTGTGGAACGCCGCCCAGCGCGGTTCATCCCGCCGCCGTCGCATGTGGACCCGCCAGAACGGCAGTTCCGTCATGGGTTGGACGCGGAGCACCCCGCCGTAGTCGAAGAACTGGCGCGTCTCGTAGAGGAGCGTGTCGAGGTGGGCGGTCCGGTAGTCCGCGACGCGGCCCCAGAGCGCGAGGTGGTGGCTGCGGGCGACGACGTTGAGCGGATCCATCTGGACGGAGCCAATCTCCCGCAGTGCCGCGGCGGTTCCCTCCTCGCCCGCCCAGCGGCGCCCCGGCCAGAGCCCCTGTTTGCCCAGCACGAACCGGCGCGCCGTGAATATCGAGATGTCCGAGGGCCGTTCCATCGCATGATCGTAGAGGATCCAATGCCGGATCGCCAATCGGCCCAGGCGTTACCGCACCACGGTAGCAGATGATCCAGAAGCCGATCTCTCCCGCATCATCTGTCACATTCGTGTTTTCAATCCCCACCCTGCCCGAAGACAGGGTGCGACCCGACGGGCTTGCGCGTCCAAGAAAGCGGGTTCGTCGTTTCAATCCCCACCCTGCCCGAAGACAGGGTGCGACGTTACACCGTTGAGCATGATACGCCTTGCGTCACGCGAAATGGACACCCATGAACTCATGCTCTCCAGACGCGCCCGATCCCGCCCGTGATGCCGCGGACGCACTCCAGCGGATCGCGCGGAGCGAGCCGATCAAGGCGTCCATACATCGCGAGTTCAGCGACGCCGTCGCCCACGCCAATCGGTCCCGCGATGGCGGGCCATGCGGCTGATCTCGCCGGGAGACGGATGATCCGCCAGCGAAGAACTGCACTACACTGGACGCTCGGATGAGCGCCGAGGGGCGTTGGATCAGGGAAGAAGGCAGCTCGTGAGCACTCCCCCGACTGAAGACTGGAACCCGCGTGACCCCGCGATTCAACGTGAGCAGCTTCAGGCATATGATGACATGCGCGCACGGTGTCCCGTCGCCTCCAGTGACTTTCTGGGATGGTCGCTGTTTCGCTACGCGGATATCGCGAAGGTGCTCGCCGACCCCCAAACCTTCAGCAGCGAATCGCCACACCGCGCCATTCCCAACGGGATGGATCCCCCCGCGCACACCGCCTACCGTGATGCGCTGGCTCCCCTCTTCTCGCCGGACCAGATGGAGACGTTCGAACCACAGTGCCGTGCCTTGGCGACCGATCTCGTGCGGCAACTGAAAGACCACCCGGAACCCGACATCATCGCCGGGTTGGCCGAACCGTTTCCGCTGCAAACGCTCTGTCTCTTCTACGGCTGGCCACCCGAGACGTGGACCCTGGTTCAGGGCTGGAACCACGGCAACCAGCGGGCCGCCTATGCCGGGGATCGCGAGGCGGGGCGGGCGCTGGCGGAGGCATTCGCCGCGCATGTTCTGACGTCACTTCGGTCGATTCGCGCGATTCCACAACATGAGCGCGACGGCGTGCTCGCGCGTCTCGTCACGACCGAGGTGGATGGCCGGTTCCTGAGCGATGACGACATCGTCAGCATCCTGCGCACCTGGACCGCCGGCCACGGAACGGTGGCGTCGGCGCTCGGGATCCTGCTGTTCCATCTCGCCAGCGATCTGGCCCTCCAGCAGCGGCTCCGCGGGGAGCCACACCTGATCCCGGCGTTCATCGAAGACGTACTCCGGGCCGACGATCCGCTGGGTTCGAACCGCCGGACGGCGAGCCGGGATGTCGAGATCGACGGCCGGAAGATCGCGGCGGGTGAGCACCTGACGCTGATGTGGATGGCCGCCAATCGCGACCCCAGCGCGTTCGACGATCCAGACTCCATTCGCCTCGACCGCAAGGCGCCCGCGACGCTGGTGTTCGGCGGGGGGATCCACGTTTGCCTGGGCGCTCCCCTTGCTCGTCTCCAGCTGCGCGTGGCGATCGAAGAGATCGTGGCCCAAACCACCGCGATCACCCTGACCACCGGCGACGTTCCGGGCCGGGACACCTACCCAAGCAACGGTCTCGTCGAATTGCGGGTTCGATTGAGCTAGGGCCTTCAGCCGCGTTCGAAGACAGGGTGCGGCGATCGCGGCGCCGGAGATCGCCCGTCCGGTGTCACCGTTTCAATCCCCACCCTCGACAGGGTGGACGGATACGCCACATGACGTGACGGCACATGACGACGGGTTTCAAGCCCCACCCTGCCCGAAGACAGGGTGCGACGCGCGGCGGCTATCGGATCGCGGAGTCGGCGCTCGTTTCAATCCCCACCCTGCCCGAAGACAGGGTGCGACCTTCGACGAGCGGGAGGCATTCATTGCTCGTCCCCAGTTTCAATCCCCACCCTGCCCGAAGACAGGGTGCGACCTAATGATGAGGGGTGAGCAAGGATACCGGATGCGTTTCAATCCCCACCCTGCCCGAAGACAGGGTGCGACGCGGTTACGCTCCTGTCCCTTCGGCTCATGCTGGAGTTTCAATCCCCACCCTGCCCGAAGACAGGGTGCGACCTCGAGATGATCAGGCGAAAAGATCTCACCCTCACGGTTTCAATCCCCACCCTGCCCGAAGACAGGGTGCGACGTTGGCCGTCCCGTCGTAATGGACGAAGAGGCAGAGGTTTCAATCCCCACCCTGCCCGAAGACAGGGTGCGACAGAGCGCCTGGCTGACGACGGCCCAGGCACAGGCGTTTCAATCCCCACCCTGCCCGAAGACAGGGTGCGACACCGCCACCAGCGGACGGGCGATCAGCGCCGTCCTGTTTCAATCCCCACCCTGCCCGAAGACAGGGTGCGACTCCGCCTTGTGCCGGTGGCCATGGGTGCAGCTCTTGTTTCAATCCCCACCCTGCCCGAAGACAGGGTGCGACTCGTCCAGCCGAGCTTGCTCTTGCTTGTCGACGTGTTTCAATCCCCACCCTGCCCGAAGACAGGGTGCGACATCTCGTCGTACAACGATACCCCGTGACACTCATGTTTCAATCCCCACCCTGCCCGAAGACAGGGTGCGACGTATTTGGCGACCTGCCCATTCCGGCGACACGTCGGGTTTCAATCCCCACCCTGCCCGAAGACAGGGTGCGACAGGATCTGGGACGGCGGCTGCGGGCCGACAAGCCGAGTTTCAATCCCCACCCTGCCCGAAGACAGGGTGCGACAGTCTGACGGGGGCAAACCCCCGGAATTCATAACGGTTTCAATCCCCACCCTGCCCGAAGACAGGGTGCGACAGGATCTGGGACGGCGGCTGCGGGCCGACAAGCCGAGTTTCAATCCCCACCCTGCCCGAAGACAGGGTGCGACACAAAGCTCCGCATACGATCGGGGCGCTTCGTCAGTTTCAATCCCCACCCTGCCCGAAGACAGGGTGCGACTCGATCCGCTTCCCGATCACGATGCTCGGTAGTACGTTTCAATCCCCACCCTGCCCGAAGACAGGGTGCGACGCGTGCTGCAAGGCGTGCAACGCAGCCAAGGGCAGTTTCAATCCCCACCCTGCCCGAAGACAGGGTGCGACGTAGCGCTTCGCCAATGGCACCGAGTCCTCGTGCGTTTCAATCCCCACCCTGCCCGAAGACAGGGTGCGACGCGATCGCCACCACGGGATTCTTCGCTCAGTACGAGTTTCAATCCCCACCCTGCCCGAAGACAGGGTGCGACATGGCGGATCAGCACGTCTGGTACATCCACCTCGAGTTTCAATCCCCACCCTGCCCGAAGACAGGGTGCGACCGTGATGATCTTGACGATATGACTCGATGTCAGGCGGTTTCAATCCCCACCCTGCCCGAAGACAGGGTGCGACGCGGCTCGCCTGCAACCCGCCGCTCAGGCTCTCCCAGTTTCAATCCCCACCCTGCCCGAAGACAGGGTGCGACCCAGTGCCTCGCGCTGCTCATCCTGCTTGTCCTTGTTTCAATCCCCACCCTGCCCGAAGACAGGGTGCGACGCCCGTGCCTTCGAGCGCATCAGCCAGGCGCTTGCCGTTTCAATCCCCACCCTGCCCGAAGACAGGGTGCGACGCCGATCCGCTGCACGGAGTCCCGGATCGTGATCGGTTTCAATCCCCACCCTGCCCGAAGACAGGGTGCGACTTACCCACTCACGGCTGCCTGACCCGCCGATCTGGTTTCAATCCCCACCCTGCCCGAAGACAGGGTGCGACTAACTATGATGCCTGTATGGAGTTAGCCCCAGGAGTTTCAATCCCCACCCTGCCCGAAGACAGGGTGCGACAGCGGAGCTTGCCGCTTGGAATACGGACGTGCTGCGTGTTTCAATCCCCACCCTGCCCGAAGACAGGGTGCGACTCAGTGGCAGGATCGCCTTGTAGCCCTGAGCCCCGTTTCAATCCCCACCCTGCCCGAAGACAGGGTGCGACGTCCAGCGTCGCCGCGCTTCCCTTGTGAGTTTCCTCGAGTTTCAATCCCCACCCTGCCCGAAGACAGGGTGCGACTCTTTGATCGGGCAATGGCCGTGGTGCGGGCCGAAGTTTCAATCCCCACCCTGCCCGAAGACAGGGTGCGACTCCATGTCTTCCGCTTTCACCTTCGCCCACTGCCGGTTTCAATCCCCACCCTGCCCGAAGACAGGGTGCGACATCATCAGTCGGCACCGGTGCCACTGGTTCTGTCGGTTTCAATCCCCACCCTGCCCGAAGACAGGGTGCGACGCACCGGGTTCGCGCCGCTCGACGCCTTGCCCTTGAGTTTCAATCCCCACCCTGCCCGAAGACAGGGTGCGACGAGGCCAGGCGGCGATGACGCGGACGTCGAAACAGTTTCAATCCCCACCCTGCCCGAAGACAGGGTGCGACGTTGGGCGCGGTGTCCCGGATAAAGACCTGGAGCGCGTTTCAATCCCCACCCTGCCCGAAGACAGGGTGCGACCAACGTTCTGTAGCTGGAGCCTTGGCCACGTATCGGTTTCAATCCCCACCCTGCCCGAAGACAGGGTGCGACGCGGTCAGCCCGGGCGTAACGAAGGCGCGCGCAATGGTTTCAATCCCCACCCTGCCCGAAGACAGGGTGCGACGCTACCCGACCGAGGGCGTAATGGTGGCGTACGGGTTTCAATCCCCACCCTGCCCGAAGACAGGGTGCGACCGAGTTCGTGCATCAAGTGGCACACCGCCTTTCCGTTTCAATCCCCACCCTGCCCGAAGACAGGGTGCGACGCCATTGGACCCCATGTGCGACTTTGCTTCGTTCCTGTTTCAATCCCCACCCTGCCCGAAGACAGGGTGCGACGTCGTGCTGTTCCGCCGGTATCCGGCGGGATGGACCGTTTCAATCCCCACCCTGCCCGAAGACAGGGTGCGACGCGACCACCAGATCGTCAAGCTGGAGCTCGACAAGTTTCAATCCCCACCCTGCCCGAAGACAGGGTGCGACAGCGCGGAAGCGTACCGGCAGACTATCGGCAAGGCGTTTCAATCCCCACCCTGCCCGAAGACAGGGTGCGACCGGACACCATCAACGCCTTTGCGGATCGCATGCAGTTTCAATCCCCACCCTGCCCGAAGACAGGGTGCGACTGCTCGAAGCTGGCCGCCGCCGCGATTCCGCCCGTGTTTCAATCCCCACCCTGCCCGAAGACAGGGTGCGACATGGTGACGGCATCGCGTGTAACTCAGGGCTTGAGTTTCAATCCCCACCCTGCCCGAAGACAGGGTGCGACACGGGGTCCGCGTACAGGATCAGGCCCGCGTCCGGTTTCAATCCCCACCCTGCCCGAAGACAGGGTGCGACTCGACGATTTCTCCGCACGGTCCTACGTCGACGACGTTTCAATCCCCACCCTGCCCGAAGACAGGGTGCGACGGAGGGGAGCGATGGCGAATTGCACGACGTGGGAGTTTCAATCCCCACCCTGCCCGAAGACAGGGTGCGACCGCCAGCATCGTCAAGACGACATGGCACGACACCGGTTTCAATCCCCACCCTGCCCGAAGACAGGGTGCGACGGATCGCAGAGGAGGACATCATGACAGAGCAGCAGTTTCAATCCCCACCCTGCCCGAAGACAGGGTGCGACATCATCAGTCGGCACCGGTGCCACTGGTTCTGTCGGTTTCAATCCCCACCCTGCCCGAAGACAGGGTGCGACATCGCACACGAGATCGCCATCGCGCAGGCGAACGCGTTTCAATCCCCACCCTGCCCGAAGACAGGGTGCGACACATCCTGTACAGCGAGGGTGCCGCGGGTGTTGAGGTTTCAATCCCCACCCTGCCCGAAGACAGGGTGCGACCGAAGACGGCGCCGTCGGTGGTCCGCAACATCCTGTTTCAATCCCCACCCTGCCCGAAGACAGGGTGCGACTTAGAGGGAGCACCCGCGTGATGTCCTCCAGATTATGTTTCAATCCCCACCCTGCCCGAAGACAGGGTGCGACTCGCGCAGCACTCTCTACAGGACTGACCGCCGACTGTTTCAATCCCCACCCTGCCCGAAGACAGGGTGCGACGCGCGATTCAACACGCTCACCGACGCGATGAATGAGTTTCAATCCCCACCCTGCCCGAAGACAGGGTGCGACGATGTCCGCGCTGTGCCTGGCGCAGATGTTCATGGAGTTTCAATCCCCACCCTGCCCGAAGACAGGGTGCGACGGGTGAGTGGCTTGACGATGCACTGCCATCCATTCCGTTTCAATCCCCACCCTGCCCGAAGACAGGGTGCGACCGTCGAAGGCGGTGGTGATGAGCCTACCGATACCTTGTTTCAATCCCCACCCTGCCCGAAGACAGGGTGCGACGCTCGCATGCATGACGTCCTGATACGCGCCATCCTGTTTCAATCCCCACCCTGCCCGAAGACAGGGTGCGACTCTCACCCTTGGTTCGGGATGCCCCGTCCGAGGTGTTTCAATCCCCACCCTGCCCGAAGACAGGGTGCGACCCGCAGCGCCATTCCAATCGCGGCCAGGACGTTGCTGTTTCAATCCCCACCCTGCCCGAAGACAGGGTGCGACCCCGATGCGCCGTCCGTCACAGTCCACCCGCGCCCGTTTCAATCCCCACCCTGCCCGAAGACAGGGTGCGACTCCTGGCGCAGGATCCAGCCGTCAGCCTGGAGCGCGTTTCAATCCCCACCCTGCCCGAAGACAGGGTGCGACCCGAGACTGCCGAGCCACGCCCCACAGTGCCGGCAGTTTCAATCCCCACCCTGCCCGAAGACAGGGTGCGACCAACATATCCCAGTCCACCATCCAGCGTTGCATCGGGTTTCAATCCCCACCCTGCCCGAAGACAGGGTGCGACGGCCCGAATTGCCCTAAAACCCTCCTATTGCTGTCGGTACTGGCGGGCCGGGCGCCAGCACGACGCTCCAATCGGCCGATTCCGGCATCATACCCCACCGGATCCGATCCGCACATGCGCGAACCCCCTGCCTGCGCCCTCCCCCACTTGGGGTTCGCGCACCTCACAACGACAGCTCCCCGCGCGACGATCGGTCGTTCGTTCCGTGTCCGATCGGGATTCCCGGTTCCGGAATACCCCCATTGACCGGCCCGCCTCCGCCGTGAACAATCCCGTCAGGGAACCACGCGGAAAGCGGATCGCAAGGAGCGGGAGCCGGAAATGAAGATCACCGCGGTCAAGACATTCATCGTCCACGTTCCGGAACGGGGCCGTAACTTCACCTTCGTCAAGGTCTCCACCGACGAGGGATTGACCGGCCTGGGCGAAGCCGGCGTCACCGGAAAGGAGCTGGCGATCGCCGGTCTGGTCGAGACCTATGAGCCGGTCCTGACCGGGATGGACCCTTCCCGGATCGAGCACATCTGGCAGACCCTCTGGCGCGGGCAGTTCTTCCGTGGTGGTCACATCCACGCGGCGACCGTGGCCGCGATCGACATCGCGCTGTGGGACCTGCGAGGCAAGGCGCTGGGGGTGCCCGTCTACGATCTGCTGGGCGGGAAGACGCGGGACTATGCCCGGTGCTACTGCCACGTTCAGCAACGACAGCCTCGTGGCGCCGCTGACGTCAGCCAGGGGGACGGGATCGACGCGATGGTGGCGTACGCGAAGGAACGGGTCGCCGAGGGCTGGGAGTTCGTCCGCTACGGGGTCGGTGAGGGAAGCGGCGCCGAGCGCGAGGGCATTTACGAGCAGGCGAAGGCGATGCGCTGGTCGATAGACGCCTTCGCCGCGCTGCGCGAATCCCTCGGCCCCGAGATCGAGATCTGCGTCGATTTCCACCAACGCACGACTCCCACCTACGCGATCCAGCTGGCGCGGGCACTGGAACCGATGCGGCCCTTCTTCATCGAAGACCCGTTACGGGCGGAGAATGCATCCTTGCTCTCCTACCTTCGCCAGCATATCGCGGCTCCAATCGCCACCGGCGAGCAGATTGCCAGCAAGTGGGACTGGCAGGTCCTGATCGAGAAGGATCTGATGGATTATTGCCGGATCGATCTCTGCATCAGCGGCGGCCTGACCGAAGCCAGAAAGGTCGCCGGCTGGTGCGAGACGCACTACATCGAACAGGCGCCGCACAACCCGCTCGGGCCGGTCTCGACCGCCGCCTGCCTGCATTTCGATCTCTCGACGCCCCTCTTCGCGGTTCAGGAACTCGTCTGGCGACCGGACATCATCGCGGACATCGTCCAGACCGACATGCGCCTGGAGGGCGGGAAACTGTTCAGCGGCGGCGCGCCCGGACTCGGGGTCGAGCTGAACGAGGACGCGGCGCGGGCGCAACCGTATCAACCAGCCAGTTTTTCCATGCTGCGGCGTGAGGACGACTCCGTGTCGGACTGGTAGCCCCGCCGATCGTCAGGCACACCGTGGCTCAGGACGCGGAAGCATTTGCCCCACCGGGCCACGGCTATGACCGTGCCAGCTTGCCGACCGCCCAGGCGTTCACGATTTCAGGGCAGCATTGGTGTAGATCAAAACCCCTAGGTCGTCAGCCGCGGCTTTCGCCGAGACACGGTACCTAGGGGTATTTCAACAAGAGTATAGCATGTGTGCAGGGACGGCCTGCCTGAAGACTCGGGGACGCCACATGGACACTGTACTTGTCAGGAGTCTCGAGCAAACTGTTTCCGCTCCGCGACTTCACCGTTACCGGAACGCGGCGGTCAGCGATCTGGACGTCGTTACCCTCTATTGCTGGAACATTCAGCTTGCCGAAGCCTTGATGCCGTCGCTGGCCATGCTCGAAGTCACGCTGACGAATGCTGTCCACAATACCCTGACGGCTCACACAGGCACCGATTTCTGGTTCAAATCGGTTCTCCAGCGGCAAATGTACGACAACATTGTCGACCTAATCGCACGGCTCGTGGGGCGACAGGGCTATCCGCCTAGCATCGGAAAGGTTATCTCGGAGATCACCTTTGGCTTTTGGCCGCGCGTGTTCGCAAAGAACTACCAGGCGCTGTGGTGGACGACACCCAATCCACTCCTGACGAAGGTGATCCCCAATTACCCCAAGCCAGGCCGCGACAGCCGGGGAAGGTTCGAGGAACGGCTGGAGTACTTCGTTTCCCTGCTCCCTGCGCAACCGGGTCATGCATCAGGAGGCGGTGTTTCAGGGGGCAGGTGCCCTCAACCGCCCCGTGCTGCCGATCGACATCCTTCACGCCCAGCTCCTCGAAACCATCGCCTGGATCGACGCTGATGCGGCCACCCTCGTCGCCTGTCTTGATCGATTCGACGAGGCTTTTCACAGCGGGAAGGCAAACGTGGAAGCCGAACTGCGTCAGCGATTCAACATCTAGCCGCTCCTGGCTCCTGATCCATCTGCCGACGTGATCCTCGGCAATGCATGGAGCCAATCAGGTTCGCGCCAGCTTGCCGACCGCGGCATCCAGCAGCGACGCGAACCGGGACCGATCGCGCGGGGAGAAGGCGGAGGGGCCACCCGTCGTCAGCCCCATCGTCCGCAGGTAGGCGTTGAGATCGCGCGCGGCGAGGGCGTCCCCGATCCGGCTCGGCTGGAACTCGCCGCCCCGGAAGTCGAGGCAGCGCGCGCCGCGCTCCAGCACGCGGGCGGCGAGCGGGATGTCGGCCGTCAGGACCAGGTCGCCCGGTCCGGCGCGCTCGGCGATCCAGTCGTCGGCGGCGTCGGGCGAGCCGGGGACGACCACGAGCTCGGCGGCGAGGTTGGCTTCCACCGGGATCCGGAGCCGGGCGTTGGCGACCACGGTCAGCGGCACGCCATAGCGGGCGGCAACCCGGTAGACCTGATCCTTGACCGGGCAGGCGTCGGCGTCGAGATAGATCATCGTTCGTTCCGGAACCCCCTCGCGGGCGCGACCATGACAGCGGGAGTGAAGTGTAGCCGAGAGCGAACCGTTCGCCGATACACATGGGACTATCAAGTGGAGTAGACTGGTACTTTCGGATAGAGATGACTCGTCCGCCGCCCGCGCGGTTGTCCTTCCGGGCCGGGCGGTATCGGCACTCCAGGGCCCCCGGTTGGGGCATCCGGTTCGCCGCGCCCCAGGCGCTAGGGAAGACCCGTGTATCAGATCGAGAACTCGGGGCAGGTACTGCGGACGCGGGAGAAGCGGCGCGGCGCCCGCCCGCCGTTCCGGCTCTCCAGGGTCAGGGTCAGCCAGACGGTCCTGATGCTCGGGCTGACCAGCATGTTCACCGACATTTCGGCGGAGATGGTCAGCACCGTCCTGCCGATGTACCTGGTGCTCAACCTCCACCTCTCGCCACTCGCGTTCGGGGTGATCGACGGGCTCTATCTCGGCGCGGCGGCGATCGTGCGGCTCGCCAGCGGGTTCCTTGCCGACCGCTCCCACCGCCACAAGGAGATCGCGGTCGGGGGCTACGCGCTCTCCGCGTTCTCCCGGATCGGCATGCTTCTGGCCGGCGGAGTCTGGCCCCTGCTCGCCTCGGTGGTCCTGATCGACCGCCTCGGCAAGGGGATCCGGACCGCCCCACGCGACGCGATGATCTCGCTCAGCTCCGACCGCGATACCCTCGCCACCTCCTTCGGCGTGCATCGCGCGCTGGACACGGCGGGCGCGATGATCGGACCGCTGATCGCGTTCGGGCTCCTGACCCTGACCCCGGGCTCCTACGACACGATCTTCGTCGTCAGCTTTTGTGCCGCCCTGATCGGCCTCGGCTTCGTGACCCTGTTCGTGCGGAATCCGGCGATCGCCGCGACGACGAATCCGGACGCGGGATCGAGCGAGGCCCCCGGCATACCGGCGTCTCCCTCCCTGCGGGCGATGCTCGCGCTCGGCCGGGATGCCCGGTTCGGACCGCTCCTCCTGATCGGATCCGTGCTCGGCCTGGCGACAGTGAGCGACGGGTTTCTCTACCTCACGCTGCAGGACCGGCTCGGCTTCAACATCGGGCTCTTCCCACTGCTCTACGTCGCGACGGCGCTGATCTTCATGCTGCTGGCGATCCCGATCGGCCAGCTCGCCGACCGGATCGGGCGCAACCGGGTCTTCGTCAGCGGCTACCTCGTCCTGATCGCGGTCTATGCCCTGCTGCTGGCGCCCTGGTACGGAGTTGCCCAGGGCATCGTCTGCCTCGTCCTGTTCGGAGCGTATTACGCGGCGACCGAGGGGGTACTGATGGCGCTGGCGAGCGCGTTGCTGCCGGAGCGGCTGCGGACGAGCGGGCTCGCCCTGCTGACGACGGCGACGAACCTGGCCCGCCTCGCGGCATCGGTTCTGTTCGGGCTGCTCTGGACCTGGCGGGATGTCTCGACCGCGATCTGGGTCTTTCTGGCCGGGCTCGCGATCGCCACGGTGCTGGCCGCCTCCCTCCTGGCAAACCCCCGAAACCGGACCGTTCCCCATGGCGCGTAGCGGGAGCACGCCAGGTGGGCGGCGGCACCGACGAGGCATGGCGCCGCTCCCCATGTCCGGCGCCATGCCTCGGGCCGACTCCGCGGGCATCGCCTCGTCGATGAGCGCCCGCTCGCGCCGGATCGTCTTCGCCGCCCTCTGCATCGTCTGCGGGCTGGTCGCGGGCGGCTACGTCGCCTGGGCGACGATCCGGGACGAGCAGGGCAGCGGCCGCGCGACCGGCGGGCCGATCGGCGACGCCGGCGCTCCAGGCGGCATCGCACGGATCAGCGGCCCGTCCGGAGCGGTGATGTTTCAGAACGTCCTTCCCGGCGCCAACTGGAACCAGGTCGGGCTTGTGCCGCTCGATCAGCCCGAAGGCGCCCGCTCGATGATGCCGATCCGCTGCCTGCGCGTCCATTTCACCGCCGGCCGCGGGCTCTGCCTCGCCGAAGGCGACGGCCTCGCCGGGACGTATGCCGCCTACATCTTTGACGCCGACCTCCGCGTCTCCGTCGCGGGTGAAGCTGGGCGGGCTGCCGAGCCGGGCCCGGATCTCCCCCGACGCCCGGTTCGGGGCGACGACCTCCTTCGTGAGCGGCCATTCCTACGCCGAGGTTGGGTTCTCGACCGAGACTTTGCTGGTGGATCTCGACAGCGGCGACCCGATCGCCAATCTCGAGGAGTTCGCGGCCTACAAGGGCGGGCAGCGGTTCTTCCACGAGAGCTTCAATTTCTGGGGCGTGACCTTCACGGACGACAGCAACCGCTTCTACGCGACGCTCGCCTCCCAGGGCACAGCCTCGCTGGTAATCGGAGACATCGCCGCGCGGCGGGTGGACGTACTGCGCGAAAACGTCGAATGCCCCTCGCTCTCGCCCGACAACAGCCGGATCGCGTTCAAGAAGAAGGTCGGCGAGAATCTGGGCGTGCCGATCTGGCGGTTCCACGTGCTCGACCTGGCGACGATGGCGGAGACGCCGCTGGCCGAGACGCGCTCGATCGACGACCAGATCGAATGGCTCGACGACGGCCGGGTGCTCTACGGCGATACCACCGACACCTGGATCATGAACGCCGACGGGAGCGGTCAGCCGCGCCGCTTCATGTCCCAGGCGGTGTCGCCGGTGGTCCTGACCGGCACGGGCGCCCCGGTTGGGCAGGCCGCGACGCCGTCGGCGGACGACGAGACGCTGACCCTGCCGGACGCGGATCTCGGCGTCGCGATCGCCTCCCCGGTGGCGCCGCCGCGACCCGGCCAGCCGCTGACCTCCACGGTCACGATCACCAACGACGGACCTACCGACGCGACCCAGCTGACAGTGGACTACCCCGTGCCGCCCGGCGCAACCTACGGCGCGGCGACCACGACCGCCCCACCGGGGATGAGCTACGGCTGCTCGTTCGCGCCCGAGGAGCGCCGGGTCCGCTGCGATGCGCCGATCCTGGCGGCGGGGGCAAGCTGGACGCTGGCGTTCTCCATGACCCCGGAGGCGGCGGGAACGCTGGTGAACCGGGTCGTCATCGACGCGGCGCAGAACGACCCAAACCCAGCAAACGACACGGCGGAAGCGACGCTTACAGTCGGTCCGTAACGACCAAAATCGCGGTACGTCAGGTGGAAGCGACGGTGCGATCCCGCATCTTCGCGACATCGCGCTTGCTGTGCATCAGCACCCGCCCCCGGCGCTGCCCCGCCTTTCTGGGCCGCGCCAGCTGGTGAACCCGCGCAACGGTGACATCCAGCTCCTGGGCAACTTCCCTGGTGGTGAGCATCGGCACCTCCGTCCCCACGCTTCGCTCCGATGCAGCTGCTTGGGCGGGCTCGCCGCGGGCGGACGCTGTCCCAGTTTCAGGAAGGATCAGCGTCAAACCTCGGCTCCGGTATCGGCGGCCCTTGCTCGAAGCGATACGTGACCCACGATTCGAATGTGTCCTTCGCCATCCGCGCCGCTTCTTCGTACGTGTCGGCCTGGGTCACGCAGCCGGGCAGATCCGGATAGACGATGACCCACCCTCCGTCGTCGTGATCCGCGATCGCGATGAAGGTGTACGGCGTTCGCAAGATGTCGCTGAGCGTGCGTTCCATCGGATGACTCCAAAGAATGGGTATTTGTAGGTGTAGGATTGGGTATGGAGCATCACATGCCATGCTGAATACCGGCACCATCCAGATTACCCCGTCGTTCCTCAATCTCATCGCTGGGATCGACGAGTTCAAGGGCACCTGGCGCGCCCTCGGAACGCTCGCGCCTGAGCGGCTGACGGCCCCGCGGCGGGTCGCCACGATCGAGAGCATCGGATCATCGACGCGGATCGAGGGCAGCGGGCTCTCCGATCGTGACGTCGAGCACCTGCTCGCGAACCTCGAGATCCGACCGCTCGCGACGCGCGATGAACAGGAGGTCGCCGGGTACGGTGGGGTGATGCGGGTGGTGTTCGATTCCTGGAGCGCGATCCCGATCTCGGAAAATCACATCCGCCAGCTTCACCGGGATCTGCTGATTCACAGCGACAAGGACGCCTGGCATCGCGGGAACTACAAGACGACCTCGAATCGAGTCGCCGCATTTGATGACGCCGGAGCACAGATCGCGGTGGTGTTCGATCCGGCGTCACTGTTCGACACGCCGCGTCTGATGGCCGAGCTGGTCGCGTGGCTCGACGCCGAGCGAGCGGCGGGGAGGCTTCATCCCTTGCTGATGATCGGTGTGTTCCTAGAGATTCATCCGTTTCAGGATGGTAACGGGCGCCTGAGCCGGATTCTGACGACGCTGCTGCTGCTCCAGTCCAGGTATGCCTACGTGCCGTACAGCTCGCTGGAGCGCGTCGTCGAGGAGAACAAGCGCGAGTATTACGGGGCGCTGCGCACAACCCAGGGCACAATCCGGAGCGGGTCGCCGGACTGGCAACCCTGGCTGGGCTTCTTCCTCCAGTCGGTCCACCGGCAGACGCGGCGGCTCAGCGAGAAGGTGGAGCGCGAACGCCTGCTGACGGCGTCCCTGCCGGAGCTCCCGGCGCGCATCCTTGACCACGCCCGCGATTATGGGCGGGTCACGATCGGCGAGATGGTCGCTCTGACCGGGGCGAACCGGAACACGCTGAAGGTCCACTTCCGTGCGCTCGTCCGGAGCGGCCGGCTGGCCCGCCACGGCACCGGCCGCGGCTCGTGGTACGCCCTCCCCTGAGCCCGCGCCGGCTCGGTTCGCTGGAAGTAGCTGATCAGTTTCCGCTTGCTGGTTTCGATGTCGCGGTTGACGAACCCGTCGCTGGCTTCGGCCAACCGGATGGGACATTGGGGCGAGGTGGGGTCATCGACGGCGGTGCCTTCGGCACCAGCACGCGGGAGCCGGTGTCAGGTTTGATCGGAATCGTTTTTGGGCGAGGATACTGTGCCAATTGCGATTTGCTCGTCATGTTCATCTCCTGGCTGGAAGAACTCAAGACGACGTATGTGGTCATGAGCAATCCACATACCTATGCTATCAGGTACCGGGTCTCGGAGATTGCCCTTATCATCGAGATTCCACGCTTGTTCAAGGAAGAGATCGCGCCGTGACGGCCGGGTCGAGACACTGGAACCCTCCCCAAAGAATCCCGCCACCGGAGGTTCGTCGTCCAGGTACACCTTCACCCAGCCACCCTGCCGTCTCCAGAAGACAAAGTCCCAGGCGCTCGGCATGCGATCGATAAAGCTCAGACCGAAGTGCCCCAGGAATTGATCGATGAGTGGTCGGGCAAAAATCCATCCGCTCAACATCCCGGCGCCAACGGGCAGGACCAAAACGACCAGGAATGCCCAAACGCCGAGATACGACAGATGATTTCCAAGCACCTGATCAGTATACCAATTGATGATTCTTGGAGTGCCGAACGGCAAGATCAGCGACACCAGGTGAATCGACGCCCCACATGCCAGCATCCAGAGAAAGTCGCGAATCTGGAGGCTTTCGCGTGTGCGGAACTGATCGCTGAGCGAACTCCAGGAACAGGAATCCTGGAACGAAGACGATTCCAAAAATGAGCACCGCTTCGTACGTGGTCGGAAGATTCACTCCAAGTCACCGTCCGCTGAAGCTTCATCAGGTCTCCGAAGATGATCCTGCCCGGGAGGCTACCGTCAACGTGCGCTCGTGAAGAAGTGGTGCACGAAAGGCACCTACCGTGTCGGGACGCCGGCGGCGAGCGAGGGCAGGTCACGGATGTCGATTTCGTCGTCGAGCGGGAGGTCGCCGAGGCGTAGCGAGAGCACCTGGGAGACGCCGTCGCCGCCCATCGTTACCCCGTAGAGCGTGTCGGCGATCTCGACCGTGCCCCGATTGTGGGTGATCACGATCGCCTGCGTCTCCGAAGCCAGCTTCCGCAGCTCATCGCGGAAACGGACCACGTTCGCCTCGTCCAGCGCGGCGTCGACCTCATCCAGCAGCACGAACGGGGACGGGTTGACCCGCAGGATCGCGAACAGCAGCGCGACCGCCGTCAGCGAGCGCTCCCCACCCGACAGCAGGCTCAGGTTCTGGAGCCGCTTGCCGGGCGGCTGGGCAACGATGTCGATGCCGGATGCGGCAGCCGCTCCGTCGCCGTCGTCATCCGCGCGGGTCAGGACGAGCCGCGCCGTGCCGCCCCCGAACAGCGTCGTGAACGCCTCGCCGAAGGCCACCGCAACCTTCGAGAAGGTCTCCTCGAAGCGCTCGTGCATGGTCGAGTGCAGCTCGGCCAGCATCTTCCGGAGCGCCGCCGAGGCGCCCCGCACGTCGTCGAGCTGCGTGCGCAGGAACTCATGATGCTCCGTCTCGCGCTCGAAGTCGGCGACCACATCGTCCCCGACGTAGCCGACTCGCCGCAGGCGATCGCGCAAGCGCCCGATCTCGCGCTCGACAGCCTCGTAATCGTCATCGAGCGTTGGCAACGGAGAAGACTCATCATCCGAAATCGGATGATCCGAGAGGTCAACGAGCAGGTCGTCCGGCGCGGGCAGCCCAAGATCGTCGCTAATCCGGTGACGAATCGCCGTCAGTTCGGAGCGTGCCCGCTCGACCATCAGCCCGTGCTGACCGAGCTGTCGTTCGCGATCGAGCAGATCGCGCCGCGTCGCCTCGATTCGCTCGTCCAGCTCGCGGACGCCGCGCTCGCGTGCGGCCACCGCCGTGACGAGCGGACCGCGCGCGCCGGATGTCTCGGTCTCGGCGGACATGAGGCTGGCGACCTCGCGTTCAAGGCGCTCGTGTTGTCCGTCCAGCGCCGCGCGCTCGCCGTCGAACTCGGCAACGCGCTCGGCCCGGTGCGTCATCTCTTCCGAGAGGGATGCGCGCTGCGCCACGAGCGAGGTGTCCCGCCGCCGCTCCGCGCGCTCGCGCTCTTCCAGCGCGGCCACGTCGCGCTGCGCCGCCGTCCGCGCCTCGTCATCCGTGGCGGCGGCGGCGCGATGCGCGTCGAGCTCGCCGACGATCCGCTCGTGCTGTTCGCGAAGCCCGTTGGCCGCCGCGACGAGGGCGGCGCGCTCCTCGCCGATCCGCACGATCTCCGCTTCGTGAGCCGCGCCCGTCTCCTCGGCGCAGGTGACCTGGCGCGCCGCGCCCGTCTGTTCCGCGCGCAGATCGTGGAGCCAGCCCGCGAGACGATCCCGCTGCCCGGCACGCTCCCGGCGCTGGGCGATCAGACCGGCCCGGTCCGTCTCGAGCTCACCCCGACGCGCGGCGATCGCCCCGGATTCCACCGTGATTGCGGCCTCGTTCGCGCGAGCCGTGGAGAGGTCCGCTTCGAGCGACCGGACCTCCCCCGGCAGCTTGCGGAGATCACGCTTGCGGGAGAGGACGCCACTCTCGCGAACGGTCGAGCCGCCGGTCACCGAGCCGCCCGAGCGGGCGATCTCCCCAGCCAGCGTGACCGCACTCCAGCCGGCCGGGACATCGGAGAGGATCCGGCGCGCCGTCGGCAGGTCCGCGACGACGACGATCCGGCCCAGCAGCGCGCGGACGACCCCGGCGATGTCCTCGTCAGCCGTTACGAGATCGGCGGCGACGCCATGCACCCCGTCCGCCACGAGCACCTGGGCCGGCGCGGGGCGTCCCGCATTCTGGTGGTCGACGGTGTCCAGCGGCTGGAACGTCGCGCGGCCGGCCTGGGAGGCCTTGAGCCGGACGATCGCCGCCTCGGCGTCGGCCCAGCGATCGACGACGATGTCCTGGAGATGCCCGCCGAGGGCGACCTCGACCGCGGTGTCGTAGGTCGCCGCGACCGCGATCAGCCCGGCGACCGGCCCCCGGATCCCGCCGAGCGACCCGTCGCTGCGCCATCCCATCACCTGGCGGACCCCGGCATGCAGCCCGGTCCCGCTCTCGTGCACCTTCTGGAGGACGTCGAGGCGGTTGGTCGCCTGGCCGAGCCCGCGCTCGATCGCGGCCCGATTAGCGGAGGTCTTGGCCGACTGCTCACGCTGCACGGCGGCGGCATCGTGGAGGCGCGCGAGCTCGGCGTCGAGCCCGGTGATGCGGGCGGCGATCTGGCGATCCTCGTTGTCGAAGGCGATCGTCTCCCGCTCGAGACTGGTGATCCTGTCCACGCGCTCCTTTGCCTCACGGCCGGTGCGCTCCCGTTCGGCGAACGTGGTCTGGCGCTTCTGGTCGATCAGGGCGCGCTGTTGCGAGAGCGCGCCGATGCGGTTCTCGTGCTGGCCGATCGCGCGGGCAAGGTCGCTCGCCTGGCGCTCCAGATCGGAGCGAGCCGCCTGACCAGCGCGCGCGGCCGCCTGCAGGGCATCGAGCGCCCGCCGCGCCGCGTCGACCTCGCCGGTGATACCGGTGAGCGCGGCGGCGACCTCGGCCAGCTCGGCCTCGACCCGGACGACCTGCTCGTCGAGCCCGGATTGGGTGTCCCGCATGTCTTCGCGGCGTCGCGTCAGGGCGGATTGCCGCTCCCGGACGAGGTCGCGCTCGTGCCCGACGCGGCGGGCCTGTTCCCGGATGGCATTCAGGCGCGCGTCGTGGGCGGCGAGGGCATCGCGGGCGATGGCCGCCGCCTCCCGCGCGCTCTGTCGCTCGGCTTCGATCCGTTCGAGCGTGTCGCGAACGCCGGCAAGGGCGGATTCGTCGCGCCGCGTCACCGCGTCGGCCTCGTCCAGCCGATCGGCCGCCGCGCGCAGCCGCCGCCGGTAGTGGCCGCGCTGGAGGAAGGTGAGCCGATCCCGCAGGCCCTGCCACTCGCGCGCCTGCCGCGCGGCCCGGGCCATCGTTTTCAGCCGTGGCTCCAGCTCGATCAGGAGGTCGGTCAGCCGCGCGGTGTTGGCATCGGCCTCGTCGAGGCTGCGCTCGGCCTCGGCGACCTTGAGCCGGAGCCCGGTCAGGTCGGCGGCGTGCTCGAAAAGGCCGCGTCGCTCGTCGGCGCGCTGGCTGAGCGCGGCATCGACGAGGCCCTGCCCGACGACGGTGTAGCTCTGGCCGAGCGAGGCGGTGAGCAGCGCGACATCCTTGAGCCGGACGCGGCGGCCATTGATGAAGTACTGGTTATCTCCCCCCCGGAAGGCGCGCCGGGTAACCGTGACCTCGGTGAACTCGCTCGGCAGCCAGCCCTCCTCGTTGTTGAAGGTGACGGTGACCTCGGCCATCCCGGTCGGGGCCTTGCCCGCGCCGCCAGCGAAGATGATGTCCTCGGTCCGCTTCGAGCGGAGCGTGTTGGAGCTGGTCTCGCCGAGCACCCAGCGCACGGCGTCGGAAATGTTGGACTTGCCCGAGCCGTTGGGGCCGACGACGGCCGTGATGCCAGGCTCGAAGGCGAACACGGTTCGGGTGGCGAAGCTCTTGAACCCGTGCAGGTCGAGCCGGGAGAGCCGGGGCCTCGGTTGGTCGGGGGTGGCGGGGCGGTGGGTCATGCGGGTGCGTCGATTCGTGGTGACCGCGAGCAGCTGATGGATGTCAGGGGTCAAGGGTACACCGGAAGCCCCGGCGGTGTCCGTACAGGCGCGTGGGCGGCGGCCATCCGTGAATAGGTAGCTGGGCAACCCTGAGTGGTTGCCCAGCGCGGCTGCCCGGTGCGGTGAGCATCACGCCATCTCGCCGCTCGGGGCGGACATAAGGTCCGCCGCTACGGAGGCATGCGAAGGCGGCATGATGATCCAGAGTCCAGTAGGGGCAACCCTGAGTGGTTGCCCAATGCGACAACCCGAAGACTGCCCACGCAGGAGGTGATCACCCGATGCGGCGACCCGCCACTGCCGCCGCACCAATAGGCGGACACAAGGTTCGCCACTACGGGGGCGCGGGGTGAGGCGGTGAACCGAGGGTGGGCCGGGCGGAGGATTCGTTCGGCAATGGCGCGGGTGCGCGACGCGGCTGCCGAGATTCTTCGACTTCGCTCAGAATGACGGGGGGCGGTCGTGATGGACCGCCCCCCCCGTCTCTCTTGCTCCGCGTGATCCTGGATGGTGAACTACTGGTAGCTGGCTACTGGTAGATGATGAGGTCCGGGGTCGGCTCGAAGGCGAGTACCTCGGCCGGCGTCATGAGCGGGACATCCTGCTGGTAGAAGAGCTTGATCCCGTGGAACTCGATCGGATCCTTGGCGATCATGACCTCGTAGGTTTCCGCCTTTTCCTTCGGTGTTCCGAAGCCGTCCTCATCGATCACGAGCTGCACGCCTGGAACGGGCTCCACGGGCTCCTTGTCCTCGATCATGTCGAGCCGGAACTGGTGGACGATCAGCACCTTGGGCGGAATCCCGTTCTTCTCCGCCAGCTCGACGAGGAAGTTCTGGGCCCCGGTGATGTCGGCGCCGGTGATCTGCCCGTAGTTCACCCCCGGCACCTCGCCCTCGCGCATCGCAAACTCGGGATCGATCGCGAGATGGACGTGCGGCTCCTTCAACCACGGCTCCAACCCGCTGTAGTCCTCCTTCGGGGTGCGCATCCCCATCTGGACATCGAGGAAGAGCAGGATCTCCTTTTCCCTCGTGTACTCCGTGTACATGTCGAGCCACTTCTTGTCGGTGTCGGCGATGTAGGAGCCATCTTCCTGGGGCGATGCCTGGGCGACCGAGGCGATCAGCTCGAAGCCGACCTTCACCGGGCGCTCGGGATCGGCCGCGCGATACTCCTCGGCCTGCGCATTGAGCGTTTCGAGCAAGGCGTCGGGCGCCTGCTCACCCAGGATTCCCATGTTTTCGTTCTCGGGAAACCCGTAGTAGAGCAGGATCCGGTTCGCGGGCAGGAGTCCTTCGGTCGCCGCGGCGTCCTGAGCCGCGGCGGCGGTCGCGCGTAGGCTGATGGGGAGCAGAGCGGTGGCACCGGCGGCCGCACCGAGTGCCAGCGTTCGGCGCCGGGAAGCACGGGCCCGCATCAGGGAGGTGAGCGCGGGTGAAGAGCGTGGGGCTGGAAGATCGGGTCGGGTCATGGGGCTGGTCATCCGTCTCTTTCTAGTTCTGATCGCGCTGATCGGCTGGTTCCGCGGGAAACGGCTTGCGCTCAGGTGTACGTTCGTGCGCCGGGTTCTCTACCTTCGTGTGACCTTTTGGAACACCTCACCATTCCCCGTTCGAGATGGTAGCATCAGGTCAGACACCGGTGTGGGATACGACTGTGTTCGACCGGTCGGGCAAGACAGAGAAGGGAAGCTCTGATCTCCCGGCGCATGTCTGGTGGCGCGATCACGAGCGCGCCAGAACCAACGTCTGCCACGGTATCGCATCCGGCATTCCACCAATCTCGATCATCGACGACCGGTGCCCAGCGTACGTTTGGGAGGATGTCCCGTTGTCGCTCCCAGGACAGCCCGCGGCACGGCCACGGTCGTGGCGCCGCAAGGCATCGGACACAGGAGGAAAGACTCGCGCGTGGATACCCCGCAGGAATCGCCCATCCTCAGGATCGTCCCCTTCGAACAGCGCACCGAGCAGCGCACCGAGCAGCGCACCGAGCGGCGCATCGAGCCGGGGAGCGAGGAGATGATCGACCGGCTGCTCGACATCAGCACGATCCGCGACCCGCTGAATGGTGACTCCGGAAAGATCTCGCACGTCCGGGCGGTCCGGCTCGGGGTGTCGAGCGGAGCATTCTTTCCGCATACCGCCACGGAGCACGTCCCGTTCGCGGCGGCCCGGCTTGGCATCAGCTCGATCGAGCTGATGCTCCAGACCGCGTCGGAATACGATCCGGCGTTCATCGCCCAGGTTGCGGCCAACGTCCGTTCCGCCGGGGTCACGGTTCACTCCGTCCATTCCATGAGCCACCTGCACCCGATGATGGACCCGTACCCAAGGCGCGCGGCGGATGCCCGGGCGCTGTTCCAGCGCGGAATCGAGGCGGCCGCCGCGCTCGGGGCCGAGGTGCTCGTCTGGCACGGACCGCTCCGGAAGGACGTTGCCTCGGAGGATGGGTGGGAGCGCTTCATCACGCTGACGCATGAGCTGGCCACGGCATGTGGCGCGGCGGGGATCACGCTGGCGATCGAGAACGTCTCGCGCTGCGCCCTGGCCCAGGTCCGGCACGTCGTCAAGTTCGCGACGCGGCTCGGGGAGATCGGCACGCAGCGCGAGATCGGCTTCGTCTTCGATCCGTTCCAGGCCGCCGAGGCCGGGGCCAACCCGTTCATGATGCTCGCGGCGATGGGCAACCGGATCGTCAACGTCCATATCAGCGATTACCGGGCGAGCGATCCGTCCGCGCGTCATCTGCTGCCGGGCGACGGCACCCTGCCGTGGTCGGCGCTGTTGCGGGCGGTCGCCGGCAGTGGCTATGCCGGACCGCTGATGATCGAGGGTCCGCTCGGCACCGACGAGGTAGGCATCGCCAGGGTTCGCGAGACGATCACGCCGCTGATCCGGTCCGTCTTTCCGTTCGCGCCGGATGCGAACCGGATCGACGCACCGTTAGCCACCGGTGCGTTGGCGATCGCGCTGGTCGAGCCGCCGCCGGGGGTGCTCAAGGGCATCGCGTTGTTCAACGAGCGCCACTTCTATGAGCAGCACGAAGAGATCGAGCACGAGTGGCATGCCGAGCGCGGTCCGATCCGCCGGCTCTATCAAGGGCTGCTCCAGATCGGGGTCGGCTTCCATCACGCCACGAACCGGAACTACCGGGGGGCGGTCGCCCTGCTCGGTGACGGGATCGAGAAGACATCGGACTTCCGGCCAATGGCGCTGGGGATCGCGACGGGCAAGCTGGCAAGGGAGAGCGCGGCCTGCCTGGAGCGGATCATCGCGCTCGGGCCGGATCGGATCGGCGACTTCGACCCGCGGATGATCCCAACGATCGAGCTGAACACTACTTAGCGTCCCCTATGCCACGGGATTCGTCACGACATCGCGGTATACACGCAGCCAGGCTCCCGAATCGGGAGCCTGGCTGCTTCTTCCTGGACGATGACCTTATACCAGAGGACTTCTCGCGGAGGGCTCACTCTGCAGTGATTGCCATCAGTCGTCGATTCCCAAGTCCCCGGTGAGAGTACTCGGGAGTCGACGCTGCGCTGGCCCGCACCGCTCATGGACGCCGACCTGCCGGTTGCCTACCTTCTCCAGCGTGGCTGAAGCCTGATGCCAGCCGCCATCGTCACCAAGGTCAGGGCGATGAGCAACAGTGTGAGCGGGGGGTTACCGGTAGCATTTCCACCACCGATTCCCGCTACGGGAAGCTGATCGACAACAGGTACGGAGTTGGCCGCTTCACCCTGAGGGACAAGAGCTGCTGAAACGTTCCCGCTGCCTCCAGTCGTGTCCCGCGTGACGCTTTCAGCCGAAGGATCGCGCGGCGTAGTGTCGCTGCTGACGACTTCCGGAGAGGTCGTGTTGCTGACGATTTCCGGAGGGGTCGTGTTGCTGACGACTTCCGGAGGGGTCGTGTTGCTGACGACTTCCGGAGGGGTCGTGTTGCTGACGACTTCCGGAGGAGTCGTGCCGCCATCGCCCGGAGGGGTCGTGCCGCCGCCGCCCGGAGGGGTCGTGCCGCCGCCCGGAGGGGTCGTGTTGCCGCCGCCCGGAGGGGTCGTGTTGCCATCACCCGGAGGGGTCATGCCGCCGCCGCCCGGAGGGGTCGTGTTGCCGCCGCCCGGAGGGGTCGTGTTGCCGCCGCCCGGAGGAGTCGTGCCGCCGCCCGGAGGGGTCGTGCCACCACCGCCCGGAGGGGTCGTGCCGCCGCCGCCCGGAGGGGTCGTGCCTCGCTGCGCGCGGGCGCAATTGCCTTCGTTGTCGTCCTCGAAATCGTCATCATTCCCGCAACCATTGTTGCCGTCCTGATCTTCGAGGTCAGCACCACCCGGTCCACCTGGCTGATCTTGCCCACGGTTGGTTCGATCAGGGCCGCGGCCATTGTCGTCGGGGTCAGACTGGCTGTTGCCTTGATTGTCCGAATTACCGTTTTCCGTCGACCGATCGTTGCCGGATGGATGCTCATTGTCTCCATCGTCGGGCAGATTGTTCGGCACGCCGTCGGCGTCGTTGTCTTCAGTCACCGTCTCGGAGTTATCCCGGCCGGGATTGCCGCCAGGCGTCTGCCCCGGAGCCTCCTGAGATTTTCCCTGTCCCTGGGCATACGAAAGCGGCGCCAACATGGTGAACATCATCATGAACACTACAACAGCGGCAAGAACCGTCCTGAGTCCCTTCACGCGTTTTCCACACCTTTCTCGATTTGCCATGGCTCTCGCATCCCTGCGCCGGGAACCCTCGAGCGCCACGCTTCCAGACGCCACCAGCCTATGACCTTGTAGCTACTTGTCTTCCAGTCATAGGTCTGTGCGCTGGACGTAAGAATATATAGTACTAGTACTTTTGTCAAGATGGTATCAGCGCTATGCCCACACAGGCAGAGCAGAGCGCTGGCAAACCATGCGTCGTCGCCGAGGGCCATCAGCAGGGTGCTGCTCGACACATCCGGAATCGCCCTGGATGATGTCCTTCCACCCCGGCGGAAGGACATCACTGCCTATGCGAAGGGCTCCCGGGCAGCAAACCTCGGGAGCCCTCGGAAGGTTGGCACAGCCGTGTGGGAATGGCCGTGCCTTCCCTTCTACCCCCTTTCATGGATGGAAGGAGGCATTCGTGGAGTTCCTGGTGGGATGTCCCAAGACTTCACCGACGATAGTACTATACCGATCGCCTAAGGCAATGGCCCGCACGGGATACTATTAACTGTAGGTTGATGATTCGGGCTCCGGTGCCCCCATGGTTGCCAGCATCTCTCGGTCGGCACCCAGTACACCGGCCAACAGCCGTGTCTCAACGTCACCGGCGCGGAACCTGCGCACGTCGGGGAATCTTGTAGCATGGTGCTGTTTCGCATCGCTTGTCGCTTGCGACAGTGCGCGACACTACCGTATGCTGACCGGGCGATACCCACATGAGTCGAGGGCTTTCCAGGGTCCGGTCGCTCCGCTTCCAATTACGAAGCACGGTGGATATTCCGCGACGGATGTGCTGGCATTCGACGGCGGGCGGCGCAGGCGGTAACCGTTCCATTGGCAGAGACGCTGTTGTCATGGTCCGACCCCATGCCACACTGGAGCCGATCCTGAGCCGGGCCGTGAACACTCCACTGGTCGCTCATGCCGGGCCGCGGCTGGGTGACCAGGGTCGCCAGAGACGCCAGACCGGGGCAGCAGATGCGCAACTTCTTTCATCGTCAGGGCAAGTTCAGACCGCGCGCATCGCAGGATGCCGGTGGCGATCATGCGATCCCGGAAGATCTGTGGGTCAAGTGCCCGAGCTGCGATGAGCTGATCTATTCCCGCGAGCTCGATCGCAACGCGCGGGTCTGCCCCAAATGCGGGCACCACTTCCGGCTCAGCGCCCGAGCCAGGATCACCCTGGTCACCGATCCTGGCTCGTTCAGCGAATGGGACACCGGGCTCCAGCCCGAAAACCCGCTCCAGTTCGCCGACCTTCAGGGCCCGTACGACGAGCGCCTCGTTCGCGCCCAGGCCCGGACTGGCGAGACCGAGGCTCTGATCAGTGGGACCGGCACGATCGATGGCCGGGCGCTGGCGCTGCTCGTGGCCGATTTCGACTTCCTCGGCGGCAGCATGGGGTCGGTCTGGGGCGAGAAGCTCGTGCGGGCGGTCGAGCGGGCGGTCGCGCTGCGGATGCCTGTCCTCTCGGTCAACGCCTCCGGCGGGGCGCGGATGCACGAGGGCATCTTCTCGCTCATGCAGATGGCGAAGACGGTGGCGGGGTTCACCCGGCTCGGCCAGGTCGCGGTGCCGCATTTCTCCCTGCTCGTCGACCCGTGCTATGGGGGAGTGACCGCCTCGTACGCGACCGTTGCCGATGTGATCCTGGCCGAGCCGGGGGCCAGGATCGGGTTTGCCGGTCAGCGCGTGATCGAGCAGATCACCAAGCAGAAGCTGCCGGACGGGTTCCAGACGGCGGAATTCCTGCTGGCGCACGGGATGATCGACCTGATCGTCGACCGTTCCCTTTTGCGGCAGACGCTGGTCACCCTGATCGATCACCATCGGCCTCCTGGCGCCACGCGGCCGGATCCGGTCGTCGTCGCCAAGCCGACGGTCGACGTCGTTCCCAACGGAATCGGTGCCGACCACGAGCTGGCGGACTTGACGACGGTTGGCGGCGCGTCGTCCGACGAGCCCGCACCGGGCGGCACACGGTGAAGCACCTCGCGCCGGAGACGACCACTCAGTAACACGGTAGACGGGAACCCAGAGCGATGGACACGACCGTTGAGATCACGAGCATTACAGATGAAGAGGCTCGCCCCGACCTGACGCCAATGGAGCGCGTGCGGCTGGCTCGCGAGCCGCTCCGCCCGGGCACGCTCGACTATATCGAGGAGCTGTTCAGCGATTTCCTGGAGCTGCACGGGGACCGCGTGTTTGGCGACGACCGGGCGCTGATCGGGGGGCTGGCGACCTTTCGGGGCCGAAGCGTCGTCGTGCTCGGGGGGCAGGGTGGCACCACGACGCGGGAGAACCTGGCCCGGAACTTCGGGATGCCCCAGCCGGAGGGCTATCGCAAGGCGCGCCGCCTGATGCGGCACGCCGAGAAGTTTTATCTCCCGATCGTGACCTTCATCAATACGCCCGCGGCCGATCCAGGGATCGGCTCGGAAGAGCGCGGCCAGGGCACCGCGATCGCGGAATGCCTGCTGGAGATGATCGGCGTGCGGGTGCCGATCGTGTGCGTCGTGATTGGCCAGGGCGGAAGCGGCGGTGCGTTGGCGATCAGCCTCGGCGACCGGATCCTGATGCTGGAAAACGCGATCTACGCCGTAGCTCCGCCGGAAGCCTGCGCCGCGATTCTGTGGAAGGATGCGGGCAAGGCGGCGGAGGCAGCCGAGACGATGCGGGTCACCGCCGCCGATCTCAACCGGTTCGGGATGATCGACGAGCTGATTCCGGAACCGGTTCCGGCCCATGATGCGCCGCGAGAGACGATCGCGGCGGTCGGGGAGCGGCTGGCCACCCATCTCGGGGAGCTGCTGGTAAGCTTCGATCCCGCCAACGAATCGTCGATCGAACGGCTGCTCGCGGCCCGCTACAACAAGTTTCGGCGGATCGGCGCCTGGCACGAACTGGATGGGTCAGAGCCAGAGACGAAACAGCCCGCCCCTCCCTGAGCGGGCCCGGCGACGGACGGCCGACCGGACAGAAGCGGGCGCGCCGTGACCGATGGCCGGTCGCTCTTACGATTGCTCCGACCCGACCGGCAAGGACGAGTGCTCGAACCACACCAGATCTTCGCCGAGCATGACCAACTCAGGCCGGTCGAGAATCCAGTGAACCAGATCGTCCGGAATGTCCACTAGTTCCGTGCCATCGCCGAACCAGAGAAACCAGGTTCCCGACTCGTTCCTGAGCAGGAGCCGTTCTGGAGCATCTCTATGATGCGCGATCGGCCAAAGATATGACGGCGTAATCATCTAGTGCTTCCTTCTCATCGACGCGGCAACGGACATCGACCAAGGGCTGATCCGATGAAACGACCCCGGAACGCGATTCTGTGACGCTCCTGACAGACCCTTAATGCAACATGTTTGCCACGACGTGAGACGGGCCCGATGATCCCGGACCGGGATGGGTTCGCGGTCGAGTTCCGGCTGCCCAGGCGGTGCCGGGCTCAGCCGCCGACGCTGCGGGTGAAGCGCTCGATTGCCCGGTTCAGCTCGTCGAGCGTGGCGTCGCGCTCCTCGGGGGAGGCGGTGACGACGCAGCCCCGGATGTGATCCTCCAGGAGCAGCAGCCCGACCGAGCGCGACGAGGCCACGATCGCCGAGATCTGGGTCAGGATGTCGATGCAATACTTGTCGTCCTCGACCATTCGCGCCACCCCGCGGACCTGCCCTTCGATCCGCCGGAGCCGGGTCAGGATCCTGGTCTTGTCGGCCTCGTAGGAGTGGGAGTGGCGGGCGGAGATCGGCGTGATCGCATCCTGATGGTCATGGTCCGCCTGAGTATCCCTATCGGGGGTTGCCGGATGGTCAGCCGGCTGGCCGGTCTCATCGTTGCCGGATCGAGCCGTTGGCACCTGGGTTGCCATGGGAAGATGCTCCTGTGAATCGTTGAGGAAAGTGGGGCTGCCCGATGCGGCTGCCCGATGCGGCTGCCCGTTCTGTTTCAGTATGCCGTGCGCGCCGGCGGCGGTTCATCCCTCTATTCAGGAGGCTCCGCCTCCACTTCGCCGCGATGACCGTAACATGACCATCAGTCGCGTAATTTCCGTATCATGATCGGCAGCATGGGAAACGACAGGATGATCGCGACGCGGCGGATGTTGGCGAACCCGGATCGGTACAGCGCGAAAGGATAGGGTCATGGCGCACCAGAAGAACATCATCGTGGCGACCTTCCCCGAGGAGAGCAAGGTCTACCAGGCGTTCAGCGAGATCAAGCGGCTTGGGGCGAAGCGCGAGATCGCGATCGACGATCTTGCGATCGTGCGCCGTGGCGCGGACGGCCGCCTGGAGATGCCGGACATCGCCAGCCGCCCCCCTGTCGGCTCGATGGCTGGTGGCCTGATCGGCTCGCTGATCGGGATTCTGGGTGGGCCGATCGGGATCCTGCTCGGCTGGGGCACCGGGGCGCTGCTGGGCTCGCTCCGGGACGCCAGCGAGGTACGGGCCGATCTCGGCATGCTGGAGCGGCTCTCGGCCGGGATGCGGACCGGAGACATGGCGCTGATGGGCGAGATCGAGGAAGAGCAGACGTCACGGGTCGACAGCATCGTCCGGCGGCTGGGCGGCGAGATCCTGCGGCGGCCGGCCGATGAGGTGGAGCGGGACATCGCCGCCGCGCGCGAGGCCCACGCCCGCGCCTGACCGGGAAGCTTGACCGGCGCGCCTGACCTGCACGCCATCGCTTCCTCGCCGTCGGAGGGGCCATCCCCATATCGACCCGCGATTGCGAACCGTGGCAGAGGACACCCTCGCCCCCGCCCTCGGGCGATCATGAGGAACGCTCCTACGGATGGATTGCGGCGGACACCAGCTCCGGGGACGTAGCGCGCGCGTCGTACCGGGAGCGCGCGGCGGCGATCTGGTTCTGGTGGGTTTCCGTCCAGACCACGACGGCCTGGATCGTTTCGTGAAGCGTCCCGCCCAGCGGGGTGAGCGCGTATTCGACACGCGGCGGCACCACCGCGTAGATCGTGCGGCGGACCAGACCGTCCCGCTCGAGCTGGCGCAGGGTGACGGTCAGCATCCGCTGGCTGATCCCGTCGATCTCGCGGCGCAGCTCGTTGAAGCGCAAGACGCGCTGGTCGAGCAGGGCGATCACGAGCATGGACCACTTGTCGGCGATCCGGTCGAGGATCTGGCGGACCTCGCAATCCTCACGGGCATCCCACTGGAAGGCATCGTAATCGCGGTCGGTGTCGGTATCCAGGCAGTGCGTCGCTCCCCGGATCGTCTTCTGTGGAGGAGCCATCTCATGTCCGCCTCGCAAGGCCAGTCGATCGAGTTCGACACCGCGCGGATGAGCGTCCGCGCCTGGGGCGTGTTGCTCATGCTCTGCGCCGTGATCTTCCTCGAAGGGCTCGACGTCTCGATGATGGGCGTGGCCCTGCCTGCGATCCAGTCTGACTTGGGGATGACCACCAGCTCGCTGCAATGGATCATGAGCGCCCATGTGCTTGGGTACGCCGGCTTCACGCTGTTGGGCGGGCGGCGGACATCCTTGGCCGGCGCCGGATGTTCCTGACCTGGCTGACGGTGTTCCTCCTCTTCTCGGGGCTCGGCGGATTTGCGACCGAGGTCTGGATCCTGATCGTGGCCCGCTTCGTAACCGGGGTGAGCGCCGGGTTCCTGACCCCGGCCGGGCTCTCGATCATCACGACGACGTTTCCCGAGGGGCAAGCGCGGAACCCGGCGCTGATGGTCTATGCGGGGACGGCGGCCGCCGGGTTCTCGCTCGGGCTGGTCGTCGGGGGGCTGTTGACGGAGATCGACTGGCGGTGGGTCTTCTTCGCCCCGGTCCTGATCGCGGCCCCGATCCTGGTCGCCGCGATTCGTCTGATCCCGGACCCTGGACCGGCGGACCGGCTGGCCGGGAGATTCGATCTCGCCGGGGCGGGCAGCGTCACGGGCGCGATGTTGCTGGCTGTGTTCACGGTCGTCAAGGCGCCCGATGTAGCGGCGATCCAGACACTCGTGACCGTGCTCGCCAGCGCCGGACTGTTCGTGGCATTCGCCGCCACCGCGACGTGCTGCCGCACCTGCCTAGCGCGCTGGCACGACATCCCTGCCGGGCGTGCGCTCGACGACGCCGAGCGAAACTACGTCGTGGAAGCGATCTGCCGATGGATCGTGGGGCAGTACGCCCCACCACCCGCCGCCGTGACCGGATCGAGGCGCCGCTACGGGCTGACCTCGGGCTCTCGCTTTGAACCGGCACGAAAGGTCTCGGCCGCGCTGATCGAGGGCATCGGCGGGGCGGGGTTACAGGAGTAGCGGTCACAAAATTCGGCGCCCGCCGAGTCCACGCGATCCTGGCCCGCTCCGAGGACCCCGAGGTCGCCTCGGTCGGCCTGGACATGGTCAGGGACATCATGCGCGAGCAGGACCTGGTCGCCTGCCAGCCGCGGGCCTACCGGACCACCACGGTGCACGAGGGTGAGCCGCGGGTCGCCGACCACGTCGGCCGCGACTTCTCCGCCCAGGCTCCTGGGCGCAAGCTGGTCGGGGACATCACTTACGTGCGCACCTGGGCCGGCTGGCTCTACCTGGCCGCCGTGATCGACTGCCACACCAAGGCCGTCATCGGCTGGTCGATGGCCGAGCACATGCGCACCGACTTGATCCGCGACGCCATCGACATGGCCGCCACGAACGTCAACTTCGCCGACGGTGCGGTATTTCATTCCGATCGCGGCAGCCAGTATTCCAGCGAGCGGTTCGCCAGGCACCTGAAAAGTCATGGGCTCACACCGTCCATCGATGGGCAAAACCGGCGTGTGCTGGGACAATGCCATGGTCGAAAGCTTCTTCGCCGCGCTGAAGAACGAGCTTGTGTACCGTACCGTGTTCCCCACCAGGGATAAGGCGCGGCGGGCTATTGCGGAGCATATCGAAGTGTTTTACAGTCTCAGCGTATCCACTCGGGGCGTAAGAAGCGCCCATACCACAAGAAAGGAAACCCGCATGTCCCACACCATCGTCAATCCCGCCGGGCTGCACGATCCGGTCCCGCGCGGCTACAGCCACACCGCCACCATCCCGGCTGGCACGGAGCTGGTGCTCGCCGCGGGTCAGTACGGATCGAGCACGGACGGCGAGGTTGTCTCGACCGACTTCACCGAGCAGGTGAAGCAGACCTTCCGCAACATCGTCGCCGCCCTTGCCGCCCACGGGCTCGACCTCAGCCACGTCGTCCAGCTCAGGACGTATGTGGTGAACCACGACGTCAGCAAGCTTGGGCCAATCACCGGGGCCGTGCGGGAGAACTGGGGTACGAAACCGCCCACACAAACCCTCATCGGAGTCGCCAGCCTGGCTACGCCCGACGTGCTGTTCGAGGACGAAGCCGTCGCTGCCCGGCCCTGAACAGACAGGTGGGGATTCCGGTGCTCAGGATGGCGACAATCGGCGTCTATGGCTTCGACGGCGAGTCCTTCCTGCAACGACTGCGGGAGGCGAACGTCCGCCTGCTGCTTGACGTACGTCAGCGCCGCGGTGTCCGCGGACCCGAGTACGCCTGGGCGAACTCACGCCGGCTGCAAGCGGCCCTCGCCCATGCCCGCATCGCTTACGAGCACCACCCTGAGCTCGCCCCAACCACCGAGCTACGCCAGCTCCAGTACGCCGAGGATGACCGCCGCGGGGTTGGCAAGCGCTCGCGCCGCGAGCTCGCTGCCGAGTACGCCCGCCGCTACACCACCGAGATCCTCGACAGCGCCGACCTTACGCCGATCGTGTCCGCGCTGTCGAGCGGTGGGACCGCAGCGCTGCTCTGTGTCGAGCGCGACCCTGAGGCCTGCCACCGCTCGTTGATCGCCCAGCGGCTGACCGAGCAGCACCACGTCACGATCGAGCACCTGCGCCTGTTGGACCACGAGTGATGGACGAGTTGGATGCCAAACTGCACCGGATCGGGCAGCACCACTTCCGCGCATAGTTCCGGCTACGTGGCCGGGACGGTGCGGTGGTCGACCTCCGCGGCATCACAACCGTCCGCAGACACGCCGAGGAGCTGGTCGAGCGCAGGCTGGCCCCGGCCGAACCGCGCAACGACGGCCGTCAGACGCCCTATCGCGGGCACCCGTAACCGTCGCGATCGAGCGGCGGACGCCCGAGCCGCTGGTGCGCCTCGGAATCCTCCGTTTGGGCGCGCTGGCGCGGATCAACCTCAGCGCCATGCTCTTCGTCGGCTCGTTCGCCGGGTTCCAGTTCATCGCCGTGCTCTACCTCCAGCAGCTTCGCGGGTGGTCGGCGCTGGAGACGGGCCTCGCGCTCCTCGTCACCGGGATCGACGCCGTGCTGGCGCCGACGCTGACACCGCGGCTGGTCGACCGCTTCGGCGTGTTCCCGGTGATCCTCGCTGGCGCGCTGATCGCCATGCTCGGCTACGGCTTGTTCCTGCCGATCGGTCTCGATTCGCCCTACGCGACAGGGCTGTTCCCGACGATGCTCCTGACCGGGATCGCCTTTGCGCTGACCTACGGACCGCTGACGATCGCCGCCACCGACGGCATCGCACCCGACGAGCAGGGACTGGCGAGCGGTCTCCTGAACACGGCGATCCAGTTCGGCATCGCGCTCGGGATCGCGGTGATGACCGCCGTCTCGATCGCGGTCAGCGGTGCGGGCGGATCACGCCAGGATATGCTCGACGGCTACCGCGCGGCGCTGCTGGTGCCGGTGATCGCGACGGCCCTGGCGGCGGCGATCACCGCCGCCGGTCTCTTCACGTCCCGGGCGGCGGTACCGGCAACGGCGGGCGGCTGACGCCTCGCCCACCCCCCCAGCACCCCGCCCCATCCGTAGGGGAGGCCCTGTAAGCGGCATCGGTGGCCTCCCGCGATCCCGCGATCGCACGCCAACCGGGCGGGCATCCTTTCAGAAGAAAGCAACGGGGGCCGCCCCTCCGGGTCACGAACGATGTCATACGTACTCTCCGCCACTGGCCCACCATCCCCATCCCTGCCGTAGCGGCATCGGCAAGCGGCATCGGTGATCCCCCGGAGCGGTTACGCCACGTGGAACCGCCGTTACGCTGGCGCCGCACGGGGAGTTGAGCGGGTTCGATCCTTCGCGGAACACTAGTGAAATAAATCACAATTGGTGGTATGATCGGGGGCAGACGCGGACACCCCGGTCCGCACCCTCACCGCATCGAGTGCGGTGCGCCAACGGCCCCGGCCGATCCCCGGCGCACCGCGGCCGAGCGGACACAAACGAAAGGCACGGATCATGGAGACGATGACGTCACCAGTCCCAGGGCCCCAGGTTCCACCCCCGGAACCACACTCACCCGATTCACGACCCCACGTCGTGATCCTCGGCGGAGGATTCGGCGGGCTCAACGCCGCCAAAGCCCTCGCCAAGGCGCCGGTTCGGGTCACCCTGATCGACCGGCGCAACTTTCACCTTTTTCAGCCGCTCCTTTACCAGGTCGCCACGGCCTCGCTCTCGCCGTCGGAGATCGCCTACCCGATCCGCTCGATCCTGCACGCGCAGGCCAACACGACCGTGCTCCTCGGCGAGGCGACGCGGGTCGATCTCGCCCGTCAGGAGGTCGTTCTCACCGACGATCGGATCCCCTTCGATTACCTGATCGTCGCGGCTGGCACCCAGAGTACGTACTTTGGGCACGACGCATGGGCGCCACTGGCGCCCGGCCTGAAGTCGATGGAAGAGGCGCTGACGATCCGCCACAAAGTGCTGAACGCCTTCGAGCGCGCTGAGCGGGAACATGATCCCGAACGTCGCGCGGCGCTGCTGACCTTCGTGATCGTCGGCGGCGGCGCGACCGGGGTCGAGCTGGCCGGTGCGCTGGCCGAGATCTCGCGGCAGACGTTGCGCGACGATTTCCGGACCTTCGACCCGGCGGACGCCCGGATCATGCTCGTCGAGGGCGGGCCGACGCTGCTCGGCACCTATCCGGAGCGCCTCACGACGGCCGCCCGGCGCTCGCTGGAGCGGCTCGGCGTCGAGGTCCGCACGGGCACCCGCGTGAGCGAGATCGAGCCCGGCATCGTCCACCTCGGGAACGAGGAGATCGCCACCGGCACCGTGCTCTGGGCGGCCGGCGTGACCGGCCAGGAGATCGTGCGCACACTCGGCCAGCCGCTGGTTCGCGGCAATCGCGTCGCGGTCGAGAAGACGCTGGCCCTGCCCGGGCATCCGAACGTGTATGTCGTCGGCGACCTGGCGATGGCGACGGACCGGCGAGGCAAGGAGCTGCCGGGGGTGGCCCAGGTCGCGATGCAGGGCGGCCGCCGCGCCGCGAAGAACATCGTGCGGACGCTGGATGTAAAGGAACCCGAGCCGTTCCGGTATTTCGACAAGGGCAACATCGCGACGATCGGGCGGAACCGGGCGGTTGCGGAGATCGGACCGCTCCAGCTCTCGGGGTTTCCGGCCTGGGCGATCTGGGCGGTGGTCCACATCCTGTTCCTGATCGGCTACCGGAGCCGGCTCACGGTCGCGCTGCACTGGGCGTGGGCGTACGTCACACGCGGTCGCGGCGCCCGCCTGATCACCGGCTCCCCCGGACACGATGTCAATCCCATCCGGACGCGGACCAGCGAGCCCATCGCCGCCGACTGACGCAACGAGCGCGTACGAATCGTCTCAAGTCTCGGCCCCGTCATGCGTCGATCCCGCATGACGGGGCTTCTTGTCGTCCCGCGGTTCTTCGCTGCGATCTCGATAAACTCCGCGAAGAGAGACGTCTTGGAGGCTCGCACGTCAACGAAACACCCTCCGCATGACACGGTCTCTCAAGCGTCGGCTGCGCCGCCGTGCGCTTCGCGCAGGGATTCTTCCCGTTGGTCAGAATGACGAGGATGAGAGGAGCCAGAAGAGCGTGCCTCCGCGTCTACTCGAACGCTCCTTGTCATCCCGAGGGAGCGCAGCGACGAGGGGCCTCCCGGCGCGGCAGCGACGGAACCCCCTCCGCATGAAACGGCGCTCACCGGCGGTCGCGCGTCCGTCAGCTCACCGGAATCTTGAAGACCGAGCGGTCCAGTGGCACATCGAACGCGATCTCGCTGAAGAAGTGCCGCTCGTAGACCTGTCCATCCAAGAACGCCCGCCACTCCAGCACCACCCCGTGCTCCCGGTCGACGACGATCTCGGCGTCGTCCGTCTCGCCGAAGACCGTGGGGTTCATCTCATCCCCGCCGATTCGCGAATCGGAGAGCGGGATGATCCGGCGCAGGGGCAGGATGTGCGCCGGACGCCCCAGCATCGTCACCTCCGTCCACCGCTCCTCGACCACCTGCCAGCCATGGAAGAAGCAGCGGGGATAGAGCAGCGCCAGCGCTTCCCGTGGATGCGGCCCGTAGCAGTACAGGACGATGTCACGAGGATTCTGCGTGATGTCGCTTTCGAAGATTTCGTGTCGAACCGCGCCGTGCTCGACAGAGCGGGAACAGGACGCATGGGCGTTGACGACGGTCAGCCCGTAGCTGGACGAGTCAGGATCGCCAGCCGATCGGGTGATCGTTCGCGAGCAATCCGGCACGAGCACCTCGACGCTCGTCACAACTCGCATGAGGGACCATTCCCGTTCGGTCGGGATGCTCATCAGCTGCGGTGGATCGGTGGGACGGATGACGTCGACATGTTCGAGGCCCATCGCGCGGAGGGTTCGGGCCTGTCTCGCGTCGTAGTCCGGATCCATAGCGCGCATTTCCGCCTCATGACGGAGGGAGTGCTCCTGATACCGAACCTTGAACCGGAAATTGGCCTCTCTGGCGCGTTCCCAGTCCATCCACTCCTGGACCACGCCGCGCGCGGTTGTGAACGTGGATTCGGCGCGCTGCTCAGGCATCGCCAACACTCCTTCCCGGCGAGCGCAGCGGCACCGGCGGACGGGCGACGATGAGGTGGAAGACGTCGAAGAAGCGCGTCTCCTCATGCTCGACCCGGAATCCGAGCTCCCGGACGAGCTTGTCCGTGCGGCGGTCGAGGTGGCAGCCGAGCATCCGGACCTGGAGCGGCGTCAGCGCCCGTTGCGAGAGCGCGAGCAGCGGGTTCGGGGCCCGGACGTGTTCCAGGAGCACGACCCGCCCGCCGGGCCTGAGGACGCGCGCCATCTCGCGCAGGGCCCGCGCTGGATCGGGCACCGTGCAGAGCATCAGACTCGTCGTCACCGTGTCGAAGGCCGCGTCGGCGAAGGCCAGCGCCTCGGCGTTCATCCGGACCAGCGACACTGGCGGACCGAGCGATCGCGCGGTCCGCCGCGCCTCCATCAGCATCCCGTGGGAAAGATCGGTGCCGGTCAACGAGGCGATGGCGGACGCCTTCGGGGCGAGGAATGGCAGGGTCGCCCCGGTTCCGGTCCCGATCTCCAGCACATCGCCGGTCAGATGGCTCGCCAGCGACGCCCGCATCGCCTTCCCCATCAGGCGCCGCTCGACGAGCCCCTGCCGCCCATCCCACGACGGCGCGATGTCGTCGTAGATGGCGGCGACCCGCGTCAGCTGGTGTCCGTGATCGTGATTATGGTTTGTCGGCGCCATTGTTCGTCCCCAGATGCGGTCGCCGCCGCCGATGCCGGATTGGGGTAGTCTATCGCGACGAAAAGGGAAACGAGCGCGGAGGAGCGGCGCTGGTGAGTCCGGGGACTGACGATGGCCCGTAGCAAAACGACTGGGACCAGGGGCCGCAAGCCCTCGGCACACGCCGAGGCCAGCGGCCAGATCGCCGCGCTGACGGCGCTGGCTGGCGACCCCGCCGCCCAGCGGGCCGAGGCGATCCGGCTCGTCGAAACGTCCCGCCACCTTGAGATCGTGCGTGCCGCGCTGCTCGTGCTCCAGCACGCCGAAGACCCCTCGCTACACCCGCTGTTGCACGCGACGTACGACCGATACGACGGCGCCCCGGAGCGGAGCGACTCCGGCGGGATCATCCGTGCCGCGACGATTCGCGCCCTGCGGCCGATCGTTCACCCGGACGACGAGCCGCTCCTGCACCGTGCGCTGCGGACGTACCAGATGCTCGGCCTCTACGAGCTCTGCGCCGAGCTGCGGACGGCCGGGCTGCTGGCGCTCAACGACCTCGACCCCGACCTGGCGGCGCTCTACGCGGCGCGGTTCCTGACCGATCCGCGCAACTCCAACGCCGGCGAGCCGGCCCTCAGCGCGATCCGCCTGCTTGCCGCCCAGCAGAACCTGGGGCCGGTCCTCTCGGTAGCGTCGTGGGATACGGTCGCGTCGTTCAGCGGCGGCAACGGCGAGATCATCGGCGAGGCGCTGCGGAACCTGACCGGGCTGCCGGTCTCGATGATGCCGCTCCTGATCGAGCGGCATCGCAAGAGCGAGGACGAGCAGGTGCTGCTCGGGCTGTACGACCTGCTGCTGGCGCATCCGGCGCGGGCGGCCTGGCACGACGAGATCGTCGATTTCCTGCGGACGACCCCGCTGCTCGATCTCTACGGGCTGGTCGCGACCCAGATCGTAGTCACGCGCGACGAGGCGCTGATCGGAGCGTTGCGGGATCTGGCGGCAACCGAGCGCGAGCCCCGCCGCGCCCAGCTCCTCGCCCACGCCCTCGAACACGCCTGAATACACGACGTGCGGAGGGGTGCTCATTGCCGTACCGGGCACGGCACGTACAATCGACGAATACCGGACGATGAGATTTCATCAAGGGAGAGATCGATGCTGTTCTATTGCCAGTTCACGTGGTTTCCCGGCACTACCAGGGAGGAAGTGGCGAAGCGGCTCATCGAGCAGCACGATGCTGGGGCGAACAACCCCGACCGGATCACGGGCTGGTACAACCTGGCCGGCGGTGGCGCCGGGTTCCTGATCGTCGATTATGACGACATCGGAGAGCTGACCGCGTTCCTGCAGCCATACATGGAGCTGATGAGCTTCGACGTCCGCGCGATCAATCGGCTCGACTATGACGAGCGCATCGGCGCGCTACGCGCCATCGCCTCCGGCTAGGGCGCTTTGCGGAACGAGTGTCCACCAGACATGGAGGGCGCTTCGCGCCAATTCAACACCGGCTTCAGCGCTGCGCGCTGAAGCCGGGGGATCCCTCGTCGCTCCGCTCCCTCGGGATGACAGGTAACTGGTCTTTGGTCCGAAGACCGCTGTAAGGCGCCTCCCTGGTTCTGGCTTCATCACCGTCGTCTCCGAGCCGGAAGGACTGGGCCGGTGTGTGGAGCATGATCATCCGGCCGCCGCCGCAGTATGCGGCCGTCCGTCGCCACGCATCCTCGACGCTCGCCGTGCGCACGATCAGCGCATGGAAGAGATGCATCGCGAACAGGACCGCATCCGGCGCGTCCGGATACTCGTCGGGTGCGATGTAGACGGCGACGCCCCCGTTCCGGAAGGCATCGACCATGGCCGGCGAGCCCGTCATGCGGCCGGTGCTGACGACCGTCCAGCCCCCGAGCCGAACCGTCCCCGCCAGCGCATGCGGCGGCAGGCGATCGGGCCGGACGAGCATCGAGAGATCGACACCGATCCCCTCGGCGACCGGTTCGATCACGAAGCCATCCTCGTCGCCGTGCCCTCTGAGGATCAGCAGCGACGGCGCGCTCTCCGGGCGGTCGAGCACCGCCAGGATGTGGCCCGGCGTGCCCGGCACCCGCGGGGAGAAGAAGCGGGTGCCAGGTTGCTGGCGCGTCGTCATCGCCCATTCCCCGTGATCAGACACCGGGGGATCGCATCGTCGCTTACGGATCGTTCGTTAGGCCAGGCCGACCTTCTGCATCAGCCCGCCGTCGGCGAAGAAGGTGCTCCCGGTGACGTAGCCGGCCTCGTCGGAAGCCAGGAAGAGCGCGACGTTGGCGATCTCCTGCTGCTCGCCGGGACGGCCCATCGGGATCTTCGCCATCGCGTCCTTCGACTCCTCGGGATCGAGCAGCGCGGAGGTCGTCATCGGGGTCGCGATCATCCCCGGGCCGATGTTGTTGATCCGCACGCCCTTCGGCCCCAGCTCGAGCGCGAAGCAGCGCATGACCATTCGCAACCCGCCCTTGGCCGCGCAGTACGGCGCGCCACCGGCGGAAGGGATCTCCTCGTGGACGGAGGTGATGTTGATGATCGACCCGCTTCCGGCCTCGACCATGTGCTTCGCGGCGTCACGGGCGAGGATGAAGGGGACGACGAGATCGACATTCATGACCCGCTGGAAGGCGTCGGTCCCGATATCCATCGAGGTCTCGGCACCCTCGCCCATCCCGGCGTTGTTGACCATGATGTCGAGCTTGCCCAGCTTCGCGACGACCTGGTCGATCATCCCCTCGGCGGCGGCCGGGTCGGTGAAATCGGCCTCGAAGAGTTCCACCCGGCGGCCATGGCGCTCGATCGCGTGGGCCGTCTGTTCGGCGCCGCGCTTGTCGCCGAAGACGTGGATTGCCACGTCGGCGCCCTCGCGGGCAAAAGTGATCGCGGTCGAGCGGCCGATTCCGCTGTCGGCGCCGGTGACGAACGCCGTCTTTCCTTCGAGTCGCATGTGGTGGCTTTCCTTGATGTTGTGGGAACGATCAGGGCACCGGCGGGTTTCGAGCCCGGCGCGGTGATGAAGGGCAACGCAAGATGGCTGCCCGACGCGGCTGCCCCGGATGCATGATCACATTGCCAGGGCCACAGCGGTTTCCAGAAGTTGTGCCCGTAAGAGATGGAGGGCGCTTCGCGCCAATTCAACACCGGCTACAGCGCTTTGCGCTTCCGCTGGGCGACGCGGCTGCTCGACACAGCTGTTGGGGTTCCTCGTCGCGGAGTTTATCCCGACGCGAAGCGAGGGACCGTCCCTCCGATGCAGCTGCTCGACACAGCTGTTGGAATGACAGGGGGGCGGGTACTTCTTTTGCAAACCGCGGTAGTCAGCATGTCGTCTTGCTGACGGGGCCTGGTTCGATAGTCAGGGCGTCTTCGGCGTGATGTCCGCCCCGCAGAAGCCGAACAGCAGGTGCCAGAGATCGCCCATGAGCGAATTGCAAAGCCAGGTGGGCTTGGGATGGAGCCGGTACCACTCCAGGAGATCCCGCGCCACCACGTCGATCGTGATCCAGAGAATCCGCCTCGCGAGAAGATCGGCCCTGACGCTGGAGAGCATCGCGGGATCGATCGCGTGGACGACGAAGAGGCGATCGAACTCCGCACCACCAAAAAGAGTGGCGGCCGTTACGAAATGCTGCTCACGCAACATCGAGAACTTTACCATGCCCTGCGTTCCGATTGGGACGAACCCACTCGCTCCTATCTTCTCGACATCGCTCAAAAGCCACTTGCCGAAATCCTTCCCCTTCGGATCGAAGTCATGCTCGTCCTTGGTCTCAACGATCAGGCGCGGTCCGACAGGTGTCCCGTCCGGCAGATCGAAGGTGCGCAATCCGGCCTGCGTCGCCACCAGGTCGATGTCCGAATTTCCACCCGGAACGGAGACCGGAACGCCCTCGGTGACGAGACAGCCATGGCGTGCCTCGAGCCACAGCCGGGTGATCTCCGAACACGCATTCGATCGAGCCGCCATCGGAACCCCTTCCAGGATTATAACACTCAGGTTATAATAGCGACATGGAGATCATCTATGCGGGCGCTGCATTCGACGAGCTCTATCGCCTTCCCCTCACTGAGCGAAAGGCGATGGCGAATGCCATCGAAAAGCTCAGAATGCTTGGGGACGAACTTGGATTTCCTCATACCAGCCATATTCAGGCCACGAGCCTTCGCGAGTTGCGTCCGCGACGGGGAAGGTCTCCCTGGCGGGCGTTCTATCGACGGGTGGGCGATGCCATGGTGATCGCCGCGATCGGGCCAGAATCGCAGCACGATTCTCGAGGGTTCGAGCGAGCTGTGAGGGTGGCGACGGACCGTCTCGATCAGATCGAAAGGGATAACGCATGACAGCAACGACCATAACGTATGACGAAGCGATGGAGATGCTTCTCGAGGATCCCGAGTTTCGGGAGGATTGGGAGCGGACGGCGTTCGCGCGGGCGATCGCGATCCAGATCATCCGCTATCGCGCCGACCACGGCCTCACCCAGACGGCGCTGGCCCAGCGACTCGGCGTCTCCCAGGCGTCCGTCGGCCGGCTGGAGCTTGGTGAGCACGAGCCGAAGATCAGCACCTTGCGCACCCTGTCGGAGAAGCTCGGGATGCGCTTCCTGATCGACATTCACCCGGCGGACCAAGCTCCAGCGGCGACTTCCCCGGATAACGCGGCCAACGAGCAGCGGGTCGAGCAGCAGGTCGAGCGGAGCGTGTCCGGCGGCGTCGAGATGCTGGTGCGGGCCGGCTGACGACCGGGATCAAAGGAGGGCGCTTCGCGCCGATTCAGAACCGGCTTCAGCGCTGCACGCTTCCGCCGGGGGATCCCTCGTCGCTGCGCTCCCTCCGATGCGCTACTGGGATGACAGGAGGCGGGTACTGTTTCCGGAAACCGCTGTCGTCGGCGGCGCGGCGGATGGCGGCGACGACCGATTGGGAGTCGAGCGCCGGGATCTCGCGGGCGAAGGCAGCGTGGATCGTCGCGTAGGCGCCCTCGGCGCTGGGCTCCTCCGTGTAGTGCGGCGCGGCGTGATCTTGAGCCCATTCGAAGTACCGGTTATCGCGCTCCTCCATCGCGGCGACCCGGGCGAGCGTGCCGCGCCCGAGATGCACGATGTGGCCGTCGGCCGTGAACGGGAACGGCGTCATCGTCAGCCCGCCCGCGATCACGCTCTCCTGGAGGTGGCGGGACGGCTCGCCGTGCTCCTCGAAGGGCGCGAGCGGATCCCGCCAGACAATCGCGGGATCGACCAGCAGCGCGTGCACCCCGAACGTCCCCCCGTTCCACTCGTCCCAGACCGGCTGCCCCACGAGCGCGGCGCTGGTCTCCGTCATCACCGTCGTTGCCAGTGCGAGGGCGTCGGGCCGGAGCACGACGCAGTCGGAATCCAGCACCCAGACGGCATCGATCAGTAATCCTTCGTTATGTCGGTTTCTCGCGAGATGGTCGAACGCGGCGTTGAGCCCGGGTCCGTGATAGGGATTGCGGTCTCTTTCGATGAGCTCGATCAACCCATCGTCCGCCAGCGCTCGTAGGATGGGGCGCGAACCGTCGGTCGACGCATTGTCGACGACGAGGATGCGGGCGAAGCCATCCGGCCCGAGCGTCCGGTAGAGTGTCCAGATCAGTTGCGCGATCAGATCGCCGGTGTTGTGGTTGACCGTCACGATCGCGGTGGTCGCGGGAGTCCGGACCGGATCGGCGCCGCCGGGAGCGATCGGCCACGGGTGGTGGCGGGTGTCGTGGTCATGGTCGTCGTTCATCGTCGCGGGGATCCCTCTCCTCAGCCCGTGCCCAGGCCTGGCGCGCCGGGGAGCGGGTAGCAGCCGTCGACGAGCCGCGGCGGGCCATCGTCCGCCAGCAGCCCGCTCTCGATGAAGATCGCGTTCGGGAGCGCGGCGAGGACGTGGAGATGCGCCCCACCGCCGTGCGACGCGTAGGGGACGTTGAAGCCCTTCGCCATCAGCCCGATCTCCAGGCACTCGGTCAGGCCCCCGGCGCGCCGGATGTCGGGCTGGACGACCCCGACCGCGCCCCGCTCGAACAGATCGCGGAACTGCGCCTGGCCAAACCGGTTTTCGCCGGTCGCGATCGGGATCCGGAGCGCCCGCGCCAGCGTCGCGTGCCCCGCGATGTCGTCAGCCCGGATCGGCTCCTCGAACCAGAAGCAGCCGAGATCCTCGTAGACCGCGCCGCGCCGCAGCGCCTCATGGAGCGAGAGCGCCTGGTTAGCGTCGACCATCAGGACGTGATCCGGCCCGAGCACGGAGCGGACCGCCTCGATCCGGGCGACATCCTCCGCCAGAGCCGGCGCGCCGACCTTGATCTTGACGCCGCGGAAGCCCTGCTCGATTGCCTTCGCGCAGATCCGTTTGAGCGCGTCGAGATCGTAGCTCAGCCAGCCGACCATCGCGTAGGCCGGAACGCGGTCCCGGTATGCGCCAAGGAGGCGCCACACCGGTAGCCCGGCGGCCTTGCCTGCCAGATCCCACAGCGCGAGATCGACACCGGCGATGCCCATCAGCGCCAGACCCGCCGTGCCGTGATAGTCGGTCAGCGCCCAGAGCTTGTCCCGGATGCCCCGGATCAGGGCGGGATCGTCGCCGACGATTGCTGGGCCGAGCTCGTCGTTGACGAGGTGCGCCAGGATCGCCGGGGCCGCCAAGAGCCGTCCGAAGGTGATCTCGCCCTGCCCGGTGATGCCCTCGTCGGTCTCGACCGCGACCCGGCAGACGCCGTTCGTATCGAGGGTCTGGAGCGCGTCGGCGATCGCCACATCCCGCATCCGGGATTCGGCCACGGCGCTGACCCGGGTGATCTTCATCGGTTCCTCCCGCCTATCCGACCGGATCGTCTCTCCGGCCGGCATGGTAGCAGGAAGACTCTAAGGTCGCGCGGTTCAGGAACGCGGCGACCGGATCCGGTCTGTCAGTTGGTAAACCGTAACGAGAATCTCCAGCATGCCCCCGCGAGCGATCACGCACGCGGGTTGCCAACAACGCCAGGACAGGGCGGCGACGATCCAGTGGGGTGGCGGGAATGGTGGGCGCGTCCCAGTCGTAACGGCGAACTGGATTGTTTGGGTCAGCGCAGGCCGAGCTGCTCCAGGCGCCCAAGGGTGTCCTCGATCCCCCAGGCGTGGACGATCCTACCCGCACGCAGGCGGAAGAAGGAGACCTCGTCGACCTTCTCGAAGCGGCGCCCGGTCGGGGCATGGCCGAGCCACTCGCCGAGGTGCGTCCCGGAGCAGGTGAAGCGCCCGGTGACGGTGTCACCCTCGGCGATGAGATCGACGATCTCCATCCGCATGTCCGGGAAGGATTCCTGGAAGGGCGCGATCCACGCCCTGGCGTCAGGGGCGAGCTCGGGGGCGTAGAGCTCGTCGATGACATCCAGCCGGCGGCCGTTGAGCACCTCCTCGACCAGCCGCCGCACAACCACCTTATTGCTGTTGCTGTTCCGTTCCAAATCCGGCACGCTCGTTGCTTCCATCAGTATCCTTTCCCCACGGTGACGCCCGGTTGCGGGGCTCTTCCTGGGCCACCTGCTCGTTGATACAGGCGGACGGAATGCCATTCGTCCGGCGGTGCATCGATTGACCCGTTTCCTACGATAGAAGGTGAAGTGGACTTCACGTCAAGTCAGCGAGCGGGCGAGAGGACAGCATGGATCGGTTGAGCATCGGGGACGTCGCGCAACGGGCCAGGTTGAACCCGTCGGCGATCCGCTATTACGAGCGGATGGGACTCCTGCCGGAGCCGGCGCGCTTGAACGGGCGGCGTCGCTACGACGCCGGGATCCTGAAGCGGCTGGCGATCGTGCGGATGGCGCAAGAGGCGGGGTTCACGATCGAAGAGATCGGCACGCTCGTCGGCGGATTCCCGGAAGGGACGCCGCCCGGGGACCGCTGGCGGGAGCTGGCCCGGCGCAAGCTGCCGGAGGTCGATGCCCTGATCAGCCGCATGCTGGTCGTGCGCGAGGTGCTGGAGGAGAGCCTGCAATGCGACTGCCTGACGCTCGACGCCTGCGCCGTCCACGGCTGGAAAATCTCTTAGCTCCGATCAATTGAATTTTTATGTACACTATTGATTAGTGTCGAAATCACTTTGAAACCCTGACCACATGGCACATCTTGCGGTGTAGCAATGGGTCAGTGTACTATATCTGCGTGACAAGACTGTATGTACAGATTCCCTTGTCATCAAAATGACTGTCGTACTGTCGATAGTCCTCATCGCCGGGTAGCGGCCGTCGAATGATGAAGATCCCAGCCTAGAAAGGAGTAATGACAATGGCCGCCAAGAAAACGATTTCACCGGGCACGCCTGCACCGCTTTCCGGTCAGGTGAAAATACCAGGATCGAAGGTTGAGGTTACGGTTGTGAAGGGTAAGCCTATGCCACCGACACCAAAGCCGGGTCAGGGCTACGTCTTTGTCGATCCGACCAAACACAAAAAGAGCCGCTAAGCGCTGGCACGCTCAACGGCTCGCTCTCTATGTTAGGGACGGGCTTCTGCCCGTCCCTAACGCTTAGTCATCCTACAAGGACTATTCCCTGCGTCAAGCGGAAAGCGATGAGCCAGTGCCAAAGCTGCTGGCCGTAGGCGAGAGTCATCACTTGGCCCGTCTTGTCTTGGACATCGAGGAACTCGGCGGACGTGTATGTACGTACTGTCCATGAATCATGGACTATTATCGTGTCATTGGCTGGGTTAGATTGCTGACCTTGGGTGAGTGACTCCTGATGAAACTGCTATTCCTCGATGAATCAGGCGATCACTCGCTGGAGATCATTGACAAGGATTACCCGGTGTTTGTCCTCGGCGGTGTCATCATCGATCGAATGTATTACCGCACGGTCGTTGAGCCTCGGGTCAGGAAACTCAAGGAAGATTTCTTCGACGACGAGGTGGTATTGCATACGACTGACATCATCCGCGGCAAGAATGGCTTCGAGGTACTCGGCGATCAGGAAATCCGTCAGGCGTTCTATGAAGAGCTGAATACCCTCATGCGGGAGCTTGACTACACGGTTGTCGCCTGTGCGATCAGGAAGGACGCCCACCTGGAGCAATACGGCCCTCGGGCCGTTGATCCCTACGCCTACAGTCTGGAGGTAGTGGTCGAGCGATTCGTCCACGTCATCGGCAACGTCGATGACGGCGGGATGATCTTCGCCGAGAAACGTCGTCCCGACCTGGACCATGAACTCGAGAAGACGTGGCGGAAGCTGAGGGAAGAGGGATGTTCCTATGCCAGTGCCGGGACGGTGAACGGGCGGATCATCGATCTCAGTCTAAAGGACAAGCGGGTCAACGTGGTGGGCTTGGAGCTCGCTGATCTGGTGGTGTCTCCGATCGGTCGAATGGTGATCGGCAAGCCAAGGCAGCAAGACTGGGACATTGTAGAAGGTAAGTTCCGGCGTGTGGGGAACACTTACGTGGGCTACGGTCTGAAAATTCTGCCGGGGTGAGAGTTAACAACAAAAGAGGTCAGGGACCGCTATCCAGCAGTGCCTGCCTCTTTGGAAATGATTGTAGGCCCGTGCCTACAAGTAGTCAATATGTCCGTACGGCCTGCAATGGTGGGTTTGTATGTGCCGCACGCCAGGCGGAAGGAGGCGTCACGTTGGCACTACCGTGAGGTTTCTGGACTGTTAGCCGCCCCGTAGACGCGCTTGTCCGCACCTGATGAACCGCGTAGGATGATCGAAAGATCGCAACGCGCGTCACCGAAGGCACGACATGACCACTCACCCCGCGCGCGGGTTCCGGCGCGACAAGGCACGCATCAAGGGCGCCTGCTGACCGCTGTCCCCTCATCGGCACTCTGGACAGCGGGGCGCGGAGTGCCAACCTCTCTTCCGCACCCCTCCCGTCACATCCTCCGGATGGGAGCAGCGTCGTCATGCTTATCACCCGTCTCACCGCCCGCCTGAAATCCGGCCGGCCCCGTCACCCGCTCGCCCGCTTCTTCGCCTGGTACGTCTCGTCCCAGATGGTCTTCGAGTCCGCGATCTGGATCCTCTTCCTCCAGGACCGCGGCTTTTCGCTCGCCGAGATCGGGATCGCCGAGGCCGGCTTCCACCTCGCCCCGGTCCTGCTCGAGATCCCGAGCGGATCGTTCGCCGATCTCGTCGGGCGGCGCCTGTCGCTGGCGACCGGCTCGCTGCTCGTCGCCCTCTCCGCGCTCCTGCTCTGGAACGCCCACTCCCTGCCGGTCGCCGTGCTCGCGCTCTTCGTCAGCGGCGCCAATTACAGCTTCCGCTCCGGCGCCGACCAGGCCTACCTCTACGACGCGCTCACGATCGACGAGCGGGGCGGCTTCGCCCGCCTCTTCGGCCGGCTGCTCTCCGCTGGCTACCTGATCGGGGGCGGGGCGGCCCTGCTCGGTGCCTTGCTCTCTGAGTGGAGCTACGCCTGGCCGATCGGTCTCAACGTTGTCACCGGCCTCCTCGGCGTGGCGCTCGCGATCGGGTTGCCCGAAGCGTCACGAGCGCGAACGCATGAGGACCGACAGGATCGGCGCTCGTTCCGGCGCCACATCGTCGATGTCCGGCTCCTGCTCCGCGCCCAGCCGGTCGTCGCCCGGATGCTGCTGGTGGCGGCGCTGTTCTGGACCACGTTGGCGATCGCCGGGCTCTACACGCAGGCCGCGTTCTCGGAACAGGGTCTCTCCAACGGCCAGATCGGGCTCGTCAGCGGCCTGGCCTGGATCGCGATCGCCGCCGGAACCACGCTCGGCGGGCGGCTCGGCGGCTCGTTCGCGCGGCAGTGGCCGGTGCTGACGGGCGCGACCGCGCTCGGGGTCGCCCTCACCGGCATCGACGCGATCGCCGTCGCGGTGGTCGCCTTTCTGCTCTGGCAGCTTGTCTCCGGGGTGATCGAGACGCGTCTCGCAGGCTGGTACAACGAGCGGCTGCCGTCCGCCCAGCGCGCGACGGTGATCTCGATCGAGGGCTGGCTCTTCTCGTGCCTGATGATCGGGCTCTTCCCGGCCGGAGGGTGGCTCGCCGGGCGCCTCGGCTGGCCGGCGCTCTACCTCGCCTGCGGGGCCGTTGGCGCGGCGACGGCGCTGGCGGGGATCATGCTCCGGCGACACGATAATCCGGTGGAACCCGTTGCGCCCGCCGAAGGAATCGCCACTGTCGCACCACCGAACGTCCGGGAGACCACGTCGTGACAACCGTTCGCGTCGCCACCCTCAATCTCTGGAACACCGTCCATCGCCAGATCGATCGGCTTCACGCCGCCGCCGAGGCGTTGACCTGGATCGACGCCGACATCGTCGCCCTGCAGGAAGTGCGAAGGCATCTCACCGGCGATCCGGGATCGGACTCCGCGACGTTCCCGCGGGCGCGAACAGGGTACGCCTTCGCGGCGTTTCAGCCATTCCCCGCCAATCCAGAGGAGGGGCTGGCCTTTCTCGGCAAGCACCCGCTGCGAGTCACCGGTAACGGCTTGGCGGCGATCGGTGACTGCGCCCTGCGGGTCACCGTCGACATCGAGGGGATTGGTTTCGCGCTCACCAATGCCCACCTCGACTACGCGAGTGTCGCGGCGCGCGAGCGCCAGATCACCGGCATCGCGGAGGTCATCACGCGCGAATCCGGAGAGGACCGGTACGAGGTACTGCTCGGTGATTTCAACAGCTATCCGGAGTCGAGCGTCTACCAGTTCCTGGCCGGTCAGCAGACGCCGCATGGACACGAAACCGTTCCCTGGCACGATCTTGCCCGCGGCTGGGCCGCTCGGACCAGCTCGGCGCTCTCTCCGACGCTGGATTTCGAGCACAATCCACGCTGGCGGGACACGCCGACGCCGGACCGTCCGGCAAGGTGCGACTGGATCCTCCTGCGGGACACCTTCGCGTCCGGGCTGGTCTCGCCCTCGCTCACCGACGCCGGAATCTTCGGCGACACGCCGGCACCACGTGCCCGAATCGTTCCGAGCGATCATTACGGCGTTTATGCCGATCTCACTGTGCCCGAGATGGAGGTGCATCGCCGCGATCTCCCGTGATCAGCGCCCTTCCGGCGAGCGCGATGACATGCGGAACGAATCCGGGTGTCTCTCGGGACGTGCTGCCGTGATGCATCGGGCTCGGGTCCCACCGGATGTCATTCCGCGCGTCTGGCGAATAGAGGCAAGCGGTAAGCGGATTACGGCGCCAGGCCAACTGACGGTGCCTCGATCGTGAGCAGCAGGTAAGCGGGCGCGCCGCTTTCGCCGCTCGCGATCGCGACCGTCTGCTCCGGCGTCCCCTCGATGACGAAGGTAATGACGCCATCGGACGCGACCGTGCCGGTGACATCGATGCTCGTGTCGACTCCGGGCTGAATCCACTCCACCCAGCCAGCGTTCTGCCCCCCAAGGGATGCAACGTCGTTCCAGGTTGTCGAGGATTCATCCAGCGAGATGCCGGGCAGCGAGACGAGATTCCCTCCCACGCCAGCGGTGTCACCCATTCCAGCCAGGACCAGGCGAGCATCGACGATCGCACCCTCGCCGACGCCATCGACTTCGAATGTCAGCACGGCGACCGCGCCCGATTCCCCTCCCAACGGAAGCGAGGTCAATGCTTCCGCTGGACTGTCGGGTGCGCTCCGGGTCACGCTACTGTCGCCTGAGACGGCGATCACGACTTCGCGTTGGACCGGCTCAGGCGCGGGCGTCGGCACCGTGGTCGGTTCAGCGGTTGGCTCCCCGGTCGGATCCGGCTCGGATCCGGCTCGGATGTCGGCTCCAGGGCATCGGTCTCATCCGGGGCCGGAGCGGTGTCTTCACCAGTGGAGTCGTTCTGGCCATCGGTCTCGCCCTCGAGAAGGACGAAATCTTCAAGAACATATCCTTGCCGGCCGTCCCCACAGATCACCGGGATCCAGCCGTCGATTGCGCCGCCGGTGATCGCAACGCGCTCGCCCTCGGGAATGTCGGAGATGATCTCGCCCTCGGTCGATGGTGTAGCCCGACAGCGAACGCTCTCACCTTCGGTTCCGGCGATCACTCCGGTCGAGATCGCAATGAGCGATTGGGGCGCCGTCGGTTCCTCCGTTGGTGTTGCCGTTGAAATCTCCGTCGGCTCGTCCGTGGGGGTTGCCGTTGGTTCCTCCGTCGGGACAGCAGTCACCGTGGCCGTCGGCTCCTCCGTTAGTGTCTCCGTTAGTGTCTCCGTTGGCATTGCCGTCGGCTCCTCCGTTAGTGTCTCCGTTAGTGTCTCCGTTGGCATTGCCGTCGGCTCGTCCGTGGGGGTTGCCGTTGGTTCCTCGGTCGGGGTCACCGTCGGAGTTACCGTAGCCGTCGAAGTCACGGTTGCGGTCGGTTCCTGGGTCGGGATGACCGTCGCGGTCGGTGAAGGCGACGGGGTCACTGTTGGTGTTTCCGTGGGCGCCTCGGTCGGCGTCGCCGTCGGCGTGACGGTCGGGGCAGCGGTCGGCGTCGGGGTGACCGTCGCCGTCGGAGTCACGGTCACAGTAGCCGTCGGAGTTACCGTGGGCGATGGCGACGGGGTCACCGTCGGCGTCACGGTCACGGTCACGGTCGCGGTCGGGAATACCGACGCGCTCGACACCCCGTCCGATGCGGCGATGAACCCCCGGCTCCAAACCTCGATCTCCGAGACCGA